>Ga0179593_1457817_pt1 | contig 14055 bp, 18 predicted proteins | sample CZODoug2_1_08_16_FD_185931 | JGI IMG/M metagenome (GOLD analysis project Ga0179593, IMG submission 185931) | Vadose zone soil fungal communities from Angelo Coast Range Reserve, California, USA - CZODoug2_1_08_16fungal (PacBio error correction) | ecosystem: Environmental > Terrestrial > Soil >...
ATGTTGGTACGAAAAAAGAAGTTGTTTAGCCGACTACCATTAAAAGAGAAGAACAAGAGACGAAAAGAGCCTGCACCCTCGAGAGAAAAGTGGACCCGCTGAGATGCCACAAGTGTTCGACAGGTGAGCAGAGGTGAAAGAATTCTCGACGAGCGAGGGGGCGGGTGGGTAAACGGAGAGGTCACGGCATTGAGAGAAAAAGGGGTGTGGAAGGGGAGCCCGGCAAGCGAAAGCAAGGGGCCGGCACCACTGGACGGGTACAAAGATCCCACCAAATGGCCAGAATCAAATTAAATGTGCAAAGGAATGCCCAAAACGACCTGGGCGCCAGATTGGATGGCCATACGCACAAACACAACCCCAAGCACGCTCCAACCGCAAAAGCGTGGAAGTCCGGCGCCGGTAGGAAATACCAAGGCAAGGGTCATGATAAAATTCCAAGGTACATCCAAACGACTTTCAAGGAAAAAAAAAAGTCTAGCGCTAGGAATCTGAAGAAAAACCTAGAGCGCTGAAGTCACAGACAATCATGAAACAAAAGGAAGCACGCAACTTCGAGGGGGGACGAATACTTGGTGTCTGCCAAACAAGGGCGATGACCCCTGGCTACACAAAGTTGGCGGGAAAGGTCGGGAGAAAAAGAGCAGCGGGATAACCGCAAGATGACGAGCAGATGCATGCAAGACCTCTAAAGGGCATAGGGGAAACGAAAAAGCTGCACGGCAGCCGTTGTCCTCGGAAACGTCGTAATGACGGTAAGGAATTGGTCAAGCCGACAATAAAGGGATCAGGGTTTGAAAAAAAAAACCTAACTAAAAAACCACCTGCTAGGAGGGCGCCCAAAGCGAAGAAAGAACAAGGGGGGGGTAAGGATGACTTGAGACATCTGCGCCCGTGAAAATCCTCCGGTGGAAAAAAAAAAGGAAAAGGGGGAGCAGACAGAGAAGGCCTTACCACGCCCAAAACGGGAAGGACCACCATCAAAATCAAGAGCATCCTAAAACACCCGATAGACGAGGGAAGGAGTAGGGTGGGTGAAATGTGGCAGAGGAAAGGAGAGAAATATACGTCTAAGAAGTATGCAACCACTTAAAAAATAGCAAGCCGGGAGAGAACAAAACAAACAATCGGAGAAAGCTGGGAATGGCTGTAATCGAAGAAGACGCAAAAGGCAAAGAAGAGTGCGAAAGGGAGACCATGCGTCACTCTCATGTTGAGGGGTGCGCGGAAAATCAAGGCTTCGAAATATCTCGGACAAAAGAAGAACATATGCTGCTATTTGGCGGTTAGGGGAAGAGGAGATTGGAGACGGGGAATTGAAACCGCCTAGTAGATAGCTAATGAAATGACTACACGTGGAGTCAGGGTAACAAAAAAAGGACGTTGGAGAGAAAAGAGAACCGAGATTTGCGATTCAAAAAGAAACGTCGAAAAATTAGAACGATGACAGAGACAAAAAGAGCATCGGAGCAAAAAAATTCAGCGTCCAACGGAAGCGGAGAAGCGCATGATTAATCAAGTCAAATAGAGTTGAAGTAGCACACAGCACCAGAACGGAGCCGGATGCAGGGGGAATGGAAAAAAAAAATCCTCATTGGCCCTTAGGGAACAAGAAAGAGATGGCGATTGACTTTAACCCGCGAAGCTGGGCTGTGCTGAGGAAGAGTGGTGGATGACGCGTGGTCACAGCAGCGTCGTCTTGCCGGGAAATAGAAAGAACGCCAGGCAGTACGGGAAGAGAAGAGAACTCCTAAATGACCGTCGGACGGGCTCATGCTGGTACATGTATTGAGAGCTCTCTCTGCTCAACAACCCTTAAGAAAAGAGGAGAAAAAAAAAAAAAAAAAAAAAAAGGGGGAGTCTCGGGGGGGGGGGAAAAAGTTGAGACTAAAAAAAAGGGGGGGAAAAACAAACAGAGACACAAAAAAAAAAAACAAAAAAACAAACTTGGTGTGGGGGGGAAGAAAACAAGTGGAAAGAGCCCGGGGGTGGTTGGTTGGGAAAAAAAAAGGAAGGCCCGTCAAAAAAAGAAAAAACGTGGGTGGGTTTTGGGGTGTGGGGTGGGGGGGGGGACTGAATGATTGATCCACTGGAGGTATGGAGCGTTCGCCGGGGAAAAAACTGCTACGAAAGAAAGAAAAATCTCTCAACCAACTAATCAGACTAACCCCCTGCTAAAGTCCGGTCTAAGAAAGATTATACCCGGGGGTGCCGGTATTCCTCAAGCGCATGAGAGGTCCGGGGTTCTCATTAAAGTCTGTCCTTGATTCATGAAGGGAAGGCTCCAGAGCAAAGGAGGCGTTTGCTGCGAGGATAATTTGGATAGGGAGCTAAAGTGGAGGGGGGAACAACTCTAGCAAAATTCACGGATCGAAAACAGCAAAGGCTAGGGAAAGTCCCTTACGATCCCGGTGTCCGTCGGAAGAGACGACGCTGCGGGGGGAAACAAAATCAGAACTCTCCATAAGATAAAGAACTCAAATCAAAAACGATATGATCAAGGTGAACGCGAGTGGAAAATTTCTGGGGCAGCAAGGGGAAAAGAAAACCTAGAGATTGTGACATTGCGGCAATTGTAAAAAAGATGGCCTTGGGGAGGAAGAGAGGGAGAAAAAAAAAATGATGGGGAAAATCCTTACGGAGCAACTGAAGGGGCTGTTACGGACTGGAACAGGAGATCGGGAGACCGCTTCAGAGAATGCGGGCCGTATGGGGGCAAGAAGCCACGCGGTGGTCCGATAAGGTTCCTCTGACTCCCTTTCAAAAAAAATCGAGGGGATGACAAGGTGGCAAAAAGTCAGGGAACAGCTGGGGGAACAGGAAGGTCCGTTGGGGGGCGCAGGTTCATCAGAAGGAAAGCAGGTGGACGAGGCCAAGAAAAAGCCTGTTCGTGAAACACAAGGGGAAGAGAATCCTTCAACACCGGGGGAAAAAAGGAGAATTGACGCCTCAAAAAGGGGGGGGGTCATTTGGCCGAGGGAAGAACCGGCGAAAAGGAGAAAAGAATAGATATAAAGTCACTGGCAAGGTGAGACAGGGCCGAATGTAAAACCAATGAAGACCGGAATTTTGACACGCGGTAGGACGAGGTCAGCATACTCAGGAACAAAGGGAGGAGGGTCCGGTGAAGGGGATTGAGAGCAATCTACGAAAACGGGGTCGCCGTGGGCGAGAGAGGGGATGCAGGGCATAAAAAGAAATTCGGTAAAGTAAAAAAAGGTGAATGAGAGAGTTGTGCCTTTCAATGAAGCAGAATGATCGAAAGGAACATCAAGGAAGTAGAGTTGACGACTAACTGCTAGAGAAATTTGAGATTGTGGGGGAGGGGAAACACAAGGACATATCCACAACTTATCGTGGGGAGAACAGGGTGGAAAACAAAATAGGCCACTTACAAAATCAGTCGGGAGAAGGAGATTGGGGAAAAAGAGGGAATTTGTTAGGGGGAAATAAGAATCGCCGTTGGACTAAGTTAAAAAATTTATGGACGGATTCCCAATCACGTTAAGGGGATTTGAAGGTAAGAAGGGGGAGGAAGGGGGGAAAATGAAAAAAAGAGGTGTGACAGGGAAAGAGGTCGGCTTGGAGGGAGAAAAAAAACAAATCGCTTAAAAAAGAAAGACTCAGGGGAAGTCGGGATGACAAAATAAAAAAGAGAGAGGGAGAGGAATATGTTCGGGGAAAAAAGAAGGGGGAAGCAATGGGGAAAAGCGGGGGGGCGCAGGGAAAATTCACCAGACGGGGGGACCGGGCTGCTGATCGTCGCGTTCATACAAAGAACGAGGACGTCTAACGAGGTGTCTACCACATTCCTCTGGTCAAAAGGAGGAATGCAACAAAAAAGGAGTGAGGAAAAGAGATCTGGGGTTAGAAAAAGCGTAAGGTTGTTCTCAGAGGTTAGTGACCAGAATCGGTGGAGAAAGGAATGACAGAGCAAAAGAACCTCTCTCTATGGGGAAAAGCTCGGCACACGCGAAAAAAAATTGATCAATATGACCCCTAACAGTATTAGAGAACGCCGCAGAGGGGAGGGGTTGAATCGACGCTGCGCTTACTCTTCATGTTGAATGGAGGAAAAAGGGGGGGGACGTGGAGCAAAGCAAAGCGCAACAAACTGGTTAACTCACACCTGTACCTAGCAATCGACCAAACGGGATGGAAAGGAAAAGAAAATTAACGTGGGGGAAGGGAAGATAATACCTCGAGACCGGTACTCAGTGACTGGGTCAGAAGAAACAAACGATAAGAACACGCACGAGAACCAAAAGTGAGTTTTACTCTTCAGACGTTCTAAAAGAACCGTGGTACAGGATAAGTAGAGGGAAAAAAAAAAGGAGGAAAGCTACTCTCAAAAAAAGCATAGAGATGGAAATACCCTCTTGTTCACAGAACAAGCAAAAAAAAAAAGGCCAGCAGCATTAAGAGGGGGATAGAATAGTGGTCTGAATCAGAGAGAGGCCACCAGGGAAAAAAGGGTTCGTTGAAACTGAACAACACTCTACTCAAGGCATCCGAAAAAAGCAGAAAGAAGGAAAAAACTAAACAAGGCAGCGAATGACCACATCCTGCGGCTAACTGAGTGGAAAAGGGACAGGAGAATGAAAGGAAGACTGTAATCAAAAAAGAAATACCAGGTGGGTTAGAAGTTTTCAATTCAACCATAAAACAACCCTTAAGATCGGAGGCGAAAAAGAAAAAAACAGAGGGTAGGCGCCTTGCACATCGGCGACCCCTTTTGCAGAAGCACGGACGTGGGGGCAGGAGAGGGACGGAAAGGCAGAAGCAGGGAACGGAAAGCAGAAAAATTCTTCCATACCAGAGCGCAAGATCGCGCCATCTCACCGAATAGCAATCGACTGAGATTTGGTCGGCGGAAAAATGAGAGGGAAAAGACTACAACTTCTCGAAAGTAGAGCCCCAAGAGGGGGCAAGCAGGGGAGAAGCGGGCAGAAAAAATAGCCTTGTCAAAACCTATCAAAGAAGTAGTATTACGAAGGGTCTGAGAGTCGACGATCAAGTCAAAAATCAAGCATCGAAAAGGGCGCATGTCACATCTAGTTATCCATTGTCTCTTCGCCCAAGACACCTTAGGAGAAGGGGAAGGAGCGGGGAAGACTGGAGAAGAACGGAGATGTCCTTACGAGGGAGGGGTGAAAAGGGAGCGGTGGGGTCAAACAAGGATCGCGCATTCCGAGAAGCAGGGTACAAATCCCGCCTTGACAGTGTGACGATAAATGCCAAAGCATAGGTGAGATGCGGAAGGAAGGGAAAAGGAAATGACAAGAAAAAAAAAATCTGACTAACGAGGGTCGACTAAATCTGGGCGCCGCGCAAGGACATTCATAAAAGGTCCTGGGAGTTGCGAGAAAACCTCAAGTCGACGGCGCGTAATTGAAGAGAACACCTTAAGAAGGGGAAAAAAGAAGCGTCGAAAGAGGGCAAGAAAAAAAAAAACCAAACCAAACCAAAAACGGGGGTGTTCGGGAGAGGGAAATTAACACCCTCGGTAACAGGAGCTGGATTGGGGATGACGCGGGGTCAGCAGAGGAGTTCTTTCCTTCTCCTCTTCCATCCGCAGCTAAAAGCTGTCATCAATGCAAAATCCGGAAGGAAAACGGGAAGAGAGGGATCAAAACTTTCTTTATATATATAAAAAAAGAACCAACAAAACCACCGGAAAAAAGGAGGTACTACTCATAAAAAAGGGGAGAATAAAAAGGAACGGCCGGAGGCTAGTAATTAAATGAATGAGAGGAATGGAGGGATGGAGGGAGAAAGGGAAAAGAAAGGCAGGGCAGGGAAAAAGCAGAACCAAAAAACCCTCAAAAAACATCCGGAAGGGATTAGGAAAAACCTCAAAAACCATAGCGATGTTACGTGAGGGTGCAAGGAAATCCTGGTGGCAGAAACGGCCTTCCACTTGAAAGGGGGATGGGGTCACCCAGAAGAAAAAGGATGTGGAAGTGATGCATGCATTGCGAGGACCAAAATATAAGCCAATGAGGGTGGAGAATAAGCGGGGAAATGTGCATCGGGCGGGCCTTCCGAGTCCGCATCGCCAGAGAGGGAGGTGATTTAGAAAAAAGGGCAAGGCGAGGATGTGAAATGACGATAAAGGGGGGGCGTCGTATATAGCTGGACGCGGTGTTAACCCCAGAGTTCCAATCCCCATCCTCGATGCATCCCCGCCTCAGAAGAGAAGAGAATGCAAGAGGTCCCGAAGAAAAAGGGGAGAAGACAGGTCGGGGGGAGACGCTACAAAACCACAGGATAGCGAATTTGATAAGGAGTGAAATTTTGAAAAAAGTCGGTCGTTAAAGGAAGAGCGTCAATAGTGCCGCGCTGGGTTCTGGGGGCGGTGATGAGAGAAAAGCAAAAGAGTATACAAAAAAGATGTGGATATAAGAAAGAGAAATGATGAAATCCCTGGAAAAGTGACAAAATACCGCACGTCGATGTAAGATCTGGTTTTCGCAGACAAGATCTGGCGAAAGAGGGGAGGAAAGCGGTAAGGGGACTTGCGAAAAGGCCGGCGAGCTTCAAAGGGGTGAATGACTATCCCTCCAAGAAAGGGGGAAAAACCGGGTCCAAGGAAACTCCGGAACGTGTGAAGGCAGGAATATGTGAACCAGAAGAAAAGCGTTGGGGGGGAATAAGCGGAAAGGAAAAAAAGAAGGGAAAAAAGGGCTAAATGTCGAAAAAGGGTCATGGAAATCTACCGCTTCCCAACGCACTCGGACCGAAGTGTGAAAAACACGTAGGGAAGGAAAAAAAGCATTTCTATTGAACGGAGAAGAGGGGAGAGGGGGGGTAGAGACCCGGCGAAAAACAGGGGGGGACCGGGGGGGTCACCGCATTTAAAAAAAAAGATATCCAACCGCTTCAAAGGCTGATGGCCATTGTGCAGGGGGGCTGGAGTGAGAGGATAGGGGGCTCGAAGGAAGTTCGCTCAGGAGTCAAATGGGAGTTTGGGAGTGTCCCACGACAACGGACAAAATTGACGTCGGGAACGGCATAAGGGAGGACCACGTCAAAAGCTGAGGGAGAAAGAGCCGGGGGGACCTTACTTGAAAAGTGGGGGGGGATGCATAATCTCCCGGTATGAAAGAATGGATTAAGGAAAGCAAAAGAATCAGTGGATTTGGGGGTGCCTCGGAAAGAAGGGGGTGGGGAGACTTGTTCAAAATTAACGTCATGTCTTGGTCGGGACCGAGGTTCTGGCATCTGGGCGGCGCCACGACAAAAAATCAGTCCAATGCCGGGGCAGGCTGCAGACAAGTCCTCGGACAAAAAAGACAAGAGAGGGAAAAACGAATTGTTCGTGGAAAATCTCGCCATTCGGAAAAGGGGGGTCCGGGAAGCGGGAAGGGAGAGAGAGGGGAACGTGTCTTGGAAAAAGGGTCGACACCTCTTGACTGGAATCAAAGGACGAATGAAAAGGAAGAGATAGAAAAATCAACAAAAAAAAAAAGGGCGGAAAGAAAAAGGGATAGGGGGGTAGAAAAAAGGGTTGTTCTCCGAAATACAAGAGTGGTCCAAAAACAAACCAAATCAGCAGTAGAATTGTACCCTCTTGACGAGAACAAGTGTTGCAAAACGAACGGGGGACTAAGGGGACAAAAAGAGTTCAAACGCGAGTTTAAGGGTGTGTACGAAAGGCTTCATAGGACGGCATGGAAGGAGAAGGGGGTGTGGAAAAAAAAGTGGGAGGGACCCCGAGAAATCAACTTTAAAATCACAACTTGCAAAAAGAAGAAACACCGGTTGTTCACCCGGAATACATGCAAAAGGGGAAGCAGATAAAAACCCATCGCGAAAACATGTCCCCTAAAGGTTGACATACGCAAACAACGAAAAGTCAACCACGAGATGAGACGTCTCCTCTTTGTAAGTGGTAATAGGCGCATCGAAACCGCCAGTGTCAGTATAAGCGGGTACCCAAAAAAACTATAGAAGGGAGCGCAACGAGGGTCAGTACGAGGATACTAGCGAGGAAGGGAAAAAAAAGACAAACCAAACAAACAGCAAAAGAGGTTGAAAAATGGGGCCAAGGGCAAGCGAGATGCACATTCAGAACGAAGGTCGACCTTATCCCTGCGGAAAAGAACACGGAAGGAGGAACGCAAGTCCTGCTTGCCAAAGAAGAAAACGGCAAAACGCATGCGTTGCAAAGAACGATTAAAGGAAGGGGGAAAAAAAAGCAACCACACGCTCCGGGTTGTGTCAGAAAAAAAAACCCCAAAAACAACCAAAAACAGTCACCGATCTATTAAAAAGAGTAATCATAAAAAAGGGGGGGGAGAGAATTGAAAAAGAAATCGGCGCACTGAAAAGTCGGACAAGAAACCTCTGAAAAAAGAAAAAAGGCAAAACCTCTAGACGCCCAGAAATAAAAAAAATCGCACGCATTCGCCGGGGTCCTCGAAAAGGAGGAAAACGCGGCGGAGTTTGTTGGGAGGCAATAGAAAAAGAAAGGAAATAGAATGAAGATGCGACAAGAAGGAGAATAATCAAAGGTAATCGAAGACCTATAAGCGGGACGCTACGGCTTCTTCAAATCAGAGGGAAGGAAAAAGAAAAGGACAATCGTAAAAAAGTCGACGGGCAAAAATAAGGGGACGAGAAAAAAACCAAAGAAAGACAATATGCGGGACTAACCTAAAACGGAGCTTTTATTTCATAAGTATCAAATTGGCAAAAAACAAAAAAGGCTGGCATAATGCCTACTACAAATAGCGTCATTGGAACCTCAAACTGCCGGGGGGGAGGAGACATGCCAACCTAGAACGATGCGTCTAAAACTGAAAAGGAGAAACAAATGGATCAAAAAGAGCATCGTGGAATAAAAAATTCAGCAGCCCGTGCTCGCAAAAGAATTTCATTAGAAAGGGAAAAGCTTGGCCTGTAGTACCGCCAGAAAACGAGGGGAGGGGGAGAAGGAATGCCAGGGAAACAAAGAAGAATCCTTGCAATAACGTAGACAAAATGGGCGGCTTGGAGACCAAAACTCGCAGCCTGGTCAAGCGCCCAACAAAGCCCTGGGGGGGGGAGGGGACTGGGGAAGCGCCGCGTCCATAACCGCAAAAGTCACTGGACAAAAAAGAAGGAAACCTAAGGAGGCGTCAGAAAAATGCTTATCCAGTCAAAATTTAATCTCAACCCCAAAAACACGGAGGATCCAAGAATATCAAGAATTTGGGAGCATAGGCAACTGTTACGAAAACGATCATAATGGATGAGGGGCAGAAGGGGGGGGGTAGGGGAGGGACGCCGTCAGACACAGCTGGCTGAAACCCGCGTCATCAAAAAAAGCTAAACCAGAACAAATAAACTGCTCGGTACAACCCGCCAACAGAGCTGAAACTGCCGGCAAAAAAAAGTCAACTGGTGAATCTAATAAAAAATCGGAAGGGGGAGGGGGGGCAGCAGGCAAGCAGGGGGGGCCATGCATGAGCAAAAAGACGAAACGAAGAAAATGAAAACCGAAAATGTCGTCGTCTCAGCGTCGCGGAAAAAAGGTGACGGGCCGAGAAATATCGGGGGGGGCATCTTCCTCTCCTACGGCAAGGCGATCGGGAAAGGAACGTAAAGGGGCGCGGAGCGAGCAACGAGAGGGGGGAAAAATGAAAAAAATCGGCAAAAGAGTGAAAAATCGAGAAAGCTCTGGTCAGATACGATTGTCGTATAATGCGTAAGAAGGAAAGAGAAAAAGAAAAAGGAATGGAATGCGCAATGTCCAGACTAGGGGTACCGGTGCGAAGGATGTCGGTCTGAGGAAGTCAAAAAGGAATCAAAAAACGTCGGGTGAAGTCTGTGCAGGTTCAGAAACAAGGAAAACTTTATAAGAGGAAAAAAGGTCGCTCCTCGCGAATTTCAAAAAAACATGGGAATCTTCGGCCTGGGAAAAACTAGCCGGTCGGGATTTCTCTGGACTGTGCGAGTCTTCAAATCTTGCCTATAGGAGGAAGGGAAACGTTGCGGGATCGGACAGAGCCGAAAAGGGCAGCGAGAGCCACGCCAATGCAGGATTTTCAAAGGGGACAATTGATCAGCGCGACAAAGCAGGGGAGTCAGGGTTTCTCCTGAAATCAGGCAGGTTTGGTTTCAAAAAGTGCCTGAACAAAAGGGCGCCAATGTGGACATGAAGGAAAGTTACGGAAGGGGAGGGCCGCGCTTGACCCGGGCCTGAGAAAAGTGGTACGCAAAAAAAAGGGGGGGGGAGTAAGACATTTACGATGTAAAAAAGGCAAATATCGCGAGGGGGGAGTACTCGAAAACGGCGAAATGTGGAAAGCCAGGGGGGTGGCAATAATCGCGCGGGCAACCAAAGATCCACCGGAAAGGGTGTTTTGTGGGCGGAGGGGCTTGAAGTTCATCATCTCTGGTTCTCAGAAGAAGAAATCGAGGGGAGACGAGAGGAAACCTTTAAGAGTGTGTTCCCTCAAAGACAGGAAAGAAAAACGGGGGGCGGCTTTCGACGAGAAAGGACAACCAGAGAGCGTGCGCTCGTGTCTGCGTCTGGCCGACAGCCGGGGAAATCCAAGGTCGAAATTTTAATATCTTCGGAAAAAACCGAAGAGGCAGGAAAAATCCTGGCGACTTGTACCTTCGTACCAGGGGAGAAAAAACCGGCTGCAGGGGGAAAAACGCAACAATCACATTAAGAAAAAAAAAACCAGGCTTAAACAAAGAAAAAATCGAACTCAGGGGGCGAAAGAGTTCGTGGGGTCTACGAGGAAAAAGGGGGGGTGCAGAAGAGGTCAAATTTCCGACGGGGGGAAAAAAGGGCTAAAGGCGCTGGCGAAACATATGGTCACAAAAAGCAAAATACGCTGGTAGACCATAATCTCAGAAAGCAACAACACCAACGAAGGAAGGAAAGAGAAGAGGAGAGGGGTGCAACGAATTTTGTTCGCCGATTTAAAATCCTAGGGCAAAAGAACTAAAAAAAAACTCGCGGACGGAAAAGCTGAGCACACATTTTCGCCCTGGCGATTGGGGGGAAAGAAAAAAGAGGCAAGAGACGCGAGATTTAGGGGGTGACAAGAGCAGACCGGCAGGTGATGCCTGGGGGTGCTGTGTAAAAAAAACCCGCCGACCATAAACAATACAAAGAAGGAAAAAGCAAGTCCCTGCAAATCAAAAGAAAAGGGTTGAAGCGAGAAATTAAAACCATCGTAACTGGCGCAAGAAGGGGTGGGGAAGAAAACAGAACGAGCGTCAAAAAGCATCGAAAGAAAGCTTTGACGGTGAAACTTCGCAACGGAGGGGAACATCTGAAGTCGATAAAAATATCTCGCTAAGAGAAAAAAAAAGAGTCTATTCACCGAGATCGGCGGGAAAGGCAAAGCAAAGAGCACCAGAAAACAGAGAGGAGCGAAAACGGGATTGAAGATGCCCCAAACTTCAAAACAGGTTCGTCGTCAAAAGTCTAAAAGAGAAAAGATCATGACACGTACCCTAAAAGGGCCGTCAGAAGGGACGGGGGAAGAAGCGAAAAAAAAAGATCCTGCTGCCGGAATTAGGAAACGACCGCTGACTGACCGGCGTAAGTCCTCTCGAAGCCACATTGGCGCCGTTCATTCCCTCAATGAAAAAAAAACCTGAAACGGATCTATCGCAACCTTCAGGAAAAGGTGGACAAAAGGAAATTCATCGGGCGCCCCGTGATCACGCAACGAGTGTAAGTCTACGACCAAAACCATGACCTCACGCCGCCAACAACAAACGGGGCTCCTCCATCTTCTCAAGAGAGAAGGGAAAAACAAAGTGTCATCCATCTAAGGAATTAGTGGGGAAGAAAGCGGAAGAGGAAGAGACTGCTAGAGGATGAGAAAAATCGCAGGAAGTAAAGCTTTAAATCGATAACCTGAATCCAAACCGCGAAAAGGAAGAAGGCATCATCTGACCGAGAGGCCAGAAAATTAAAATCGCTTAAACAATTGCGAAAAAAGAACATATAGTCAGAACGCAGCCACAAGGAAGACGGACATATAACAGAAGGACATGAGATTTGGATGCATCGCGGGGGAAGTGGAAATTTTCAAAAAGGAAGAGATAATCTCTAATACTAAACCGGGGGGGGAGTCAGGGAACAGATAGGATTCCGTTGTACAGGAAAGGAGAACGTTCGATGAAAATAGACTTGAAACCAGGCGACGAAGATCACCCAAACTAGAGGAGAACAGTAAGGAAAGAGAAAGCGGGCGATACTCCATTTGATCAGGAAATCGCGTGAGGGAAAGCACCTCGACGCGCAGTCTGCAAGATGGAACCATTCAAAACCGGCACGTCAACAACGTGTAAGGGAACTTGGGGTGGAAGTGAACAAAAGAACTTTCTGAGATGGGGGGATGACGGAGGTCAACAAAAATCGTCTTCTTTAAAAAAAATCTCAAATCACCGAAGGCAACGATCAAGGGAAGAAGGGAATCCGGCGGAACGGCTATGTATAAAAATGGACAGGGGGGGATAATCAAAAAAAACACAACAAAAGAGGATCGAGATAAAAATAGAGTCCAAAAATCAAAGAATATGGGAAAGTAAAAGATGCGCCTGTCGGTAACGACGAAAGACGACGAAGGCGGAAGCAAAGGCCCGGACATCTCCGAAGCCAGCGAAGTTTCGGGAGAAAACAACAAACCATAGTTCATATGTCCGTGCCGTGAGGAAAAGGAAGAATAATCAATCTAAATTCGATGGCTGTGGCCTCAGCAAGCGCTGGCCAATGTAGGTCAGGGGCGAGGGAAGGAAAGAGAAGACGAATTGCTGGCAATGAGAAAGGGATGGGAATCGTGCGAGTTTCAACCAAAAATCATCGCGATCGGAGTGCAATGAACTAAAAACACCAACGGAAAAGTATGCTGGGCCCAGAAATGAGGTAGGGGAGAGAAGGGAAAGGCGGTGCCTGCCCGTAGACAAAGCTGAGATGCTCCCCAGGAGAAGTGGTTCCCGCGATCTAAATATGCGGCGCGAATCGCACCCACCTGATGAGTCGTGGGGTCAAAAAGGTCTTTGACCGGGGGCGGCATGATGAGGTCAGATGAAGCCGTCAAAGTCAAAGCCGTCAGAAAGGCGGTATATCAAACGAGTCTTAGGCGGCCTGAGGCGCAAAACGAAGATTTACCCTTTAAGCTGGAAGAAGGGAAAAAATCCTCCTTCGTATGGCTTCTGTGGGCGCGAAAAATTGGGAGACGAAAGAACGGGGCTGGACGCGTAAACGAAGCGGAGAGGCCTGTCGGCAAAGGACACTCGCGGGTGTTCACAACGGGGCGCACTATCTAATGAGAAGGGGAAACCGGTTTCATGCAGGGAAAGTGAGAATCGATCAGGGGGGGGAGGGTTTTTAAGGCCAAGGCGGGGAAGGAACCAAAGGTGCGCATTTAGGCTTTACATGAAGTCATACCGCATGGCCCTAGGAAAAAAACTGGCAGGAAAGGGGAGACTCTTCCCCTTGAGAAGAAAGGGACGGGGAAAGCACGGAACTCGTCGCGGTGCTCTAAAAACGACTTTTTTCAACAAGGGGCAAGGGCTGCAGTCATCCCCATATTAAAAATGGCAAAAAGGGGCCTTCTGTGCCAGGGGGGGTGCTAGGGGGAGGGGGACGATCTATCGCGAGCTAAAAACAGAGAAAGCGCTTGCGAAAACACTTGAAAGTGTAGGGAACATCCGCCTATCCTGACCACGGGCGATTTTCAACAAAAAACGTCCAAGCTTCAATCTTGGGGAACTCGAGGGTTGTAACCATCAATCCCTGCCACGTCGAGAAGGGGGGGAATTAGAAGGCACACAGTTGAAGTGGGGACCGTGAAAAGAGCCGGTGGATTTGCACCTGGGCTGGCCTGGAGGGGGGAATCACTTTCTGGAGAGGGAGACGCCGAAACAAAAAAGTTAACAAATCAGCAAATTCAGTTGAAAAAGCGTCGCGAATAGGTTCGTTTCAAAGCTGCGTCAGGGAAAAATTGTGAAACGACGCAAATGTCAGAATCTGATGGGGGTGACTAGATGTAAACTTAAAAAAATGGACGTTCGAAGAATTAGAGGGGTCAGACCCAG
>Ga0179593_1551227_pt1 | contig 14055 bp, 15 predicted proteins | sample CZODoug2_1_08_16_FD_185931 | JGI IMG/M metagenome (GOLD analysis project Ga0179593, IMG submission 185931) | Vadose zone soil fungal communities from Angelo Coast Range Reserve, California, USA - CZODoug2_1_08_16fungal (PacBio error correction) | ecosystem: Environmental > Terrestrial > Soil >...
AAGAAGGCCCATGGAGAGGACCGGAAAAGGGGCAAAATTCAGAGAAGAAAAGGTGGATCGTTTCCTGACTCCCTGAAAAGGGAGGTTGTAGAGGAATGCGGGCGTGTTGCATGTTAAGGAGCGTGACTGCTTTTTGCCTTGGCTCGGTGTGTCCTCTTCTCAGGAGGGATTGACCTCCAACTGAAGGGTCCTTAGGGACCAAGGGGAAGCTAGCATGAGTAAAGGAGCCTCTGACTTTGGCCTGACCCGTTGTAGGAGAAAACAATAGAAGACGGCTCGTTTGAAATGGCGTGGCATACTACTGGGGTATAAGGGGTATTGGAGAAAGCAAGGGCGTGCCATCTATTTATAATAAATGGCGACTTAAGCAGGGGAAGGTACATAGACCGGATAATGACTTATTAAATTGTAAAGGAATGGGGGTTGGCCGAGTGGTCAGAGATAAAAAAACCGCGAATATAAATAAGGAATCAGAGACCATAAGAAAAACGACGGTCAAAAGGACGGGAAGTAGGGGGAAAAAGATCCGGCAAAAGAGGAATTCCTGGGCAAAGAGATTCAGGAACTAGAAACCAAAAAAGACTGAAATAACAAAAACCATGAGGGGGGACAAGAGCAGGGGTTTAAGGGACGCGAGGGCGGTCGGCTGGCAAAAGAGGGACTGATCAAGTACTCGGAGAGGAGAAGTATGAGGGGGGAGAGAAAAAGAGGAAAAAGTAGGGGGTAAAGATAGATCAGAGGTCAGATCTGACGAGGGGCGAAGCGGGGAACGGGACAAATAGAAAGGGCGAAGGTATCTGGAGGTACGGGGGGGGTAGAGCCGGACAAGAAAGTTCCAGAGGTTCGGGGAAGAGAGGAAAGAATTAAGGTCGAATGGGGAAGGGAGGAGTGGTGGGCTCTGGGCTCAGGAAGATTTCACTTAAAAACGTTAAGAGAAGGAAAAGGCTGAGGAATGGGAAAAGGGACACGACTCTGTTAGGAGAAAGAACAACAGGACTATCTCGAAGGAAACGAGAAGAGCTAAGGAAAAAAATTATGGAAAAGACGCGATGGGAAGAGGTATTGGAACTTTTTTCAGAAATCACAATCTGGGGGAAGAAAATGATAAAAAGAAGCTCATTGAGCGACCGAAAAGAAAATAAGAAGTGGCTCTGAAATTTATTGGTGAATCCAGTCCAGGACGATCCAGAGATGTGGGGGGAATTTAGAGAAAAAAAAAAAAGTGAAGACGCCTAGGGGGAAAAATAGATGGGGGGGAGGGTGAGAAACAAACCTCATCGCCTGTCAAAAGGGGAGGAAACCTTGAGAAGGAGTAAAAGATAAACTGGTCGGGGGTGATGAGGGAAGGGGGGGGTTGAAAAGCCGAAGAACCCGGAAAGAGACGCGAGGCTTGGAAAAAGAAAGAACCTCATTGCTGGAAGGGAGTAGTCGAGAAGGGGGGATTCAGGGGGGAGAATGCAAACGCTCGAAAGACGAGGGGGAGCCGGGTCCGTGAGTCGTACCGAGATGCGTCCTTTAGCATCTAATGGAAAAGGGAGGAGAACGAAAGAAAGGAACCTCGGGCGGATCGAGGGGAGGTTTCGGAGCGGGGAGAGAAAAAAGGAAAACATAAAATCAATGCCTTACATAAAAGAGAGAGAACAGAAAAGCGGGGGTAAAGAGGGAAAAGAACAATACGACCGTGGACGATATTCGGTTGGAGGGACCGGAGGGGGTCGACATCCACCGTCAGCTAAAAGGTAAAAAGAAGAGGAGGGGGTAATCTGCTGAGCGGCCGAGTGAGAGCAAGTTAAGGAAGGGACGACCTCAAAAACCTATTAGCAGAAAGCAGAACAAATTTGTGGAGAGGGGGTTTAGGGGAACAAGCAAGAGAAACAACAAACGAGGAGAGGAGCTGGGGGGGGGGACCGGACAAAGCTTCAAAGCGTTGAGGTGCACGGCGCTTGGGGGTCGGAATGGGGAAAATCTTGAAAAAGGAGTAGATCATCAAAAATAGAATCATCTTACCAAGAAAAGTAAGGAAGTGTTTTAAAAGGAGACTTTGAACGGTGGGATGCGAGGCAGCGTCCGAGGAGCAAAGAAAGGAGTGAAAAGTATTGTGTAATGGTGCCCTTCAAACGCTGGGACCAAGGAAAAAATAGAGCTTTGAGGGAGGGGAAGGTTTCTGGATCAAAGCATCAGCAGAAAGAGATCTCGAAAGCGTGAGGGTGGAGCTAATCGCGTACGGAAAAAAGGGAGGAAAATTGAAAGAAAGCTCGGAAACTACGAGAGGGAAAACACGGAGTACGAAGAGAGGTTCTCGGTTGAAAAGAAACAATTAAGGAAAAAGGAAAAAAAAAGAAAAGCTCTTACCATCCGAGAAAGAAAATGGGCAGAAGAAGAGCCAGGAAAATCAAGCTTCAAACGTGTAATTAGGCTAAAAAATAAGCGAATCCATCATAAAAAAGACAAGAGAACGGCTCTTCGAGAACTGGGGTCACGAATGGAAATAAAAAGGAAGGGAGGACGGCAGGGGAGAAATGAAAAAAGAGAGTTCCAAATTTGCACCGCGAGAAGGGAGACGTCGCAGAAAAAGGAGAGCGATCGTGCCACAGGAAAAACATATTAGCTTGAGGTTTAAGCTCTAGCAGTAGAGGCAAAACTGAGCAAGGATGAATCATCGGGGAGAATTGGAAAAGAGAGAACCGTGTCATACACCTTCCAAAGCGAGAAGTTCAAGAACCGAGGTGGGAACTCTTCGGAAAAGATACAGAGAAGGTGCCCCGGTGGGATTCTCCCAAGAGGAACCGTTCCAAGGGAAGAAAATGGCAAGCGGACAAGAAGAGGGAGAAGAAAAAAATCTGCCGAAAACAAGATTATGGAGAAAAAAAAATAGGCCCAGAATCAGTGGGGGGAAAAATCGGGGAGTACGCTTGTGCGAGGGGAAGTGAAGAAACCACAAGTTGCAAAAAACCGCACCGCAGGAAAAGGACACGATAATGAATACATCAGGGGGGAAATGTGGGGGGGGGGGGGGAAAAAGGACCGCAGGGGGGGGGAACAAGGGAAAGCCGGGGGAAGCGCACTGTAGAAGAAGAAGCGCGGCGGAAAAAGGGAGGGAATCCAATGAGCTAGGGAGATCAGGGACCGAGGGAGAAAGCAGACCAAGAAAGCAAGGAGAAAATACTGAAAGTCAAATCAGGGGGGGGGAGGGAATAGGAGGTGGGGGGGAGTCAAAAGGGTTCAAGTCAAGAAGAGAGAAGAAAGAGGGGTTTTCGCCCGGTTCCATCACTGCTCCAAGACCAGGCCCGGGGGTAAAAAACTTTTGGTATGAAGAAAAAAAGTAGAAAGACTAGTCGCGATCGATCGGAAAATAGAAACAAAAGGGCGAGGAAGGGGGGGATAACGCCACGAAGTCGGTAAACCTAAGGGAAAAGGAGATCTTAAGCCATGGGAATCGTAGTGGGTCCAGAAACAGGACAGGGGAAAAAGCACCTTCCGGGGTCACATTCGGCAAGACTAAAAAAGGGGCGACCTCCGCGGCCGATTCTGACGAGGGGAGGAATGGCAAGGGAGATGCAAGGGTAAAAAGAAAAGGCGGAAAGGATGAGCGGTTGAATAGAGGAAAGCTACGGTAGAACAGAAGGCTATAGAATACAAGAAGTTGGGTTCCCCTGATGGGAGAGTCAAGGGGAAAAAAAAGAGACAATGAAAAAAGCGAAAAGAAAAGGACACACAAGAATTTGAGATAAGCTGGGGGTGGGGACGGCAGCACAACAGTGAGTCGCGAAGGCTGCTTGGAAGAGTCAAAACTCCGGGCTCGGGACCCGCAGGCCGCTTTTAAAGAGACAAAAAAAACAAAACGGGGGGAACCATCGACTAGAGACCAGTGGGGGAAAAGAGACAGGACAGGAAAGAACCCCCGAAGGAAAGAAAAGCTTAAAAGAAGTAAATCCTGCTCGAGGAAATTGATGCGGGGTTCGGAGAGAGATGTTGTCCGGGGAGCGGGGTTCCTTGATGAGCCAAGGAAATGAAGAAAATCAGGGAAACGACCGAAGGAGAGAATGATCAGGAGCCTCGAAGGGACCGCGAAAACCAAGAGAATGCTGCGCCTCATTTAATGAGGACCCGGTGCTCCTGGGGGGGGGGGGAATCTAAAAAGCCAAAGGGAGGGAGGTCGAATGAAAGCTTGTCTTTATTGCAAGGGAAAAGGCAAATGGGGCAAGCTAAAAAACGTTCTGAACCACTCTATTCTACTAAAAAGGGGAACTAGGTAGTTTAAACAGGGAAGCATGGGTTAACCGGGCGGTTTTTTTAGGAAAAGGGAAAGGTACGATAAAAAGGGTGTGGCGGACAGTGATCTCGCGGCAAGAAGAAAGATCATTAGAAAACGCAAACGGGGAAGGCCACACGTGCGGAAGGGTTGGGAGAACTTAGTCTCAGAAGCGGGGCCGGGAAGCTGAGGTGGGACTCCTTGACACAAAGAAAACAAATCTGAAAGAAACAGAGAAACCATGCTTTGAAGAGGGTTTACAGGGACTCTGGGCACTCACTCAAAGTGAGAAAAGTCATGAGGGATCGTAGCCGTAGGAGGGTAATCAACGGGTCCACCAGTAGGGAAAGAGAAGGTGCGCTTCAAGCACAAGTCAGATAGGCCGAGGGGATTAAGGGGGAAACGAGAGTAATAAAGCGCGAAAAGGACGGGCGGTGGGTGGGAAAATGTGGGGAGAGCCGACAAAAAGTGGAGAGGGTGAGGGAAATCAAAAGGGCTGGTCGAAAGGCCGCGAGGCAGGGGGGGACGAGATCTGTTATCGGCAATCTGCCTGTACTAGGGAGACGGGAAGCAAAAAACCTCAGGGAAAAGGTCACGTAATAAAGAGGGGGTGGATCCCCACTTGCACGGCAATGAAGCTTGAAAAAAGAAGACGTAAAGGGGGGATAAAAATGATATTGAAAGAGCTCGATTTGACAGGGTATGACAAAAGGGGGTCTGGGATTTCGAAAAATCGGAAAGCTTGAAGAAGTCGAAAGTCGCTCTCATTTTTCGCTAGCGAGACAGAATAAGGAGAGAGGTGGAATTTCATTAGGGTCAAAGATCTGCCGATACCGAGATTGGGAGGGAAGATTTCTGGAGGATAGAGAAGGAGAGGGGGTGCCAGCTTTGAAAGAGATTGATTGGGAGAAGAAATTCCGAGCGCCTTCAGAGGTAGTTGGAAAGAAAATGGGAACGAAGCAAGTAGAACTAAGCTGGGCCAGGTGGATTCTTCGAATGGGGTTGTTGAAAAGAGGGCCTAATCAAGGGGCGAACAAAAAAGGAGAAGCTCCTTGCAAAAAAACTGAATTCGAGGATTAGAAGGCGCAGTAACCTTCAGATTTGGGGAAGAAGAGGTTGGGTCCAATCCAAGCTCAGACGCGGAAAGGTTAGGAAAAAGTGGAAGGGAAAGAGATGCGTCCATTGAGAAAAAAAAAAAAAAAAAAAAAAAACATCCTCCCTTGAACTGAGCACTAAAGATAGGAAGGGGAGGAGAGGGGGGGAAGGTTACTGCTATGCTGTTGACGAAACTGGAAGGAATATAAAAAGGCCCTAGGGGAGAACGTTTTGAGGGGGGCAAAAGGAAACAAAGTTTCACTACTGAGTTTTGGGTAGGGAAGATACTTCCCCTGCAAAGAAGCCTAAGGAGGGAAGGTAAAACATCTATAAGATGGAGAAGCTGGGGGGGGGAAGATCAGGGAAGCCGACCACTAAGAACAAGCGAAAAGAAAACAACGTTTGTGGAGCTTTGGCGTTGGTATTTCCGGAAAGAGACTCGCAACAACAACTTATTGAGGAGAGGGGAGGGGGCCTGGACTAAAAAACTCAAAGAAAACAAAGAAAGGATGGTAGGAAACGATTGGGGTTGGAGGGATTGAGCTACCGGGGTAACAGGAGATTCATCCCGACCCTCAAAAAAAAGCCCCATAAGAGGTGAAATGTGGGGAGGTAGGGAAGGGGAATGCGTAGCAGGACGGAAAGGAAACAAAGAAAAGGGGAAAAGAGGGTTGGGGGGAAGTGCAACTCTTCAAACGAGGGGTTTTCAGATCTCACATAGGGCGAGGTGAGAAAGAAGGGCAAGAGGTGTTCAAGGAGCAGAACGCGAAAAAAAATCGGAGGTAGGAAGGGGAGCTCCTGCAGTAAGCAATGGGAGTAACTAAATTGAAGCAAAGATAGAAGGGGGGACTAACTCATAGTACTACAACGATCTAAAATGAGGAGGGGGGGGGAAGTTTTAAACCTATTAGGACCTCCAAGAGAAGAAAAATGGATACCGAAGAGACATCCCTGTTCAATCGGGGCAATTAGAAAATGATAAGGACAAAATTCTTCCGCTCCAGGCAGAAGAAAAAAATAACAATCTAAAATCAGAAGGGGGGGATAAGACTTCGTTCAAGAGCTGTCGAGTGTCTACCATAGCATCGGGCTGGGGAGACAGAGAAAAAATAAGGGATCAAGGGCAACTCGCGTCCGCTCAGAGAGAAGCAAAAGATGAACAGGGAACTACAAAAATAAGGGGACGGTAATAGGGAAGCACAAATACATTCAAGATCACCAGAAATTTTGTCGGAGTCAGGGAGCGAGATCGAGAGAAAAAAGGAAAAGGAAGGGAGGAATCAGGGTCGCATATCTGTCGGAACAAGAAGGTCTCAAGGTGGCCCTAAGCAGAGCGGAGCTCAGAAAAAGAAGAACCTCTGGAGAAAGAGGAGAAGTGTCGGTTGAACTAGACAAGTAAGGGCGAAGAAGGGTGAAGGGAAAAAACGGACCGGATGTGAGGGGGGAAAAGGAACTTTCAGCGGTAAAAACTTAAAAGGAGGAAAAACGCAGAGACGCAACAAGTATGTCACAAAAAGCAACCAGGGAAACCATGGTGGACACTCAAAAGGGTGGGGGTCCTCGGGGGGAAAAGAAAGGAGAACTTGTTTCCAGCTGAAAAAAGGTCAAAGACCAAAAAAAAAAAAAGGAAGCCCTAAGACGCCACATAGGGGGGTCCCGTTACCAGGGGAAATCCCTAAGAAAAAAAAAAAAAAAAAAAGAAAAAAAAAAACAAACCAAAAAAAACCACAACACCAAACAAACCAAACAAACAAACAACAACCCAAACAAAAAACAGAATCATACACCCCGAACCGAAAAAAAAAAAATCACACATCGTAGTTCTCGTGCGCGCAAGTTTCCATCGGTCACCAAACATACGCGGACCAAGATTCTCATCAGCGGACCTTCTAAAAGTTCTTATCCTCATAATCCTCATTAGACGGGAGTGAGAAAACTACTCCACATTCTCAAACCTAAAAGGGAAAACCTGGGGAGGGCTTTCTTCTATTTTGGTTAGGGGGGACTTTTGGGGGGGGTTGGTCATGGGCTCTTTGCAATACGAGCCGGAAAGAGTTTCGCCCGGACCTCAGAGGAAAAACAATACCAGGCCCGAAGGTTCGTCGCTTTGGGAAAAGAGGGATACGGGGGTCTAGAAGGACGCTTCGATCTGCAGAAAAAAGGGAAGCGTACATTTTTCTGACGTACGCAGCCGGAAGGGAGGATAACGGAGCTTAAAAGGGGCATAAAAAATCACTGCTTAAAAGAAGAATTTGGGCGGGAGTGGGGAAATAACGAAGCCTTTAGCACGCCTTGGGGAACCGTCATTCCAAATAAGGGTTGGCAAAAATAGCCAACCGGGGATTCGCGATTGGAGTGCATTCACAGCGAAGGAACAAAGTGTAAGAAACAAAAGGAAGAGGGGGGGGTTATCGTCGACTAGGGCGGAGCCCCGGAGACGAATTGGCGGGGCCCGATTTTAGACGTGAAAAGGGGGTTACAACACAGCAGGAGGACAAGAGAAAAAGATAAACACAAGGTCACAGAAAGGGAGAAAGGACAGCATTACGAGACACTTGGCGGGAGCGGAGGTTGAGGTTGTCTTCGACCGGACGTTCCCCCCAAAAACTGGGGACGGGAGGTGAATCTCTCCCAACACAACAAAAAAAGGAGAGGAACGAGCCAGGTCGGAAAGAAGGGAAATCGACCCGAAAGCAAAGCTTCGGACTGAAAGTGAGGGGACGAAACGCCAATCGGGTTTGGGCAAGGAGGCCACTGACCGGTTTCAGTTCTCAGTTAGGCCTGCAGGGGTCACCTTGCTCGGGGTTCCGTCTAAAAAGAAGAAAAGGAGGACCTGAGCAGGGGATCCGAGAAATGTATATATACCAACGGAGAGCCATTGCCTGGGGAAAGGGCTTACCCATGTCTTCATCGACTGGAGTTGACCGCCAATCTCTAAAAAAAAGAAACTGAGGGGAAAGGGAAAGCACCATGGAAGGGGGAGCATGAAAGAAGGGGGGAAAGAGGTGCTTTGAAAAAGAGCAAACTGGATGGAACCGAACGATTGCACTAAAATGTCTGAACTGAAGCTGATGATTTTAGAAAAAAAGGGTATACCGAAAGGAGGGGGAGGTTAGGAAAAAAGGGAAATTACTCTGTAATGTGTGTGAACTATTGGGAGGAAGGAAAGAAGACCGAATGAGGGTTTAGCAAAAAAGTACGCACAAACGAAAGGGGGGAAAAGGGTGGATAAGATGATCAGGGCGAAAATCGTCGTGCCTTAGTCACCTCAAACCAAGACCTAACCAAGGAAAAATAAAAACCAGGAGTTGGGGGAAGGGGGGGATAAGTGAGAAATTTAGTCTTATCAAAAAGGACGGAGAGGAAAGGGAGAGGTAATCAAATCAGTGATTGTACTCAACTGGTCAGCAAGAAAAGAATGTGACAGAAGTGCAAAGGTCATCTGCATTGGAAAAAGAAAGAATAGAAGAAGAGTTAAACGGGAATATTAATGATCGGAATTATCGGATCGGAGTTAATTGTTTGGTAAATAAGAAAAAAATGAGGAAAGACACATACAATTCTGGTCGCAAATGGGTAAAACAATTGCTAGGGAAAAAAAAGGGGGAACATCCTCTTGGGAGAGGGGGAAAGGGAGTGGCTTGGACGATGCGCGGAAAAGACGGGGAGGGAAAGTGGTCACTTCAAAAAACTTTCGGAGACCAACGGCATCGGACCATGACTCCTGGAGAGGCCACGACGCTCAAGATTGGCTAAGGAAAGAATGAAGGGAAAGAGAAGTTAATGGGTATGATGACACGTTTTCAGGACGCTTGTTCCGATCGGCAGGAACGAGGAAAGAATTTGTGGGGCGCTTAGCGGAAGAGCTAAAAGGTGAAACATCTTGTTGCAAGGCATGTATGGGTAAAAATCAAAGAGGGAGGAACGAAAGTTGGTGGAGGACAGGGTTGGAGAAAAAAGGAGGAAACGAAGTGTTTCAAAACTGGGAAATCTGGGAGGGGGAGAAGGAAATCAGGCACGAACGCCTCAATGGAAGTCCTTCAATGAAAGGGGTTACGAAGCCAGAACTAAAAGGAGAGATGGGGGGGTGATGGCTCGCATTGTTCTGTTGGTTTGTCGGCCAGAGAAAGAAACGACTGAACTCTTCCATTGCTGATGGCAGAGGAAAAGGAGAGCAGTGAGGATTTGGGATGGCAGACATAGTCAGTTCAGAAGCTCATAGTCGCTCAAGTTAGACTCGTGGTGGACCGAGGAGGAGAAAATGATCCTCCTCCCGAGCTTTACGTAGTAGCCGACAACTAAATGAGAGGGAGATCGGGGGGCTGCTATTGTCGGGGGAAGCGAACTTCAGGAAAAATTTCTAAAAAGGTGAATAAAGAAAAAACAGAGTTAAAACTTGCCCATAAACAATCTCTTGAAAGGGGGAGAAGGATCAGGTCCTCGAAAAAAGGAAAGAAAGGGAGAAAGGGAACACATCGATAAGAGTATTGAGAAGCATTTTTAAAAAGGCGATTTTGAGGAATCAAAGAATCAAGAAAAAAACCTATGAAGCGAACACGGCGCGAACATGAAATCGAAAAGGCGTTTGGCTTTCCAGGGGGCACAAATCTAGAAAAAAAAAAAAACAAAGAGGGAAGGAAAAAGAAGAGATGTTACTTGAACGGAAACCCGCAAGCGAAAACAAATTCTAACTATGAGGGCGCTTTAGCGCAGCGGTTTTTGGGAGCTTGAGCGAGAAAAGGAAGAGAAAGAAACACTCGCAACGCATCAAAAGGGGATAAAAGACTCTGTGAAAGGGTCATTTATTGACGGGAGGGGCGAGCAGGGAAGCTTTAAGAGAAAACACAAAGAAAAAAAAAGACAGAGCGTATTTGGGGGTAGGGGCAGGAAAAAAAAATGGTTCCCGTTCTCACCTAGGGCTCTGTTAGACCGGCAAGGGGGAATGAAAGAAAAAAAAGGAAAACCATAAAATCGCACGAAACGTCCACGGTGGGAGTAGCTCACGTACGGCAATCGGAGGAACGGCTTGACGCAAAGCTATCTATAAAACTCATATGCTAACCCAGAACTCGAGAGGAAGGGGGAAAAAAGAAATGTTGTGGTGGCTACTTCCACAAAAGCAGAAAACAACTCTCCGCGAGACAAAAAACATAAGAAAAAAGAGCCTGACGCAACTGCCTCCGGAAGCAAAACAAACCAACAAAAAGAAGCTAAAGGAAAAAAGAGGAAAGAGTTCTAACTTCGTTTCAAGATCTGTTCGAAGAACCAAGGATGGGCTCTGAGGGAGCACCACTAGCTTGGCCAAAGGGAGCGAGGTCTCACGTCGGCTCCAGCAATCCCTGGAAGAATGGAATAATGTATTCCCATCCCTAAGAACAGATTAGAGGACATTTTATAAAGGAAAAAAGGGCAGAAAAGAGAAAAAATGAGCGACGTTCGAATCTCGGAAGGGACAAATTGTCTCTAGAAACGGTCCATACTCACCTTAAAAGCGCAAAGGAGCCAAGCTGCTCCGTCAGTCGTTACCGAACCGAGAAGGTTCCTGGTTAAAAGGCACTCCCAAAAGGACATTGAAGCCCCTTTCATTTCAGCGGTCCGGAGGAAGGAAAGAAGCATCAGGGGGGGAAAAAAGGAGGAAAAAAAGAGGCAAGAGAACAAGATGGGGAAAGGACAAAACCGGGGTTAACGCACTTTTAGTCCCTCTTTGTGCACAGCAAGAGAACTTGAGGTAAAATCTCTAACCGGAACCCAAAAGCTTCAAAAAGATCCGAAGTCCTATCATCATATTATGTGGGCCGTTGGAAAAAAAAAAAAAAGAGTCGAAGCTCCCTCGAAAATCTGGGGGAGGGAAAAGCGCAAAAGGATGTCCCCAAAACGTAGAAAGAGGGCTGAAAGGGGAGTAAGAAAGGCCAGTAGAGTACTGAATAAAGAGCAACTGAAGCCGAAACCAGAGAGGGCGATAAACAACGACTGGGTCAAAAAGGGGGGGGGGGGGGGGAATTTTTATTCAAAGATTTGTTGGGGGTTAGTCCGTTTTTTGAACGGGAAGGGCAAAAGGAAGTCAAAAAGATAAGAAGAAAAAGAAGCTATCACCCTTCCCTAGGACGTCCTTTTCCGATGTGCGAATGTGAAAAATGCTAACCCTATCAGTCTAGTCTAAGCAGCGGAAACTCTTTAAAGCTAAATTTTCCGTTTATAGCCACAGAGAAGAGAGGGAAAAGAAAAGGACTGGACCAATCATCACTGCTTAAGGAAAATTTTAGTAGTAGTGGTCCAGAACAGGGAGCCGGGTAGCAACTGCCACAGTCTAGTGAAGAAATCCGTCATGCCTGAAAGCCATTTGCAGGGCAAAGAGAAGAGGAAGGGAAAGGCGCGGAGTCCTTCTGACATTCGCTGAAGAAAAAAAGGGGAGTACAATGAGGAAAAAGGGAAGCATGCGGGGCGCGGGGGGAGAGAGAAAAAGACAGTCTACGGCCATGGGCGGTTCCCGAAGGCTATTCCGGAACACTAGCAATGAAAGAACTAAAAAGACCAAAAATGCACAAATTCTCGAGAAGGATCGAAACCTTGGGTCGCATAGGGCTTTTGGGGGGGGGGTGGGTGGGGGGGGTTTGGGTTTTGGGGTGGTTTGGGGGGGGGGGGGGGGGGGGTGGTGGGGGGTGGGGGGGGGGGTGGGGGGTGGGGGGGGGGGTGGGGTTTTTGGGTTGGGGGGGGGTGGGGTTGGTGGGTGGGTTGGCGGGTCGCTCTGGCAGGAAAAAGGGAGGAAAAGGCCGTCGTGAATCTCTCAACCAAGGAAGGAAGAGATTAAAAAAAAAAAAGGGAAAGAAAAAAAGTAACATCGACCCGAAATTCAAAACAGGAACCGCTACGCAGAGAGTTCCTGCGCGAAAGGTAGGGAGGACAATTCTCTACTTGGTTGGGCAGTCAGGCTAGGGGGGCCTTGCAAAGGGGGGGGGGGACCTGCGAGAAGGAAAGGGAAAGGAACCGCCAACGGCTAATAGCCGAGCTCCTCTAAAGGAAAAAGAGAACTGGCTTCACGCAAGGGTACTTTCTTACCCTTTGGGTCGAAGGTGAAGGCCAAAATCAAAAAAAAGAAAAAGGCCAAAAGGGAGGAAAAAGGGCATGGGGGGGGCAAAATAGCTTTGAGTTAAAAATCACCAGGAGGTGTAACGATTGCTAATGGCTAAGAAGAAGCTTGTGATTTTAAAGTCCTCGATATGACGAAGCGTTATTACGGAAAATGGTACACTGGGGGAATGTTGGGGGTGAATTGGCGGTCGAAGGGGAGCGAGGGGTGGTTTGCAACAAATTCGCCATAAAAGAGGGAAGGGAAATTCGGGAGGGTATTGGGGGATAAGGGAGAAGACGTCGTGCCGGGGGAAGTATTAAAACTAGAAACCGGCCTAACCCAAGGAAGAAAAAAGAGGGGTAGTGGGGGCAGGGGGACCATTGAGAAAAGTAGGAGTGAATCACAACGCAGGAAACTTTCAGGAATCGTAGCCGTCTGTGTACTCACTGTCCCTAGCAAAATGGGACAGATACAGGTTGCAAGAAAGGAAAGCGAGGTAAAAAAAGGGGAATTGGGGGGAGCATTCGAAGCGTTAAAAAGGGAAAAGAAAGGAGAAAAGGCCGGATAATGTAAAAAAAATGGTAGGGGGGGGGAAAAAAAAGGGGGGGGGGGGAGCCGGACATCAGTTCTCGGTTAATTGCAGCGGGTTAAAATGCTGGAAAGGGTACCGGAATTGGAAGGGTTTGAGACATAATCTTGTTCAAAAGCGCTGGCAAACCAGGGAAGGGAAAAAGGGGGGCAATACAGAACTCGGTCAGGTAAATCCAAACGGAAAGATGCACATTCTCGGAATCTGTCAACTACGGGACGGAGTTGGCTACACGGTGAGAGGGACGAGCAGGGGAAAGGTGAGTATTGGAAAGTGGAAAGAGGGGGGGGAGAAGAGGGGTTCCGACAGATCCTCGCTTGGGTCGTCTCAGTTTGCAGCTAAAGCGCGGCGAAAAAATAGGGTGCTCTGCATGTATGGGGGAAAAGAAAGTCAGCCGATACATAGGAGGGGGGGTATGGACGGAGGCTGGAAAACGAAAAAGAAAAGGAAGAGTTGTCCTTTGAAGCTATGTTCTCCTCAAAAGACGGGCTCCTACAAGAATTGAGAAAAAACAAAGGGAAAGATCTCGGAAGTAGAACTAAAGCGGTCTTGTGATTGCTTCGCAATTGGGGGGGGTGTAGCAACTCCACTGGAGAGGAAAAAAAAAGTGCTGAGGAAGGAAAGGAGGAGTTGGGAAATGTTAGAGTTCAGGAGGGAGTAGGGACAAACGAAGAAAAAAATCAGACTATTAAGGTAGGGAAGATGGGTGACCGATAGCTGGCGTATTAGAACCTCAAAGATTGCCGGCGAGAGGAGTGAAAAAAGGCTCTGAGGATCGATTAGGGGGGGTGAGGGGGACAGTGGAAAAAGGGACCGAATAACCGAAAAAGGGATAGAAGAACCAAGGGGGAAGGGAAAAAGGAAAAGGGCACGACGGTAGTCGTTGTTGATACCTTATAAACCAGTCAATCCACAAAAACGGTAAAAAAAGAGGATAGGTGGAGAAGGAGAAGCGTGGAGAGGGAGGAGAGGTAAGGTAAAGACAAAAAAACTATGAAAGCCTAACAGAGGGGGGGTGTGGAGACTTGGAGTTTTAGTTCCAGCACAATA
>Ga0179593_1595819_pt1 | contig 14055 bp, 13 predicted proteins | sample CZODoug2_1_08_16_FD_185931 | JGI IMG/M metagenome (GOLD analysis project Ga0179593, IMG submission 185931) | Vadose zone soil fungal communities from Angelo Coast Range Reserve, California, USA - CZODoug2_1_08_16fungal (PacBio error correction) | ecosystem: Environmental > Terrestrial > Soil >...
AGGCAATTCGTTATTGAGAATCTGGGAGTTACCATTGGTCTTTGGATGGGGTAAAAAAGAAGGGAATCGCCGGGTAGGGAAAGAAAGGGTCCATACCAAGAACTTCGTCCTGGAAATAAGCTGGAAATTAAAGAAAGTCTACAATTAAAGCGGGGCCAGGGGGGGGGGTGCCTGATCTCGATGACATGGATTGCAGGCACGGGGGAAAACAAGTTTTCCTATACAATAAAAAGGATTTCAAAAAGAGGGTCTGGTGATATAAGAAAGAGGCCGAGCCGAGATAGCTAGTAAAAGCAGCGGAAGGGGAGAAAATAAAGGAAATGAGACACAACACCGTTTCCGCGGGGCGGAGGAAGACGCAAAAACTCTGCAGGGGGGAGAAGCATGACAACTCAAATGGGGGATTGTCGGGATGAGGGGGCAAGTTTTGACGGGAAGAAAAAGAATGTAGTTTAATTCTGGAAAAAAATAAAAATTTCCAAGATGAACGAGAAAAAACTCTGAACTGGGCACAGGGCATATAGTTCAAAGCATTATGGACCTAAAGAAGTGATCAGGGAGGGGGCAAGAAAGACAAGGGAACTCGGCTGAAGAAAAAGAGCAGGGAGTTGCTTTGCATCAGAAGCGGGCAAAAGACTTTTTGCGCAGGTCTGACCGAGGCACGACATTCCAGAAAATGGCCATCCGGGAGGGGGCAACCTCCACGTTCTGAAGATAAGAATTGTGGCCTGTCCTCAGGAAAAAGGAACGTCATTGCCGGATACGAAATACAGATTGGGAGGATAAATAGAAAAAAAGGGAAAAAGTGATTTTGCAAGAGTCGACAACAAATGTCACTCGGCGAATGAGTTCAATGCGAATTTTAGTGGGTCGAAAAGTTCTGGAGGAAGCTAGTGCTAAGGGGCCAGCATCGGGGAAAACAGGTCGGATGAGACTGGAAGGACAAGAAAACAAAAGACTTTGTAATTGATAAAGCCTTATAGCTGAGAATGAACATCTAAAGAAAAGTGGGACTGAAGCTAAAGTTCATCAGATTTTAGGTATGAGGTCAATTCTAAGAAGTAGGGAAAATCCTCCTGGGAACCTGAGCAGAATTATCACCTTTAGGATTGGAAATCGAGCTGACACAGAGGGGAAAATAGAGGATCGAAATGTGCCTAGAACATAAAAAAAATTAATGGAAAAGAAGGGTTTCCCTAATTTCTACAAGCTGAGATCCTTATAAGGCAAAAATTCTAAATCTCGAATTTAGCCGGCCGGCTATATAGACGCCCAATTTTAAAGCCAGAGAAGAGGGGGAGGGAATGGTAAAGGTGCGACAATCTTTCATGGGGCAATTCCGAGTCTGGCTAAGTCGTCCCTGGAATTACATCAACTTGTTCGCAGAGCTGAGGAAAGCGATGGTCGGGAAGATAGTGCTTGCAGGCCTGATGGTTTCGGTCGACGGGAGAGCTTCGGAACCGTGCGGAAGCCGACCTAGATAGGAAAAAAAAAGCCGAGAAATCGAATTCAAAGGCAAAAAAGAAAGTGTCAAGGAATCCAAAAGTCTGCATCGGACAGGACCAAAGGACTGAGGGGTCCGTGGAAAGAAGAATGCATAAGGATTCTACTTTAGGAAGACTTCATACGATATAAGCTGGGAAACAATGGGCAAGGTCAACCCGAAAAACGGCGCCACTCCACCACGTGACAGAAGGGAATGGATGAGTGCTTTAAATTGAAGGGGAAGGGCAACCTCATGGAGGAGCCGTAAAATGGGGTAAAAAAAATACAAGTCACTAGGGAGTGACCAAACGCAAAATGAGGAAATTCGAAAGTGCGGCGAATTTGTCCAGCTTCCAAAGGATGGTCGCGGAGTTCAAAAAAAGACAAGAGAGAATTGTAGAACACTATAGCGCCAGGATAAAAAAGGGCTAGGTGAAAAAAAAGAGAGGGGGATGTTTTCTCGCAGGATTCCCTGGCAGAAAAGGGGAGGAAGCATCTTGTCGTGGGGCTTGGGACCAGGGCCCACAGACTCAGTTGGGGGAGGAAAACTGGAGGAGTAAAACAAAAAAAACGAGAGGAGGAAAAGAGAGGAGAGGAATCCAAAAGCAAAAAAGAATGGCGTGTAATCCCGGGTAGACACGAAACGATAACGAGCAGAGAACCCGGTGCCAGGGGGGACATCGGTCGATAAGAAACAGAGAGGGAGGACACTTTATCTGGAGAAGGCGAGGAGCTAGTTGACAACACAGGGACTCCGGAGTGCATGACTCTGGCATCGCGGAAAGCCCTCAGAAATCAGATAGTCTTCTCTCTTGTAAAAAAAGGAATTTTTATTATGAAAAAGCAAAGGTCACAACCTCGGCGAGACATCGGGGGTTAAAAAACGCACAAATTTAATACGGATCCAGAGAAGTTAAAATTTGGTTTCTGTGGGAAAGAGGGGTGGACGGAGGTATCCTGCTGCTCGAGCATGGAAAGGAGTAGGATTCGGATGACTATCTGGAAGGAGAGACATTCAGAGACAGATGGTTATAAGTACCATCAAACGGCACAGCCAGATCCCTATGCGTTCGGGAAGGAGGAAAAACAATTGAGGGTTACGAAGGCCTGCATTATAAAGGCAAAAGGCGAAGGGATGAATTGGGCAGGACGTGGATAGGGAGGGGCAATTCTTCAAAGAAAGAACCTGCTCAAAAGTGCCGGGACGAAAGGAACAATCAAAGGAAGACAATCCATCGTACGGCCGACTCTCTTGAATAGGGGGGGGGCTGCCTTTATCACACGGATGTCGAGTGGAGAACATTCACCACTCATATTGCAGGGGGGGCAAAAGTACTGAGAAAGAGGGCTCATTGTGTAACTCGACCGTCCAGGGCGAAGGGAGATAAAGAAACCGACCGGGACGGACGAAAGAGGTCATTCACGCCTGGCAAAGAAGAAAATCTTCGACCTTTGGAACAAGCAGACTGTAGAGGGGTTTCGTGGGGTCTTCGCCAGGGATCAGACAGATCTAAGGGTGATAAAGGGACAAGGGACCGGTACCGTATGCTTCCTTGTAGAGAAAACAGAGCCGGAGTATTTTCGCCTTGGAGTAACGCAGAAGCATCTAACATGTATGAGGCTGCCATTTTCAGGCAGAAACAGCAGATTGGGGGGGAGCAAAGGAATACGTATACGGGGGAAGGGATGATCGTCTGCGGGCCAAAAGGGGCCCATTTGGAAAAAACCTGCTTTCGAAATGGGCTCGGAGAGGCGGCGATCTTCTGAAAGAAAGGGGGGGCGAAAGAAAGGGGGGGCATGGGTAACTTCTGCCGTAAGCTGACGCCGGAAATCATTGAAAATCCACTTTCTGGGGGCAGTAATAACAGAACATGAAAGGCACTAGGGAAAAAGAGGAGCTATCTAACTCGAAAAAAAAGGAAACTCGTAAACAAAGTTGAAGAAAGGAGTAAACAAGAGGGAAGGTTAAAAAGCCCGTCGGTAGGGAAAAGAGTGCAAGGGAAGGAGGAACTCTTTTCAGGCCTCGCTAAACCGTTCGGGCCAGACGGCGAAAAATCCAAACGAAAGGGATCATTAAATAAAAGGCAATACTCTAGTAGGTCTCAAGGGGGAATAATGGGAAAAAGAAGTCATGAGGGGGGTTCGTACTATTCTTCTGGTTCAATCTCATCACGCAGTGTGCAATGGGAAGGGTTAAATTAAAAGGGATTTTCGAGTATTTGGAATGTTCCTTTTCAAGAGGGGTTGTATGCGGGGCCCAGACAAAAAAAGAGGGGCGCACTTGGCAAGACTCATGAAAGAACTCAAAAGTTGGGTGGGGATTAAGAACTCATGTCGACCGTTCGAACGTCGAGCTGAGAGCGTAAAAAGGTCCAGTTCAGAAGGTCTGTTTTGTGGTGGGGGGGGAGGGGGTAAGAGTCAGATTGATGACATCAACGCTGACGACCGGGAACCCAACTCGCCGCGGGGGAATGAAAAAAAGACTATCCGATTTACTACACGAGGGGATGGGAAATTTTACGGATGTACTTCAAGACTGGGAAGAGACCTCGACCCCGAATAGATCGAGATGATACAAAAAAGACTCGGGAAGGGAGGGAAACATGTGACGGAAAAGTAGAAAAGAGGTTTTAGATCTGGGAAAAAACTGCGCCGATTACAGATCGAAGCGCAAAAAGTGAAGACCCTCCCGTCGGTCAGAGAAAAATCTGAGAAACACTTTAGGTTGACACTCTCGTCGGGGGGTATCGAGAACCGGGGGGGAGGATAGAGACAGAAGTAAGGAGGGTATGGGGGGGAGCGCTTCGCGTTCGAGTGAGGATGAGACTTACGTGGTAGATGTCTAGATTCCATGCACCGCGTGAAATTGGAACTAGATCCCTTCATAAGGTACCGTCGAATAGAATCTCCGGGGGGGGGTGGGTCCTATCGACCTTCCATTTATTTTGGATAGAACGGGAAAACAAATTGGGAAGTCCAGACACGTCACTTGATAGGGGAGTAAACTGAGGAAAAAGTATAAAAGAAGAGCTGAGTGACGTCAGCGGGAATGGCCCGATTTCAAGATCGACACCGTTTAACAGAGGAGACTTAGGAAGGGGAGAGCCTCGAACGTCAATATGAAGCGTAATGGAGAGGAAAGGGAAAAACACATTGTGTTGGGGGGAGGGGGGGGGAAAAAAGAGTAAAAGTTATGCCTATTCCATGGGGGTTTTTATTAAACAAAAGAGGCCAAGAAAGGAAAAAAGCAAGAAAAAAACAGACAAAGTCAATGCCATTGGCACGCGTTGATGGCGATTCTACATAGAGAGCTAGAAGGAGGAACGATGCGTAAAACGAAAAGGTCCAAAATAACCGAACGAGGGTTAAGGGACTAAAGCTTGGGGGAGGAATCGAGCCTGGAACCAAAAGTTGCGCAGGCAGGGACGCAGGCCGACATTACAAACACGGCAAGAAAGAAAAAAACGGCTTTAGCAAAGGGCCGACGGTCCACTATTTCCGTAGATGTGGCCTGTCGTAACCCACGCAGAACTATCTCAGGTGGAAATAGGGGAGGGAAACGTTGTCAGGGACCGATGAAAGTGGATTTGGAAGTCTCAAGAGAGGCTTTCACGACTGACAAGTTTAGTGAAAAGGGGGTACGGTGTCTGGAATGTCGAAAAAGGCGGGAAATGCGCAAAACGTTATACGTACAGACGGAAAAGGGAGACAGGGGATTTGCCGAGTGGGCAAAAACTTCAAAATCGACGGAACGGGACTGGGGGATTTGAGTTGATCAAAAGTCCGCTAGCGAAGAGACACAAGGGTAGAAAAGCAGGTCTAATGGCTGAATAAAATTCGCACAAATCGATAAACAAGTAAAAGAAAGCTCCGGCCCTGTCATCAAGTACTCAGTGTGCACTGACGAAAATTTCGGGAATACGCGCGGATGCGAAGATCGAAAAAAAGAGAAAATATGGGACAGGTCGAAGGTCCAACAAGGGTAGTCTGAAGGCGACCCTCGAATTGCTTCGTAAAACTTAATACTGGATAGCCGGACGGTGCGGTGGCAGAGGGAAAACAGAGGTCGTTTTTATCCGACCAACGAGGGAGCGGATGTCGGGAAAGTGTCAATTCCATCGTTAGAAAAAAAAACTGCATTACAAAAAAGGGGAACAAGGAAGAATCTAGAAAGAAACCTCTATTCTTATAGTGGCTTGGAATAGTCCTGCAACACCTGCGAAAAGACCTTGCGGGGAGGACACCTAAAAAAAAAAAAAATTGGGCGATATAAACTACATAAACAGGCGAATCGGGAAATGAAGCGGATGGGAAAGACAAAAAAAATTGAGTCAAAGGCCAACTGGGGGCAGCAGGCTGACAGGAGGAGGAATAGCCTGAAACAGGGCTTGAAATGAGTGGAGAAACATCTGAAGAAAGCATGGGAAAAAAGGAAAAAAGTGGCGGCGCGAGGGGATCCCGACGACGGCTAAAAGCACAAAAGTTAAGATGAGGCGATGGAGACTGAGGGACGAATGGTGGGCGTTGAGAAAAGAGCGAGGAAATAGGGTGGAACAATTGGGGTTTAAATCAGGAAGGAAGGGATGACTCAAAGAAAAAACAGAAACGCAACAAGCTCGTTGCAAGGGCGCACCCTGCAACACAAGGGGGAGGAAGACGCGGATTCATAAAAACTATGGAAAAGGAAAAGCAGAGCCCCGACTCGATGAGTGAGGCAGACAAAGAGCCTGTTCGTGGATTTCGAAGATTTCATGGACCGGTGGGGAGGAAAGATACTTGTCTTAAAATGTGGAACCGAAATCACTTCTTTTTGTGGGGAGAGAGTGGAGCATCGATACAAAAAACCAAAAGGGGGGGGAGGGGGGGGGAGGAAAAGAATAATTCCATCCAATTCGGTGAAGAAAAAGGAAAAAAAGGGAGGCAAGATCCACGAAAAAAAAAAATAAGCCAAGTCATGTGCCATGGAAATCTGAGAACATCTATGGGCTGTAAAAGGAAGACTGGAAGCACAATGGAGCTAAACCAAAAACACAAAAACCACAACAGAGGAGGGGACGAAGTCATGGACTACAAGAGGGGACTCAAGGAGACATATTAGATCTCGGAAGAGGGAAGGGTCTCAGCCTGGGAAACGAGAGGACCAGTCTTCAATTTGAGGATGGAATAAAACAACACTTGGTTAAACCGGCTGTCGAAATAGGGAAGAACTCACCTCGAAAGATGAAAAATATCCCTGTGGTGTCTGGGGGACAGAAGACGGGATCCCTTGACGCCTCGACGAGGTAACGTAAAAGGAGAGAACTAGATCTGGAATCAAAAAGTAAAAAAGCAAGCAGGATGAGGGTATTCAGTTCCTGCACCTAAATCCCGGCCAAAATGGGAGGTCTGATCTTGAGAAGTTCTTGTGAGAACTAGACAGGAGGATAAGGACGTCAAGTAATTAGAGGAGTATGCTTCCCGCGCCAGGGATGGGACCAGGCTGGCGTGTAGCGGCACAAAATAGAGGACAATCAAGCCTTAAGAACAAACGGCAGAGGGGCAGAGATGTGTCTTAGGGGGGGAAACTATGTCATTCAGTATACACACCAGACTGAAGCCAGACCGCGTCTAAATCGGGGGGAATTCAAAAGGAGGCAGGCGAACAACGGCTAATGCTGAGACATCAGAAAGGAAGAACAGCACTGACGAGCCACAGTAAAAGCAGGGGAAAGAAGTAAACACTTGTACGACGGGGAAAAAAGTTTCAAAAAGGGGGGTGTAGGCGCCAGGTTCGGAAACGCTCGGACGGCGTTGAGACACAGGGAAAAAATCCGTACCAGTTGCGAACCGGCGTTCCGAAACAGTGGAAGATGAGGCATTGTGAAAACTAACGAGTATAACAGCTTCTAAATTTCGGAAGGTGGCCGGCCATGAACAGAGGGGGAGGTGGGGAAGGGCAGAGTAACTCATCTAGCTAACAGGACACAAGGAGCAATCATACTTGAAGGGGAAGGGTTGATGTCTGCTCAGCGCCGCTGGGAAACACCCTGGGAAGCGACTCGTCTAAGAAGGTGCGACAGGAAGGACACTAAATTGCGAAGCCGGGAGTGACGCTAGCCAAAAAAAGCAACCTTTAAAAATCCAGGGAATCGTACTTGTCGGAAAGAAAGGACCTTAATTCTTAAAAAAGCCGGGAGTGACGCTCGGTCTGTCGGAATGCGCAGTCCCAATCAGAAACTCTGAAGAGAAAGAGTTGAAATAAAAAGAACCTCGGCTGGAAAAGAGGGGAGAGTAAGAGAGGAATGCAAACACGTTCCGGTCTAAAAGTCTTACCAAAAAAGAAACGATCAGTAACAAAGGCCTCCAGGGGATTGTTTGTAGGTTAGTTACAGAGAAGAAGATCTCGGGTGATGACTGTTAAGTATTATAAATCTCATGAACGAGGCCAATGTCAGAAAAAAAGGTAAGCGTGTTCTCGGAATTATCTTTGATTTAAGCGTGGGTTGGTTGTGTGCGTGCCCGAATACCGACGAGGCCTAGGCTGGGGAAGAAAATGGGCAGCTCCTCAACGAAAAAAAAAAAAGGAGTGGGTCATGCCGTATTCAGAACATCAAATGCCGTTAGAAAAGCGAAGAGGCAAGTCCCTCGAAGAGGAAAAGGGAGAGGCTGAGGAAGAAAGAAATGACAGCCACAATCGCGGCGCCGCCTGTCTTGTGAAAAGAAAAAAAAAATACTGAGGGAAAGCGGGGCTGGTTGGACTTGTAGGAACGGAAAAACTTTGCTAAAACTCTCCACGGCTAGAAAAAAAAAGGGGTTACTCTGAGATTTCTGGGAATTAAGGCATCACAGGGAAATGCAAGAGGGGGATCGGGGGAAATCTAGAACTCTAGCGAACGCATTTACATCGAAAGATCAAAAAAAAGGAAAAAGAATGCAGACTGCCTTCAGGCGCTAGCAAGAAGGTATCTACGACTTACACCAGGAGTTGAAAAAGAAAAAACGGGGGGAGAGAGGATCGGTGGACTTCGATCAACTTGAGGGGGAAGAGCCGACGCGTTCGTGTACTGGAAAAAAAGCCTGGAGTGTCTTGCAACGCCGGGAGGGGAGAAGGGGAGAGAAATCACACAAAAAGTGAACGACAGAAAATTAAAGGGACAACGCCCTTAGCAGCGTAAATACGCAATGGGTTGGAATCCAAGAGTGGCGAAAAAAAAAGGGGAAGGGGGCCGGGTAACCTTCCCTTTTCCCATGACCGGGATGGAAGCGTATAATTGACTGAGAACGAGGGGGAGAGAAGGCTGCGGGCGTCAGCGAAGTAAGAACGAAGAAAAGCAACCAATTTTCCGAAAAAAAAAGGCTGGGGAGATGCCGAGCGCAGGCGATAACGGCAATGAAGATAGTCTACAAAAAATAAACAACTCCAATTGGAGGAGAGAAGTAATTTATGACAATAGTACAAGGGGGGGGGATAAAAGACCAAGGTAGGGAAAAGATTCGATAATTCAGCAAAAAGAACACGATAGAGAACTAAAGGACTTCCAATTGGCACACTCAGGGAAAGTTGAAGGAGGGGGGGGAACTAAAAAGATTGGGATGGCTAGAGAGGACCCTCATAAATCAAGAAACAGAGGACGGGTCTTGAATGTGCCGACGATCGCGTCCTTGGTTGGGCTGGATCCGTCCAAAGGGGGTTTGAAAGAAAGCTGGATGACCCGAGGACCCGCTCGCGTTTTCATATAAAAAAAAAAGGGCTGGGGGGGGGAGTCAAAGTCTGAAATTGTGAAGGTAAAGGGCTTTTCAGATTTGGGAACCTATTCCGAAGTCAATCAAGACCTGAAGATGAAAATTAGTGGGGAAGGGACGAGCTACCGGAGATTTGGCTATGGAAGGGGCAAAAGGAAGTTTTTTTTGCATCTTCGCACCCTGCTTACATCTTTCAACAAAGACTGACAGGGTTTCAAGAAAGACGCCGTGGGTCTTGCATTTAGACAAAAGTTTCTAATCATGACGAAATGGTGAAGACTGCAGCAGTGACACGAAGTCAAACTTTTCAAAAAAAAACGAGAAAAATGACTGTGGAATTGATAACAAGTATCAAAGTCCTTCCGAGAGCCCCAAAGATTCATGGACCCTGAAAAGGAGTTGTAAAGGGGATCAAAAAATGGGACCCTCTGGAACGAAGGAGGCGAACCAAAAAACGGCCGGGTGAACTAATATAATTACTCATCCTGTACGGAATTTCTTCGGTAAAATGGTAATCTGATCAAAAAATCCGAGAATCTTCGGGGGAACTTCTTATAAGGAGAAGGAGAACAAAGTGTATTACCACTTTCACATAAAGGATAAATTCCGATGCACACGGCTACGCAAAGCAGCGATAAATTGCACTTTGAGGGAAGGTACTGGAGAGAAGCGCCTGACTGGGCTTGGCAAGAAATCAAAGAGGGGCGTCCGGGCCAAAAGAGCCAGAAATTTACCTTTGCGAAAAGAAGCTGTTCGAATCGAAGGTACATATTTCTAAGAGCCACGTCGAGTCAAGAGGGGGCCGTCGAGGGTGGGAGTATTTGCCATTAAAGGAAAACCTTGGAAGTAGACAAGTACGATTTATCTGCCATCAGTCGGGAGACAGATTTAGACTAAAAGAGCCAGCGCTGATGCATACCATTGTTAAGAAAAACTTTACGAAAAATCGGGAGAGACCGGAACTTGAATATTCTACGCACTAGAAATGGGATGAAAGCCCTAAAACAAGGGCTGAGGGGCTACTTTGTACTGACGAAAGAACGGAAGTAATGTAGATACGATGGTCACAAGAAAATTCTGGGAGGGGAGACCAAAAAGCGACAAAGGGACACCAAGTGGAATAGGAAAGGATCAGTACTCCCAGGGTTTCGTGAGAAAAGATGGCGCCCGGGACAAGTGGGGGTGGTTAAAACCAAAAGAAAGCTGAAACAAAAAAGGCGAAGGACCGGAGGGACAAGACGCGATCAGGGGGCCGAGGAAAAGAACGATGTCGACGAGAGAACGAGATGTAAAAGACTGCTGCCAAAGCAGAGATTAGTGAAAGAAAGATCGCAGGGGAGGGAGCGCCGATGCACCGGGGGGTGGAGTGGGGGAACTGCTCTTCTTCGTCTTGTCATTAAGGGGAAAAGGTATCCCAACCCAAAAAAGATCACTTCTGGAGCGTGAGGGAGAAAACAAAAAATAGTAGTAAGAAGAGAGACCAGAAAATTCGGGAAGGGAAAAAGAAGGAGGGGGGAGATCGAAGTAAATTCCGACTAATAAAAGGAATCCTCAAAGAAGGAACGGATGAGATACCGAACCAAAGACTTTGTGGCGAACTAATCCCTTGAATACGGGAGATGAGGCGGGCTTAGAGAAGATGCGAGTAGAAAACCGCAAAAGAGAGGATCAGCCCTCTGAAAAAAGGTCAGGAAGGGGGTGTCTGGCAAAGCCTTGGAACCAACCAAGAAACACGCCATCTCGCCTATTGGGGCTTATCGGAGGGATACACCTCCAATGACTAACCCCCCGCGCAGGGGAGAAAAATCAGTAAAAGAGGGACGAAAGACCATGTACTCTCTCATATTTCACGTGGGTGGGCATTGCGTGGCGAACTTGTAGCGAAATTAGGAAAGACGCCAATGTTGTACCAGAGAAGACGTGCTCGCGGACTTGCGCATTTGGTTAGGAAGGGGAAGGCTGCAAGATTCCGTATTCCAAATAGGACACACTTCGTAGACATGTTAAGGGAACACATTAAGGTCAAAGAAGTTTCTTGGGAAGCATACAAACGTAAACAAGAAACTGCAGAGAACGGAGCGGGGCGCTCACTTATGGTAGTAGTATCATCAAAGGGACGCAACGGGTCACAGGATGGCCCGAAGGCGGCAGTGTCCACTCACATCAGGAGGATAAAGAGAAAGCAACGAAGTCCTGGATTATCAGGAAGAAAGCGGAATCCAGGCCGATGCCTTTCCTCAAAAGAGGAATCCTATACCCAACATCATACGACTCAGTTCGCGCCGAAGAGATCGCAGGGGACCAACCGTTAACGCAATCCTTGGAGCAAAGGGCGCGGGTTCTACTACTCGAGGAGAAAAGGAAAAGCTTTTTAGTCCATGACAAGAGCAAAGAACGCCAGCGGGAGGGGAAGGCGGGAAACGCGACTTGGACACGAAGTGGACGATAGCAAGGTCGAGGGAGACCAAGGAGCGGGAATCAAGAGATTGGAAAAACGGGCCAAAAGTACAGGCAAGATCGGAACAGATTGCCAGAATGGCCTGAGCCTGTGCGAACCAAGGCCCCGAGAGCAGCAGGGCGTTGAAAAGTCGCGGAGACCCTGAACAGAGGGGGAATCGGAAGAAAGGCGGCTCTTGGTGACAAAATGAAACCGACATAGACAAAGAGCGGTACAGGCCGCACGGGTTGCTGGCTCTAAACAGAATAAAGCGGGAGCAAACTCCTAAGACTGAACGGGAGCCCTTCTAAAGACATTTGCAGTGCAGGGGCATAGAACACGTCGGAGCAGGCGTGGGGAGAAGCAACCGTGTTAAAGAGGAAGGGCAAGGGTAAACAATCCCAGATTCTTGTCCTAAGCGAGGTATGCTGGGTAGGGAGGGGCTACAATCATTTTACCTACGTCTTCTCTGAAAGCTTGAAAACATCGGAAAAAAGCGGACATTCGTCCCTTTAAGCGGGGCCTCCTGAGTTAGCCCATGCGTTGCTAGGAAGGGAAGCGCTCATTGACTAAAAACGGTTCGCGAACTAGAGAAAAAACGCACTCCTATCTAAGGCAAATGGGAAGGCGGAAGGCTCCGTTGATGGGGGCAGGGGAGAACCTTTAATGAAAAAGGAGGGAGGGCCAATACACGACATAATGCAATGTGGCACATCGTGATTTATGAAAGATGGGGTGACACCTGAAGCGACGTCGCGTACCATGAGGGAATAGGGGAAGTTGGGAGCACTACAATAACTATTCTTGCTCGAACAAGCTCACCAAATATCACCTAAGAGGGGGTTTGTGCGAGCAGATTATCTCTAATACTAAGTCAGAAGTTTCTAGATGACGCTCGTGTCCTCCCAAAGGGCGTGCGAACACTCAAAAATGCGCTACATCCTCGAGCGGCATAAGGCGGATCGCCGGCGCAGCGACTCATCAGTTTCAAACTAAGTAAAACCTGAGCGGCCGGACAATGATTGTGCGGACGGAAAGAAAAAGTGACGACCGAAAAGGGGTAAGATCCTCGATGGTCAAAAACAAAGGGAGGGGGCAGGGCACGCTCGCACGGCGTAATTTCAGAAGCGAAACGTAGTTCAATAGCGGTATTATGGATATTCTCGTAAGGTAACTGCAATGCGAACGGCTAAAATCGAATTCTACAAGAAAAGCCCAGGTCAAAACGCCCACTACGTCTATATTCTCGCGACAGCAAAGGATCCGTACCGACTACCAGACTCTTGAGGCGCCTCAAACCAAGACAAAGGAGGAGAAAAGGGGCGAGCCAGGTTGTTATTAGGCAAGACAACAAATTCACCTTAATGTCGTCCTCCAAGGGGCGGCGAAAGGATCAGAACAGACGGGGCAGACGGAAGGGAAACAGAGATCAGGGCTATTCTAATTGTAGCGAAACGTAGGGGGGGGACTACCTTGCCTGAACAAGATAAGCAAAATCCTTAGGCGGAAAACTGGGAGAGGCACCTGGAACTCGTTCACTCCCTTGACGACAGGGACTCTCCAGGTGTGGGATCAAAATTCGACTTAGATCTGAGGGAGGACAGGGGGCAACGTTTAAAGGGCTCAGAAGGAAGGAATCACCTCCACCATGTCGCGCACATAGGTATTCGTAATAACTTCCTGAGATCAAAAGAGCCTTCTGACGGCAAGGGGATAGGTCAACACCGAGAAAAATCCGTCGAGTAACGTCAAAGCGTGCCTAGGCTCAGAGCGCAGGCGCCCGAACGGGAGAATAATTATCGGAGTAAAAAAAAGCCAAAACAGCAACGCCATCGAGGGGAATATTTTGAAGGGAGCCGCCGGTTCTTCCTCCTCCGCAGGGGCAGACGGGTGTCAGCCTGACGGTTATGGACCGTTCAAAGCAAAAGCTGGGGCCAAGTCGAAAGCTAATGTCCAGATACGATAATTTCCTCACGTGCCATGGTCTCCACCCATTTGGACAGGGAACGGCTGAGTTACAGGAAGAAAAGAGAGAGGACAAAGATGCTGACCTTCAATTTGATCAACACCCCGGAGGCAGCCGCCTGTCACCTAAGATCAGGTCAGGGCTTAGGGGGCCACAAGAACATAGAAAAGAAAATGTTTTGGGAGGAATGATGTGAAAAGAAGGAAAGGGAGCGACTAAAGAATATCCCTAGCCTTTTATTAAAAACAAGGGGTTTGCTGTATTGACCTCGGTGGATAGTTCGGGAAACATTCGCCGAGACAGAACATGACCGAAGGCTGAAAGGGGACTGCGCAGTCCCGTCAACCTGTATGAGGAAAGGGTTACCCTACAACTACGCTTTCGATTGGCACAAGATAAAGAGACGCTCCAGTATATGAAACAACCATGCGCGGCGGTAAAAGTA
>Ga0179593_1643308_pt1 | contig 14055 bp, 21 predicted proteins | sample CZODoug2_1_08_16_FD_185931 | JGI IMG/M metagenome (GOLD analysis project Ga0179593, IMG submission 185931) | Vadose zone soil fungal communities from Angelo Coast Range Reserve, California, USA - CZODoug2_1_08_16fungal (PacBio error correction) | ecosystem: Environmental > Terrestrial > Soil >...
GCACAGGGGAATCAAGGGTAAGTAATAAGGAGTGAGGAGGGACATTGTTGAAAAATCCTTTGGATAAAAAGGGGCCCGCCTGTGCTGGTGCCCTCGTTGAGGGGAGGTACATAAAGAGGTCGGGAGGGGAACCCGAAGCACCGGCCATCAAAGGAGGAGAATCTGATCACCAAATAAGGTGCACCTGCCGCCCCGTGCAAAAGCCAGTTCCACAAACCCCCCCGAGCAGGGCAGCCTGAAAAGTTGGGGCCGATCGAACAACGGCCCAGTTGAACTAGGAAAAACCACTATCTCGGGGGAGGTCATCAAAGCGGGGGAAAGATGAAGACGATGAGCATGCGTACAACCACACGAATGGAAACTCCCTTTTGGTGGACAAGAGGGTCAGCGTCGGTGAAGTGGGTCCCGATGCCCGATCCAAGGCACTAAGTAGAGGGGGCGTTCCACAGCTTCTTAATACTTCCAAGTGTGGACTTAAGTATAGCCCCCCGTCGGATCTCCCCCGGAAAGAACGAAGGTAGAAAAAAGAAGGACCCTGTGAAAAAAAGACCCGGCCCCTTGGTTCCTCCGCCCGTCCAGGACCAGGCCGAAAAAGTCCATGAAAGGTGGGGGGGGGAAAAAGAAGGGATGGAGGGATCGTCAGAAAGACTTATGGCCGCCCTCAATATACGGGTTGACAGGGGGGGGGGGATAGGTGTGACATCATGGCGGGGGAAAAAGGGGGGTATCGGGGAAAACACACTTTGCTCCTAGCGGGTTTTCCGTCAGGTGTCAAAAGTCCATTTGATTCAAAAAATGAACCAAGGCCGAAAGAGAATAGGGTTTGGAACTTGCCCTGGGGGGTTAGAAGGGGGTGTCCATAAATTTCACGGCTCCGGGGGGGCCTTTGTCCAGGTTTTCACAAAACGGCAACGATGGAAAAGAATGGACGGTCGTCAGCGACGGGAACAAGTTTTTCCTGATTCAAAAAGTTTTGGGGGGAAAAAAAAAACAGGAAAAACAAAAGGAAGGCACCGGCGGAAAAAAAGATCGTCTTGTGCAGAGGGACCGGCCCAACTGTGGGCATGGGTGCCATTCTCAGGGGTTCGCCATACGTGCCCGGCCCATGAAAACCGCCTGGAAGTAAAAACTTGAGTCAGAGGCGCAATCTAGTTCACCTTCGGGCTATCAAGCGTATTAGTCCAGGGGGATACAAAAAAAAAACCCTGGCGGGCCGAAAATTGATGTAAGGGGGGGAAGGAGGATCGAATGAAAAGGTCAAAATCAAAGCTACTTGGAAAAACTTCTTACACGAACACGGTGACCGAAAAAAACTCTTTCTCCCAGTACACAGGGGAAAACTCCTTCCTAAATAAAATCAACAGTATCAAAAAAAAAAACCAAGGAAACGGGGGGGAAGGGCTGATAACCAATTTGTTAAGAAGAGGATGTTTTACAATAAGAAAACGACTTCCCTGAAGATGACGCCCCTTACTTGGGGTCGGGTCGCCAGATATCAAAAACGTGAAGGGGAGAACGTAAAACCATGGTACAAGCACCGCAAAAAAATATCTGGTTTAGGAAGGTGCTGTAATTAAGGAACATCGTCTATCTACGGTGGAGGGATTCGAATCAGGGGCACAAACAATCGAAAAGAATAACGAAAAACCATTAAGAAAGCTCTTGGGATCTATAAGGGAATGTTTCCTGCAAATACGGGTAGAACAGCCAGGGCGGGTAGAGTGAAGGGAAAAAAGGTTCATGGGCTAAGAATAAAAGGAAGAAGGGGGGTAAAAGATTGAATCAGGGAATAGATTTCAATTCATAACTGTAAAAGACGGGAACAGCGCCAAGGGAAGAGTGTTGTGGGAATCAACAGACAAAAACCAAGGGGGGGGGGCAAAAACTTACTTTAAGCGAACAAAAAGGTACTGGCCGACACACATTTGAGACAAACAAAAACACAAAACACCTAGCAAGTGTTTAACAGGGACCAACATCACGAAGGGGGGGGGGGTGAAGCCGTGGGAACCCGGTTTACCCAACTTCTCTAGAAACGTCAAATACAAGACACCATCAGCTTAAAAGGTTCCAAAAATGAAGGAAACGTGCCCCGGGTGGGGGAAAGGGAGGTTCAAGAGTGGGGAAAAGAATTCTTGGTCGGTTGCTCTACCAACGGCGAGCTAAGGGGGCTTCGACGTCCGAAAGGTAAGAAAATAACGAAAAAAGGAGAAAAGCTGGAAAGGGAAGCTTCGTTCATCGCAATATCGGAAAGGGGAACCTGATACAACCCTCCGGAAGTGTTCGGATCTGGGGGTCCTGCTGTAAATCGGGGGGGGGGGGGAAGGCTCAGATCAACAACAAAAGGGAAGGGAACAGGAAAATAGATATATTGTAGAGGAATAAACATATCCGACACGAAGGTTGTATCAGGTCCCCACTGGAAAGAGAATTGAGATGGAACGAAAGGGAAAAATACCGCATAAGCCCTGGGGAAGGTGATAAAGAGAAAGGGGGGAAGACGAGTGGGGTCACCAAAAAAAGGGGGTCGAGCAATTTTAACTTAATTCGGGAGCGAACGTGTGCCAAGCTGGAAACCGCCAAAGACCGGCGAGGAGGGGTATGAAATGTAGTGTCGGCGGGTGGGACCAGGAGAGAAGGTGGTGGGGGGGCGGGAAAGGGGAGGAACACGTGAAAAAGAAACCACTGTGCGTCGTGTGGGGGTGTCCGGGAACGTTTTGCCGAAGGGGGTGGGGGGGGGTAGTAAAAAAAGAGGACGTCGTTACGGGTTTGAAAAGGGAAGTCGCTGGGACCCCGGGGATCCTTGCAACTGGGATACTTCCTGTTATCCGAATTGTAAGTTGAACCTCTGCAGGGGATTACGGAGTAAAGAATGACAGCCCTTGGCAGGACACCAAAGGACCCTGCCCTTGGGTGTGGACGAAAACCCTGTATTTGGCCAAAAAAGTTCTAAGCCCTGGTAGTAACTGGGGGGCCAGGGGGAAAGTTGAAAGCCGGGAAAAGGGAGGAATGAAAAAAAAACCCGAGATAAGGCGAGGCGCCTTCCTTCACACCGAAGAGAGACGATAAGGGAAAAAAAAAAAAAGAAAGGAAACGTTTGGAAGTCCTAAAAGGAGGGGCGGAGTAAAACGCCCCTTACTTCTCTATCCGAAGTTGGATCAGCCCAACAAGCCGGACCGATCAACAGCGCGTGCACGGAGCGGTCCAAAGAACCGGTGAAAAGAAAAAGGAATTGGGGAAGCTAGCCGTTTGTTGGCCGGAAAGGAAGCTGGGTCGTCCCAATGGTGTCAGCATGTGGGTGGAGGGACAGGGGCGAAGGACATTTCTGTACGGACAGGGGAAAAAAAGGGGGGGAAAATCTGCAACTGAAAGGGGGAGGGAAACCCTGACTTCGGGGGGGGGGGGGGGGGGGGGGGGGGGGGGGGGGGGGGCGGGCAAAAGGGGGGGGGGGGGGTGGAAAGATAGGCAACAAAAAGAAGGGGAGTGGGAGTAGAAGGTGGGAAGGAGATAGGAGGTGGCAAATAGTGGAGAGGTGGGGAGCAGTTAGAATGGGGCGATACAGGGGGAGAGAGAGGAGGGGATTGGGAACGATAAGCGGGGGAGGGTGGCGGTTGAGAAGAAGGGGGGCGGAGCTGAGGGTGGTGTGGGGAAGAAGGGGGGTGGGGAGGTGGAGGGGAGTAAAGAGGAAATCAGGGTATAATTGCGGGTTATGAGGTAGAAATATAAAGGTGTTGAGTAGGGATAAGAAAAGGGTGGGGGGTGAGGGGGAGGGAGGAGTAATGAGAAGAGAGAGAAAGGAGTAAGGGAAAGAGGGAGGGGGATGGAGGGTGGTGAGGAGGGGGGGGGAAAACAAAGGAGGTGGGGAAGAAGGAAAGGAAGGTTAACAGAGAGCGAGGAGAGAAGGAGGGTAATGGTAGGCTAAGGGGAGGGAGGGGGCAACGATAGTATGGATTCGGTGTGCAGAAAAGAGGAGAGAGGACGAGAATAGGAGGTCGAATAAGAAGGGAGGAAGCTTAGGGAGGAGAAGGGAATGCGGAAACGTGAAGAAGAGCAGTAAAATGGGGACACGCGTCTTGATCAGACAGGGGGGGGAAAATAGATTCGGGAAATTCTGATCAGAAAAAAAACCCCAGTCCTCTGGGGGGACTTTCCGGCAAAAAAGGACCAGTAAATAAGAGACAGCCGGAAATCATCGACTAGTGCGGAGTGAAGGTAGAGGGGGGGGGAAAAAAAACTTTGGGTGGGGGGTTGTTCCCCCACATTTGGGAATCAATAACAAGGTCAGGCACGACGGTAGGGGCGACGAAAAGAAGGGCGGGGTGGAGGGAAACCACAAGATAGTGTTAAACCAGGGGGGGAATGCAAGGAGCCACGGATTTGTAGGTTTTTTAAACCCTTTCATGGCTGGCAATACACCAGTCGAAGAGTGTGGCAAATTGTGGGGAATTAAAAGGACCAGGAGAACTGACGGAGGGGAGACAAAAGGTGGCACCAGAGAGGTTCGGTCCACTCTGTGGGGGGGAAACCATTAATTCTAGGAAACAATCACGCGTCACCCGCTACGAGAAAGAAACATTTCAGTTGCAAACGCTAGAGAAAAAAGGGCACAGGGAAAACAAGAAAACCAGGGATGAAAGACCCTCTGACGCGGAAGACGGACGCGGCCGGGGGGAATGGCCGGTTGGACGTGTACGACTTTCGAGTGAACGACGGGGGGAAGTTAAGAAGAAGAGAAGACCCGAAAGAGGGGACGCCGCTGAAGAACGAATTCCTGCTCCGCTCAAGACGGGGCATCGACCAGTACAGGACCCGCGAACGGGGGGAGTTGACATTTGTGGTTCAGGGGTCCGCCATCAAAGGGTTTAAACAACCGGAACGGAGAAAGAGTACGAGGTTAGGGGGGGGACAATGTTCACTTGGGGGAAGGGGTTTGTTCGATCTGGGGGAGATCAGCTCAGGGACCGCGGGGGAGGGCTGCTGCAGACAAGTGAAAGTGCGAAGCTGAAGGGGACCGCGCCCGCGATGCAAAGGAGGGGAGTGTTTGCCGCAGAAAAGAATAAGATCAGCCCTCCACCGACAGGTGGCTAAAAGCGGGCCAATGGGTGAGACCCAAATGTCCGATCCGGTATAGGCATGCACAGGGTAACAACGCAATCCTGCCTCGAGAAAAAAAAATCCAGCGTAGGAGAAGGGGGGAAAAAAGGGAAAAGATGCGGGGATCCCTCAGTTAGACCGGAAACCCTTCGGATCGACATGGGTCTTTGGGGGGGGGGGGGCCAAAAAAGGGGAAAAAGACAAATTTTGGGCAAGGAGGGGGGGAAGGATCGTACAGAGGAACTGCGGCCAGAACGACCCGTCATCCGCCTCTTAAAATCGAACGCCGCTAGGTCACCTGCGCAAAAAAAGTAGAAAACCCAACAAACCGAGGGAAAAAAATCCTAATCAGAAAAGAGGATCGAAAACAACGGAAAAAAGGGGTTAACCCCGGGATAACCAATAAAAAAGAAACGGAGTTGAAAAAGATTCCGTCCATAAACAGCCGTTTCCGTGGGGAAAGAAATTCGCCATAAAGGGCACCACGATGAAAGCAACCATGGTAGACGTTGGAAAAAAGGGGGACAGGACTGTCAAGGACCTCATCAGTACAATCCATGGGGAACGTTCGTGGCCGCTGAAAAAAAAGGACAGGTAGTTCTTGAGGTATGAAGTTACTACTCCCAAAAGGACGGTCAAGGGTTGAACAAAGAGAACGCCCGGGACTCCCATTTTTAAACTGCTCGCCGTGGGAAAGGCACGTCCGAAGCGAAAACAAGATCCCTCCTGGGGGTAAGTTACTCAAAAGAATGCACAGAGAAGGGGGGGAATCCAAAAACGGGGGGGAAAACTGGTTCGAAGGGGCGTAGCGTGTGGACGCTCAGGGTTTAGAGGGGTGTGTGCAAAAGGGGAAAGGGGGGGGAAAAGTTTGACGATCTCGCCCAAACCGGAGGACCGAACTCGGTTGGGAAGGTCAGTCGCAGAAGAATGGGGGGATTTCACAAAAAAAAAACATATTTCCCACCGCTATAAACGATCGGGATTGCCAGAGCCCGTTGCCCGGGTTTTAAAAGGGGTGACCCAGAAATTAGGAACCGTGCGGGAAAGGTTTCAAAGGGATAGCCAGAGTCAGGGGGGGGAAAGATTCCTTTAAAACGAAGGGGGGGTGAACGGACTAGGTGGGGAGGGGGGAAAAAGGGGGGGGGGGGTGGGAAAACATGTTTACCAAATGATCAACATACGATCCCTTGACCGTTCGCTGAGGGGGAATGCCGCTATGTCATCCTGGTTCACAGGACAGAGGAAGGGACCTTACCAGGAAACACCTCCGGCGGTCCCAGACGGAACCCGCCGGTTTGGAACCACAATCTATGGGAGGGGCTGAAAAAAAGGAGTCAATTGGTATAAAAAGGAGGACACTAATCGACCGTGAAAGACCAAATTACAAGGAAGGCAGGCGCCACAGACATAAAACTGGAAAAGAAAAAAAAAAAGATGGGGGGGGGGGGGGTACGGCCAGCAGAGGGGGGAGCCAAACCACCTCTGGATAACGAAGGAAGCGCTTCACATTATTTAGAAAAAACCTCGAATCCAGGACAAGCTTCGCTGTGAAGGTCCCTTTCCCCTTTTTAATCACTTACTTAAAGTATCGCTCCGTAACGGTAAGATTCGTCATCCAAACGGAAGGGAAGGTGGGGGGTAGGGTTCGAAAAAAAAAAGCTTCAAAAATTTGAAAAAAAAACTACAGCTTTTCTAGGGATTTCATTAATGCCGCAGGGGCGATCTACACGTGAGGGGGATGGAGAGAGGAGTCGTGGGGTCAACATACAGGAGACAGGAAAAAAAGGGGAATGTGGAAGGTTCAGAAAAAAGGACACCAAACTCTACTTTCTAAAAAGGCTGGGTCCGGTAAGGGGGAGCATCCCTTAAAAATGGGAAAATAGGGGGGGTGGGGGGCAAGAGGGTACAAATACAGAACTGGAAAAAAAAAAAAAGGGGAGCACTTGTGGGGAAAAAAACCATCAAAGGGTTGTTTCCCGACGAAAAACGGAAAAAAAAAGGCCAACTACAGGACTTTTGGATACTAGAAGGAAACAAGTTGGCAAAGCGAAGAATCAACTCCGGAAGGGGTTCTTCGACGCGGACCGGGTACCCAACCTGTCCGAGCTCAAAATGGGAGAAGAAAGAACTCAAGCTGACCATCTTCAAGAAAAAACCCGACTGGCCCGGGCGGTTTGAAAGAAGGGACCCAGTTTCCAGGAAAGAGAAGGAAGGTCATGGGCTCGAAAAAAGGGGAGGTAGAAACGGGGAAAAAGGCCATCGAAAAAAGATCAGCTCCACACAAATCGCGTCCGCTTGGAAAGCTTCGTTTCAATCGGAAAAAAAGAAGGAACCTTGGGATAAAAAGTCGGAAAGGGGGTCGGGGTGCCACTCTGGAAAAAACCTCTCTCAACAAAAAAAAAATACGAAAGGGGGATATGGGAATAGGAAAAAACCAGATTCCTACACCTGAGGGGGGGTATAAAAGGTCCCTGAATTAGAGAAGTGACGAAGCTTTCAAATAAAGAGACGATGGGAGGTGAAAGGGAAAGAGGTATAAAACAAAAACGGGGTGCTTACGAAAGGGGGAAGGGAAATGAAAATCGAACGGGGACTCTTGAACCTCCAAAAAGGCTTTGGGAATCTGAATGGTGAAAACGCGGTTGCCCGGAGATGGGTACCCGATTTGCACGAAAACCAGGGGGAGGTTTGTTTGGCCGGGACTTGGTTTGAAAGTGCGATCAAGACAGTCCTTTGGTCGTTGAAGGCCGGTTCGTCCCGGCAAGCGGTCGGCTGCCCCACAGTGGGCAGGAAGGGGGTCCGCTGAATGAAAAAGGGAGACTTGAAACAAGAGGAAGGCACCTAATGAAAAACATAATGATCAGTCCTGGCTCAAACTTGCCTGTGAACGCCCCCCGAAAGGATTGTGAGAACCGTGGGGGGAAAGGGAAAAAAAAAGACCCTGGGAACAAAGTACCAGAATTGGGGACCACTCCGCCGGAGGGCCATCCTAAACCGTATATCGAGGTGATTGGTCACCTTCAGACTACAAGATCTATCAAAAAAAATAAAGGAAAAGTGATGGGGAGGGAAAAAGAGTTCTAGAAGACGACGCGTTACTTCTCTTAAAGACCAGTCCGTTACAGGTTTCCGGAACCAAAAAGGGAGACGGTGGAAGGCCAATGAATCGGTTCACGACAGGGTGGAAAAATGCGCCACCAGGTCTAGACCGTTTTTTCTCCGATCTTGTCAGGGAAAGCAGCCCTTTGGGGGGGCACAGTTGGGGGAAGGGAACCTGGGGGTTTTGGGACAGGGAAAAAAGGCACGGGAGGGGGTCAGCACTTTTATCGGGAGGGAGGGGTCTCCCCCCTGAATCAAAAAATTGATCAGCGAGAGGAACTCAGATGCTGTGAAAGGCGGGCCGCAGCAGATGCCCCAGCCAAAAGAGGAAAACCTGGGACACAAAGAAGACCGCCTACATTATAAAAGGGCAGCCCAGCAGAAGACGGCAAGCTAGGAGAAAGGGAAATCCGGGGGAAAGTTTCCCAAAAAAAAAAGGTTTGGGAAAGAAGTAAAAGACTTTCTTTAACTACAGGCAGGGGAATCGTCCGGTGTAAATATTGAAACCAAGCAAAGCGCCGTGAAATGGGGTAAAGTATTTTGGGAGGAATGTGCGTGGCCAGAACCAGGAAAAGGAGATCGCGTGGCAATTGGGTTTTGAATCACATGAAACTGGCTACCTACCGGGAGAAAGGGGGCAGAAAAAGAAAAGGGGAATCGTCAGAAAGGGGGGGCAATGAGGGAAACAAACACCATCAACTCGGAAAAACCCCGCACAGACGAGGCGCCCATGAGTGAGCCAAGCCGAGGGATTCATATTGTGGAGGCAGCACACATGAGTGGAAGAGGGAAAACCGGAAAAAAAAAAACGTTCAAATTTCCGGTTCTAGACTACTTTCGAGGGGACGGAGCCGGGGCTTAAGAAGAAACGCGAAACTACCGGTGGGAGGATAGGATTGAAAAAAGAATTGCTGGAGGGCAGCAAAAGTAGAGCGAAAGGAATCCTAACCCCGCGAAAGGGGGGCGGTCAGAGGTGGGTTTTTGGAGAAAATGATTGCGAAGTTAAAACCTTCATTGTGGGGGGGGGGTGGGAAGGGAAAGGGAAGAACAACGACGGGGGCAGCGTTTGTTCAAGGGGCCGTTTTTTCGATCGTGGGGACGATCATCTCAAAGTGGACAGGGGGGTGAACGTCTTAAACAGGGGGGGAAAGGGGGGTCGCTTCGCAGAAAAACGGCGGAGGTTGCAAAAAGAAGCTATCGAAGATCAGCAAAACCGAGCAAATGCCCTAGGGGAACAAGATCCTCCTCCATTGGTAAAGAAACAGAAAGGGGACCCAACGGGCAAGGGGCTTCACAACGCAATAAATAAAAAAAAAAACGGAGGAAGGGGAAAAAGGCAGTGGGACCTCGGGAAAGACTCTTTCGTATCGACCATTGGGGGGAGTCTTTTGGCCCGCAAAAGGCGTTGCCTTCGGGGAGGGATTCAGGATAGCAAAGGGAAAAAACCTCGACTGACAAGAAAAGAGAAGGCAGGGAAAGCGCAACTTTTCACCAAACAAAAAAAAAAAAAAAAGAAAAGGAGACAAGGGACACCCCGCCCGAGGAAAAAAAAAGACAGGAAAAGGAGGGGAAAAAACGCCCCTTTGAAAAAAACGAGGCCCCCACGGAAAGGGGGAAGTATCCATCCAGCGAAAGGGTGGTAAATACTGAGCAAAAAGTCTGATTGGAAAAACAACACCCGGAAACCGGAAAGGGGGAGGGGGTAGCGGGTGCGGGTCAGTGCTATTTGCCGTATTCCGCACGCCAGGCATTTTTAGGGGACAAGCGCTCAGGTTCGGATGGGGGGGGATCGGAACGACGCCCATGTGGGGTATAAAACTAAAAAAGCGAAATTTTTGAAACCTCCCTTAAGGTGTGGGGGACCTTACCCCCAGAAAAGGGAAGCAAGAACAGAAGGGGGGTTGGGGGGGAAGAAAAATAGGCAGAGTTATAAAGGAGGGAGAAAATTTTCTCCAGTTTCTGCTTAGCTGGGACGACGAGTGAGGGGGCAGTCCATAAAAAAGGGGGGCGAAAAAGGTTTGAAGTCGGAGATCTCCAATGGGCGCCGACGTGCACGTTTCAGTAACGAACAGACAGTTTTGATCAAGAAAAAAAACAAGGAGCTATCACTATAAGGTGAACTTCCAAGCAAGCAACTTGGATTTGGGGGGGAAAAGGTTTAAATTTCAGAAAACAAGGAACAGGGAAGTGCCAATTGGGGGGAATGTTTCAATAGGAACAAAAAAGAACAAAAAATCACAAGTCCCCCGCCGGTTTTCAGGGGAAGGGGGGGAAAGACCCATACTTCAGAAAAACGTGGTACTTGAGCAGAAAATTTGTTTACAAAGGGCCACAAATAAATCAGGCGCCTTTAGGAAGGCTGTGGTGGCAGATCTTTGGACGGGGGAGCAAACCCGAAGAAAGAAGGGTCAGAAAGGGGGGGAGGTGGGTTGGGGGAAGGAACACCGCCTTCCAAGGGGGGTCCAGACGGCTACGGCTGAAGGTGAGCACTCATCGATTGAAACAGGAGGGGAGGATTCTGTAGCCTGGGAACCTGTGCTGAGGAACGATATCCAGAATTGGAAACACTTCTCAAAAACGTACTTGAAAGATGAAAAGTCCAATGAGGACATACAAGACAGCGTGAGCACACCACCTGTCTCGGAAAACTCCCTGAGGCCTCACAGGTACTGGAACCTGACTTAAATGGAAGAGGGAACGCTCCTTTGTATCTTGGAACCTGGTTCTTTATAGGGGACCGTCTTATTCGGAAGAGGAGCGTATGTAAGAACAAGACCCACTGGGGAAACCCTACCTTCAATCCTTCCTCTCCCGAGAAAATATAGCAACAGAAGTGGGGGGATGAAGGGGGGAGAAGAGGACTAGGGGGTTCAGGGGAGTCAAAAGCGTTCAGAGGGAGGGTTTTCAACTTAAAGGAATGTCAAAAGACCGACCGGGGTCGAGGGAAGAACAGTGTGCTTAATAAAAAAATAGACTAGATAACCATGCAGACAAAGGGGTGTGGAAGGGAAAGCAAAGGGTAAGGAAGCCCTGTGAGAGGTGGTAGTGAGGGGAACCTGAGGAACATTCATCATATAAAAGGAACTTCCCAAAAAACGAATAGCACAGGGACGCAACGGGGGGGGGGCAAAGGGTAACCCTGGCATTTTTCCAAAACCAGTTAGGTTAAAAGAAAACAGCCCCACGAAAGGAAATTTGGGATAAAAAACCTCAGAGATACAAGGGGGGGGTTTTCAAGAAAAACAAGGAAAACCGCAGAAAGAAACGCGTGAATAGGGGGGGGGGTACCCACCTGCGTGCGAAGGCAACCGCCGAAAGCAGATTCCCCGCCAACAGGGTTTTTCAACCAGAACTGACAGGGAGAAATAACGTCTTGGCTAGTTTGGAGGTTGTTTGAAAGATAAATGGAAAAAAAAAAAAGTCACTACGGTATCGTTCAAGGGGGCCACCAAAAAGCGCACGCGCTTATGAGGGGGGGGAAGAGGAGGTGAGCAATATATAAGTGAAAAAAACCCTCACAGCGGGGGGGTCCGATCTTTGGGGTGGTTCCGCTGAAGAAAAAATAAACGGGTTCTTCTTAAAAAAAGATGTATTCGAAAACAGATCAAGACACCTGTCATTGTATCAAAGGGGAAACCTGGGACTAAAAAAAGGGGGACGGAAAAGGCAGGGAGCCGCTCAAGTTGGGGCGGACTGGATACTTGACTACTATAAAGGAAATCTTGTGCGAACTTGTCGAGGAAGGGAAAATGAATGAAAAAAGGGACGAAAAAGGGAACCTGGAGAACAGGAACGGGCGGGGGGAAGGCTTTGTCCACAATGGGGGTACCCCGTAAATTCTTCACTCTTCAAAAACTGGCTGAGTGGGGAATGGGGGGACGAAAAACGTGTTTCTTCGAAGTGGGGTCAGGGATCCAAAAGAAGAGAAAGGGTGGGCAGGGACATGAAATCTCTGGTCAAAGGGGAGGGTTCTCTGAAAACACAGTGGAAGGGGGCTCGGCTCTTTGCACGGGGGGGCGAAAAAAAGGAACTGAAAAAAAAAGGTCACAAACGTGTCCCAGAAGGAAGAAGCTTACTCGCTTGCTTCCGCCCAGACCCCTGCTTGTGAGCCCCGTAGGGGGGGGGGGACCTAAATAGGGAAGGGGCAAGACAAAATGAAAGGGGTGAACACTACTCCTATCTAGAGGAAAAACAGTAGATCGCGAGACTTCCTTAAAAAAAATGACGACCAGCGAAAACAAAACTCAAAGAAAAAAGGTGGGGAAAAAGCCTGGGGACACTGACCAAGGTTGGAATGAAGAGGCTACTTACTCCTTAAAAAGCGATCCATTCCTTTGATCAGAAGGGTTCCGAACACGAGGAAAAACATCTCGGGGGAAGGAGAAGAGTCGAAAAAAGGGGGAACTCACAGAGCGTCCCCCTTCCCGAGGCTATCCGTTGGGGCCGCCCTGCAAAAGAGGGTTTCGAAAGTTCAAGGGGTATTTGGAGGAGAGGGGTGCAAAGGGGAAGGGGGAAAAAGGTGTGATATCTTCCTGGAAGACGGGATAGGAAGCGCGGTCGCAAAGGAAAAAGTCAGAGGGGGGGATCAAGGGACCTAGATGGTGGAAAACAGGGCGAGAACCGTACCGGGGGAGTGTTCCTTTTGAGAACAGACTTGGCGACCAGGCGTCCCCAAGAAAGAGAACTGCCAGCTCGAGCTCAAGGAGTTCAAAAGGGGGGGAACATGTTTTTTCCAAAGGGGGTGGAATCGAAATTTCAAAAAAAGTCTTTAAAAAAGAACCGCAGGCTTAAAGACGTTCCGGGGGTAGTGGGAAACCTGGGAACAAAGAAAGGGGAACTTTCTGACGGTGGGGTGAAAAAAAAAAACCCGTGGGAGGGGGGAAGAAATGACTTGCTGGCAAAATTTTTGTTTTTTGAAAAATGCCCGCCGGAATGGCTGGAAGGGAGGCGGCAAAGAACAGGTGTTTCGAAGAAGGCAAAAAGGGGCCCATGGGAAGGACCAAACATCAACGGGGGGGGTTCACCCGCCACAAGCCGGCCCCAAGTCAGGCGAGAGTGTGAAATAAAGAATATGTCGCCTACTGAAAAAAGATCCGGCACTCATTTGAGAAGGTGCTCGGTCGGTGACAATTCCCGGTTTGCACCACTTCTAACGTACCGCCGGGCGTAGGAGACTAACAAGAAATACGAAAAGCGATGGAACCCGAATTAGAAGCAGCTCGTCATCTAATCACGACGCTGACCCGAAAGGGGGCGGTCACAGTTCGGGAAAAGGGCAGATGATGCGGGCAAAAAGGACCAAAGGAAAAAGGAAAGAAACATCAGAATCATAAGTGGTTTCCAACTTGGCAGGGTTCGATCGTCGAAATCAGCTCCTCCAATGGAGAGGGGGAATTGTACACATGGGGGGCAGCGGGCGCGAAGGGAAATTCTCGGGGGCCGGAAAAAGCAGCACGATGCAAGGGAAGGGCACGCATAACCTTCTATCAAGAGCCCCCCCTCACAAAAAAATGCAAGTCGTTTCCAAAAGAACATGTCGCTCCGAACAAGGCAGGCACTGAACGCGATGAGATTGAAAAAAAAAAAAGGGGGGGAGAAAGAAAGGAAGGGAAGGAGGGGCACCTCATTTGCCTGCAAGGAACCCTTAGAATTGGAGAGATGCGGGGGAACAGCTTTAGCAGTGGGTGGAGGGGCTGATCTAAGTGTGTACTGATGACCGAACGAATCACTCCCCTTCTTGTCGAAAAAGGCGCACAAGGGACTTTCCACGGGGCACCGCCCAGCATTGAAACAAAAGTTCTCATTTCGGGGGAATCTAACGACACGAACAACGGCCCACGAGGGGGAACCACGCGTAGCAAC
>Ga0179593_1346047_pt1 | contig 14054 bp, 12 predicted proteins | sample CZODoug2_1_08_16_FD_185931 | JGI IMG/M metagenome (GOLD analysis project Ga0179593, IMG submission 185931) | Vadose zone soil fungal communities from Angelo Coast Range Reserve, California, USA - CZODoug2_1_08_16fungal (PacBio error correction) | ecosystem: Environmental > Terrestrial > Soil >...
CAAGAAGGGGCAGACAGAGCAGTGCTGACGAACAACTCTCAAAAACCGGGGGAAAAGAAAAGAGGGAAGTCAAGACTGTCTTGGCAAGACCACGGAAAATGGTTGAACTTATGGCCCGCCTTGAAGGGTACATACTATCTATCAGAGGGGTCTGAAGGTCTGCGGACGTCCTAGAGCAAAAGAGGTGAGTGCTGCATTGGTCTTGGGAAGGAATTGGGACGTCGCCATTTGCGGTTAGGGGCCGGCTCATCAGAAAAAACCTTGGGCACAGAGAAAAGGCAAAAGGTGTTGGGAGTTAGGGAAAACATCGGGCCTTATTCTGTCACTTGGGGTGCCGGGCCTGGGGGGGAAAATCCAATAACTGGAAAGGGGGGCAAGGGTTGAGGTAGCTCAAGAACATGCCTTGGTCAAGCACAGAGGAAAAAGTGGTAGCAGGAATAGGTGGTGGGGGAGAGGAGGGAAAGAATGTTGTACAGAGGTATGTGAGGGCTCCCATTATGGGATTAACGAGGGCCCACTTGGACGTAATAGGTGTCGTAGGTAAATTAAAAATAGGACACGTTGGCTAAAATCTCAATGACGTATTACAACGAAGAGAAGGGGGGCGAACACAAGAATGAGGGACACAAGGGGAAGATTTTTGCCCATGTGGTAGTCCAGAGAGATTAGAACAATGGCTGGTAGAATGTGGCCCAGGGTAATGAATGCTAGTGAGCCGGGGACCCAGGGGCCACATCAGGGAAAAGAATAGGGAAACGAGTGGGGAAAAGAGGGGATGAGCATGTAGCGGACACCTGCAAGGAATGCCCATAACACGAAGTTCAAGGGTACTTGAGATTGATGCCAAGCAAATTAGCCAAGTATGCAGCCGCCTTTGAAGTCTTCATTTAAACTGTAATCAGGAGAAGAGTGGACTGGGGGGGGAACCACCGCGTCCTCGGGGAAGCAGGGGGCCGGGTCCCAGAGAATTTTCAGTGAACGCATATCCAAGTATATGGGGGGGCTGATCTAAGAGAAGAGGCTGAACAAGAGACACAAGAGGGGAGCGTTTTCGGTATGTCATCTAGTCCAGGATAGGATTTTGGGATCCAGTGTCTCAGTATTGGAATCGGGGGTAGAGATAGAACTTTTACCATGTAGGTATGAGGAGAGGAATGACGGAATTCGACGTGTATAAAGAGGGGGGTTAGGCACAAGGGTCAATCTCAGTTAACTAAACTCAAAATCAGCTGAGGATGTTGGAGACAAAAGAGATGAAAGGAAGTGATGGGTTGTACATGACGGACATGACTTGACTGGTGATGGATGCACGGACATGGGGGTGATAGGGGAGGATGTCCAAAGTTCTCAAAATGGGAGAACATGCTATAAATCAAAAGATGAGGGTTGTCCAGGAAATCCTGGAGTGAAATCATGAACAATGAAAGGAAAGACGGATATACAACGCGTCATCAAAAAAGGTTTTCAGGGGGCGGGGGGAAAAGGGGGTACAAAAGACCTGGGAACTATTATCTCAACAGCAATCTATGGGAGGTCAAAATAAATTGGGGGGAGAATCCGGCAACAACGAAAGATAACGGGGGGGATAACATGGGTGACCAGCGGTCAAGGCCCTAACAAAGAAAGGGAATATCAAGAATCCCGACATGTGGGTGCTAAGGGTAGGGGCCCGTTCCCATGGAGTGACAGTAGTGTCGTAAGGGGATTGTCCCGGGAGTGAAAAGCAGGAAGTAAAGAACCCATTCATACCGGGATTCTGTAGTTGGCAAAAAACGGCCAGTCATGTAAAAAGTAGTGGTGCAGTCCAAAAAGAGGACTGGGGTAACAACCCTTGAAAACTGGACCAACCAGGACCGAAGGGGTTTGGGGGGACTGAAAAGACGCGGGCTAAGGAATTAAAGTGGACAGTGGGGGTTCAAACATAATTGACAAGAACCGGATTTTTAACTTAGAAACAAAAGCAGATTGGGATTTAGAGCAGGGACGGCATGGTTAAAATCAAAATTGCAACCATAACTAACTAAGAACAGACAATTTCGGAATCCGACAAAAAGTTTAAGAAAAAAAGGTGACAAGAAAACAACCAAGCAAGGAATTACCGACTGTGGGGGAGCACAAGCATAGAGGATTTTGGAACAGGGGGGACAAGGAGCTTAAGGCTTGCCGCCAAAGGACCCACGTCGAGCGAGGGCAGAACGGCTCCAAGAAAAAATCCTTTAAAAAGCTACTAGCAGAAGATACAATACGGAGCAAACTGTAGGTAATTTTAGGAAGGGCAAAACGAATCACCGAGGGGATAGGGGCCGCCTAGAGTCTTGTAGCCGTCAAATAAAAACATATGGTGATCGCGAAAATAGCATGGACAGACCATAAACGGATGACAGCGCGGGGTGAAAAAAAAAATGACAACCATACCGACCAGAGACGAGGGGGGACCGGCGGTGAGGAAAAGGAATGGGATGAAGCGGGACGAAAGGCGGGGTGGAAATCGACAGGAATATTTTAGGTTTTCACAGTATGCAGGGGTCCTATGGATGAGAAAAAAGACGCATACAGGTCCCAGAGGGATTATAATGGGAAACCCTGATGTGGACAGGGGGGGGGGACTAAAGGCAAAAAGAGAGGACATGACCCATGGGCCCTCTACCAGGCTCATCGAAGACTGTATACCAATCATTGGTTCACACCCGGAACCAGTTGAAAGGACATGAAATTGCATAGACCATTGGTAGCTGGGTGAAAGACTTAAGATCTCTGGTACACTGTATATTTTCTTAAATACTCGAAGAAGAAATTGGGAAGAGTAGCCCAAGCGGGGGTAAGACAGAATTTAAACAAAGGACCCATCAAAAGGGGGAGGGACAAAATATCCTGAATACAAGCCGAGGGCTGGTCCCCATGCCTTAGGGCTTACCGACAGTGCCACAAGGGGGGGGGGGCACAAAAGAAAATTTTGTTCAAACGGACAGGATACCGAACCCAGACTCTAACTCGGGGGAAACAAAAGAAGAAACAAAAGTGGAGTGAGTGGCCTAGGGCAAAGGGTGGGCAATTGGGAGGTCTATCCATACCCAGGGAAAGTCACAAGGGAAAGGCCTCCAATGCAGCCTCCCCAAATTTTCTATCATCAAAAGGGGGGAAGACGGAAAGGACCAGCTTGAAAAAAGGAGGGGGGGAATGGAAAGGAAGTCGACAAAAGAGCAAAGGGCTGGGCTGGCAAGTCCAAGTCTGGAGGACGTTGACTGGGAATGAGAGTGAGGGGAAAATCGAAGGAGTTTGGTAAGAAGGCCAGGGCGCTAGAGGATAGAGATCCCAAAAAAAGAGATTAGAAAATAATCATCATAAAAAGCTAAAAACATGAACAAAAAAAAAAAAGAGATTCAGCACGAGAAAGTAAAGAAAGGTCAAAAGCAGACCTGGGAGTACAGAACACGCCAGAATTTGCCCTATAGCGGGAATTGCTTGTCCATTCCAGAACCTATCGAAGGTTCAGTAGCCGAAAGGCCACAGGCGGATAGCGGATGAATCGTATCAGAAAAGAGTGAAGAGTCATGGTGGTAGTTGGATTTTGGACCGCCCCGAACTTAATGGAGGGGGCATTATCAGCAATTGGAACCCCAAGGGGGGAAAGCCCATAAAGGGGTTGTTAGGTAATGAAACGCTAGGGCCTGGGTATGGGTCTAGGGTTGGAAGGGGAAGAAACTGGGGTGTGCACTCCAGGGAAGAAGGAAACAGTTGGGCATGTGCGAAGCTCGACATTGGGACTAACAGCAGTGGTAGAAATATGGGGGGGGGAACACTCAATATATGGGAGGGACAAGGTTTTTTGGTTGGGGAAAAAATCCCTATGTAGGTGATAAAAACCTCTTTGCTTCCTCAGGGACCACTCATTTGCAAAAAGTTATTCTTTTTGTCTCACCTCTGACATTGAGCCCCTAGCAGTGAAAACTAAAGCTTAAAGAGAAGGGGGGTCGATGCAAAAAGGAAGGGGTATCACAATGGGATAGGGGGGGGGGGGGGGGCCAAGGATGGAGAAAGCGGCGAGGAGACCAGGGAATGTCTCAAAAACCAGGGGATGAAGAGAAGTTGAAGAGCCGGGAGCCCCCGTGGCCCACAGGGCACCTAATTAAACGCTTGGCACTGGGTAACGGCCTGGTAAGAGGAAACCTCAGGCCTTGAAAAACAAGAAAGAGAATCCGGTCAGTTTCAGACAAAAACAGCCTTACTTCAGTAAGAAAAATGGGAAAGGTCGAAAGAAACTGGACCCTGGTCAAAATAGGAAAAGAGGAAGGAGGGGACTGGGTGGGGTAACACCCGCGTGGAGTCAGCCTGTCTGGGAAAAGGGAGTTGCTTTTTCCGCGAAGAGGAATATTTTTATGACTAACAAGAAGGAGGAGGGGGGTACAAGAGAACAAGAGGGACTGTGGGGGGGAGGAAGGTGACCAATCAGTATATGGGGAAAAGTATTTTTTGGAGCAAAGGGGGGGGACGACCATGGAGCGTAGTGAGAGTAGCTTGCGGAGAGGGAAAAGGCAGTTGACTGAGACACGTGGAATAGGTAAGGATCGAATCAGAGGGGTGAGCTGCAAATCAGTGAATGCTGGGCCTACATAAGGGAAGAATTGATTGTTAACCATGGACAGAAAGGGGGGAAAAAAGTGGTTGAGTGATAAACATAAGGGAACTATTGAGTAATGCAGAGTTGCTCAACATGCCAAAGTGAGAACCGGGTAGAAGGAAAAAAGATCATGGAGCATTGGCGGAAAAAACAGAACTACTGATACCGAAAGTCCCAAAACGGAGGTTAATGAGGCGGGTAAAAGGTGGGACAAGCCATAACGGGGGGGAGGGTCTAACGAGATGGGATGAACTCAGACTCGGAGAAATGCCAACTACAGAATGAAAGGGGGAGGACCATTTTAAAGGAAGGACGTGGATGGGAAACGGGAACCGCCTCGCGCTAAACGAACATTCCCATGGATGATCATGCTTAGGATCCCGGTAATGGCGCACCGGTATGTGCGTCATGTAGGGGGACCCGGGATGAAACCAAGACTGGCATTGAATCTTAACCCCAGAATCACACTGTTAGGGGGGGAGGTAACCTTCAATTCATCCCAGGGGATTTTGGGAAATGATTTACTGGGGGGGATAACGGGAAAAGGGGATTGAAAAGGGTAAACAAGGAAATTTTTTTGGGACGGAAAGCGTGTATAAAGAGCAAGGGGGGGCAGGTGGGGTGAAAACATGAAAGTGACAAGCAAGAAAAAAAAATGTTTGGCAAAAGGGAAAACCACGAATAGTGTAATTACTTCCTTTAACCGGGTAGAATCCTGGAATTAAAATCTCAAGCAATTTCTTAAGCAAAAAAGTTTTAGCCCTTCAAACTTTTCCTTAACCAATGTAATGTAGCATCTTGAGGCCAAGGCAAAAAATTGGGGGTGCAGAGGGAAGAAAAGGAAAAGGCGATACATTGGAACTAACTAGTCAGGAAAAAGCTCACTCAAACAGAAACGTCCCAGAAAATGGAACTACAAACTACGATACAAACTGGAGCACAAGGGAGCAAAAAAGAATGGTCATTGGAGTATATCTAAACTCTCACCTCGGGGGTCTAGGGGGACGACCTCGCTTCTTGTAGCTTAAGAAAACATCTAAAATGGGATCTGAAAATAGATTGACCAAACCATAAAAAGAGCCTAAAAAGAGTGTGACCAAAAAAAAAAAAAAACTGCCAAAAACCTCCCGGAGAAGCTAACATCATTAGGTGGGCCAAGGGTGAATGACTCAAAAATGAAATGTGTACTGACGGAACGAATGACGGGGCGGGGCAGTCGCGCTCTATTTAGTTTTTCAAATTCCTCTAAACGTTTCAGGATATTACAGAGCTCATAAAACTGAACCTTGGGGGGAACCCGGCGGTGTCAAAAAATTATTACTTTATCCCAAGGGGCTGTGGAAAGGGTGCAGACAGCGAACGAGATCCTTCAAACCCAGAACGCTACACCAGACCTGGTAATAAGGCAGAAGATTATAGGACCATCATGTCCAACCCGGACAATGAAGTCTTTGTCTCGCGACCCCTTACGTTAGCTGTAGGGGCATTCCAAACGATCAAAAGTACTGTTGGAAGAAGAATACTAAACTTTGTCTCCAGGTTGGGGGAAAAGGACAATCCAGGAAGGGGGGGGAGGACAAGAACTAGTAAGGCCACAACAGAACTACAGAATAGGGACCAGAAAAGCTCCAACAGAAATTGGAATCTGTAGTCCAATGACAGGAGGGGAGACTTAGCAAAACCAAGTGTTCCAGACTCAATAGATTTGGCAAAACACCAGTGAATATGACAACCTAAAACGCAGGAGGCCCCCGAATAGGGGTGTGAAGAACCACTCCTAAAACCTGGAAGTTATTGGAGAGTCAGGTTTGCAAGTTTTGTGGACAATGGATGAGAACCAAGATCAAGAAAGGGCGAAGGGCAAAATACGGCCTCCCTCCATTCCGCGCACCTCGTTGGATATAAGAGGAAATCAAAAGATCAGCACTGGTGGAAGGATCATCTAGGGGTAGAGGGTCCAATCGCAAGTGACTAAGGAAGATTTTGGGGTAGGGGGGTCCTGCAAGACATGACGTGAGTTACTTGGATTTTTTACCAAAGTTGGGGGTCTTGGGAAGAGCGGGATGTAAGCCCCCACCCTCAAGTGAAAACAGTGATGGAACTCTCAAACAACCCCAAGGTTGGTAGAGGATCATAGGCGAAGACGGGCTTAAAAAAACCAGGGGGTAAAGCTATAAACACGGGCAAAGAAAGGGGGACAACCAATAAAGGGGGGATGGGGAGGAAACAGCAAATGCAAGGGGACTGATGGACATGCCTTGACCATTGTACCGAAAGATCACTCTGGTAAGGAAAGGTCTTAAACAGTCTGAGATCTGATCCGTATCTAAACTGGTTGATAAAAAAAAATTGGAGGGATTGGGTGTAGAGGGCCCTGTCTGGGGAAGGGATTAGAAAGAAATTGACCGAAAACCTTTACAACTAGCACTCCTCAAAACAAGTTTTTGGATTGTCCCTGAAACGATAGCATTAATGGACTATGATGCTTGATCTTGGTGTGGAACTAAAAGAAGTGAGGCAGTAAGGTGTCTTTTGGTGAAAAAAAATCATGGGACGAAAGACCGGGGTTTAGGAGGTTGAAGGTCTACGAATGCTGTGGCATAAGCATGGGAAGCCGCGAGATATGGTATGATCCCGTCCGAATCTAATGGGGGCGTACGCAAGGAAAAGGTTGGGGGGAACAAGAGGGAAGTGGTACTGCCCTGCGGTTCGCCGGCACTCTTGTGCTTCCGGGGACGAGAGGGGGGGAGGAGGGTACGGGTGTCAGTTTCGCAATACTCGTTCGCCGCGCTTAAAGAGTTGGCGTCAAGAGGGGATCAGAGTGGCTTCCGGAAACTATAGGTATCCAAGGAGGAATCCTCACTCGCGGAGAAGAGGTGAGGGTGGGGGCTAACAGTCGGAGCCAAGGCATGGGAGTTACCATTCTCTTAAAAGGGCTGGGTCATACAGATGAAGGGGAGACAATTGAATAAGCTTCACCGTGGGGCCTGGACGAGGGAAAGTTTAGCAGAGCAAAAAACATGTGGCCACATAGGGGGGAAACATACCGAAGGGCACGCCCTAGATTTATGGGGAGGGAAGCATGGTAATAGGGACAATGGGACATTAATAAAAAACAAACAATAAGTAGAAGGGTGCAGAGGTGCAATCAAACATGAGGAAGTCATGAATCAAGGTGCACATGTCGCATCACATGGGAACAACAGTCAAAACAAAACATTAAAGGGGAAAGTGGAGGTGGTTGGACAACCGGGGGGGAGGGGGCTAAAAACAAGATTTCAATCAATTCGGGGGTCCGAAGGCTAAGGGTGCCAGGGCATATACATTAGGATGGGGTTGGGTAACGATCAGACCGCTGGAGGCAAAAAGAAAAAAAGAGGGTGAGCGTTTTGGGTTAATCTACGGCTATTGACCTTATTTGGGGATGACAAGTGGCCTCCATATGTTGAGGCGGGGGCCTATAGCAGAACCACTGCGATTTATGACTGGGGAAGGGGCGACCTCATCATTGGGGATGCCCGAAGAGAAGCGCAGTGATCAACTCAAAAATACTTGCTTGGCAGAACAGAGGAAGGCTTGGGGGGTAAAAAGGAACAATGACCTGGCCAGGAAAAAGTGTGGGGGGATCACATTGACTTCTTCTGGAATAGGGGTTAGCAATGCGCACGCCTCAAGGGAACTCCCCCTCGGCGGGGGAGCGGCAGAAGCGCAAGGGGGGCTGGGGAAGGGTCACAAAAACATGAACGGGAAGACGGAGTATACCCCTGTTCCAGTACCAAATGGGTATTTTCACGAGGAAGGGGTTCCAAAAAAGTTGGGGTCAAGTGACGAACAGGGACATACTATTGAGTATACCAGGGCCTGGAGGTACGGGACAAAGACATCCTACCTTTCTTAGCCGTTGGAGAAAGGAAGTCCCTTCGTTTGCCCGGCACGGGAAAAATCTCCAGCGAGAAACATGGCCGTGACAAAAAAATGTTGAACAATAGGGGGGGGGGACGTTCCAGGTTCACAGGTAGGACCGGTTAGTGGTTCGTCCGGTGATTTGGGTCACCGGGATGACCCAGCAGGCCTTCATCACCCAGGTGAAGAACGGGTGGCGGGGGGTAGTGGCCCTCGTCAAACTCAAACAACTATGTCTGAGGGAAAAGGCGGACCTGGGAGAAAAGTTACCCAATGGCTGTCCCAAAAAATTTACAACAAGAACAATCACTGAAGGTGGGGGGGGTTTCCTGGAACAGAGGGGGGTAGAAAGCAGGATTCAAGTTGCAAGTTGGGGGGGGACACAATATTGACAAAATCCAGAGGAATTTGGACACTGTACCAAAAGGCAGAGGTTATTTAGGCGGTACATTAGAAGCTCTGACATTAAAACAACATAGCCAACTTTCTCATCAAATCAAAACAAGGGGCCTAATGACCTTGAGAACCATCAAGTTGGAATCTCTCGGGACAAAGCAGAAAGGAAAAAGGGGTTGCAGATACAGAAATGAGCAGAGGGGGACTCCGAAGATCAACAACTTCGCACTCAGGAAAGCGAAAGGCAAACCAACCCCGCTCCCTCATTGCCCGCATGAAACGCTAAGACTGTCCCGGGGGAAATCCAACAATAACGGTCAATAAAGGAGGGAAATCAAACGCAAAAGACGAACCTCCGTGTTCGCCGTGTCAGTCCATCGATCTGGCTCCGTACATGGAAGTACGAAATCCTGGACGACAATGGACAACAAGGGACAATCTACGCGGGGGGAAAAAACAGTGCCCCGAAAGGTCAGAATCAATGATTGGGGACAGGCAAATGCGGAGCAGAAGGGCGGGCCTTCGGGACCAATGATTGATCCGCGCAGGAAATTTTTAGGTGTCTGGTCATATCCGGGGGAAGTGGGGGTCAAAGTTTCATGCGCCGGCACCATAAACGGGACTCCGGTTCTGGTTCCCGAGTTTTGAATATTCAAATGTGGGTTCTCCCGTCATAACGTCAGGAGTCTAAGGGCCACAGTGGGGCGACCCGGCTGAACCGCCCACAATAGTGTCTCCCGGTCTAGGGCTTATCGTAGGCCCATCATTAGAGGAATGGAAAGGGCGGGCAGGCTACGAAGGGGCCCTTTTTCGGGTCGAATCTTTTCCAAATCCAAAAGAGAAAACAAGAAAAAGGAAGACACGAACAACAGGTTGCGGTCCGAGTGCGCATACTTCAGCGCATAGGTAGCAACGGGGAGAGTTGCTAAAGAAGCTAAGGTGATCCATATTAGGGGGACAGATAGTTCATGCCAGCCGGGGGGGGGGATGCAAGTACCTAGGTCTGTCAAACAAAAATTGGCCTCATCGGGAGACAAACAATAAAGACGACGAAGTGTCCACGGAGGGGAGCAATAGGAAGCTTCCTAACAGTGCCAACCCCAATGTTGGACATACCTCAGGAAAAGTTGTGGCAAAAAACAGCAATGCAAAGCAACCTAACCAAGAATAAGGGGAAAACCTAGAGGGTGTAGAAATAATTAACCACAACATTGGGTTTGTCTCGAGGGGGACAAGGTGTGGTAAAGTGCGATATAGCAAATAAAAAGAAAAAGGGCGACGTCAACGAGTCAATACATCGGGGAAGCATCACCCTCTGGGGAGGGGTATTTAGCAGGGGCGCAGGGGAAGACCTTCAATGACCCAGCTTTAAGAAGAGGGATTAAGACATGAAGGGAAACCAGAGGCAGATTTGGAGGGGGGAGGGTCTGACAACCTCTACAATTTGATTTGACCGGGGGTGAGGGGCTAATCTAGGGTTGGGTAAAGCGTGAAAGCGATTCTCGGTCTCAAAAGAAAAAAAAAAAAAAAAAGAGGAGAGGCCAAGAAAAGGGGAGATAGCAGAGCGAACTGAGGGAGGACACCCCCTAAAGTGAAGCAAAATACGAAAAAGGTAAATCCCGATTAACACGATCACTCCGAGGGCTGCAAGAACAATCCCTCCGTATTTCCACTTAGATTCCTTAAATTGTACAAATCCCCCAGGTCGAGCACGGCGGTCATGGAAGTCTTACACCTTAGTCGGAGATGAGAAACTGCTTATATCAAACAGGGGTGTAAGAGGAACAAGGGAGGGCGGTGACATGGGGACTTCGCAATTTGCCGGGGTATGGGGGGGGGATGATAGAAAATGTGGGGGGAACCCTTTGGTCACAAGCAAAAGACTGGCCCAAAGGGGTGGGTTAGGGGATGACAACGATCGTACCCGGAGGCCTGGGGGATAGTTGAGTAAAAAACCTGTGTCGGTTTTCAACACCTAGAAGTCCTGGGGGTGGGAAAAGGTGCGGAAGGTAAGATAAGCAGTCAGGAAAGTTAATTTTGGAGCGGGAGAGGTGGGGAGAAAGAGATAGTGACAAAGGGGGGTGTGAAAGACAGAGGGAGTGAAAGAGCAGATTGATGGGGACGATGAAATAGGGAGTCCCGTTGGGTAGTGGGGGTAGGAAAAGAGTACCTGGTACCCAGATCCTCTGAGTATGGAAATAAAAGATAAATAATGGGGTCGAAGGGGGGGGGGTAACATGTAGGGTGGGGCAACAAGGGGGAAACAGATATAAATTCAAAAATTCTGGCCTATTTTACCATGGGGGTCCTGGGGGGCAATTTAGGCCTTTTCTCGCAAACCAATTTTAAAAAAAAAATAGGGGACAAAAGAATAATGGCCCAGAGGGGGGGGAACCTGTGTCTGAGCATGTAACGTAGACACAGGAAGGAAAGAACCCGACATAAAGCCTTATCAGGGACGATTTAAAAACAGCCCACAGAATTACTTCCGACATTGAAGACCATTGCAACAGTGCTAAACAAATCCCACTTGTCCATTGAAACCCTCCTTAATAGAGGAGGGCCTGGTTGGAGTTCCAGTCATCTGCACTCGTGAGGCCCGGGCGCGGAGGACTGGGTATCATTAGGTCCCCTTGCCTCTTATGTCCTAGCATCCAATGGTAATAATTGTTTAAGGATTCAACCTCCCGGACGCAGCGATGGTGTCAGGGGGACCCAGATGCTCGCCCGAGGGATTTGCCGCTTGTTATCTGATGACATAGGGGTTGGGCGAAATCAGGCAATTCTAATGGAGTTGAGCAGCCTGCCTGGGTTACGGTCTCCCTTTACAGGACCTTCTTTTCTCTTATGGGAATTCCTCATAGGGTCAGAGGGACCCGAAAGTTCTTGGAGGTGTCTGAGTATTCCCTGTGTTATTCCTTGAGTAACGAAGGGTGGCAATCGTGCAAGTAGAGAATCTCAGGGATCGGGATCCAGTGCACCCAAAGCACGGGTGCCTCACCCGTATTCCAGGGGGTCCATGGGGGGGTGGTAAAAAATGAAAAAAGAAGTTCGGAAACGTTTTGGTGAAGGGGAAATGCAGACCGGCCTTGGCCTAGGTAAGGGGGTCAATGTCGTCGCCGACTGCTAGAAAACAAAATATGTAGGGGCGTTTTGAGGCTCAACTTGAACAGAGGTGTGAAAGTATGGTAAAACCCGCCCGTTTATACAGCTTTGACAGGGAAAAAACTTGTTGGTTCCCGGGGAAAGAGTGTTAAAAAAACACAGCCCGGTCTTTTTCCTAACAGGACCGGGGCGACAAAAATAGGGGGGAATGAATGACGGGGAAAAAAGAATACTAAGACAGGGGGGGTGAGAGGAATTACGGGAGGGGTCCATGCCTGGGACAAAAGAAAGGAACGACTCAATAAACGTCCATAAGTTTTGTCATTAGTAGGGTAGGTCAACCGGTAACAAAAGGGGAAGGACCGTGAGGGGGAGGTAATGATTTGTCACCAGTGGTACCATGACCTGTAGTCCATCGTAACCCAATGGAAAGCGACAGGTATGAGGGGAGTTTCCGGACAGTGAATGGAAGCCAAGGGTTGGGCAAGCCTAGCATGTGGGCCGGTCTGCAGGGGAGGGTAAAAGGTTGAGTAACCGACCTGAAGAAGGGTGTTGGACGACAGCGGGAGATCCATCGCATGGGGGGTTCAAGAACTGGACAAATCCAAGAGTGTACCGGCAGACCCAAAAAGGTTGGGGAGGTCGAGAAGGGGGCGCATTGAAAAGCCGACTCGTACCTCACAAGGACAACAATTGAGAAGTAATCAAAAAAAGGGGACAGCCTGGACTGGGCATTGTACAACAAATCATAGTGTCATCTAGAGAGAGCAATCATCCTGGAAGGGGTGCGGGGGATACTAATGAATTCGATAAGGGATAAAAAAAAGAATTCAGACAATGCTCACATCAATAATAACGGGCCGGAATCTCAGAATGAAAGCGCGAGGCAAAGGAAAAGAGGGACCAAGGGAGCAAAAAATTGTCACAATAGAAGAGCAATAAAACTTCAACGCGGGTCCTAGGGGGCCGACGAGCTTATTGGAGCTTCAATTTGTAGGTGGGACGTAAATGGAAAAGAAAAGCGAAAAGCAAGGATGACCGATAAAAGAGGGGGGTGAACAAAAAAGGACCAGAAAAGAGCATCGAGGGGGGGGGACGGGAAGGTTATGCCAGAATTGAAGAAAAGACGTAAAATGTCGGTATGAAAGGCGGAACCTTCTCAATATTTATTTGTACTGGTCCTTCCGGACAGGTGTGAACTATTAAACGGGCTCCTCCCTACAAGGGAAAAAGTGATAGTATTTACCTGATTGGGGACAATGGGGCCGAAAAGGGAAGAGAGTAAGGACCAGATGGGCCCAGCGAAAAAAAGGGCGCCTCTCCGAGGGGGTAGAAATAAAAATAAAAAACCCCTCTCCATGTCCAAAGTTATTGCTAGGACAAATTAGGTAAGAGGAGTTCCGAGGAAAAGCTAGTGGGACAAAAGGTAGGGTTCGAACTACAACTACACTATTGAACCCGAGTTGGGGACAAAGAACAGAGGGGAGTCAAGAAAAGAGGAGGCCAAAAAATGGGGGAACCGAAGGAGTGAGCCACACATCCTTCTAACACCAAGGGAACTATGTAGGACCATGACGGGGAGGGAAATACAGTGCAAACAGGGGGGGTAACCTCTGCGAGGGGCCAAAACACCAAGAGGAAGAAGGCATAAAGAAAAAGAAGGGGGCCAGAAATATTGTAAAGAAAGAATAAACAACAAAACGGAGGTATTGTACTGGAAGGGGGGTACAATTGCGGAAGCCCATGAGAAAAGGTCAGGAGGTCCCATACTGAAAGAACCGCAATGGAAAATCACAAAAAAGCAGGGAGACTGAAGGATGCAGATCTCACAGCTTGGGAAGACTCGAAAAAAAGCGGGAGATCTCCTGGGAGGGTTAAAATTGGAACGGAATTCAGACCAAAAAATAAGGGACAAAGATGTGTGGGGAGGTGTCTGGGGAAGAACGCAATCCGGGGGGAGATGAGGGTTACCCAAGGTTGGAGAGTTGCTGAAACTCCGGTGGGGAAGCCCTTCTGAAAGATGATGGACTAG
>Ga0179593_1445391_pt1 | contig 14054 bp, 16 predicted proteins | sample CZODoug2_1_08_16_FD_185931 | JGI IMG/M metagenome (GOLD analysis project Ga0179593, IMG submission 185931) | Vadose zone soil fungal communities from Angelo Coast Range Reserve, California, USA - CZODoug2_1_08_16fungal (PacBio error correction) | ecosystem: Environmental > Terrestrial > Soil >...
CTCTCCGCGGCCACGGCGCAGGAAAAGTTGAACTTCACAAGCGCGGACAGGAAGAACCTTCAAAAACGAAAAAAAAAAACGTTAGAGATGTGTGGACCACGAGAAAACATGAATCGTTCTCACACGGGGACACGAAAAAAAAGAGAGAAAGGCAACCAGAATGAATACAGATTCCCCCGCGGGGAACCAAAGGGGCGTCGAATAGATAATATTAAAGATTGGGAAAAACAAAGCCACTGGGGAGGAGGAGCAACGTGCCGGGAGATGAATTCTAGCGAGGGAAAATGAAAAAAAAGCAAACTCGATCATTGTTGGGACAAAACAATGGGGGCCGCATTAACAAATAACCTTGGGTGAGGTCCACACGACGGGGGGTGGGGGGGGAGAGGGATGTCGAAACTAGGGAGGAAAAATCCTCTTGCCTGGTCACAAACACAGGGTGGTACGCTAAAGCTGAAGGAGAAGGGAATCAAAAAAGCTTTTGGTTCTGGGGAGAAAAGCAGTCAAAAAAAGGACGTGTCAGATTCTCAAAAGGCGGGTTCCCTCACCACGGGGAGGGGGGGAGGGGAAAAACTTGAGAGGGAGCCATTAGCCAGAAAAAAAAAAAGAGGGATGAGGTATTCACCGTAACCTGAGGGGGTAAAGGAAGACAGAACTTTTGGGGGGGTATTGTGGGAAACGGGGGAGGTTGTTCTTATCTCCCGTAAGAACTTGGGTCGGGGAAGGAAAGAAAGGAGTCGGAACTAAGGATAACCGTTAAAGACACTTGGGTCTGCAAGGAAAGAAAGAAGTGCAACCGTCCTGACGGTGGAAAGCCACCAAAAATGGGGAAAGATTCAGAAACCCCCCCCCTGTTTTGGAGAAGGCCGAGTGGGAAAAGTAAAACCTCATGTTTCCAGTTTCGTGAAGAAAGACATATAAAAAAAACTCCCGGATCGAAAATTAGGAAAAAGGAAAAGCCTCGGGACGCAATACATGGAGGGTGTGGGGGTTTTGCGTGGGGGGAAGCCCAAAAAATAACACTGTGGTGGTACTAAGAGTGGGGCGCGTCAAAAGGGGTGTCGAAGAATTAGAAAAAAGAGGCAAAAAACTTTTTGAAAGGGATGTTGAAAGATGAAGGACGTCAGCCGGCCGTCGGGATTATCCCCTGGGGGGAATCATCCTCCATTATCTTCGGGGGTCCGGGGGGGAAACTTAGGAACTGGGGGGAAAATAATGGAGTAAGCCTCGGCCATTGATGGAAACAGAAAAAAGGGGGTACATTATGCAAGGACAGAGGGAGTGAAGTAAAAAAATGTCCGCCAGTTTCGACTTGCCGGGGAAAAAAAAAAACCCCTCTGGCCGGGAAGGGTGGGAAATTAACTTTCTTGAAGAAAACCCCAACACTCGCCGGGGCACCATTGCAAAGCGGACGGGGGAAGGGAAAAGAATTCAAAAGGAGGACTGTGGGGGGGATCCCCAAAGACTATCAGAGGGACGGTTCCTATGAAAAAGGATCAACCCGGCACAGGTAATTCCATTAACTTCAAGGGTCTAGATGCCGGGGGGGGTCCCTTGGGCATAGAACGAGGGAGAATAATGCAGCATCATGGACTGCACGGCAAAGCACCGGACGCTTCATCTGAACGGTGGGGGGGGGAAAAAAGAGAACCAAAAACAGGGGTAAGTCCGAAGGGGGAGGGAAAGCTACCATAAAGGTCAAAAAAGAAACCTGGTGAGACATCCAAAATAAGCCTCATTAGCCTGGTCAAGACTTAAGAAGGATAAAAACAAAGGTATAGGGCCCCGATCCTCTTGAAACCAAAGGGGAAAAAGCCGCGAAAATCTGTCAGGCCTTAATACCTCCTGGAGAAAGAAGACACGGGGCCGGGGCGGTAAAAGCGAGGGGTTTCCAAGGGAGGGCAAAAAAAGGAAACCGCATCAAAAATTCCTTGAAAGCCACAGAAATTCAGGGCAACCGCCCAACAAAAATAGAACCCGTTGCAATGGTGGGGGGAAGGTTTCCCAAACAAAGAAAGATCAAACCGGAGGCCGTCCTTTGGAGGGGGGGAGGGGGAAAGTTAAAAACCTCTCAACCAATGGACAAAACGGGAATTCAAATAGGAAAGGACTGTGGGGAATAGGCACTTTCCCATTGTGGTCGAAACAAATTCAGTTTGGGGGGGGGGGGGGGGGGATAAAACAGAGAAAAGAACAACGGGGCTAAAGTTAGCCGGTTCAGCGGACCAGGGGAAAAGGGGGAACACCGGTTGATCTCTCGGGGGGGGGGGGCAATCAAATCCCAGAAGAAAGCTAAAAGACCCTGGAGGACGTGGTTGAATTATAGGGAGGGTTAAGGGGGGGGGTTAAAAATTACAGAAAACAACCCCCCAAAAAGGTGCTTCATAAAAAAAAAAAAGGAATCAACACATCCACGTTAAATCTTTTTGGTGTAGAGAGAACCAAAAAGAAAAAAAACAGAAAACACTTCTAAGGATTCAAATAGAGTCGTAAAAAAACAGGGTGGAAACCCTGGGGTGTAGGGACCATGGCCTGTTAGAACCGCAACTTGGGGGGGGGGGGGGGAGATTTAACACAACCCGAACGCCCTCACTCAGTTAAGAAAAGGGAGAAAACGAGGGGGCCGCACCGGCACAGGGGGCTGCACCAAGCTTGGATGCAGAGAGGAAAGTCCAACCTTTATTGATGGGAAGGGTCCTCCTTCATGCAATACCCAAGAAATCTGTTGGGGAAGGGGGGGATTCCTTGGAGGAAATTGTTAAAAGCAACAACAATGACCGGGGGGACAAGTGAACTAGGAAAAGTGGAAAGTTGGACCGCCAGAAAGGAGGCGGGTGGGGTGTGTTCTCCCTACCGGAAAGAAGGAAGGACTTTGTGGGGGGGAGGGTTGAAAAAACTCAACATTACTAGGGTCCGCCCGGGGGGCGCCAGTAAGGGTAGGAAGAGTAATGGATCTCCCGGGGAACGGTTAGAAAAATCAAGGGGAAACCTCCACAAGGAATTAAAAGCCCCGGATTCTAGGCACACCCAAAAAAAAAAACAACTTCTAGAAGACCGCCATCGTCGGAGGAAAACTTGGGGGGTGGAAGCCCAACAAGCAGCTTTCAAGGGAAAAAAAAAGAAGACTTGGGGGGTTCAAACAGAGAGAAAATCCACATGCGTTCATCTGGTTCCTGAATAGAAAAGAAGGCCATAAAAAAGGGGGGAGGGCGGGGGTAAAGCCAAAAAAAGGAGTGACCAAGAAACCTTGGAGTGGGGATCTCCGATCACAGAATGTCCCATTACTCTCACTTACCGCGCAAACCCCGGAAAGGGGAGGGAATCAACGCAGGGTAGATGCACCGACACCCGAAAAAGAAAAACATCCGCCTTCAAGTTACGAAGACGGGAAAAAAACGGATATTCAAGTTCCTCGTCTGAGGAAAGGGGGATCCCCAAAGTAATGTCGTATGAGAATACTTATCCCCGAAAGGCAAAAAGGGGGGGAAACTGCACGACTCACTGGGGGTTTCGAAAAAAATGCTCCCAATCTACATCTGCGCCACTGGCGGGAAGAAAGGGAAAGAAGCCCTCTGGAATGAAAAGCAGTACGTGGGCGGTCTCTTGGGCAAGGAAAAGGGTAAAGATAGAAAAACAATGACCCCCGTTCCCAAAAGACAGAGCCTCATACCCAGGTGCTACTCACATAGAATTCCGCGAACCGGGGCAGAAAGGGAAGATCAAAGTAAGGGGACCAGCCGTCCCAGGGGAATTTGGAGGGTTTTCGCACCCACTAAAATTTGTCCCGGCACCTGCGAACAACGGTTGAAGAGGGAAGAAAACGAACCAACAACGCCAGTGTACTCGGAAAAGAGGGGAAAACGAGCGGGGGGGGGGGGGGGGGGGGGGGGGGTCATCTAGACCAGTGTTTAGCGTGAAACGTCCCCGGGGGGGAAGAGGGGGCATGAAGGAACACAAAAAAAAAGGGCAACGATCCAACATCTTTGCGGAGAAAATCCTAAACCAAGTACCTGCCGGCTCCTGGCAAAAAACCCTGCAGGCCAGACTCAAGGGGTTTGCACGGAAAGGGGCCTGCATATAGGTGGGGGGAAAAAGAAAAGCTGAGGGGGGGGGGGAAAAAGTTCTGACGCTCAACAGACTTTTACAGCTAGACAGAGTTGGCCAACCACTGGTGCAAAAACCCAGCGGGAATCACCAAAGGGAGTCCTCAATGGGCATTTTCGGGGGGGGTAGGGAAGCCATCCGACCAGGGACATGGGCAAACTCAAGCCGTAAGACAGAGGGGGGAATCGGACGTGGTGGGGGGGGAACTTGCTGTTAGACCAAACCGCTACAGACAATCTTTTCGACTCTCCTTAAAAGAAGAGGCGTAAGGAAAAAAAAAAAAAAAAGACCCTGAAAAAAGGACAGAATTCTAAAAAAAAGAGGCGGAATCACCCCAACAAGCAACAACCACGTGGGGTGGAAGAACCATGGTATTTACAGGGCGACTGTTGGGGAAACCCTTTATATGGGGTTTAATGGGTGAGCCACGGGAACGTTTCGAATAAAGAAAGAGGGTAAACGGCGCGCAAGGGCAAGTGGCAGGGGTCCGAAAAAAGCCTGATGAATTATAACGCAAAAAAAAGGGGGGTTGGGGGGGCCCGCTTGTAAATCGGAGTTCACGGCTGGAGGAGGGGAAGGGGGGGAGGAGTCTAGAAAGAAAAAAGAAGAAAAAGACCAAAAAGCTCGGGGGGGGGGAAAAAAAAACCCGGGCCACAAAGGTCCCAAAAGGGGAAGCTCGAAAGCCAGGAAGGCAAAGTCTTAGCAAGGAAGAGGGGAAAGGGAGGGTCAGGGGGGGATATCAAGAGAGAAACAACAAACAGGGGAAATTATTAAAAGAGAGAAAAAGGGGATACCTGAACCTATTGGGGGAAAAAATAAGTCCGCGAAAGGGTACATAGGACGTGGACTTCCTGTCAGGTTTGCAGTAACCTGCTGCCCTAACATTGGGGGGGGGGGAAAAAGATTGCCCGCTGAAAAAAGATGGTCTGGGGGGACCAACCGAGCGAACCATCCCGCAGTCAAAACCACAAGCCAGGGTCTCGGGGAAAACCGCGGAACTCCAGTCAGGACCCGAAAGATAATTTCGCAGACGGTTTGGATAACACTTGTGCCGACCCGGAAAAGGGGAAGGAAGATCCTTCTCGGGGAGCAGGGGGGGAGCAAAAAAAGGGACAATCCAACTCGGGATCACGGGTGACACATTTCGGGGCAGGGTAAACCATATCCCCACGGGGGGACGTCCAATGACGAAGGGGGTGGCCGCTTAGTGCCCCACCACGACTGTTATGCGAATTCTTCTTATTTTCTGGGGGTCAAAACAGCAACACAAAGGGAAAGGTTTTAAAGGCACAGGGGAAAAAGGGCAAAAACAACGATTGATGTGGTGTTGGGACCTACAAGAAAGTCCAAAACCTCGAGTCATTCTTAACAAAGCCAATGGGTCCCGATCAATTGAGGAAACGCAAACGTGCGGAACATGCGCCGGAAATAAGGGGGGAAGTTGCTGGAAGGATTTCGCGAAGGGCGTATACTCTTGTTGAGGGTTGCCACTCGGGGGGGGGAGATCTAATAAGGGGGAGGGGAGGGAGAATGAAACAAACGGCGGCCCTCCCCCACTCAAGAAGGACAAACAAAAGGAATTTACTATGAAAGTCAACGATCGGGCAACCGATTACTGGGCCGTGGGAGCGAGAGGGGGGGGGGGAAAAGGAAAAGATTGTCAAAAAAGACCGAAAAACAGCCAATGTGGGTAATTCGGGCAAACGAGGGGGGGGGGGTGTGAAAAAAAATTCCCCCCTCAAGGTTACCCAGGGTGAAACGTATGAAAAAAGGAAAAATAAAGCTTGAAGACTACGTGCCAAAAAGGAAGGGAGGGGGAAACTTGGTGGCAGTTGTGGGGAGTGAGAAACCCATATCAATTTTTGACGAAGAGGAAATTCAGCGAAAAGGATTGCGAACCTGAAAATAAGCCAAGGGGGGGGGGGGACGAAAAATTCAGGGCCATTTCACTTTGTCACTGACACCAGAACTTTTCTGAGGGGGGAAAAGGATGTCAGAGTTAGTAGGACTCAGGGGGGAATCAAAAAGGAGTCTTGGCCGGGAGGCATTGTGAATAGGACTGGGTCCTCTCAGGTATGGGAAAAGCTGCACTGACAAATTCAAGGGGGAAGGGACTTAGGTAAAAGACGGAAAAAAAAAACCGCCCAATTGGCTCCTATTGTCGCGGACGGGTGGGGGAGAGCAGGGCTTGGGTAACCACATCGAATGTCTTTCATGCCAACTGAAAGGGGGGGGGAAAGGGAAGATTCCCAAGGGGAGGGGAGTGGGGGGAATCAACAAACGCAGATATTTCGGCCTCAAGCCAGGAACAAGGTAGTACAAGGTACTTGCATTGAATTCTGGAAACCGGGGAAAGGGGTCATCGAAGAAGGGGAGGAAGGGAAAAAAAAAGGCAGCCACACAGGTCCTGCCGTGACAAAAAGGGCACCGTGAGAGGTAAAATACCCCTGGGCCCGGGGGGTCTAGCATGACCACGACAGGGGGGGGAAATTTTACTCCCGATGGGTGCTTTACCCCGAAAAAATAAAAAAGGGGCGGCTTGCCACAGGGGAACGAAACGAGTGATAATTATCTTGCATTAAGACGTGATTGACAAACCAAAGGATAAACCCGATGAGGGGGGGAAGGCAAAAAGGTAACACCAGCCGTTGTAACAGCCCGATACGAACCCTGAGGACAGGATAAACCTCACTTACCAAGGAATCATTGGGCTTTAATCTATTGGTTTGACAACAAGGGGGGAGGTCTAAAAACTAGAAACGGAAAGAAGGGAAGCCGATCTCCAGGGGGAAAGGAAAACTCTGGGGAAATGTTTGGTCCAACCAACATAAAGGCTCCCAGGTCTGCCTGGTGATGGGGAGGCTAAAAAAAATCCGCATCTGACTGTGAAGACAACTCCGATCAAAGGGGAATGAAAGGGAGAGGAAGGGTAGTGGGAGAACTGACCTCCTTTATCCATCAAGAGAATGAAAAAAGGAGTACGGGAGACGTGCCAGGGCGGAAACCCTTCCAAAAATTGGAGACCTGGGGGGGAAAAGACTACAAAAAAGAAAGGAACTGGCGCCAAACTCGGCCGAAAGGCCATCGGAGGGGTCGCGTGCTTGAACGGGGGGTTATGGAAAAAGGGGAACCGTGGGAAGGCGTTTTAAAGTCATGCATAAACTTAGAACAGCACGCAGGCAAGAGAACCACCAATTGGGGGAAAAGCTTGGGGGGGGGGGGGGTGTGCGTCATCTAAAAAAAAACAAAAAAAACGGAGGGAAGGAGTAAATAGTACCCAAAGATTTTCCTTCCCCAAGGGGGAAGGGGAACCGCTTGAAAGGGTAAAAGAAGGAACAGAAAAAGTTTTTAACCCCCCCTCACATTAAATAAAAAAGGGAAAAACCATCCTCGATCGGCGCCTGCGGCGGACGCGGGGGCCACGAAACGTTCTTAAAAAATACCGGTTGATTCCGGGGTTTTTTAAAGGAGGGAAACGCATATTTGAGGAAAGGGAAAAAGAGGGAAAACTGATACAGGGAAAGGGGGTGACTCAACCTGCCGCATAAAACTGGAGTGAACTGAGAAGTTGAAGCAAGACATGAATGCGGGAGTGGGGGGGTCAAAAAGGCCTCAATTCACCTTCTGGGGTGCCTGTGTGGCTCAAAGGGGGGAAAGGAGGGGATGCCCTGGGAAAAAAAGGTGCGGCCGTTCATTTTAGGGGGGGGAGAGGGTGCAAAAGAAAATCAAAAGACTCGAGATTGTACAGCCCCAGATCTCGCGGGTCGAGACAGCCGCAGGTAAAAGGGAAGGGGGAGGGGGGGGACCTCTGGGTGGAAAACCGGACGATCGGGGTCCTACTGTGTGGTTCAATAAAAAAACGGCCGGCCCAGATACGTGGGCGCATCCCTGGCTTCCGACCTATGTGCGCTTATCACCGCGGACGAAAGAAAAAACACCCAAAAAATGTCGTTGGTGAAAAAAAGCTCCGAGTATGAGGGGGGGGGCCCGAATGAAACGCGCAAGGTGGACACGACGCATCCTTCTGGGCACGTCATCGCAGGTGAAGAATGCCATTAACCCTGCAGCATCGACCTTACCAACAAAGGGAAGTACTCTTGGGAAGGGGAAAGGGGGGGGGGAGTCAACGAAGTCCTCCTTGTTCGTATTGGGGGGAAGACACCCAACACAAAACTACTGTCTATGAAGATCTTTACAAATCCACAAGTGGCTTCCCTGCAAAAACAAAAAACAGAGCCAAAAGGGGGGGGGGGGGGGGGGGGGGGGGGTTTGAAAAGAGACCCCCTGACGCCATCTCAAGAAACGCGACAATCGTAAAAAAAAAGACAACTGTCTTCCATTGGAAAACGACGCCTCGTCAAAAAGCCAAAATCCAAAGAAGTTGTCACTGTAGCAATTCCTGATGAAGCTGATATAAAAAGGGAGACTCAAAAGGGAGGAAAAACAAACGCAAAGACAAAAAAAGGGAACAGACTCTTAAAGGAAAAAAGAATCATCCGGTCCAGAAAGACAGGAATGACCAAAAGGACTTCAAATGACCTTCTCCAGCTTTTGAATCAGGGGTGGAGAAATCGGAAAAAAGCAAAAAAAAACTTCGACCGGGAGCGACCTTTAGCACGAAAAAAAACGCCAGTGAAGAAGGTAAAGGAGCTTTTGCATATCTCAACTCGGAAGGGGTAAGGGCGCAAACCAAACGGGAGAAAAGTGGGGAGGGAAATGCCGAAAAACACGAAACGGCCCGAAACAAAAGGCCAGTGTGGGGGGGCCGACTCAAAACGGTCCCTCTTCGGACACGCCGAGCAGTGGGTGCAGATAGGACCAAGAATGTGTGGCCCGGACGTGGAGAGGGAGGCAGGGGGCTGCAGCAACAACGCGGGAAAAAGACGCTTACGAGCCCCCTAGGGGAAAAAAAAAAAGGTCAAAAAAAAAAACGGATCCGCCAGTAAAAAGACGCCCGAAATCATCACTTCTGGTTTTCAGCGAAGGGGCACCCGCAAGAAAGTTTCTCAAGAAAACCCATGGAGAGGAACCAGCATTGGAAAAGTAAGAGGAGAGGGGGGGTGTGGGAAGGCTGTAGCCCCCCAGGAGTACCAATCAATCGTGGGGGCGACTCGTCAATTCCAGTCCGGGGGGAGAACCACAAAAAAAAGGGAAAACATCAGGGCATAGGGAAGGGGGCATAAGAATCCCACGAACAAAAAGGTGTGAAGAAAAACCAGGGATAGTAATGGACCCAAAGTTTTGTGAAAACATTTTCTATTTTGGGAGAGTCAAAGAAAACAGGTAGTGTAATAGGGGACACAGTCGACAGGGTTGGGAGAAACACCAAGGGGGAAAAAGGAAATAGAGACCGTAAGGAGTGGCCCGCCGGTTGGGGAGCTCACTCTGGTGTATTCAGATTAGGAGACGGCATCAGACTATCAACGTTCAATCGGTCACCAAACTTCGCCCCAGTCGAAGGACAAAAGGCCTCGAAAGGCACAGAATTAAAGGAGAAAAGAAAGGGACACCGGACCGAGCCGCCCTCGGATTAGTTTAATCTCATCAGAAAAAACAACAAAACAGGGAGGGATTAGGAAAGTATAGATAACCTAGACCCGGGGAGGGAATTCAAACTGTCTTCCTTACAGTACTGGCAAGCGAAAGGCCGAGCCCGGAAAAAAAAGGAGAATGGCTGGAGCCACAAACAAAAGGAAGTGGGGTGACCACCCGCAAAACGGATCGTGATAGGTCCAGAAGAAAAAAACAAGGACCATCTCCATTCCAACACCAAGCAGTTGAAATTTCACGGGAACATCGTCGGGGCAAGAGATGAGGACAGGACTTCGGTTTCAGGGGAAAAAAAGAAATGGGGGGGGAGTGGGGCCGCCAGGGCCTAGTGGGAGGAGGGACTCCAAAGGGCTCCGGGCCTCGAAAAAACAAAGACTTCATAAGGGGTGGAACAACATGGGTCCTCAGAAAAAAACAAGAGGAACCCCCTGGGTGGCGTAAACACGAGGTTGGCGCAGTATTCACTCCTACTAACATCCTTCCGTGGGGGTTGTGAAAACGATCATGGGGAAGAAAGGGGGGGACTGAAAAAGCCAAAGAGGGGGGAAATGTTGTGGGCCCGCAGAGAACGGAAAAAAAAACCTCGGATCTCAAAAAGAGGGGGGCCTAAAGCACAACTTGAGTAACGCCCCAGGGCGCACGAAAAAAAAAAAAAAAGGGAATGGAAAAATGAAGGGGGGGGAGTAAGGAGATACTTAAGTCCACGGGTTTTAAAATTTTGGTGGACTTGGCTCGCCATCGGGAATCGTGAGAGGGAAAGGATGCTAACTGGAACATGAAAAAATCCCGTACGGCCTCTGCAGAAGGATAACAGAACGAGGGGCCAATTGTAAGCCGCAAATGCCTTAAGAAAATGGGGGTAGGGGGTTGAAAACATCGGGGTGATCAGGCCCGATTTTGTGGTGCGGAAGGAGGAAAAAGTGGGGGGAAGGTCCGTGCGTCAACCAAAGACTTGATCTTCTCGTCTGCAAAGAAAACCTGAGGGGGTTGCGGGAAACGGGCTTGTGGGGGGGGGACGTTTATCAAGGGGGAGATCCACTGTGTCGAATAGGAAGAGCAAACTTATTGGAGTAACCTTGAAAAAAAAAAAAAACAAAAGAGGGGACTCGTCTGTGGGGGACAGGTGGGTGGGGAGATAAAAAAAGGACGTCTGACACCCTTCTAGGGTATCACTTTGATCAGGGGGGCATCGGGCGTATAGCTGGGTCTCTTGGAAAAGTAACAATGGGGGGGAAATAAATTCGTAAAACGAGGGGAGGGGGGAACGCAACGGAGGGAATGTTAATGACCTGGGGGGGAAATAGGAAGCCAAAGTGGCATGGCGCGCGGACACAGGGGACTCATTGTCGGAAGAACAACCAAAAAAGAGCGGGGAAAAAAAGGAAGAAAAAGGCAAAGGGAAATGGGCGGATGTAAGAGGACTAAAAGGGGGGAGTCGGGGGGTGATCCCAATCGACGAGAAAAGGGATCTGAAGTCCAGAAAAATCCCCAAAAAACCAAGGGGGAGGCCCAGGAGCGGGAATGGAAGGGAGGGGGCAAAAAGGCCCGGGGGTCACCAGTTGAACGGGGAAAAAAATGCCTATTTACCGGCAGAGAAGGGGGGGGGGGGGGGGAAAAAAAGTGACAAACCTTCCGTCAACTTGATCTCATCTTTGCCGGTGGAGGGAGAAACCAACGAATTTGTTTGGAAAAAAAAAACGCGGGTTGGGATTCATAAAAACAAAATAAGGGTCGTGCGGAGAACAATTGCCCGAAAGCTTGGAAAGTCCATAGGAAACATATGGACCCCCAAAGTAGTCGACCCCGAAATCGGATGGGGAGGGGAAACAAAAGACTGGGGGACGATACCAGGCGGGGGAAACCAAAGGAAGAGAACTACGGTGGGGGAGGGGAATACTGAAAAGGTTGCATCCAGGTGGGTAACTCGACGAAATTACTTAACTCCCGAAAGGGGGAGGAAAAAAAGGCGAAAACTTCAGGTTAGTGGACACACAAGAAAGACTCCCAAAAGGGCGGCCACCCTTACATGAAAATGCCAGAAAATAAAAAACAATGCAGAAGCTGATTGAGGGCACTCTACCGTAATATTTGGCCCCATGACAAGGGGGGGGAGAAAAACAAACAAGGAAGGTTCAAGAGAAAGAAAATCATTCAAACTTCCTTACGGGTGGTGGAAAATTACACCACCACTAACCAAAAGTCAAAGGCAATCCCGTTTGGTCGTCTAGGGGTCGGCGACAACGTGCAGGAAGGGAAAAGACCGGACTTTAAAAGAACATCCCTGGAGGGGAATGAGGGGGGAGTCTTTGGGTGGTAAAAGGAGAAAATGTCAAATGCCCAGGGATACATGCTTGAGGAACTTCACCGGGGAAAAAATGAGTTTTTTTTTAAGAAAGAAAGGAAAAAAAAAACGGAAGGAGGAGTAAAGAGAAAGGACAGATGGAAAAAGGTGGGGCTGTTGGGAAAGGCCAGGATTAAATTCCTGCAGTTGAGAAGTTAACCAAACGGGAAAAGAACGAGGTGAAAAAGAAGAAACGCAGGGAAGAGGAGGCTGGCTCTCCAAATGCTGCCGGGAGGGATCAAAACTGGATGCCTGGAAATTTGGGCCGGGGGATTCAAACGGCAACTTCTCCTTTAGGGGAAATCTTGCTTTATACACAAGTGGGTTAGGGAAAAAACGCAAGTGGCCTTAATTCAAGGTGGGTTCCGCAGCAGGATTGCGATTGGGGGTCGCAGAGAATCAAAGGGCCGGGAAGGGGAATGCCGGGGGGGGTGCTGTTGGTGAATCACACACTGACACTTTGGGGACAAGTTAGGAGGGGGTGGGTCAGGGGGGAAATCGGTGGGGTGAGCAAGAAAGGGACCTCGCTTACAGCCCCGGGGAGGAAGTCCTTCTTAGCCCGACAAGCGGGTCCCGCGCCAAAGTTTTTACTCCATTCGTGTGACGATAGGGTGGGAGAGAAGAGGGGGGGAAGGAAGGACCCATCTCTACGGAGAGGTGAAATGAAAAGCCCGAAAAAGGTGTCCGTTAACAAAAAAAAGGGGGAAGGGAAAGCACAAACCCCTGGGGTCTGGTGAGCGGATCACCTCTACCTAGAGACACGGTGACCCGAACGAAGGCCCTGAAGGATGGAACAGGCATCAGAGGGGTTACGGAAAACCCGGGGGGGGGAAGCAGAGAACCTGCCATCGGCCTCCCTGAAAAAAAGATTAGAAACAGAGGAACGTACTCCGCTTCTGTAGGGGGGGCCCAAAAAAGAAAAGATTTGATAGTATTTCAATTAAGGAACTTGCACTACTAAAAAACGGGGTTTCTAAAAGAAAAAAAAAGGTACCGAAGGCGGCCTAGTAGACACAAAACGGGACTCCGATGGTGACAAGACAGGAAGGGGGGGACCACATGAATCCAACTTTGGGAAGGGTCCCTCAGGAAAGAATTCAATATCCAATTGAAGTTGCCAATAATCCCGACAATAGAAAAAAAGGAAAACGCAACATCCGCCAGGGCCACCAGAAAATTCAATAAAAATCAAAGGACAGGACAAAGCCCAGGTCGCCTCTATCAGTTACTCAAAAGCCGTTGGGACAACCTTAGGAGGGGGGAAAAAAATGGGAGAAAGGGGGTTAAACACGCACCACAACGACATTGAAAAAAAAAAAAAAACGCTGTGAATACAATCAGCTAATGAAGGGTGAAAGGGACGCCAAAAAAAACCCCTTTACTAATGCGGCACACACTCGGCACAGATAAAAAAGGAGGGGTCGAAGAAAGGAAAAGTCCCTAAAGGGGGAACTTGACACGAGAGGTGTTGCCGAGAAAGGACGTGCGGGATTAGTGGACCGGCAGGGGAAGCTGGAGGAAAATTGTCCATTCACGAGCGTCTCCATAAAGTTAGAGCCGAGGAAAAAAAGAGTGTTTCAACAAGGGGGGGGGAAACCACAACACCCATGAGGCAGCACAGTAGTTTCCGCAAAGGGGAAAAAAAGGATGGGTGTCAGACCAAAGGGCGCCCCTTCAGTTTATCAATCCTTTAATAGGGAAACAGCATTGTAATCGGCAGGAGGGGTTGGGGTGAGGAAAAAAACTGTAGGAAAAAAAAGCTTTACATCAAGACTGGGTTCGGACTTCGACCTTCAAAGACAAGGGGGAAGGAGGACCCCCCACAGGGCAGGACAGAAAATTCTTTGGGGGTAAGCATGGCAAACTTTTTCAACGCACCCCTCTGTGTACTCAAAACAGGGGGGGAAGAAAGGGGGGGGACATTCCAAAGGGGGGGAAAAAAAAACTCAAGTGGGGATCGGAGGTTTTGGGGATGGGAAGAGCCCGGAAACGGGGAAAAAAATATTCCTTACAGTTCCACGGGACCGTAGGGACGAGCTGTTGTCGAACGAAAGGAAAT
>Ga0179593_1634756_pt1 | contig 14054 bp, 14 predicted proteins | sample CZODoug2_1_08_16_FD_185931 | JGI IMG/M metagenome (GOLD analysis project Ga0179593, IMG submission 185931) | Vadose zone soil fungal communities from Angelo Coast Range Reserve, California, USA - CZODoug2_1_08_16fungal (PacBio error correction) | ecosystem: Environmental > Terrestrial > Soil >...
GAGAAAAAATATTCAATCCAATTTTCAGGCGGGGCGAGGGGGGTGGGGTCAAGGGCCGATATCACATGAATCTAAAAGCCGAAAAGGAGCAGGAAAAAAGCAATACCGAGAGAACGGCGAAAAAAAAAGGAGTGGGCAGGAAAGGGGACGATGGCCGTCACAAATTAAAAAAAACCTGCGTGCCATGGGGACCTCAGAGGGGCGGCCCAACTTAGGCATGCAAAGGGTGGGGGATGCAAAACTGGTTTTCGGAGCATACTCCGGAAGTCAAAACTACATAAGAAAAAAAAAAAAAAAAAAAAAAAAATGGTGAGAAGGGGGGGACTCATTGAGTCGAACATCGATGGTTCGAAAACAAACGAAAAACTGTAGGCAAAACTCGGGATAAACACGCCGATGTAAAGAGCGTGAAGGGGCTGGCCACCTAGAGGACCGCAAAAATGGGGGGAGAACACAGGCGCCTACATCGAGAGTCGGAGCAACCAGAGAAACGATCTCGAGAAGGCACTTGTCCCGGGGAGGGCATTAAAGTTCCAAACTTGAAACAGAAGCCGGCCCACGGGCCGGGAGGGGAAACCCGGCAGCCCAACCCTCAAGAAAAGCACGCTTCCAAAAGACGCGAGAAGAGAAAAGGACAGGACATCGGGTCAAAAAGAGACGCTCACTGCAAAGGGGGCGTGACCAACACTCTCACCCGCGGGTCAAGTGACGCTGGGACAGAACCAGCTAAAGAGCCCAATCGAAAAGCCATAACACTCAAGCACACTATACCGGAAAAGGGGCGGGCCCCAATCTGCCGGGGGGGGGCAGCCCTGGACGGAAGCAAAATCGCTAACAGCGTCATCGGTGAAAAGATGTCCCAAACAATAAACAGGTCTGGCGACGCAAAAACACAAAGGAACCCGTGGGGGGCCCATAAGCTGGGGGTCCGCGGACCGCCAGACGCCGGGCTCACTATGGGCGCCTAATCAGAGGGAAAATACGAGGCCAAATCGTCGAAAGTTGCCGCGCGCCGCCAGGGCCAGGCGAGGGGCGGCTGGCAGGGGGGACCCCTGAAAAGTGCGAGAAATCGCAAACGCCCCGGGGGGCACCGGGTGGGCGTGCAACGGGGTCACCGTGGGAGTCGCAGTGGTTCGCAAAACAGGCATTGCGTCGTGGAGAGGTGAGGAGAAAGGCTTTCCAAAAAAGCCCATATAAAACGACAAGAGCGAAGGAGACGGTCGGCCACGACATCCTTGACCCGAGAGATCTTCAAAAAAAACAAAGGCTCATGCCCAGGTGAAATAAAGGGGTTTCCGGCCGGCAAAAAAACGCGGGTTCGCGTGGCCACGGAAAGGGGGCAAAAAAAGGAAGAAGAAAAATCAAAAAAAAAAAAACGGGAAGGGAAAAAGAGAGAAGATGCACCTTAGACGTTCCTCAAGGCCGACACTAAAGGGGGGGGAAAGTGGACGCGCAAGCACGGGGAAGGAGCTGTACCAGATTCTTCAAGGGCGTTGGTCCAGCAAATTACGGTCGGAAGGACACGCCAATGACTGGTGGCAGGGAACATGGGGCGAGATATAAACAAGCCAGTACGGAGCCAATCTAACTGAGTTCGAGGCAAGAATGACCCTCAACAAGTGACACGCCGCGACCAACCACAAGGTCCACGGAGGGGGGCGAACGCCGGCCGATCGGGCTCGCATGGGGGGCCAGTTGAGGGAACCCAGGGGCCACCAAACGCATAGAACGGGGGGGGGGATCGCGTGACCCCAAACCAACGAAGGAAACGACCGGTTCTCGATGATGGCCCTCGGCCTAGCCAATCGATGCGGTTCGCAAACGGGCAAAACCGCTAAAAAGGCCTCGGGAACCATCTCCAAGCAACGGGAGGGGTGGTTGCAGGGTCCGCCAAAGACAAGTGTTGTTCGCAGAACGAGTTTCACAGAGCGCCATGTTTCAACAGGGCAAATGATCTCCCCGGGCAGATGTGACGCCCGGCAGGGTGATCGGGCCCGGTGAGCTGGGGCGAACGGTGGCCCTGAAACAGAACGAAACGTGTCGGTGTCAACGGGCCGGTGCAAAGCCCGCGGCGAAAAAGGGCGAGGTTGGAAACCGCAGGTTCCTGAAAATGCTTGATCCGGCGGCAGGGGGTGGGAGTGTGAAGGGGGGCGGGGAGGGGGGTCACCGAACACCGGAACAGCGGGAACAGCAACGCCGGTCATGGGAAACGAGAAATCGCAAAAAAAAAAAAAAAATACCCGACGCTAGAGAAAAAACGCAAGCGGCAGAAAACACTCGGGGGGTAGCGGACCGCGTGTTGTCAAGTTGACCAGCCTAGAGGCAGCACAGAACCACAAAAGACCAGCCTCGGTGAAAAAAATCGGGTAAGCCGACCAAAGGTGCGATGAGTTTACTTGGGGAGGGGAAAGAACAAAACACTAGAATGGTTCACACGCAATTCTGCCCGTAGCAAATAAAGGAAAAGATTGCCGCCAGGGGTTCCATTAGCAACAACAAAACTTCAAGACGCCACAATTAGGCAAGACGAAGGACGAAGGGGACCGCCCCTCAGAAAACCCCCCTGTCCAAAAAAATGGGTCTCCTTTGGAAGACAGGAACCGGAGTACGTCGCGCGAAAACTATTGGGCGCCGAACCGCAGAAAAAGGAGCATGTCACCCGGGGCTAAGCAGATGGATGATCGGTGACACGCTGACAAACGCCTACGAACCATGAAGAAGGTTTTCCCCGCTCCACACCCCTCCTAAGGGGCCCAACCCACAGCCCGTCATATTCATGAAAGCGAGGGAGAGGGGGTGAATTTTCAAAAAAACCCGTGGGGGGATTTCTGGGGAGTCCCGGGGTTAAAAAAGCATATCTAACAAAATCCTAGGGTTTGACAGTACGGTCGAGCTTTGACGGGGAAAGCGTGCCGTGGCGTGCACCGGTATTCGCTTAACGAAAAATGAAGTAAAAAAGGGGAACAGGCTGAGTGTACGCAGTGCCGGGATCAAAAGCACGTTCCGCAAGCAACCCGCCCGTGGGGGGGACAAAATCTTGTTTAAGAATCACCAGGAATCGACTCACGCCTCAGTGCGAGTTTTTCACCGTGTCTTAGGCAGAAAAGCGCGTTGGACCCAGACCGGCAGTTCGTCGGGGGGAAGGGAAATGGTTGTAAGCACATGTCAACCCCGCTGCGACACTGGGGGCCTTACGATGAATGTGCAGGGGATTTCCAACACAAAGCCCCAACCAAAGATCCAGATCGGAACCCGTGGCACTTTGATCATAATTTCACCCTACCATCATCTCACGGCTGGGGGTGAGTAAGGTACCGCGGGAAAAAAAACAGGAATCGCCGGGCCCTCCCCGATCTAGTGGGGAGGAAAACTCTCAAAGGGGGCTAGTGAGCAGGCGGGGAGGGGGGGGGGGAACCAGTTCAAAAGGGCCGACCAACACGCCTGGGATGAAGCTCTGCATTTTTTTTGGGGGGAAAGATCAACTGGGTCCTGGAAAGTTTGGGTGGCCCATGGGATTAAAACCGACCAGGCAGGTGTCGGTAAAAAACTATCCAGCAGAAGGCCGATCGTCGGCGCCGCGGAAAAAACAGCAAACAAAATTCGCCAAACTCCCAACTCGGGGAAAAAGTAAAAAATACAAACCCAAGGTAGCAAAAACGAAGCCCCGAGTGCAACACCTGGTGTTGAAAGGAAGGAGGGCCGAAAAAACAAACCATCAATTCATTCGGAAAGTGCCGAGTAGACTGGAAAAGGTAAGCCGAAGAGAGGGGGAAAACACAAGTCGTGGGGGGGGGAAGTCTGCCGGAAGGAGCCGCGGAACAAAGGCCGTAAAAGATGCCACACCGCAATTTGATCAGACATCGCGGCGAAGTGGTAAGGCCAACCAGAAGAAAAAAGGGGGACATCGGAAGACGCCGGGGGACAGAAAGGTCCCCGCCGGGCCGTCCCGGGTGTCGGACGACCCAGGCCAAGAGGAAAAGGCAGGCGCGGAGAAAGGGGGTGGCAGAAACGCAAAGAGCCGCAAGAACTCACCCACGGACGGACGGGGGGCCCGGACAAAAGGATTTAACACGGTGTTGAAAGAAGGACGACGGGCTAATCCGATGTCTGGGGGAAAAGAATGGAGACACCGAAAAATCTCCTTGTTCGCGGACATTAAAGGGGGCAATCCACCCAGGATCCTTGGCCACCAAAAAGGAGGAAAAAAAGATTCCGCAAAATCGCGGGAGTCAGGGGGGATCGAAAACAAAAAAAAAACAGGGGGCAAACACCGGGGGTGGGCTAGGATTGTCAAAAGCGGTACCGCGAGTGAACTTCGGAGGGGTCCGTAGAGAGTGCAGAGGTTTCATCAAACGAAGATAGCAGGGGGAGGTCGTGGGGGGGAAGCACCCAGGGAAATCGGGCACTGAAAGTCCAAAGCAATTGATCCTGGAAGGACAGAACGAAAAACTTAAAAAAAAAAAAAACCAGCACATGGGGGGGATGCCAGAGGGCCGTGGTCCGCATGGGCCGGGGGGGGGTCAGCCGGTTGTCACGGTCGAGCACAGTAACGCAGCCCAAATGAAAGGATCCGGGGCGGAATTAGAGGGGACGGCAAGGGGAACTGATGAAAAACGGCCAAATAAAAACCATATCGTGCCGCAGGAGACGGGAGGGCTGAACTTGGGCGACCCCAGGGGCAAAAGACTCCAGAGCAAAAACGGGCAGTCACCTAAGGTGGGCGAACAATAATGAGGGGGGGCATGTAAAGGAAAAGGGGAGAGAAAAAAAGAGGCTACATCGACCGCGTGTCGCAGGGGAGCGTATAATTGAGTCGGGGCAAGTTTGGGGGAATGTTGGGGGATTTTTTTTGCGAGACCAAGAACTCACGACAACTTGGACGAACAGGTAGCGGTCAGCGCAAAAGGTCGGTACGGGGAAAAAAAAATCAAACTTCGAATCGCCCTCCACCGACCGGGAAAAGCTTGAAGCCAGGTTGAGAACCCGATTGGCCGGGAGAGAGGGAAGCGCACTCACCATTCGCCTCGGACCCGTCGCCCGGTGACTGAACGGAAACAAAAGTTACGATGAAACTGGGGGGGTGTACGTTTGGGGTGGTTTCTATATTGAAAAAACATCAAAAAAAACCCCTTGTTGCGCTCCCCGGGGGTGGGGGGGGTGAACCCGGTGATTTTAGAAGGATGAGGTTAAGGTGTGCGGGTAAAGGTCTTGTCCCGGAACCGGAAGGGGGGGTGACAGTTCCTTTGAACCAGGGACGGGATCTGGGTAAAAGATCAAAAGGGCTCAAACAACAACAACGGGGGAAAAAGTAAAAAAAGAGAGGAGAGGAAAAGCCGAGCAGACCCAGGGGCACACAAGGGGGGGGTCCCACGAATGGGTACTTGTGAAAAAAAAAATCTTTAGCCATAACCAACCGACCTCACCGACCTAAACAACTCAAAAACGGGTTGCAAACACCACCGATCAGCGCCGGTCCAGTGGTTGAGAACCACCCGACAAAGGAGATAAAGTGTCGTTGAAACTGGGGAGAAACTGAGGGGAGGCGCCCTGGAGGAGGGGGATCAGAACCATCCCTTGGGTAACCTCAAGGGTCCAAGCTAGAAAAAAACGTTGATGGGGCGATTCGAAGGCCTAAAAGGAGGACCACACCAGAGTACCAACCCACGGGTGCAGAGCAAGACGGGATCAAAAACTCAACATACCAAAGAAAAAGGGCCGACAAAAAGCACTACCCGGCCACAAAAAGCGACGCGTTGACACTGGATGGGGGATCGATGTAGAAACTAAAGGTTTGCCACAGGCGTTCCCGAACAATCAAATTCGGTCGAGCAACGTCGTACTGAACCCGGGGCGAGAGGACTGCAGGGCACCTGGCGACCACACCCAGGAAAATAACTCGCGAAAACACCGGGGTGTGATCCAGTTCAAACCAAAGAAACGGTCAACAACGCCTAACGTTAGAAAAGGTTTCCCCATATGGGGCTGCTGTAAGGAGCAGTCGAAAGACGACTTCACTACTCAAAAGGACATCAAAAATGGATGGTGGAGAAGGCAATAAAGAATTCCAAAATCCCGGGAGGGAATCCCGAGGGACGGTGTGGCTCCAAAAAAAAAAAATCAAGAAGAAATCCTCGGGGGCTTGAAAACCGCCGTTGGAAAGCTCTACGAAAAATCGGTTAAGCAGCGGGGTACCAGGAGGTCCTATTAAGGAAGCGCAAACGGTCGATGGGGGACGGTGTCGATGGGGGACTAACCGCGAGCGAAAATCACTTATGAGAAGGTTGCGCAGCGAGTGGCAATTTCGGGGAAGACAAAGGGCCGAACTACCCGGAAGGGAGAGCCAGGAAACAGAAAAAAAAAAAAAAACGCGGGCGTAGGGGGAAGCAGAGCTTAACAGGGAAAAATTCAAACAACACCGACGGGCCAGGGCCACAGGGAAGGTGATCGGGCGCCGGCTCATTGCCCCACATGAAAGTTGCTGCGCGCACGAACTTCGCAGACAAAAAACTGATTGGGAATGGGAAAAAGGGGAACCCTGGGGATCGGACCCGGAAAATCAGGCCATGGTGGCGCTGGAAAAATCAGCCGAGAGAAGAAGGGACCGGGTTGTGCAGAACCTTACTCCGGGGTCGGGGGCAGTGGCCTCCTACCATGATGAAAAACAAAAGGAAGGGATAAATTCACGATCTGGACTCCTGAACCTTCCAAGGCAAAGGTCCCCGCAAATTGAAAACACTTCCCCCTTAAAGGTGTGTGTGCGGCACACTCATCAAACCAGGGGGGGAAAAATCGAGGCTTTGGGGGCAGTAAGGGGGTGCAAAAAAAAGGCTGCGGGAGGTCCATGACTGGTCGGGGGATACGGAGGACGGTTTGAGCCCGGCAAAAGGGCAGGAAAATCTATTATGCCAAAGGGATGGAGACTGAAATGGGGTTGTGAAGGGGGGAAGACTACCAGGCCAACAGTAACTACCAGGGAGAAAAAATAGGTAAAAACAGGGGAGCGTCGCCCAGCCCTTCCTGGGAGCCCCTGGAGGGGAAAAACTCCTCGGAGATGCACGATGCCTGCTTGAAAGAAAATGGTGACGAGATAGGGAAGTGACAAACACTATGAGGGGTCAGGTGTTCAGCAAAACTTCCAACAAAAGTACGGAAAAACGTGCCCCGAGAGGGGGGTCTATTCCAACGGCCGCCAGGTCTCCGGAAATCTTGACGGGGGGAACGTCAAATAGGTTTTGTGTTGGGCGCAAACGGGGGGTGGGCCGGAAACCGGAAACCCAAGGCACTCATAGGGAACGTGGGGGGGTGTCATAGTTCAGGTGGCCCTGCCGGAAACCATCTTAAACACGAAGCAACGCACAAGGCTGTGGGAAGAGACCGAGGACGACGAGGTGACAACGTCGCGGTCGGGAGTAGTCAGGTAGAACTTCCAACCCCTCCGGGGGTGACCGGGAATGCGTGCGGGAACGGGGGAAAAAACCGGTAAAGGGGTGCGCAACGAAAAAAGTGGCAAAGGGCGCGACTAAAAAAAGAGGTGGACCCGGTAGGCAAACTATACAAACTTAATGTGTCCTCGAAGAGCGCTAACCGAAACAAGAAAAGAAAAAGATTCTGTCCAAAAAGGTCAATAGAGACCCGTCACTGGAAAAAAACCGTCTGATGTGGCGGCCGCTGGCCGACGACGGTTCAGAAAACCAAATGCACGCGGGTGACCAAGCAAGTAGACCACGGTACCCTCTACGAGAATCCCCTTCAAGGACATAAAATGGGGGGGGGGGGATCGCCGCGGCCTGGGAATCAATGGAAAAAAGTGGCATACCAAGGGGGAAAGAAGATGCCTGTCACCCCGGTCCTGCCCGAATATCGTGATCTAAACAGGATCAAACACGGGAGCTAAATCATCAGGTCAAATCAAGCAAAACTAAGGCGAACACCAACAAAAGTAAAAAGAGGGTTATTCTAACTGAGACGACAGGTAAAACTAAGGTCGGAAAATTGCACTCACCCGGCAGGGGACATGTCTCCGAGGTCCTATACTTCTGTCGTCACGGAATTTTGTGGACGTAGAAGGGAGGGTTTGCGGGATGGCTTGCCACGGGAGGGGCAACAATACGGGGGGAGTAGGGGGAGAAGGCGGGCCGGAATTGAAGGGACAAACCGACCAATCAGTGAATGAAACCGAAAATAAACTCATCAAGAAAACCTGGTCGGATCCTACTCCGAGATGTGCCCCGGAAGGAGGATGCGTGGTCCAGCGGGAAAGAACTACCCTGGTAAAACCGGAAAAGAACGACTAACGATAAACCGCCAGCTACAGGAGTGGTAGGTGAAGCCGCGTCAAACTAAGATTCCCGTAGCCAATTCCAAGTGTGTATCTGGGGAAAAAGGCGATTCTATGAAAATGAAAAGCGGGGGTTGCGCAGCGGGAAACAACGCTGTCCAAGGTTGGTACGGGGGAAAAAACCACCGCCCCCTGCACTCAAACACGAACCTGCTTCCAAAAAGCGAAGAAAAAAGAGGCAAAATGGGCAAAAAAGGAAGGGCAGGTTCAACATCGAAATCGGACTAAAGACATGGCGAAAACATAAAAAAAAAAAGGGGAGGTGTGACCACCGCCGACGAGGGTCAACCGGGGGACGCCTGGCCAAAAAAAGGACAACAAAAACTACGGGATCGAAAAAGCGACCCGGGCCGCACCACATCACAAAATGGACGGAGTGAAAAAAAAGCCACCCTGGAGATTTTCCAGAATTCTCGGAAAGGGAGACTAAAATGGGCAACGGCGCTCTTTTTAAAAAAGGAAGGTCAGCTAAAAAACAAAAGACAAACATGGGGGGGTTTAAGGTGTCACTACGGCACACCAACGCGGAAACGTGGGTCAAGGGCCACCGAGTCCGGGAAGAAGGGACCTGCCTCCGTCGGTCCAAAAACCTTGGCTGGAGGAAAACCTTCTTCCCGATGGCGCTTGCGGACTGGAAGGAAGAATAAGCCTGTGGGAGGGAATCGTACTGAAAGGGGGGTTGACAAGAAAGTCGAAGCCAAATCCACGGAGAGGCCTGAAGCTGTCCACAGGCGGGTGGTCTGAGAAAACTGGCCGCAAAGGAGAGAAAATCGCCGAGGGAAGGTCCACCCTAAGGAAGGGGGGGCGCGGACGGGACAGGGGGGAAACGTGATCCCGTTCATTGAGTGCCCCTTCCGACATGCATTTGAGGGGAGTTTTACTCGGTAAAGGGGAGTCAACGACAAACTCGCCGTACATGGGGGAAAAGCACCGCGCATGGATGACGGGGGGCGAAGAAAGGACATCCAAAAAGGCAGACCAAAACAGAGAAGGAATATCCCTGGTACATGCCCAAAATGCAGGGTGCTTGAGAATGGTCCCGGGGGGAAGGAAAAGTTTCACCCAAAGGCGTCCGTGGGCCAGAGAAAAGGAGAAAGGGGAAGAAGAGAGTCAAAAAACAACACGAAGGGGGATAAAAGGAAAAAATAAATATAGATGGCAAACCCCCGGAGAAGTTCTCGGCCACTGGAAACTAACCATCTTGGTGTTGCCACAGGGAGACCAAAAGAATTGCAAAAAAAGAAAAAGAAAAAAAAATGGTCCTGGGGACCCGGGAGATCATAGACGGGGGTCCAATCATGATTTAGATGAGGGACGGGCGGGAACAAAGGTCCCCGGTCCAGCATTCCCGTCGGTGTTCAGTAACCATTTAAGGCGTAAGACGAATCCCGAATAAAGCTCCATGAGCAAAAAATGTCGGACACGAAATTGAATGAAGAAAAGAACGGCGACAGCCACGCGTTGACAAACTCACGGGGAGGGAAAGCGCAAACACACCCGGGAAAAAGGAGGTGGGCGATTGACGAGGTCCGATCTTCCTTGGAATTGGGAGGAAAGGGTGATTCCACCCCAACTTTGGAAAACTCCGCCAGCTCCCCGTGGATGATTCGCGCGGGGCCTGCCGGGGGGTCGAGAAAAAAAATCCCCGCAAGTCCTCTAAGTAGGGGGGGACTCCTGGATTCACTGAGGCGACAGAAGCACAATAAGTTTATCTACCCCACTTGTCCTAAAACTAGTCGATGAACCAGAAAAGCAGAAGTGGGGACAGCCGAACGGGTGAGATTGTTTTGGGGCCAGTACAGCCAGCCAACCTAAGTGGGGTGTAATGGGGGGGGTAGCGCCAGAGTTTTTCCAACAAAAAGGAGAGAACATGTTTGCGCCGGAAAAAAAGGCTCAGAGGGAGGAAAGCGACCGGGCGATTGGTTGAAAAAAAACCTTCATTGGGGTGAAAAAAAAGAGTGGGCGGCCACGGTGAGGGTTTTCGAAGACGCTGGGGGCGGCCCACAACAAGGGCAGGCCCAGCGGGGGGACAAAAACCAAAAAAGGTGACCACAAGGTCATCACTGCGAGGGTGGGGGGGGACCGCCAGGGGAAGGCAGCAGTCAGCGCGCGTCGAAAGGGGGGGAAAAAACGAGGGGGTCCCCCGTGGTAAAGGGGGGAAAGGAAAATGATCCTTCAGAGGCGTCGAAGTGTGGAAAAGGGGAGGGGGGGAGGGAAGGACCGGGGGTCCAAGACCAACCCGGCAAAGACGGAAAACAAGGGAACAAAGGGAGTTTCGGGAAGAGAATCGCCGAGGACCTCACAACAGGAACGTGGGCCTTGGCTCGAAGAAAAATAGGGGCAGAACGGGGACCAAATGAAAACAGACTAGACGGGGTAGCAGCACAACAGGACAAGGTGTGAAAAGGGTGACCAGGAAAAAAAAAAGGGGGCGCGGCCACATCCAACATCAATCTCGACAGAAGTAATCGTCAAGTTCGGGGGAGCGAACGAACAGGTTTCACCGTATGAATTTTATTTTGACAGCTGGTTGATGACAACAAACAACAAACCCCAAAAAAGACAGGAAAACAAGATGCTAATGGGTGTAAATCAAAAGGGGAAATTCGGGACAAGCCGTAGCAACGAGAACGTTTAGGAATTTGCCCGCCAGGCGACAGCAAAATAAGCCAAAAAAACCCCGTCCCGAGGGAAGGGCCCAAACCTTACCCGGGGACTACGAAGGAAAAGAAAAACGCGAGCCACGTGTGCGGCAGGTTAGGGTGTCCCTGGACTGACTCCACCAACGGAGGTGTCCGTGGGAAGCCTCAACCAAAGAAGTGGTGGGTGCGCAGGAAGAGTGCGATTAAGCGTAGCGCTATTGAACGGGGAGGTACTGACAAAAGAGAAGGAATATCGTCCCGGCGACTAGAAAAAACCGCAGCAACCTATGCCTAAAAACCCGAGAAGAACCCCCTCCCGGCAACCCCCATCAATCGATTCACCAAAAAAGAGCTTCTGAAAAAAAAGGGAGACGTCGGGCGCGCTACGGGCCGGACGAGGGTTGGGAATTCGGTGAAGTCGGGGCCACGCAGCCAGTTACGAAAAACATAGTCAATCCAACCGGCCATGGACTGACCAGGTGAAATTAAATTTCTAGCCTTGGGGAAAAACAAACTAGCGGCGTTCGTGCAGAAGACAGCTTGAACGGGACCAACAGACCCGAAGTTAAGTAAAATCGATACTGGGGGGAAATCGTTCGCCGCAAGGTGAACGTATTAGGCCTGCCCGGCAACGCACCAAGGGACAGAAAGCAGTCACCTCCTTGTTCAGAATCACGGGAGACGGGGAAGGTAAACGGAAGAAAGTTGGGGTTAACACAAGAGGCCTGAACCTGGCGCCGACCAGCGTGCACCCAGCAGGAGGGTTATCAAGGGGGGAACGAAAAGGGGGGGGTACGCAGTCACAACCAGGGTGCAACCATCACCACTTGGACTTTCGAGTTGGGAGGGTGGGGTGACAGGGGGTCTGTCCGAACACGACCGGAGGCCACCTTGGGACACGAGTCAGTCCCCGGGAACTGGAGAACACCAAGGAAAACGGCACAGCGGCACTCCCACGGAACCAAGAGAGGTGGTAAAGAGGTGGGGAGTGGAACGGTCTTGGGAGACTTAACCGCAACCGATACGTAGGGCCAAGACCAAAAACGTAAAGAATACTGTGAACACGGTGCTCAAAGGGGGCTCAAGCCTCGGCAATGAGAGGGGGGAGTGTGGCAACTCTAAAGGCCTGGAACAAGTACGGCCGGTCAGAATATGGCAGTGGAGGTTTACCGAACCCGTTGGGGGTTCCCCGGACAACAGGTGGGGTGGGCCCCTGGTCAACGGTATCCAATTGAACCATGGGGTGCGTCAGAAAAACCCGGACTGGAAGTGTTCCAGAAATCGCAGATAAAGTAAGGTCAGGCCAGGGAGCTAAAACCGCCGACTAGGGAAACCTCCCAGGAAAGCCGCAACGGTCGACAACCACGCAACTGAGGGGGTCACCACACGTTGAGGAAAAGGTGCCAGACACACCAGGGTCCCAAAAGGGGGGACAAGGACGGAAGGGAGCACAGTGCAGACCTTGGAAGGTCCGGAAAACAAAAGCTCGGGGGAAGACTCTTAGGTGGTCAGATCAGGTGGGACGTGAGGAAAATAAACCTTCTGAAATGCAAACCACGACTCATGATCGCAATACTAAGGTGGTCCCCTACCGCCGCAAAACCCTGGACATAACAGAACTACTAAAAAGGGCAATAACAGACACGAGGGCGGTGTCCAGGGCCAGAACCTTAAGGGAGCGGAGGGACGTCGCGAAAAAAAGAAAGTATTGTTTCAAATCCGCAAGCCGCGGCGGAAAGTCAAAAACTCACAAAAGCTCCGGTGCCGCCCCGCCGGCAGTGTTGAGACAGGGGTTTTAAGATGCCCTTGAAAAAAAGAAAAGAAGTCGGGTTGGGGGATCTGAACTCGTCCACAACGGGGTGAGGGAGGACAAAACTGGTAAAAACCAGGGGGGAACCACGCCCCCAGGGAGAATTGCCCTAGTTGGCACCCAAACAAGGGGTGTTGGCGACCCGGAGCACGTGGGGGCTCGCCTAACTAGTACTTCAATATACGAACCAGTGAAAAAATAAAAGGGTTTCTAGGCCGGGGATTCTACAATGGGGTTAACAGAGGGGGGCAATGAAAAACTTGAGATGGGATAGAGCAGTTACCGTGCCAAAAAGCCAAAGAGGGAATATTACAGTTCAACGTTGAAGTGAAAGGTGGTGAGCACCGACCCCAAAGGGAAAGTTGAAGTCTTAATTTCCAATTCCCCGGGGGGGAAGCATGCCAACGTGGGCAAGACGAAATGCGAAAACAAAATTTTGGGCTTGCCAGAATGCGAGGGAGAAAGGGAGCACGGGGGAGGAGGTCAGCACAGGAGTTCTCGTACGAGCCAGTAAGCCGCTCAAAAGAGGAAGTGCAAAAAAGCAGAAAAGGAGGGGAACATGGAGAAACTGCCCATCAACCAAAACATGAGGAGGTATAAAAATAAGTAGACGTGAGGAGACCATTTGGGGGCGGGAGCCGAAAATAAAATGTCTCAGAGCAGGGGGGCAGTGACGAAAGGCTCGCCGATGAAAAAGGGGGAGGTTTTTGAGGAACGCGGTTTGGAAAAAAGGACTGTAATAAAATCGGCGAAATCCCAGGAAAGCGTAAGCTGGGGTAGCGGGGAGATGGGAGGTCGACCGGGGGGTATGAGGATACCCTAAAAAGCTGAAGCACAGGACTGACCATTTATCTTTAGCTCAAAACGGGGAGGGCCCCGAGTTGGGAGCCCTTGGGCGAAGTCAGCCCTGGGGGAACACTCCGCGGGGGAAAAATTGTGAAACGGCCAGTGAAGGACCAAAGAGGGACAGTCGCGCGAGCGCTCGCATTGGGGACTCCAGGCCAATCCCTAGGGGGACAGGATAGGGGGAAGAAAAAAAGACCCCTTGACGGTGAAATTTGGACGGGGGGGGGGTTTTTCTTAAAAAAAAGAGTGTGGGGAAGAGCCACCTCGGTGGGTGGGGAAAAAAAAAAAACAGTTGGATGGAGGAAGTCGTGAGGTCAACGGGGGGGGGCTGAAGGGGCCGGTGTCAAGTAACACGGTCGGTGTGTGGAAAAAACAGTTCAGGGGGGGGGCACCAGGGAAGGCCAACTCGGTTTATACA
>Ga0179593_1648567_pt1 | contig 14054 bp, 13 predicted proteins | sample CZODoug2_1_08_16_FD_185931 | JGI IMG/M metagenome (GOLD analysis project Ga0179593, IMG submission 185931) | Vadose zone soil fungal communities from Angelo Coast Range Reserve, California, USA - CZODoug2_1_08_16fungal (PacBio error correction) | ecosystem: Environmental > Terrestrial > Soil >...
TTTAAAGGGGGTCGATCTGAGGAAAACCGAAACAACTTCATCTTAGGATTGCAAAAGAAAGGATGACATGCAAAGGCACTCATACGACCTCCGGGGGGGAAAAAAGAGGAAGGGTTTCTATCGTGAGGGGGGAAAACATAGTGAAGAGGGAAGTCTTGCGGGGACTAGTAGTGTAATTGTGAGAGCTGGAGTAAAAAAAATAAAGGCTACAACGTTCAAAAATATCTCTAGGAAAGAGTAACCGGCGAAAGGGCACCGGCATTCGCTTCGGAAAAAGGGGGAACTACGAAAAAGAAAGAAGGGGCTAGGAGAAAGAAAATCAACTGACTTGGGATTCCGCATAGTCTGGAAGAAAAACTCCCACGGCAATGTGGGGACCCCGTTCATTGCTCAGAAAAACGTTCCGGCTTTTCTGGGAAGAGGGCCCCAAGGGGGGGGAACTAGCCGCTAGGGCCTTTTGCTCTCTTGGGGGGGAGGACGACCGCCGGGCGGGAATGTCACATGCACAGGCCTCAATCTAGGGTAGGAGTATACAAATTGAAAGCTTGTTGCAGGCAAAAGAAACAGACATTGTCTCTGTTTGAGAAATGGGCCGTTGGCACGGGAAGGGGGGGGCAACGGGGCAAAGAGAGGGCGGCTATGATCGACAAGCACGAAAAAGGGGAAAAAAACGTAAATAGGTCAGAAATACCGCTCAGATTGCGGAAGGGGGCAGTGCCCTCAGAAGAGGTCTGGCAAACCGGGAGACGTCATTTCTGAAGCCGGCCTAGTGAAGTCAACAGGGGGGGGCTTCAAACGCGAGAAAGAAAAACCTAAACAAGACTCTGTGGAAAGGGGGCTTCTAACCTCAATCGAGGAAAAAACGGCGCCTTTCATAGGACCAGGCAGCAAGAAACATCGGCTGCGTATGTTAGACGGAGTTTCAGGGAAACAAAATCCAACTGAGAAAAATGACAGGCTGTTTCGAGGGCCTTCCATATTTCGGTTCGGAGGCGTCTCCCAAGGTGGGAATGTGTTTTGCAGGTCCTATCTCGTCTTTGCATTGAAAGCGCTTACGGAAACAATTATCTTGTCCAGGCCTCTATAAAAAACTACCAGAACCGAAGCGCGCAAGCTCCATCATCAAAAGGGGGTCGCCCTGCCTAAAAAAGTTCATTCGCGTGCGCGAGAAGGGGGGGGATCCGCCGCCGTTAACAAAAACGATAGACCCGTCGAGAAGCTTCCTTCATAGATTCCTGATATAAGGGAAGTTCATTCTTCATATCCCTCAAAAGGAGGGCGGCTCTTACTAGGAAAGAAAAAGGGGGACGTTCTTCCGTAATGTATCGAGGGAGGCACGATTCGCGGAGATGACGTCAGTCGTGACTTGCGGAAAAAAAGGTTACTCAATTTCATTATAAGCGAGAAAGAAAGGTCTGTCCGCATGAAAAAAAAGGCATGATGTCTGACGTTGGGGGAAAGGGGGGGCTATCAACTTCGCCTTTATCAAGGGACTATCTCTCTGCTCGACGGGCTGCCGGAAGGGTCGATTGCCTGGAAGGTTGCGTTTTCAGGAATAGCCGAACCGGGTAACCAAACCGTGGCATATCATGATGCCAAACTTACGCCACAAAGGGATCGGCCTGAAGGGAAAAAAGCTAAATGCCTGGAAATGAAAGTTGATTCAAATCGCTCAATTCATTAAAAAGGAGCACAATCGTCTTTACAACTTCAGAATATCAGTCAAACGAAAAAATTTCATGAGGCGTGGAACCGTAAGCAGCATCATCGGTTTCAGGAGGGTCTGGTGGGTACCTTCTTCGAAGGAGGGGGTGGGTCTATTCGCTCTTGGCAGAGGGCCGGACTAGGGCCTTCACAAAATAGAGGGGAGGATACCAGGGTATAGGGCTCAACTAAGCGGGAAAGAAAAAAAGAACCGCCGGATGTACTCTAGAGGAGAGCCCGGTGCCTGCCTTATCTAAGGAAAAAAAACAAAGGGAGGAGGGATAAGAGGCGCAGCCTGGCGCAAGGACGGGGGGAGTTTGGTGGACTTTATTACAAGGGGGGGGGGGTATTTTTCCCCTATTCTAAATCTTCGGTTCTAAAGGAGGGGTTCCTGCTCTTGCCGAAGAAAAAATAGATCCCGACGAAAGGCGAGACACACCGCGGCTGCCAGGAAAAAAGGGATTCTGCTTTAAACGACTCATGAAATCAAGGGGGGAAAAGGGAAAAAACAATAATGGATAAGAGGGGGGGGAAGACTAGGAAGTTGTCGATCGGGGGGAGCATTGGCGGATGGGTGATTTCTCTGAATAAGGAAAGAACCTGTTCTACAGTGCATTTGAGGAGGGGAGAGAATTGGGAGGGCACAAAGTTGTTTGGCGTTAGGCATCAGCAAGAAACGGTTGGGGGTGGTCCACCCTAACGCCGGGAGGAAAAGAACAATCAAATATTACAGGGGGACGCTAATACACGATTGAAAGGCGTAAGGAAGAAAAATAAGGTAGGCCATCTGATAAGGGAAAGACAAAATCGTCTAAGAGGGGATCGCATACGGCGTGGAGGTGGGGTTCATTTCTTAAACTAAGGGGCAGGGTGATGTCCTTAACTTGAGGGGAAAAGTTACTTGTGAGAACAGCTGGTGGCATTAACCGATGGAAGGCATTGAAAAGAGGTCGCTCTAAATTCTAAAAAAAGGAAAAAGCTTGAAAGTTAGAACATCGTCAGATTCGGTTAGGCGTCTCTTGCACAAGGGGGGCGCCTGCCAGCGATGCTGTACTCTTTCTGCATGAAAGTCGGAAATAGGAGGGCGAAAGCAACTGCTGGTCAGAGGGGTCGGCTGAACGCCCTGCGGGGCTAAGAGGATGCCGGACTGGTCTTAAGGGCGTGGACCACTCCAGCCGATTCTAAGTGACGCGCGTCTGGAGTAGAAGAGTGAAAAATTGGGACGATCGCTTGACAATTGTCCGATTTCAGGCGTCAAAAAGAGGCAAGCGATCATGAGCGTCATGCATCACAAGGAAGGTCGAAACGCGAAAAGAGGGAAACTCGCAACGGCACAGGAAGAGGGGCAGTTGTTTTGGCCGGAACTTTTGCATATGCGAAGAGCCGTAGGGGGGGGCCGCTAGCTGGAAGGCCGTCGTGACGACGCTTATTAATGTGAGGAGATGGTGAAGGAAAAAGCAGCCGAGGGGAAAATATGTTTCCGGAGACTAAAAAAAGGAAGGGGAAGGACTCACTTCGTAAATGAAAAAGAGGAATGCCACCTGCTTCTGGGAAGGGGCTAAGGGAAAAAAGAATTCGCGTTATTGGACCGGACATGGAGCGCTTTGTCAAGAGTTAGGAAAAGGAATTCGCAGCCTATTACAGAACGTTTGATTTAGAGAATTCCGCTGGCCAAAGGGGGACCGGAAAAATATTCGTTCACGATCTAAAAAGCCCCACGATACTTGCTATAAATCTAAGGGCGTGAGGCTGCGGGGGGGGGATTAGCGGAGAAAAGAATCAATCCACTATATAGAAAGGGGCATCGTCCTTTCTGTCTGAGACGTCACTGTTCCCTAAGGGAGGAATCACCTGAAAGGAGAAAAAAGGAATCTCCGCAGGCTTCGATTCATGGTGGGGGGTAGGTTGGACGTTAGGTCGGAAGAAAAAGAATTCTAACGCAAGAAGGGGAATCTTCTATAGAAATAAGGGTGGCTCCGTAGTTCCGGAAGAGAGAGGGATGGGATTGGGTAGGGTAATAGAGATGGGAGAGTCGGTCGCTGCCAGTCTTAAAAAAGTCCATCCAGAGACGGCGCCACTATGTCTTCCTATAAAAAAACAACGCAAAGTTCTGCTCGATGGGAAAGTGTCATGTCATTCAGGAAAGGGGCGGCATCGAAAGGAGCCGTCGCGCTCACCAAAACAGGCATAAGGAGAAAGTCATCAACACAAAAAGATGTATTATGAAGAGATATTGAAGGGGATTCCTGTGTTCTATGCGAGACTACAACACTTCTATGACCCTTAAACAGGAACTTCTCATCAGCACGGAACACGTCGCTTGGGTGCTGGCAGACGAGTTGCGGGTTCGAGGGAAGCCAGGGGTATGGAAGAACTTTCTCCAGCGCTGCTAAAAAAGCCTCTCTGTAGACCTGAAAAGACAAGGGGAATTCGCTGCGGGCAGGGTAACTAATTTCCAACTCTATAAGCATGGCCAATGAAAAAAAAATCCACTTTCTTGGGAATTCCTTCAGAGGTCTCTCACGCAATGGAGGCTGCAGGCATCTGTGGAAAAAAAAAGTTCCGGGCTGGTCAAAAGGTCGCCCAGTTCTCGAAGTCTTATCAGATAAAATGGCGCGTGCTCTAGGGCGGAAGGGACCTGTTCATTACAGGAATGTCAAGGAAACAAGCTCTTGTTAGTATAGCAGAGCCATTCCGTGGGGCTTGGAAAAAAGGAACATGGAGGGAGTCCTTAACCTTTGCAGTCGGGGGGGAAAACTAATCAAAGTGGCTCGATAACTTGCTGCGATAGAGAAAAAGGGGGGACCCAATCCGGACATAGTCAAAAAAGATCCTGCTCATAATTGCGGAAAAAGAGGCTGCAGAAACCCGGGCAGGCATTTCTGAAGCGGCAATAAAGGGGAAGGACAGATGCTTCAGAAAAAAAGGAAAGGGGGGCTCTTCACCCTCCCATAAATTTTCCATGGGGGTTCTTGCGGAAGTCCTGTTAACAAAAGAGGTGGCATACGGCCCATTCCCTTCCAATCAAGAAAGTGCAGGATGCATATTGCAAGACTGCCAAAATAACCAGGCTTCATGTCGGGCGGGGAAAAGGAAAAAAAGTCAATATCTCGTTTCTCAATCCCCGGTAGAAGGGTCAGATAAAATATGCTGGCAAGTGGCCGCCCGTAATATGATGAAAAGGATAGGTTACCACGTCCTTCCGAGACAAAGATCCTTCGCTCTCAAAAGGAATGCTTGGCCCCCCGCCACGAAGAATGTCGTCGGCTCGGAACAAGGACGACGCGATGAGCTGGATCTTTCCGCAAATACGACTAGGAGACCGCGCATTCTTTCTCAATGCCGAGAGCAGGCGAAAGCGTTGCAGGCAGGGAAGGAAAGAATGAGCGAAATGACGAGTTCATAGAAGAAGAGTCGAATTTAGCGGCGGAGGGGGGGGCATGCCCTTCCTAAGAAAAAGTGGCTGGCAGGGATGCTCCAAAAAGCTCAATTCAGATCACAGAGGGGAAAAGCAAAGTCCAGCTCTGCGCGTAACATGAAGAGGGGGGGGAGAGAGCCCTTCGGATTATCCTCGTCTGCGATAGACTTCTCGGAGCTTCTGCCGACTTGTATGAAGAGAAAGGTAAGCTTTTGCGGAGGGGGAAACCTAACGGTTCGGGTGGGGCCAAAAAAAGAGGGCTGATGCCTCAAAAATCCCGCTTCTCGAAAAGCAATGCCGGCAGAAAAAAGGAAAGGGATCCAAGAATTTCAGAGCCAGAAAAGACAAGACAGAACTTCCTCGCATCAGGCAAAGGCGCATCTGGTTGGGCGATTTCATGAGAGGCATCATCACGTGGAGGGCCCGTAGTGGGGTGGCCGCGAGCACAGTTTGGGGTTGCGGGTAGAAGGAAGCTGAGGGGCAGAGCCGACTAAATTCACACTAAAGAAGATTAGACCAGGGGGCTAAACTAGAGGAAGGGCCTCAAGCGCCCAACTGGGAAGCGCCTCGAACCTCTTCCGAAGAGTCTTATCTGCTACTCAAAAAAAGCAACGGGGGATAATGGTAAGGCAAAAGGGCGGCAGGGAAGTGGGGGGGGCGGGTGGAGGACTCTGTATGCCGGAAAAAGAGGGAAATATCCGGTCTAATGTCTTCGGTAAAGAAGAAAGTGTGAATTGACGGCGGACTCTGCCCAAGGCGCAGACCCGACCGCGGAAGAGGGCAGTGATCACTGTGCTCTACGTCCTCAACAAGCTTTTAGGTTCACAGACTCAATGAATCGCAACAAGGGCGATTTGGGGAACAAAAGGGAGAAGTTGTCATCAGGAGGGGATCGGTTGCCAGGGCTCGGAAATGCTTGAGCGTAGGGGAGAACGGCATGGAAGGACGGCGGTAAATCAAGCGGGGAGGGGGGTTGGCGTTTAGGAACTGGGGACGGGGTGTTTTTTCCACCGAAAACGACACAGAACTAAGCAAAAGGACATTTTAAGGACATATGAAGGCCATCAAATCCTTCAGAGAGCCGAGGGGCTCCAGCGGGAAGGAATTCTGGCTTATAAAAGTCAGGCCTTATCTGTGACCTTTCAGAGAGGAAGTGGGGGGGAAAGTTTATTTGCGAATCCTGAATTGAAGGACTGGGGCTTGGAGAAAGATCCATACTACAGATGAAAGGGGCTATTCCCCGTCAAGAATTGAAAGGAGTCAAAGTCCGCGAGTTTCCCTACTAGGACGAAACGTAAGGCAATCGAAGTGCGGGATATGAAAACTATCTTTCCAGCGACATGCTCTCGTCAATAAGGGGGGGCGGAAAGCATTCTTCTGGGAAAGGGGTCGGCGGGAGCAGAATCATCTAGGGGAAGCTTATGGTGAGTTTCTTTGGACCGTAAAAGAGACTGGGGGCCTCTCGGATCAATTTTCTCGGGAAGGCAGTGTTAAACTTTAAAGACACGGCCGATAGAAAAGACCCAGGGGACATCCCTTCAATGCAGGGAGGGCGTCCTTGCATCACCTAGCCGGGAGCCGGGCTAGGATCAACTAGCAAAGAGCGTCCTGAAGGCAGAGAGAGGGGGATGTGACAACTACTTTGTATGGAAAGGGGAGTTTATGGAAGGGGGGCCGGCAAGGAGTTCCCCTGGAAGGGAGAGCCAAAAAAAGGATCTTTTAGGGGGGTCAGAAAAGCTGTCGTTCTAATAAGGTCCAGTCCTAACTCCGAAGGGGCCTCACTAAAGAATCTCGGGGTCGCAGGAACACAGGAGAGCAAAGGCGTTCTGGGTATGTTTCTACACTAGGTCAAGGGGAGTTATTCGGTCACTATCAAGCGGAGGTCCGATTACTGGAAAGGGGGGTCTTGAAAAAAAAAAAAAAAAGTACCGAAAAATGTTATAGCGTCCGAAGAAAGCGCTAGGTCATGTGGGACACCCCGGAGACTGTTCTGTCCGCGAGGGGGGATATACTAACGATTGGGGAAGACATTCATTTGAAGGAGGCGTCGTCCGCAATCCAGAAGGGGAGGTGTCTCGGGATCAACTGCTTAAGGGGAAAAAAAGGAACGAATGCCGTACCAGAACGGAACGGGCGTTGTGAATGCATCGGCAGGAGTTGCGTGGGGTGGAGGGGGTAGCGTATCTATGCGGAGGAAAGAACGTAAAGAATTGGTATGTCAGGGGGCTGCTTATAAGAAGTTGTGGGAAAAAAGGAAGCCGCTCGCAGCGAATAAGGGGGAGATTGCAGAGGTTCATTTGTTAATAAAGGGAGCGGAGAGCGGCTGGCTCCATTCTTCAAACGGACGAGTCGTAAGAGGGCCACTATGTAAAAAAGAATCGCCAACCCCACGCCAAGGGAATACGGTGAGGGCGGTTGTCATTTTCATTCAGAAGGGGGAATAGACGTTGAGCTTTGACGGAGGGTAAGAAGGAAACCTAACGACAGAGCAGGCATAAAGTAAAAGCTCTAAAAACCATGAGTATTATGGAAGATTTATTGTCCTTGTATTAAAAAGGGACGGCAAGTAAAAGTCCACGTCGATGTGCAAAAAATGAATGACTGAAATATCAGGCCTCCTTCCTCCTGGCAGGGGGGGGGGAGTGATGGAAGACATAGGAAAAGTTCTAGGGGGAAACGTCCTGGTATTGAACGCGCTCTCCTGCCTTAAGAGGGAAACGAACGGCGAAACCCCTCCCCGGCATTCGCTGCGGAGAAGAGAACGGTTCTCAACTCTCAGAAAGGGGACGCAATGTCGACAGGAGAGTCCGTCATAGTACGTAACCTGGCAAGAATTACCAACCCATGATGGCCTGCTTCATGTTGCGATAGGCCGCCAAGGGCAGGGTCTGTCCGGAGACTAAGAAGGGAAAAGAAAAGGTCCGGTGCTCTAGACAGGAACGAAAACGACTCTCAAGGAATTTCTCTTCTCAGGAAGAATGAGATATATCAAAGTATCCATTGGGGCAGCAGCGGATCGTGTAACAGAAAGGCTTGGGGGAAAGGTTTTTCAAGTTCTGACAACGATCTTCGTAATCGAAGGGGAGTGAAAAAAGTTTTTGGGCCAAAGAATGGTCGCTGCTCACTACTCGCAAAAAGGGACCGACCGAAAAGGAGGGGAAAAACGAGCGGCATTTCGAAAAGTAGGATAGGACACAACAATTCTTCATAAAAGAAAAAAGCTCCAAGATCTTGTCCTAGGGGGGGCGGAACTAAGGCTGTTTTGCAGAAAAAGCGGCCCCGGCCGCCATGGGGAAAGCGGATGCGAGCCACGGTATTTACAAGAAAAACAATCGCGCGCCATGGGGGGAAAAAAGCGCCGTTTGAGATAAGAAGTTCGTCCAGGGGAAAAGTGGTGGCATACTTATAATGATCGCGCACGGGGGGGAATCTTCGATACTTCAAGAGAAAAGGAGTTTGTCAAACTTCCCTGGCCAGGGTTCTCGAAAAAGAGCCGTCGAAGGAAGGGCATCGGGCGGCGAACGGGGAAGAGACCGCCCGAAAAAAAGCGAGGAAGGTAAAGGGCCGGGGTATCTCTGCCGGGGAAAAAGGAAAGGTTCACCTGATAGAGACCGGCTCATGGAAAACCATTCTATGTCAGAGAAAGAAGGGTTGTAAGAAGGGAAAGGAAATAGCCGCAATCTTCTATTCTGAAGAGTATTGCTGCATCTGGGGGGAAAGGAGACGAATTGAAACGGGGCCGGAGGGTTGGCATCATTCACAAATGACGCTGGAAAGCTTTGGCTGCTTCTTGCCTAAAAAAGAATTCAGTACACATATTCAAAAAAGCTCTGGTAACAAAATTTTAAAACATGACGACTGACAAAAAGAGCCTTCGGCCTTTATGCGAGATGGATCCTTCTCGCTTAATGCCTCGCTTTGGGTCCACTGTAGAAGTTGTCTGGGTGAATGAACGCCTCGTTAAAAAGGGCCACCACAATCCGTGGGGCATCTCATTCCTGTGAAAGCAAAAAAACCGCCCAGCCTTCTAGGCATGGTTACGCGCCAGGAAATGTCAGGGCAGAAAAAAGCAATTTCAAGCCATCTCAACCCTAAAAAAGGAGGAAACGAACTTCCAATTACGAATGCAAAACTCTCATCCCTTCGCAAGAGGGGGAGCATTATTCTTTTGACCGAAGCACGGTTTCATGGTCTGGGGGGGGGGAGAGGTCTTCTATCAGTGGGGAGGCAAGGGGGCTAGACAGGCGCAGGTGAGTCATGAGCCGACTAGGGAAAGGAAACTTCTAATCCTAAGGCAGGAACCGGATATGGGCTAAACAAGAAAGTCCTGCAAAAAAAAGACGCCTCGCCCAGCCGCGGGGGGAAAGAAGGAAATATGCAACATCCACTGGGATTATTAAAGATTAGAGATAAAAATCACCTGTCTTCCTATTGGAAAGAAAAGTTTGGGGTATCTGGAGGGATCGACGCTTGGGAAAGGGGGCCTATCCTTCTAAGCAGGTTCGAGGCCATTGTTACTTGGACGAGAAAGGCGATAGCGTAACTAGCGGAGACGACCCTTCGAAAGCCACAACCAACGAAAGTCGCGCCGCAAAAGGATGCTATATTTCACCGGGACAAAAAATTTCAACCATATGTGCGAAGGAGGGGCGAGTTTGAACTGATCGGGGTTGTGGGCAGGGGGAGTGGAGTATCGGTTTGGCAAGATTTCTTGAGGCGTATAGGTCGAACGGCAATTGGGAGAGCCAGGCGGAAGAAGTTTCGTGGGGGGTGGGGAAGGAGTCATCATCCTGAGGGGACACAAAGTTGGGGGGGGGGGGCGCACCCTAACTCGGGATTCGTAAAAAAGGCAAATCTTGACGGATCGCTAAAAAGGAACACTACCGTAAAAAAAAAAAATTACTATCGGAAAAGAAACACGTTATACATGCCGAAGGGTCAAAAAAAAAAGGGGCGGTCAGGCGGCTCGCAAGAAGAAAAGGGTGGTTCAGGTTGTTCCTCTAATCTGGGGGGTGAAAGGAGTCTGCCCTTTCTTTTAGGAAACAAGACAGCGGGGGGTCAGGAAATCCGCAAAGAAGGAGAGCCGGCTAAATTCGACTAAAAAAGGGCTCCCTCGAAAATTCTCTTCACAAAAGACGTGGCGTTATAACAGAGGATTTCCGGCCGAGCTCGGCATCCGCTGGACGAAGAAAAACATAGGGTCCAAGGCGTCGTGGCTTCATGGAGGTGATCATCACTGGGGGGGACTTCCCCTGGAGCGATTCAAGGACTTGGTCTTTAAAAGGGAGTTTGTAACAGAGAACGCATATTGCTTGAGAAGTTCTGCTGGTGCAGAGAACATCCGAAATCCTTTTGTGGGAAAAGACCTTTCAATCTTGGGAGTACCCTTCCCTGGACTTCATGCGACAAAAATCAGGCGATCGCATGACACACTAGGCGAAATCTGTCTAGAGTAATAAAAACTAACAAACTTCATGCCTGGAGAAAGGTTTGGCCGGGAACAGAGGAAGTCAATATCCGTAGGGGAAGGCGGCCTGGCTCTCTGGCGTATGAAAAGAAAGGATATTTTTCGGGCGCAAAGGGGACAAGATCTTGGCGGGGGACCACGCAAAACGGCCTCAGTCTTAAAATTGTTGCGGAATGGCCGGGGGGGGGATCCGAATGCCCGCTCCGGAGAGGGTGTTGCGGCCTGGGCGAGAAGAAGCAAATGCTGCCGTAGTGGAGATGGTACACAGGCTGCCGTGTGGGAAAAGGTTATCATTTTTCGATCAGAAAAGGGGAAAGTCCGAGGCCAGGTGGAGTTAGCTTGAAAAATTCCGCGAAAAGTCCTCAAACGAAGAAAAAAGGAAGGGGTTACGATCCGTGCATGCCAGAGGCTGAATGGATACTTTGAAGAGGATCTTTATTCCTAGAATAATGCCAGGGGGAGGAACTGCATCCGAGAGAAGGAAATTGGGGGGGGGGAAAAGAAGACGCGTGATTCCTCACTGTGGGGGGGAAGTCAGACCATTGGCCCTTAAGAGGGGTGTCACGATCGGATGGGGAACTGTTGATGGTGGTAGCGGTATCTAATAGGACTACACAGGGGGGATGTCTCCTTTGGACTGCTTATCCTCACGAAAGGGATTTACCTCTGCATCACGGGAAAGCGATCCGGTTATTTCGAAGGGGAAGGGGGGACATGCGATGTTATCAGGAGAGGCGGCTGGAAAGAAAACATGACCTCGACGATTCTCAGAAAAAAAAAAAGAAAACAACACCCGTGTGTGTTCGGAAGTGAGAAAACAATGTCCTTCCATCACGAAAGGCCACGCCCAAAAAAAAAGGGCGGCGTCCTCCGGAAAAGAAAAAGAGGTCATTAATTAATGGGCAAACGAAAGGGACGGTTGACGCTTCGTCCGGCTAGGTAGACCGGCATAAAGAAAGGCACAGAGCAACAATACAAAAAAAGGGATTATTAAAAAAAAGGGATGCCTTTTAGTTCAAAAAACTGGGGAGGGGGGTCCAGCTTCGATGGGGCCATTCAAACAATTAATGACATGCACTGAGAAGGGACCTTACAGCTTGGGTGGTCTTATGCGTGTGGAAAAAGGGGGCGCCGTTCATCGCCGAAGGCCTCTTCCGTTTAAGGAAACTCCTGGCTCAAAGAAAACGGCGCAACCACACGCGAGGCATTCTCTTCTGCTTTGTCTGGAAGGCTCAACTCTCATCTATGGGAGGGCCAAATGCGACATCCAAGGGGCAGAGTCGAGGGAAAAAAGAATACTCCCAAAAAAAGAAAGGAGCTGCATGGCTATCTTGACCGAAAGGAGGGTCTTCTTCGGGGGCAGACGAAGCAAAAATGTTTGGGGGAAAGGGGGCGGTGGGCTTAGTGTAGGAAAGACGCCTTCAGAGCATGGAAAGGGGAGACCAGCGTCTTGTTAGAAGTAGCGCATGTCCTCGGAGGGGAAAAGTTAACAGACATGGGGCCAAAATCGGGAACGCTTAAACCTTTGGCGAGGAGGGGGCTAAGCAAAAAGGGGGCCAGGCGTATCTCTTCGATGAGGAAGAAAAGTGCCCAATCCGGACATAGGTCAGAAGACGAGCGAGAAAGTCGGCTTACCGGCAAAGAGAAAAAAAAGGCAAGATCGGGGGGCGTCATTTCGAATAAGGAAAGTAAAGACGTGCAACCTCGGACTTCAGAACTAGGGCCTGCGAAAGATAGTTGTCGCATTTTGGGCGGGGGGGAGAAAGAAGAGAGTGGCAAGCCCCTTCTAGGCTGCCGCATGAAAAAGAAGGAGCTCGATGTCATAGGGGAAGAACCCGGCCAAAAGTGAAAAAAGGGGGGGGCTCTGGGAAAGGGGGGGGCTCCATTATAAAGAGTGTACCTTCTCCCCCTGTAAAAAAGTACGCCTAGCGGCGCTGCATTGACTCGGAATATAATCAATGAAGGAAAGGAGAGGGCCCAAAATCTCTTTCGAGAAAAAGAACATATCCAAAATCGCGCCCAATTAGGGCGCTACGGGTCAACCGACCACTAATTGACTCATTAAAAAAGGAGGGAACATGGCGCCTTTCTATTATACTAAAAGGCCTTCACCTACTACGGAAAAGACGCATGTCTTTTGAAGCTCCGAGGGGCAGGGGGTCAGGGGGATGCTTCAGTCCTTCGCAAGTGAAGATGAAGAAGAATATGTGGGAATTTCTCTGTCTGTCTTACACCGAAGAGATTAGTTTCATGACCTTCAGGGAAATGACCTTCTTAAAACGAAAAAGGTAGCTCAATTCAGGTCACAGAGAAAGAGGAAAAAATCGCCTCTATGCTCAGGTAAAGCCTGACGCTCTTTTCACTCTTCTTCTTATCAAAAGGCGACTCGTGCAACTGAAGAAAAGGGGATCTTCCCAAGACCAGGTGAGGATACTCCTTAGTCATGGTAGGGGATGGTGAAGAACGCAATTCTGTGAGGAAGAAACAACCGTGGCAATGGAAAAAGAAACGGGGCCGGTGACTAAAAACGACATGCTAAGGCTTTGCCGTGCCAGGCTCACTGAAAAGTGGCTTCAAAGTGGGCTCAATTCATTTCAGGGGGAAAGAAAGACGACAATGGCGCGATGGGAAAAACGCAAGAGAAAAAGACCTTAGGAAAAAAAAAAAAAAAAAAAAAAAAAAAAAAAGGGTCTATTGCCTTATTCGGTGGAAGGAAGAAGGGTTTTCAGGTTGGCGGCGGGAGGGTTTGGGCCGCGTAGGGCGTTCGGATGGGACAAAAAGAAAGTGAGTTCATAAGGGAAAAAAAAAAAACACACAAATGGAAAAAAAAAAAAAAGATTCAAAGTAGAAAAGAGTCTATGCCCGAACTAAGTGAGAAAAAACTTGCTTCAACTCGATCATGAGGGGGCTAAACTAAAGCAGTCGAGAACAATTCCTCCCGCGGAAAAAAAGGGGGGGGCCTCTCCCCTGCATGCACGGTGGGCGAAAGAAAGGATCTCACATACAAACACAAAAAGATTAGTGAGAGGGAAGGTGCGGCAGGGCGAGCGTGGGGGGGGGAGCGATCAGCAGGGGGATACCCCGTCTATCCTGTCTGAAGAGGGGGAGAAGCCATTGTGAATTGACGCGAGAGAGGGAAATCAGATCGGAAAGACCAGAAAAAAGAGACTTTGGCCACAAAAGCAGCTGACAGTTCCCCTGAACCTGTGGGAGGGGGGGGGTGCACCTACTCATGAATAGAAGAGAGAAGGGGGGGGGGTAAAAAAAAAAGTGACTGATTGGTGTCATCGTGCGCTTGGGGGAGTGCACGATGCTCTATTTCTTAGAGGTCTTATGAAAAAAAAGGGAATTTCGAATGGCAGGCGGCTGGGGAAGGTGGTGCGGTTTCTGGGGGCGGGAGCATCATCCTATATTGGCCAAAGGTTTGGGTGGCAAGCGAATCCGGTCACTGGGAGAAAAAAGCTG
>Ga0179593_1660766_pt1 | contig 14054 bp, 32 predicted proteins | sample CZODoug2_1_08_16_FD_185931 | JGI IMG/M metagenome (GOLD analysis project Ga0179593, IMG submission 185931) | Vadose zone soil fungal communities from Angelo Coast Range Reserve, California, USA - CZODoug2_1_08_16fungal (PacBio error correction) | ecosystem: Environmental > Terrestrial > Soil >...
GGAAAAATGGAAAAAAAGAAGAAAAAAAGAGCCGCGACGAAGGTTGCTATTTTCCCTGTGCAGGGGAAGAAAAAGGGGGAGAAAGGAAAAGGGGAAGGAAAAGGGGGGGGAAAGGTTTTGCAATTGGAAATAAAAAAAAAAAAAAAAAAAAGAAAAAAGGGAAAAGGTGGGCGAAGGGGGGGGGGGGGGGGAGGGGTTTTTTGTTACTAACTACCGAAAAAAGGAAGATGGGGGCGTAAATCAAGGGAAAAGGAAGGGGAGGGAAAAAGGGAAAACCTACTTTGAGAAAAGAAGAGGGGAAAAAGGAAAAAAGGTTCAGGAAAAAAGTCCCCTCCCAATTTCGACAGAGAAAGAGAAAGCAGGGAAAAAAAATGCATGGAAGAAGAAGACATAAACAGGGGAAAGAAAGGGAAGGGGGAAGTCCTAATTGGTGGCCCCGAACCATTTTTTTTTCATTAAATTGAATGAGAAAAGGGGAAGGGAAAAAAAAGGGGGGGAACCGCAACAGAAAAGAAAGGGGAAGAGAGGAAGGGAGACTGGTTCTTCAGCCTATCATCTTTTTTGCACAGGGAAAAGTGATGAAAAAGGGAAGGGGGGAAGGAAAAAGGGAAAAAAAAAAACAAGGGGGAGAGGGGGGAGGGAAAAAACTGGCAACTCTCTCCATCATCTTTTCCTTCCAGAGGAGGGAGGAAAAAAAAAGGGAAAGAAACGACTTCTAAGAAAAAAAAGAAAAAAAGGAGGGCAGTTTTGATTACTATCATCTCCCAAACCGTGTAAACAGGAGGGGGGGAAGGGGGAAAAAAGGAAAGGCAACGAAGAAGGAAGGGGGAAAAAAAAAAGAAAAGAACCACTCCTTCTCTATCCAAGATTGCAAGAGAAAAGAGACAAAAAAAAAAGGAAAAAAAAAAAGGAAGGGAGGTAAAAAAAAGAAGAAGGGAAGAAAAGGGGGAAGGAGGGGGATAGCGGACTAGTTTATTATCCCTCCCTCCATCCTTCATTAGGAAGAAAAAAGGGGGAGGAGAGAGGTAACTGTGGGGGAGTAAAAAAAGGAAGGGGGAAGGGGGGGGACGGGGATACCTGATTCAGACCGGGATGTTCCAGCTAGGGGAGGAGAAAAAGAGGGAGGGGAAGAAGGGCAGTGAAAAAAAAAAAAGAGAAAAAAGGGGGAAAACAGAGGGGACGCCCCTCTTGATCGAGAATGTCGAGAAAAGGAAGAAAAAAAAGAAAGAGAGGAGGAAGGGACTGACGGAAAAAAAAAAAAAAAGAAGGGAAAGAAAGGGGGAACCTGAAACTTTTCGGGGCCAATATATTACTTCAAACAAGGGGGGAAAAAAAGGGGGAAAGGGGGGGGGGGGGGGTCGAAAAAGGGGGGGGGAAAAGGGGGAAGGGGAGGGGAGGGACACTTTGCGTGGAGCCGTAACTCCGTTCCCTGTCAAGAAAGAAAAAAAAAAAAAAAAAAAAAGGAAGTCGTGCCCCTCGGGTTGTTTTAGGGGGGGGGGGGGGGGGGGGAAAGGAAGGGAAAAGGAGGGAAAAGGAAAAGAACTTGGGGGAAAAAAAAGAAAAAAAAAAGTCTCAAAAAAAAACGAACCACTGATGCGCCAATGAAATGGGGGGGGGGGGAGGGGGAAGGAGAGGTCAGGTTTGACAAGGGGGAAAAAGCCAGTTCAAAACAAAAAAAAGGGGGGGGGGGGGAAAAACACCGGGGGGGAAGAGAGAAGTGGGGAGGAAGGAAAAAAAAAAAGGGGAGGGAAAGGAGTGGCGTGCCGGCGAAACATACTTTCCTCTGGAAATTGTGGGCCAAAAAAAGGCAGGGTAGGGGGTTGGGAAAAAAAAGGGGGGGGAAAGAAAGAACGATATCCCTCCCTGCCCAAACAGCAAAGGGAAAAGGGGGGGGGGGAAGGGGTGGGAAAGGGGGGAAAAAAAGTCCACCCTTTCTTAAAAGAAAAAGGAAAAAGGGGGGGGGTGGGTAGGGGAAATAAGGAAAAGGGGGGAGGGTAAAAGAGACTTGTTAAACATTAAAAAAAGGGGGAAGAAAGGAAAGGAAAAAAGGGGAGGAATGGACGCAAAGGGGGAGGGGGGGGGAAGGAAAAGGTGATCTCTGCCCTCCTTGACCTGAAAAAGATCCCAGGGGGGGAAAGGAAGGGGAGGAAAAGAAAAAAAAGAAAAAAAAGGGGAGAGGTCAAAGTAAAAACCTACCAGGTCTTTCAGGGGGGGGAGAGAGGAAAGGGGGAATGGAATCCCCAAAAAAAGGAAGGGGTTTTCACGGTTCACCTTTTGTCAAAAAGGAAAAGGGGGGGAGGAAGACCCGGGGGGGGGGGAGGAAAGGAAGAGAAAACAACACCGATTCTTCCTTCCCCTCTCTTCTTGAGGAAAGAGGGAGGAGGAAAGGAGGCTTCGAGACGGAAAACAGAGAAAAAAAGGGGGGGCCACCGTTTAATATCTCCACTTTTGGGAAAAAAAGGGGGGAAAAGGGGGGAGCCCAGAGACCGAACCTACAGGAGTGGGGGGAAAAAAAAAAAGGAAAAAAAAAGGAGGTTACCCTCTAACTCTCCACTCCCTATTAATTAATGCATCTTTCCGAGAAAAAAAAAAAGGGAAAAAAAAAAAAAAAAAAGGAGGGGGGGGGAATCAAAGGGGAAAAGGGGGGAAAAAAGAAGGGAAAGGGGAGGGTTCCTTGTTTCGATGAACCCTCCTTACAAAGTTCCTTGGAAGGGAAGGGGTGGACAAAAAGGGGAGGGGGGGGAGGAAAAAATCTTCCTAAACCATCTCTTATGACTTTATGAAAAAAAAGGGGGAAAGGGGGGAAAGTGTAGGGGGGGGGGTCAAGGGGAAAAAAAAAGAAAAAAGAGGGAGGGGAACACACCGAGATTCGCATCATCTTTCCGCTCTTCAAAAAAAAAGGAAAGAAGAAAAAAAAAGAAAATAACCGAGAAAAGAAAAAAGGGGAGAAAGGGGGAAAAAAGAGAAAAAAAGGCCTCGACGAGTTTTCTATTCCCCTTTGCATGGGAAAAAGGGAAAAAAAGGGAAAAAGGCGGGAAAAAAAAAAAAAAAGGGGGGGGGAAAATGAAGAGATCACACGTTTCATTTTTAAAACTCACCCAAGAAAGAGGGGAAAAAGGTGGGAATCATTGGGGGGAAAAAGAAAAAAAGTGGGTTTTTTTTTGTTGGGGGGGGGGGGGGGGGGGGGGGAAAAAAGTAAGGAAAAACCGTCCTTTTTGGGACGACATAGGGGGGAGGAAGGAGGGGGAAAAAAAAGAAAAAAACAAACAACCTAAGGGGAAGGAAAGGGAAAAAAAGGGAAGGGCATCGACGACTCTTTTAGCAAAAAGAAAGGGGGGGGGAGAAAAGCAACGGGGAAAGAAAGGAAAAAGGAAGAAGAAATTTGACAACAGAAACCCAGGGAGTTACGACAACCATCACCCTACTACAAGTTTCCTGCCCTCAGGAAAAAAAAGGGGGGGGGAAAAGGGGAAAAGGGGGGGGGGGAGGAAGGAGGGGGTCAAAAGAAAAAAGAAAAGGGGGGAAAAAAAAAAAAAAAAGGGCGCAGTTTCCTCGAGGCCTCAGGGGGGAGGGGAAAAAGGGAAAAAAGAAGTCAAGGGGAAAAAAAAGGAAGGGGGAGGAGAGGCACTCCAGTTGCGACTGGGAGGGAAGAAGGGAAAAAGAGGAGTCAAGACACTCGGAGGAAAGAAGAAAAAGGGAGAAAAGGAAAAAAGGGGGGGGACCGCATGCTCAATATCAGCGCTCTTTCCAATTTTGTCATGAGATCAAGAGAAAAAGGGAGAAAAAAAGAAAAGGGTGAAAAGGGGAAAAGGAAGAGGGCTGTCCTACTTTCCCCAAAGGGGGGAAGGGGGACCAGCCTATCAAGATGTCCCAATGCTCAACGGAGAGAAAGGAGAAAAAAAGAGAAGGGGGGAGGGGGGGGAGTCCTTTTAAGAGCGATTTTAGCATGCCATTCTTGATAGAGGAAGAAGGGGAAAAAAAAGGAAGGACAAAAAAAAATAGGGGGGAACAAAGGACCCTGGGAAAGGGGAGCGAGGTACACGGTTTGGGGGGGGGGGAGGAAAAAAAAAGGGAAAGGGGGAAGAGGCTGAGGGGGAAAGGGGGGAAGAAAAGGGGGGGGGGGGGAAAAGTCTGGCTGGCCCTGAGCCCCTTTTATCCGTCTATTAAGAAAAAAAAAAAGAAAGGGAAGGGGGGGGAAAAGGGAAAATAAAAAGAGGAGGGAAAAAAAAGGGGGAACGCCGTCGCACTGGAGCCGAGTCGGTCACCATCTACTCCCTCTTTAAATCGAGGGAAATGGAAAAAAGAAAAGGAAAAGGGAAAAAAAAAAAAAAAGAGGCCCTCTGACTTTTTTCTTTCCCCCCTCAAGGGGAAATCCAAAAAAGGAGGAAAAAAAAAAAAGGGTCAGGAGGGCCCGAACCTTTTTAGTATGGGAAGGGGGGGGAGGAAAAAAGGTTGGGGGGGAAGAAAAAAAAAAAAAAAAAAAGGAAGGAAAGTTTTGCGGGAAGCTACCGAGTTCGTTCCGATGCCCATAGGAAAGGAAAAAAAAAAAAAAGGGGAAAAGAGGAATCTGGGGGGGGGGGGGGAAAAAAAAAAAAAATTCCGTTAAGGCCCTAATGGGGGGGGAAAAGGGGGGAAAAGAAGAAGGGAAAAAAAAAGGGTGCTCCAAAAAAGGAGAAAAAAAAAGGGGAAAAGGGGGGAAAAAAACCTTGATCTCTTCCATTTTTTACAAAAGAGAAGGAAAAAACTTCAAAAAAGGAAAAGGAAAAAGGGGGGAAAAAGGGGACCCTTCCAATGTAATATCCACTCAGGGAAGGGGGGGAGAAAGGAAAAAAAGGAGAAGTTACGATGTCAGGAGTGGCTTCGTCGACAAAGAAGGGGGAAAGAGGGAATGGAAAAAAAAAAAAGAAAAAAAGGGAAAAAGGAGGGGGGGTTTTTCTCCGAAAAAAAAGGGGGAGGAAAGGAACGAATATCCATCGGGGCCAACAGCATGGGAAAAAAAAGGGAAGGGGGGGGGGGGGAGAAAAAGGGAAGGGGGGGAAGAAAACTTTCATCGAGAAGGAGAGGGGGGGGTGGAGAAAAATTAACCTTTTTAGGGAGGAAAGGTTATAGGGACAACACTTTGTCACCGAGGTGGGAAAAAAAGAAGGACACGGGAGGCGTGAGGGGGGGGAAAAAAGAAGAAAGAAAGAAAGGGGGACCTGAAAGATCCCCCCTGCATTTCTTTTGCGGCTAATCGGGGGGAAAAAAAAAAGGAAACAGAGGGGGGGGGGGAAAGAGGGACAGGGGAAAAAAAAAAGGCTTTCCGGCTCGGAGATCACCCTGGGGGGAGGGGGGGGGGGGAAAAAGGAAAGGGGAAAAAGAAGAAAGGAGGGGGGGTCCGGGCCGGTTTCATCCATCATTACCGAGCAGAGGGGCACAAGAGGAGAGAGAGGGGAGAGATCTAGAAAAAAAAGGAAAGGGAGGGGGGAAAAAGAGAGAGATTCTCACACTCTATTCTCAACTAAAAAAAGCCGAAAAAAAAGAAGGGGGGGGAGAAAAAAAGAACGGGAAAAAAAAAAAAGGGGGTGGGGAAAAGAAAAGGGGGGGGTTTTTTGTTTTTTTTTGTGGGGGGGGAGGTGACGCCAAGGGGAACGAAAAAGGAAAAAAAAAGAAGAAAGAAAAAATACTCTTTTCTTTTTTTTCCTTTGACCGTCCTGGGGAAAGGAAAAAGGGAAGGAAAAGGAAAATAGAAAGAGAAAGAAAAAGGGGGGGGCGATCACTGGTTAACATTTTTATTTCTCAGTTGGTGGGGAAAAAAAGGGGAAAAAAAAAAGGGGAAAGGGAAGGAAAAAAACTTAAGGAAAACGGGGGAAAAAAAAAAAGGGGGGGGGACAACAAGGGTTTAAATGGGGGGGGGAAAAGGGAAGGAAAAAAGGAAGAAAAAAAAAATCGAGGGAAAAAAAGGGAAAAAAAGGAAAAAAAAGTTATCTGGTGGCAATTTCCTGTTGGGCCCCGAGGGGAAAGGAAGGGAAGGGGAAAAAAAAGGGAAAAAAAAAGGGTTCAAAGAAGAAAAAGAAAAAAAAAAAAAAAAAAAAGGGAAATGTCGCCGCCCGCCACTACTCCTGTACATCCGGGAAAAGGGGAAAGGAGGGAAAAAAAGAAGAACTACAAAAAAAAAAAGGAAGGAGGGGGGGAAAGAACCATGGAGCATCCCCGGCCTGGTTCACGTTACGGGGGGCAGGGAGGGGGAAAAAAAAGGAAAAAGAGAAATTTGGAAAAAAAGGGGGGGGGAAAAAAAAGAAAAGGGTGATCGCTTTCAATGAAATGGGGGGAAAAAAAGAAATTGGGGGGTTGGTTTTTTTTGTTCCTCTAAAGGGAGAGAGGGGGGGGGGAGAACAGGGGAAGAAAAGAGGAAAACAACATACCACCCCGATTGAAGATGAATCTTGGAATAAGGGGGGAAAAAAGGGGAAAAGGGGGGGGGGGAAGCAGGAAAAGAAAACCTCCCTCAAATTTCGACAGCCCGTACTCTCATACTATTGAAAAGTAAAGGAAGGTTGGGGGAAAAAAAGAGGAAAAGGGGAGGAAGAGGGAAAAAAGAAAAGTTTTCATGAATGTATTCGCCCGCTTTCCCTAAGCAGGGAAGGAGGAAGGAAAAAAGGGGGAATGGGAAAAAAAAAAAAAAAAAAAAAAGAAAGAAGGGGGGGGCCCGTTCATTCTCGCATTCCTCTATCAATCGTGTCTTCCCCTCTGGGGGGAAGGAGAGGAAAAAAAAAGGGGGGAAAGAATAAACCCTCTCAATACCAAAGAAAAAAAAGGGAAGAAAGGAAAAAGGGGAGAAGCCAAAGGGAAAGGGGGGGGGAAAAAAAGAAAAAGAAAAAACCACAGCTCAGAAAGAATCAGCTATCTTTCATTTTGGGGGGGGAAAAAGGGAAAAAAAAGTAAAAAAAGGAAAAAAAAAAAAAGAAAAAAGGGAAAAAAAAAGGGGGGGAAAGGGGAAAAGAAAGGATGGGCGTTCTACTAACCGGGGGAAAAAGAAGAAAAGAGGGCATGAAAGGGAACAGAAGAAAGGGAAAGAAAAAAAGAGAGAGATTTCTTTTGGCACGTCTTTTTAAGTAATATAGTGTGAAGAAAGAAAAAGAAAAAAGAAAAGGAGAAAGAGGAGAAAAGGTTCCACAAAAAAAAGGGATGGGGGGGAAAAAAAAAAAAAAAGAAAAAGAAAAAAAAAAAAGGGCACGAGGGGGAAAGGGAGAAGGGGGGGAAAAGGAAAGGGATCTTATGCCAGTGACCTGTTTATTTCCAGCTCATGGGGGAAGGGGGGGGGGAGGGAAAAAGAAGAAAAGGATAAGAAGTGGAAAAGGGGGGGGGTAAAAAAAAAAAGAAAAAAAAGGGGGGGAAAAAAAAAAAAAGAGGGACGCCCGCCTTTATCGAGAATTCTATAATTCACGGCCCACACAAAAAGAAAGAAGGAAAAAAGAGAAGGAAGGGGGGGGGGGAAACTTTCGAAGGGGGGGGAGGTGGAAAAAAAAGAAAAAAAAAAGGATCCCTTTCTCCTGGAAACTTTTTCGGGCAATATAGGGGGGGAAAAACGAAAAAGAAAAGGGGGGGGGAAGGGGAAAGGGATGGGGGGGGAGGAGGGGAAAAAGGGGGAAAAAGGATGAGAGTACGGGCTGTTCTCACTTTGCGGGAATCATAAAGGGAGGAGGAAAGAAAAAAAAAAGAAAGGGAAGGAAAAAAAAAAAAGGAAAGAGACACTAGGGGGGGGGGGGGGGTTGAAGGGGGGGGGGGGGAAGGGGGAAAAAGATGTCTCCAACCATGCTGTTAATTACCAATTCTCCTAACCACTTGATTTCGAAAAAAAATGGAAAAAAAAGAAGGGCAAAAAAGAAAAAGGGGGGGAAAAGAGAAGAACCAAGGGAAAGAGGGAAAAAAAAGGGAAAGCTTCATGGCGTACCCTCCAGGTGATATATCACCTGGAGGAGGAAAAGGGGGGGGGAAAAAAGAGGGGGGAAACCCAAAAAAGGGGGGGGGAAGGGAAAAAGGGAAGAGAGGGGGCCCCTCTGTAAATGTGGTCCTCTCCGTCACGATTAGGAGGGGGGAAGAAAGAAAAAGGGAGGGGGAAGGAAGTAACGAAGGGGGAGGGGGGACCAAGACAAAAAAAAAAGGGGGGAGTTGGATTTGGTTTTTTCTTCCCCCACTAACTTCACCGTTAAAAATAAAAAAGGGGAGAGGGGGGAAGAAGGGAGGTCGGGGGGGGGGGGGGGGGGAAAAAAAGGGAAAGGGGGAAAAAAATTCAAGTGAGCTGTCCGTCACTTTTGTAAGAAAGGGGGAAGAGAAAAAAAAAGGAAGGGAGGAAAAAGGGGGGGTTTTCAGAGAAAAAGGTAAAGGGGGAAAAAAAGGGAAAAAAAAGAAAAAAGAATCCCCTGCCATGTCTTTTTGCGTGCTAATTCTGGAGGAAAAAAGAAAAAAAAAAGGGGGGGGGGGGGAAAAAGGGGAAAAAAAAAAAAAAGAAAAAACCAGGTCTTTCGGCTCGGAGATCACCCGGGGGGGGCGGAAAGGAAAAAAGGGGGGGAGGGGCGAAAGGAAAGGAAGGGGGGGGTTGAGCCAGAGGACCCTATCTAATAAGCCCTCCCTGGGGGGGGGGGGGGAAAAGAAGAGAAAAACAAAAGGAGGGAGGGGGACATCGATCTCAACTACAAATAGGATGAGATGAGGGGAAGAAAAAAAAAAAAGGAAGGGTAAAAAAGGGGGAAGGGGGGGAAAAGGGACAGACACCACTTCCCTCCAATGGTGATATGAAGAAAGGGGAAAGGGGGGGGAAGGGGGGGAAGTCAAAAAAAAAGGGGGGGAAAAAAAAAAAAAAGGGAAAAGGAAGCACAAAGACATTTCAGGTTATCTTTCATGTCCAATGATTGGTCCGATCAAAAAGGGGGGGGGGGAAGTGGAGAGGGGGGGGAAAAGGAAAGAAGAACCCAGAAAAAAAAAAGGGGGGGGGGGGGGACAAAGGAAGGAGGGCCGTGGCAGGCTCACCTTTGGAAAAAAGGGGGGGGTGGATGTGGGGGAGGGGGGGCCCTTCTCCCCAACACTGCCGAAAAAAGAGAAAAAAAAAAAAAAGGGGAAAGACGGTTGAGGTTCGCCGAAACAAAAAGAAAAAAAAGGAAAGGAAGGGGGGGGGGAAACCCGGAGGGGGGTCGGGGGAAGGAGGGAAAAAGAAAAAAGGGAAAAAAGAGAAAAAACCGAGATTTTCTCCCCATCATTCTTTTCCTCTCCTGCCCAAAAAAGGGAAAAAAGAAGGGGAAAGGGGAAAAAAAAGAAGGAAAAGAGGGGTAGGTATTCCCCTATCCCCTACGAAAAAGAAAAGGGGGGGGAAGAAGGAACAGTCAAAAAAAGAAAAACACAAAGGGGGAAAAGGAAAGGGAGGGGGAAGGGGAAGTTTTCCTGTCAAACCTGAAGGGGAAGAAAGAAAAAAAGGGGGGGGGGAGCGGGGGGAGGGGGGGGGCCAAGGGGACTATCACGTTTTTGGTTTTACGGGAAAAAAAAACCGGGGGGGGGGAGGAAACACGCCGAACGACGGGGGGGGGAAAAAGAAAAAAGAAAGAAACACCCCCGAGGGGGGAAGGGAAAGGGGGAAGAGAAAGGAAAAGGGAAGGGGGGGGACGAAAAAGAAACTTCCGTTTTTAGCCTCCCGAAAAAGGGGAGGAAAGAAAGAAAAGCCCTTCCTACAGAAAAGAAAAAAAAAGGACTCCGGGAAAATGGGGGGGGGGGAAAAGGAAGGGGAAAGGGGGGGGGGGGGGGGAAAGGGATTTCTCCTTCTTTCCTTCCAATAATTATTAGTTGGGGGGAAAAGGGAAAAGGGGAAAGGAAAAAGGAGAAGGAACTTGTGGGAAAGGAAAAAGAAAGGGGAAAGGAAAAGGAAAAAAAGGGGACTCGGCCCTCCCAAGTTTGCGACTTGCGGGAATCGTGAAACGGAAAAAAGAAGAAAAGGAGGGGAAGTCCAAAAAAAAAGAAGAAAAAAGAAAGCCCCAGAAAAGCTGTAACATCCCTGCTTCAATGCAAGGATAAAAAAAAAAAAAAGAGGGGAGGGGGGTTGGGGGAAAAAAAAGGGGTACGCTCGCTGAAAATCTCACTTGATGCACAAACGGAAAAGGGAAGAAGCTGAGAGAGGAAACTCGTCCTCTAAAAGAACATGGGGGGGGCAAAATGGAGGAAAAATGCTCCCTTTCCCCTACCGGAGCAAAGAAAATTGAAACAAAAACAAAAACGGGGGGGGGAAGGGGACGGGGGACAGGTTTTTCCTCTCTCAGGTGAGGACCACAAGAGGGCTCCTCTTGGACGGGAAAAAAAGGCAAACGCAACGGAGGAGAGTTGTCCCAATTCTTGCATACCCGTTGGAAAAGGAGGAAGGGGAGGGGGAGAAAAAAGGGCCAAGAAGGGGAAATAGGGAAGGGGGGGAAAGAATGCAGACCGGATTTTTTTCCATCTCTGGCCTGGCTTAAGAAGGGGGGAAGGAGGAAGAAAAGGGGGGGAAGGGTGGAAAGTCCGGGTGAAAAAAGGGAAAAAAAAGGGGAAAGAAAAAAAAAAAAAAAAAAGGGGAACGCCCCTCCCCTTTGATCTAGGAAGGGTAAGAAAAAAAAAGGAAGGAAAGAAGCCTAAGAGAGGAGGAGGGGGAAAAATGACAATACTTTTATTTATATCGGGCCGAATCCGCTTCCTGAAAATTGAGGAAAGGAAAAGAAAAAAGGGGGGGGGGGAAAAAGGGTTGGCTAATGTTCATCTGTGATGGAAAAGAAGGAAGGGGAGGGGGGGGGGGGGAGGGGGAGAGAAGGGGGAAAAAAAAAAAAGAAAAGGGAAGCCGTTCATTCACTACTGCTTCATCTTCACTCTTTTTTTTATGGGGAGGGAGGGGTGGGGGGGTAAAAAAAAGAGGGGATCAAGAAAAAAAAAAAGGGAGAAAAAAAAAAACTGAGGCGCCAATTCATGATCGATCACAAGGGGGGTGGGGGAACTAAAAGGTGGGGAAGGGAAAGGGGAAAGGAACGGCCCCGTACGTGACCATTCCGGGAATTCTCAGGGGGGGGAGGAAAAACAAAAAAGGAAGAGGTGTGGAGGGGGGGAGGGGGGGGGGTTAACCAGAAGATTTACGATTGTCATTACATTTGTGCGGCGGAGGAAAAGAAGGGGGGGGGAAAGAAGGAAAAAAAGGGGGGGGGGGGAAAAAAAAAGAGCGGCGTTGCCCTCCTTCCCTATCTCCATCGGGAAAAAAAAAAAATGTTGGAAAAAAAAAGAGGGGGTGGGGGGAAATCCAAAAAGAGTTGTAAAGAAAAGGAAAAAAAGGGGAGGGGGGCTGGTTTCTTACCTCTTCCTGAGGGGGGGGAAGGAAAAGGGGACACAAAAAAAAAAAAAAAGGAAAAAAAAAAAAGGGGGAAAGGGAGAAAAGGGGGCACCATGCCGCCGCGGATCTTTTTTTCAACTTAGAATAAATGGACCAAGGGGGGGGAGGAAAAAGAAAAAAAAGGGAAGGGGTTGGAATTCCTAAGAAGGGGAGGGGGGGAAAAAAAAAAGGAGGGGGAAAAAAACGGTCCGCTTGCACCATACTTGTCAAAGGGAAAAAAAAAAAAAGGAAAAAGAAAAAGAAAAAGGGGGGGGGGGGGGGGAGGAAAAGGGGCCGCCTTCTTTCACTTTACCTTGGAGGGAGGGAAGAAGAAAGAAGGGGGGGGGGGAAAAGGGGGGGAAGAAAGCCAGTCTCACAACAACAACTTCTTAGTCTTAAAACATAATCTATATTCAACAAGCGAGAGAAAGAAAGAAAAAAAGAAGGGGAAAAAAAAAAAACCAGGGAGAGAAAAGGGAAGGAGGAAAAAAGGGAAAGGTGATCTCCGAGCCGAAAGACCTTGGTCTGTTTTTTCCTTGGGGGGAAAAAGGGGGAAAAAAAAGGAAAGAAAAGAAAGAAAGGGACAAAAAGGGAACGAAAAAGAAAAAAGGAGGGGGAAAAAAACGGGTACATTCTTCTCAGTTTGTACAACTCTCCTTTCTTAAAGGAAAAAAGGAAGGGAGAAAAGAGGTACAAAAAAAAAGGGGGGGGGAAGAAAAAAAGGGGGGGAAAAAAGGTAATGTTGTCCTTCTCCCCAACACGAAGAAAAGAACAAAGGGGAAAGGGGGGGAGGGAGCCACACGAAACCAAGCCACTGCCCTTTTTATCTGTTGCAATTGGGCTGGGGGGGGGGAAAAAAAAAAAGGGGAAGGGAAGAAAAAAACTAGATGAGAAGAAAGGGGGGGAAAAAAAAAAAAAAGTAATGTCGCCGCCCGCCACTCCGACATCTTTAAAATCGGATGGGGAAAAAAGGGGGGGAAAAGAAAAAAGGGGGGGAGTAAGGGAGGGGGAAAAAAAAACAAGGAAGAAAAAGGGGAAGGGATTTTTCCTTCCTTGTCAAACCTGAAAATCAAGGGACAAGGGGGAAAAAAAAAAAAAGGGAAAAGGGGGGAATGACAGACAAAAAGGGAAAAAAGGAGAAAAAAACTTCCTACTTGGAAAGAAAAAGGGGGGGGAACGTCACCTCAAAAGGGAGGGGGGGTTTGGAAAAAGAAAAAGAGGGGAAAAAACCACAATACCACCAAGAAGGGAAGGGGGGAAGCTTTATTTAACTTCCTACCCTTGGGGGGGGAAAAAAAAAAGAAAATAGGTTTGAGAAAAAAGACGTAAAAAAAAAACGGAGGGAAAAAAAAGAAAAAAGAGGGAAAGAGCCAACCGGGGGGGAGGAAAAAAAAAAAAAAAAGGCAACAAAAGTTTCGGGCCCTCCTGACCCTTTTGTGGGGGGGGAAGAGTAAGGGAGGGAGGAAAAAAAAAAGAGGTTCAAAAAGAAAAAGAGGAAGGGGGGGGAAAAGGCAGTTCCCCTCCTAATTTCATGCTAGGGGAGGAAAGAAAGGCTGGGAGGGGAAAAGTAGAGGGGAAAGGGAAAGGGAAAAGGAAAAAAAAAGGAACCTTTCTTTTACCTGCCCTCTCCTACAAGGGGGGGAGAAGGGAAAAAAAAAAGAAAAATCAAGGAGGGAGAGGTTGTCCCTCGCGGCTGCTCACATTTCTCAGCCATCCATAAATCTTGTGAAAAGAAAGAGTAGAAGGAAGAAAAAGAAAGGAAGATCGGAAGGGTGGGGGGGGGGAACGGAGAAAAAAAAAAAGAGGCCAACGGATGCCCGAATTTTTACCCCTCCTGCGAAAGGGAGGGGGGGAGGGAGGGGCTTCGTAACTATAAGGAAGTAAGGAATGAGTAAACCACGGAAAATGGAAAAAAAGGAAGGAAAGAAAAAAAAGGAGGATTAAAGGAAAAGAGAGAGATCTTTTTCTTTCTTTTAAAGAGAGAGTGGAAAGAAAGGACAAAGTAAGGGGGAGGGAGGAGGAACCTCATCAAAAAAAAGAAAAAAAAAAGGAAAAAAAAGGGGGGCATCCTCCCCTTTGAGACAAAGGGAAAAAAAAAGAAAAAAAAAAAGGAAAAAAAGGGGAAGGGGAAATAGGGAAAAAAGAAAGAAAAAAAAAGGAAAAGGGGGGTAACGCCTCCTGGCCTGGCTATCCCTGGTTAGCCTGGCGAGGAAGAAAGAAGGGGAGGAAAAAAAAAAGGGGGGGGGGTAAAAAGGAAGGCAAGAAAAAGGAAAGTCACCAGAGTGACTCCCTCGTGAATAGGGGGGGGGAAATAAAAAAAAAAAATCAGAAAAAAAGGACAGGGAAAAAGGAAAAGGAGGGGTTGCAGTTCCCCCCTCATACTTATTGCTACAGAATCTGCGAAAAAGAAAAAGGGGGAAAAAGAGGAAGGGGGGATAAAAAGTCAGGGGGAAAAAGGAAAACCTTTTTATTATTTTTTATTTTTTGTAAGGAAGAGGTGGAGGGTTCTGAAAGGGAGAAGGGGAAGGGGGGGGAAAAAAAAAAAAGGGGAAAAAGAAAAAGTTCGTCGAATGCACATCTCTCCTTTTATCTTTTCAATGCAAAAGAGAAAAAGGAGAAAAAAAAGGGGGGGGGGGGGGAGGGGGTGGGGAAGAAAAAGAAGGGGGGGGGGAAGGAGTCGTCCCCCACCGTCGTTTAGTAACCA
>Ga0179593_1735310_pt1 | contig 14054 bp, 21 predicted proteins | sample CZODoug2_1_08_16_FD_185931 | JGI IMG/M metagenome (GOLD analysis project Ga0179593, IMG submission 185931) | Vadose zone soil fungal communities from Angelo Coast Range Reserve, California, USA - CZODoug2_1_08_16fungal (PacBio error correction) | ecosystem: Environmental > Terrestrial > Soil >...
GCCCTGGAACCAACGCTAAAAAAAAGAAAGGGGTTGGGAACAGGCCGAGGAGAAAAATTAGAAAAGGTAATCGACCTCCCGGAAGAGCTAAATCGGCTCCGTTCTATACAGACGCAGCCAGACACAAAGACGGCAAAAAGAAGAGATTGGAAAGGGTGAAGGGATATAAAAAGGGTGGTAAATAAAGGTGCCGGGCTGGTTAAGGAGACACAGGACCCGAACGCCGTGGTCGGGATCCCGCATTATGACGGGTTAAATATGCAACCGGCACGAAAGACACGCTGAAAAAGTACCACTCTTAAAAAAATCGCGACGCAGATCCAGGGGGGCTGGCACCGATCGTCTGACGAATTGCGAGGGAGAAACAAAGAAAAGGTTGGGGAAAAAAACAAAAAAAAAAACGAAGGATAAGATTTGTTCCCGGCGTGGATAACCGATCTCGCCAACGACGTGTTCCAACGTGAGCGGGGTCACGCGACGCTTGCGTCCCGACAGCTTATACGGAAAAGATCGAAAAGAGGCGGCGAAAGAGGGATGGGTGGGGAGCCCGAAAAGACAGTGACAATACCTCGGGCATCGCAACAACGGCACGAACAAAAGACCAAGTGGGGGACACAGAACGAAATGTCTCTCGAACTGCAGACATGCGGAGGCGAGAGGGGAGTTGGGGTTTACGACGGAAAAAAAAAAAACAGAAAAAAAGCGCGCAAACACTACCGGTACACGTAATATTGAAATTGATTAACGAGTACTGTACCGTAGTCGTGTAGCAAGTAGAAATGACGTTAGTAGACAGTGCACCAGAACGCGAAAAGAGGACACGAGGAGGAAAAAAGAAAAGGGAGGAAGAGGGAGAAGAAAGCCTTACAACGTTAAATAATGGAGGGGCGACCCATGCTTCTCAGTAAAGGAGGCTACGGTTGCTATTGAGGAAGAGGAGGCAATCTTTTTGGGGAAAGATGTGTCAGAAAGGGGGCTTGAAAAAAAGGCCTGCAAAAGGAAGGGAAAGATCAAAAAAAAAGGTGCGCGATAGGGACCAGACCGTCTTTTGTAATAGATCTTGGAAGCACGAACCAAAATTGTGGGGCCTGTTGGAGAAGAGAAGGAAAGAGAAAACAAGAAGGGCCTGCGGGGAGTCCTAACGGAGTCTGAAATCGGAATGCACCTTTTCAAACTCCCTCCGGCTGGGTTAGCGCATCGCGACTCGCTGCCAGACAGTGAAGGGTTCTGATGCGAGGACGAAGGCGGGGAGGAAAAAAAAGGAAAGAATAGCGCGAAAGAGGAAATGCTGAGGAAAGGTAGAAGGATGGGGGAAGGGCGGGAGTGGAGAGAGGATGAAGACTGGCAAGTATTCCAGGCTACGAATTGCCACGGCTACCTGGTCAGCGGCATATCTTGAGCGCCTTCAACGGAAAGGGAAGTGGATCCTTATGAACAAGGAAAAGGGATGGAAAAAAAGTCCGGAGAGGGGGATCGCCAAGACGGGTCATAAATACTAATTGAACACCGGTGGAAGCCTTAGCTCTACTCTCGAAAGAAGCATACCGTTAACCGTTTGGCGGAGTTGAAAAAGGTCGCGGTCCTCTGCGACCAGGGAAAACGTTTTGGAATAAAGAGTGCCTTGAGCGACGAAAAAAGAGTACGCAGCTATCTAAAGAGTTCGAAGAATCGGGAGGGAACGCACGCCGGCTCCTAAGTAAGGAGGCGGTTTGGGGCGCCGGATTTATAAAGTAAAGTGATTCAAATACGACATCTTCAATAAAGGGGGGTCCCCTCAGGTCTAAAAAAAGCCCGTTAAGATCTGACAACCAGAGTTGACAGATAAGAGAAATTGGGGGGGGGGGGGGATCTATACGCCAATTATTTCGAATTGAAGGAAGTCGAAGTCATCAGATCGCGGCGTGAGAGGGCCTCAACTGGCTGTGATGGCGAAGAGGATTCCGGGGAACATGAAAGGAGAAGGGGAGAAAAGCCGTAAGGGGAGCCGCAGAAATGATGCACGTTCTAACTACTAGCGTATCCCTTCACCATCACCCCCCAGAAAAAAAATGTTCCTATAGCCGTACGTCCCATGAAGGGGGAAGAAGAAAGGGCGCAATGCGCGGAGGGAGCGGGGCAAAAAAACTTCAGAGGAGAAAGGAGGGGGGAGGGGGCTTCACCAGTTGCCCGTCCTTCGAACTTCGGCGCCACAACCCAGGCGATGTAGTGGTTGGTGTCCCCTTGGGCGGAAAACCAGTGGAAGCCGGGTACGGGGGATAGGAAGAGGAAAATGAACATATTCATGAATACTCTATTTCCCCTTCCTTACAGCCCTATCCCCGCCGTAGCCCAAGTCCACATGGATCGGCATCTCCGAAAAAAGGGTGGCGAGCAAAAAGGGAGAACTCAAAAGAACCGATGAATTTACAACGGGGAGTAAGTTGCGAGATATTGGGCGTCGAACAGTACCACGGCGTCACAAGGGTCGAGGGTGCACCGTGGGTCACCGGAAAAAGATCGATGTCAGAAATCGCACAGTGAAGGGGGGGAATACCAGAAGGGATGGAGGCAGCCTGGGCAAAAATTAGGAAAGTGGCGAAGCGAATATATAAGTGTGATTTTTCTGAGATCCCGCAGTCCAGATATCCATGAGACGAAAAAAGGATTAATGCCAGGAGAGAAAACCTTACCGGATGGGTGGTGATAGAAAGCGAGTATAGGTGGGGAAGGGGAATCGTAGAGAGGGGGTCCTAGATTAATGAAACTGTTGGCAGAGGCCTTCCGGAAAGACGACCTCGCGCCACCGAGCGACGCCCAGGGGGGGACAAACTTTCCGATTCCCGATAAGCGGCCAAATTTGAGCCAAATGTGCCTGAAAAGGGGAAGGGTTGAATTAAAAAAGGGAAAAAAGAGAGAAAAAACAACAAAGAAAAATATAGAGATGTCTCACGCAGAAAATGCAAAGGCATTGAATTAAAGGAAAGGGGCAAGCGACGCACTCACTTAAGAGTGGCCTACACCAAATGACGTGGTTTGAGGCCCTCTGAGGGGAGGTGGGCTGGAAAAGAAGGAAAAGAGGAAGTAAGTCCTCAAAAGGAAAGAGGGAACCGGGCCTACGATCTAACCCTAGGCGGCATACGCGAGATTTTGAGGGTGTCGGAGCGAAACAATCAATCCTTGGGAGCGGAATATGTGGACAAGGGCTAGTTGCTCCTTGCATTCGGGGGAAAAAAGTGATAGAGGACAAAAGGGAAAAAGTTCGCTCGCACTGAAGGAGTCGGCCTAGCCCAGGGAACGCGAAACCGGCCGCCATGAGTTTAAGAACGGGTTCTGCCGTCAGAATGTCGCCGCCGACTAGTCGTACTCGCCCCCGACTGGGGGAAAAAAAAACCGAGGAAAAAACCGTTTTCAGGAGGAGGGAAGAGAGAGGTCAAGAAGGGGGAAAAAATTAACTACCGGGGAATTGAAAGGTGGATAACTTCTATATGGAAGTGACTGGAAGCGGGAACTCTGCCTCCAAGGATGCGACTTGCCAGATGACAGTGGGGAAGAACAGCGTAGGGAAATAGAGGGGCGGAAAGAAGACGCTAAGAAGTGCTAGGAAAAGAGGGAAATGTTACCGTACGCAGACTTTCAAGCCGGCGAAAGGCCAGTGCCGCACTGGAAATAAGCCTCCGAGGAAAAAAAGTGTCAAACATAATCCGCCGGGGGAGGCGCAAAAGAAGAAAAAATTGAACGGGAGGGGCGGCTGAACGATCATCGGATTTCTGCACGATGTGCAAAAAAAAGTTCCGTCTACCTGGGCAGGCGCCTAAGAGCCGCTAACTGCAAAGAAAAAAAGCTATGAAATCTAGAAGCATAAGTCCACTGCCCGCAAAGGATAGGAAGGCTTTGTTCCGCCTCAGAGAAGCTCAGGCAGACATTCCGATTCCTCTCGACCGAACGAAAGTCCGAAGAAAAAAAAAAAACCTCAGACCGCAAGGGGCAAGCCAACAGCGAGAGGAAATGACGCGAGCGAGAGGGACCATCGAAGGGAGTGGGTCAAACGACGGCTTGATGTCGGATAGGATTGGAGGTCTAGCAGGGAACAGACACCTGCGGGACCCACCCATAAGAAGAGGGGAAGGATCAGAAAGAAAGAAGCCACAAAAAAAAGGAGGAGAGAAAGGGGGACCGGCGACGTACGTCGACGAAGAGAGAGCTGAGTACCTCGTTGGGGGTTGGCGTCGAGCATGCGCATCCGATAAAAAAAAAGCAGCCGTACTGCCCGCTAGAGAAATGAGCACAAAATTAAATAAGAACGGTAACCAAGGGAGAAGCTAAGGAACGGGGGAGGACAGACAACGGTGTTCAATTTCAGTCGGGGGAGGGCTCTTAACTTGGCGACGCAGGGAACAATGGTCCGGAACGATGCTTAAGGGAGAAAAAGATGAACAGTGTGAAGCGCGGGAGCCGGGCCGCTGAAAGAGGGGACAGTCATTAGGGGCAAAGTTGCCAGTCCGTACTCATCTAGCTCCTATTCCCGCTCTTAAAAAAGGCGGGCCCTGGCTGCTGCTGCAGAGAAAAAAAAATATTCAAAAAAACCGCTAATCATCCAAAGAAAGAAGCGGCCAAATTCCAGATCTGGAGGCGTCTTCGAAGAGGGCGAAGAACAGAGGTTTTTCCGGGGGAGGGGGGTGAAACGGGCAATGCCCTATTTTCAAAACCGTCAACCGATCAGACTATCGCGCCACGGTTCAAAGGAAGACCAAAAAAAAAGGGGGGTCGTTCAAGTACCGAAAAAATGAAAAAAAAGAGATGAGCACACTATCTCAGGGGGGTTTCTTTTTGGTTTTGGCAGGTCGGCGCAAGGCGGATCGTGGCAGGAGATCCAAAGGCAAGGAAACACAAAAGACCATGAGAGAAAAAGTAGAAGAACTGGGGTATACTGTGTCCCCTTCTCTACCGGAAAAGTTTTCAGGGCTATGATGCGCGCCTGGCAAGGATGTGACGGTCATGAGGGAAGGGGGAGAAGTCCTCGAAAAGAGGGGGGACGGAGGGGGAGGTAAAGACGGGGGTAACGTTCATAAGGGGGGGCGTTACAACTCCTACTTTACAGAAGAAAGGGGACGTTAAAGCAATTTCAAAGAAAATGACTGACAGGTAGTGTGCGCGCGGAGAGGGCAAGGAAAGAGGAAACCCTGAAAAAAGACCCGAAAGCGCGGGACGCCGAATGCCGAATGCATTTCGAAAACATTTTCGTCTGTGTCCCCACTTGGAAGTCGGGGGACGTTTGGGCTAGGAGAGGGGAAGAGCACTGGAAGTGGCTAAAGGAAAAAGATAATAAAACAAGACGGCGAGGGAGTCATGGAATAGCTATCCGTTACGTCAATATTAAAGGTGAAGCTAACTTTGAACACGTCAGTTGGCGGAGCCAAAAAACTCCAACGGTTATAAAAAAAAGAGGGAAAAAACCGAAGGGAAAAGAAGGGGAAAACCGATAAGTTGAAGAACTTGAATCTCAATCTTGGAAGAACGATCGGTGCCCAACAAGGATCTGGGCGGCGATAAAAAGGGAAGTTGGGTGGCGGGAGTTGGATAGAGGATACTCACTTCAATAATACTGAAGTCGAAAAAAGGTAGAGGAAAGCGCAGGTTCGGGGCAAGGAGAAAGAAGCCTGCAACGGAAAAAAGGGATCAGGGGGGGGGAACGGCGAGACCGGCGATAGGCTACATAAAATTCGTGCGTAGTTTGTCTGGCGCCGTCTGGAGGAGGAGCAGAAAGGTCGGAAATTGACGGCGAAGGGAGTGGGAGGACTACAACCTTCGAGTCTCGCGTGGTTAACAGGATCTCTCAACAACAAAACAAGGGGGAGATGCACGGAGTGGAAATCCCCAAAAAAAAAAAAAGAGAACGCCGCTCCTTCAAAAGTCTCTTTCAAATTACCGCAAAGACAACGACGGCTCCGAAGAGAAAAAAAGAGAAGAAGAACAGAGAGCATGGGGATATCCTTTGAAAATTCATGTTGCCGTGCTGGTGAGAATAACCGAAACACCTGTTAGAAGATTTAAATGGGATAGGGAGCAACACATGACTCAAATGCGGGAAACCAGAGGGAACCAAATCGGCTACCATAGGAAAGTTGGCTGGACCTAGTGAGGCAACGCTTGCGACTGTCAGGAAACCTCGGGGGAGGAAGGGGCTTAAAGCAGGTGGGGCTATATGGGGTTGCCGATTTTCGTTATCACCGGAGAAACGGGGCCACGAAGTGTTTCAACGGTGGAGCTTCCAGCTGACCTGATTTGCCTCGCCGGCTAGCAGTATAGGGCTCAAGTCGAAAGATTTAAATCGGCAAGTTGACACTCGAAATCGTCCAACAACGGCACAATCCAAGTGGGGACACAGACCGAAAATGTCTTTCTGAAACGCAGAGGAAACAGGCGGCGGGCGCAGGAGCCGGGGGAGGAGGTTTGGAAAGAGGTAGAATAAACTCGAACCCGGTAGAAAAAAAAAAGGAAATAGTGGGGAAGGAAATCTTAATGAGGATTCGTTGTAACGAAACCAGCATGACGTTTAAAGTAGACGGGGGGCCTATCCGAACGCGCGCCCAGAAAACTGGGAAAAGAACGAGAGGGACAAGAAAGGAGGAAAAAAGCCGGGAAAGGACGACAGCTCATAGGCACTTATGCTATTGATATTCGTCCTCGCATGCCGGAAGTTGCCGATGTGGCAGATACCCGCACAACAAAGGGGCGAACTGGAGGAAAAAATGCCCCCGAAAACCGAGCCCAGGCAGATAGGGGAATCAGACCGTCTTGGGTAGAGCTTGAATGCACTACCCAATGGTGAACCCGGCTGCGGCACGAAATGCGCAAGAAGAAAGCGACCAAAGTGAAAGGCTGACCGGAGACTGGAAAAAATCGGGCCAAATGGTGAAAACGCCTCCGGCAAAAGGTTCGCGCAGCGGAAATACGCGGAAATGAGGTTGGGGACTGGTTCTGATTGGGGCGACCGTAGCGGCGGACGGGGGAAGAGATATAAGGGAAATCGACATAGGGGGAAGGCCAAAAAGGGGAGCCCTTCGAGGGGGAAAGGAAGCGGGGAGGGGGCACGAGAAGCTGATTAACGGGGGGGCAGGATTCCTCCCAAGAGAATGCCACGGCTACTCAGCTGCCGAACAGGCAGGGTACGGCACCGGAAAAAGGCGGAGAGGGGGCGGCAAAAAAGGGGAGGGGAAAAGGGCTGGAGATCGCAAGTTTAAAGAAAGATAGACGAAAGTGAACCCCTTGCTTTTGCAGGAAGCGCTAACGCTCTCTGAAGCCTACCAAAAAACCCGTTTGGGGGCGGGCTTGAAAGGGGGGGAAAAAGCTCCTGCGACGGGGGAGGAGCTGCTCGACGCAACGAAGGGGACTAAAGAGGGACGAATACGGCGACGTCACTTAGGCTTAAAGCGCCGAATGAAGATATCATGCGTTGTGGCCGGAGGGGGCAATATTCAATTTTCAAAATACAAAGAGCAATCAAAAACCCGAAGGAGGATGACCGGACGGCCTATCGACATCAAAAGCGGTCTGAGGCAATACGATCTTTACGATGGGAATCATGAAATTGGCGCTACGAGTCAAGTGTAGGCGAATGGAAGGGCGACGCTCATAATAGGGAAGGGGGCAGGAGGGAGAGGCAGAAGAGAAGAGTTCCAAAATCGCGAAGGAGGGGGGAAGAGAGCAAGGGAGTGGGGAAGGCGGCACAGCCTTCTGCAAGGTGGCTGGCCGCAAGGAATAATGAGGAGAAGGAGGGGAAGGAAGGTTAAGGGATTAAAAGAGAGGCTCTACGGAGGGCGGGAAGTGTAGACTGGGGCAACGGCGGTGCCCATCGTTCCCAGACATGTACTCGGGCAGCAACTCAAGTTTGAGACTGTGGCAGAGAAGGAAAAATTTCACCGCGACGGCAGAAAAAACGATATGGGGCAACCGGAGGGAGCTGAAAAAGGGGGACGGACACTGGCCATCGATCGCTCCTGAAAAAAACCGTCCGGCGTCGTCCTGGGGCGTAGCGCACCTGAACCTCGTATTTTCTGATCAGAAAGTAAGGCCGACTAGAGCAGACGTCGAAAAATGGAGATGGGGGCATAAAGAATTGAAAAAGGTCGCCGCTGCCAGGGCTACATATAGCCGGTCTCCACAGCCAGAAGTTACATTTCTGAACTTCAAGGCCGTCCAGTGAGAGATCTTTGGGGGAAAAAAGGCGTGACGGGAAAAAGGGGTTAAGTCAACCAGAGGAGGAGAAGAGGGGTCGAAAAGTGGGAAGGGGGGCAGAACCGGGGTGATACCCGATGGCGGCCTGAGGCGGCCTCCCTGGGCTAGGCCGGCGCTCCGTGCGAGGCGAATAAGTGTATTGGAGGGGAAAAAGAGAAAGAAAAGGAAAATCAAATGGAAGGAACTGAAAAATATCCAGAAAGAAGGATCCAAGGAGTGAGAACTCCTGAAACCGAAGAGAGGGAAGTTTCCGAGTGGTTAGATCGTAGGCAATTAGGGCCGCGATTAATGAATCGACTGTTGGCAAGAGACTTCCGACGACGCGCCACGAGCGACCGACCCAGTGACCAAGCCGAAGGAAAGTCAGAGCAGTTTGAGCCACAGGCCTTGAGAAAAAATTTCCGAAAGGGACAGAGAGAGAAAACACCAACAACGGAGAGGAGTACAATATATAGATGTCAGAACGCTGCGATATTCAAAGCATTGTATTTATTCAGGCATCTACGCAGCTTAAAGAGTGGGCTCAACATACTAGGGAGCGGGGGGGGGGGAAAAACCGCTTGCTTAGGGGCTGGGAAGAAGGTACGGGAAAATGCCACAGTCTCATTAATCGCTGCCACGCACAGCCGACGATAGAACATCCATTTAATCGATACGCGAGATTTTGGAGTTGCGATCACCCAATCCTTTTGAAGGAATAAGAAAAAGCATCAACGCTCAGGGAGAAACATTTGGGGGGGGGATGACGGGCAGCACAGGGAGAAGTCGCGCCGCCATTTGCTCAGCGCTCGGCAAGGAAAAGAGAGCAGCTAAACCAGGCGCAAGGTACCTACACCAAGAGGCCAGAATGGAGGCTAGAAGCGCAACAGGTGGGGTTAAAAAAAACCGGAAGGGAAGACACCGTGGTCCGGAGACTTCCAATAGAGATCGCACTGGACGGCCACGTTGAAAAGACAGAGACTCCGGCCTGGTGGAGAACGGAGAAGGGATGCAGCGGGGAAAAAAAAAGTAGTAGGGCCTGAGAAAGAAGACACGGCGATATGTCAGGAGGGAATATCTTACATGAAGATGAATCGATACGTTTTTCATTTAGGATTCATTCCTACGGAAAGGAAAGACCGACGGTCAAATGGACAAGAAGGGGGAAAGAAAGAAAAGAAAGCCCGGGGGAAAAGCTACAATCGCCTTTGTTTCGAGAATCGAATTCGGCAACTGTTGACCGAATATTCCACCGTCTTGACATAACGGAGTTCTGCACGATCATAAAGGAGGAGGGGGGAAAGGTGCAGGAACAGGAGAGGAAAGAAAAAGGAAGGAAACATGGTACGTACGGTATCGAACATCTTGTTTCGAAGGGGGGATACGATCAGCAGTAGAACGCCATTCATTGCGGCAGCAAGTGAAATTAAGAGGAAATTCAAAGCGAAAAAAAGGGGGAGCTAAAAAAGGCGAGCTTCTGGCGCAAAAAGAGGACAAGTTTGCAAAAAAGGCCCCCCTGCCCTGCGACTGAGTGCCGACGACTTCATTCAATTCGTACTGGCGACTCGGAAAATGTCCGCGGAAGGGGTCAATCTATGGGAAAAAAGACATAAGGAAAAGCCTCCATCCTTGACCACCATAGTATCCGTGATTAGGAAAAATGGAGGGGAAGTTTTTAATCTTGAGACAATCCGCGCCACAACGCGGAAGGGGAGAGCCGTGCCAAGATTCGAGAAAAGGGGAGGTCCTTGAGGCAATGAGAGAGGGACTATAAGGAACACGTCCTTTCCGAGATCAAAACTGCGTAGAGAGAAAGGAGGACTTGCCGGCGACATAAAATCACAAAAAACGGTACCGTATGCCGGAGGTAGAGAAAGAAGCGCTAAGGCAAGCACCGCGGGAGGGAGGGGCGAGAACCTTGTCATCGCAAGTGAAAAATCATTGTCCCGGACCGATGCTTGAAGCGTGCGCGCCTATGACCGGGTTCAAAGCAAAAACTCGTAGATCGGAAAAGGTTCTGAGGGAAAAAGAAGCCGTAAAAAAGGACGAAGGGAGGTTCGCGGCCATTCCTTACTGAGAAGAACCTGTGACGCCGACGGGGGACGGAAACGAAGCTCCTGCGTTAGAAGGGAGAAAAGAAAAAGTAGTCGATTTCCCAGCGCGAAAAAAAGCCGAACCAATCAGAACACGTCAAAAACAGAGGGGGGAATTATTCTCCCGATGAGCAGAGGTTGTGCCGGAGGGCGGGAGGCTGTCCCGATTTTTCAGATCCGGTTTCAGAGAACGATCATTACTAGAGAGCACTCTTGGGGAAAAGGGAGGCTTTCGAAAATCCCAAGAAAAAAATTGGTATTCCAAAAATCTACTTACACCAAGACGGCTCAAGAGCGCGCAAAGGGGAGGGGGGGGGTGCAGGTGTTCTGGCAAAAACGGTCAAATTCGGGCACGATCCGACGAGTCATCCGTAAACCAAAAGGAGAAAAGGCCGAACGGTAGCATAATTTTCCGAGAACCCTTTTGTCTCCCTTCTCGAGAGGAGTTTTCCGGACTGATGGACGACGCTTCCGGTGCAACGGGGGAGCCGCCGCCGAAGGAGGAGAGAAAAAGGGTCCCCAGGTACGTACCGGGAGGGGGGCACGTCTACTTTAACATGACTGGGTCGTTAAAAGCGATAAGGTAACCCAGGTAGAGGGAAAATCAATTTCAATATTACTACGTGAAAGGTATGTTCGCGGAAAAAATCGCCGTCAAAAAAAAGGGGAGACGCACGGCAACCGGGAAGAGAGGGGCAGTACGGAGTCTGTGGCCCACTGGAGAGGTCGTGCCTTGTTGGCGGGAGGAAGGTATTGTCATGAAGGATGCCGGTGCATCAAACACAGACCGAGAAGAGTTTGCTGGAGTAGATACCGTGAGCAATATTCGTAGCTGGACGCACGTTGAACCGGGCGTTGGAACGAGCCGAGACATCCGGTTGTAAAAAAAAGAAGCCCCAAGGGGAAAAAAAGGCGGAGATGAAAGAAGGGTGAAACGCCAAGCGTGCAACGATCGGTGTCACAAGGGATCTGGTCGATTTGCAGGGGGAAAGTTGGCCGCAGAGTGGTAACGGGGGGATACGGGAAGAGGAGAAAAAAGCTAAGAGAAAAGCGAAAAGGGGGGGAGTTGTACGGTTATATCTTCTAAAAAAAGCCGGCCCCTCTGAATTTACCAATGATATCAACAGAACTTTCAAAAAAAAGGAAAGTTTGTGGAAAAGTCTGTATAGATAAGAAGCCGAGGGGGGATAACGGGGAGGTCTATGACCGTCAAGTTAATGGTGAAGGCGCGAAAGTCAGAGATTACAAAAGAGGGGGAGATCAACAAGGAGGGAGGGGGGGAAAAGAAGATGACTTTCCCAACGCACGGGAGATGTTGTAAGCGGAAAAAAAACATCGCCTAGCCGCGCCTTAAAAAAAGAAAGTCCTAGAGAAGATCAAGAAGGAAGCTAGAAAGGGGAGGGACAAAAAAAAAAGACGAAAAACGAGACGGTTACTGTAGAGATGCGTCTCGGGGGAAGGTGATTCCTTTTGTAAGTATAGGGGGCGGATGGTACGGGACTCTATGAAAAGCACTGGCGTAGGGGTGGGGGGGAGGAGTAAAAGCACACCCTAGGACAACGCTTTCACGAGCGGCCAACGTCTTCACGCAATAACAGTCCCGTTGTCTGGCAAACTCGTAGCAACGCTTGACTGTTCAGGTTATGAAGGAAGGCAGCGGAACGAAGCTGGTGAAAAGATGGAAAAGTCGATTTCGTGAAGGGAAGGGGATCCGCCACGAAAAACGTGAGCTTCACGCTTAAAAGGAAGGGCCGTCCCGGATTCCTTATCATTTACCAACTCAACGCCTCTGGCCGTCGTGGAGGGGAAGAGGCTGGAGATCGACAAGAGCATCAAAAAACAACAGAACGGAGACCAAGGGGATAAAAAAAAAGAAAATGTCTTCTTCTAACTGCAGGGCGGGTCACAGGCAAGGCTCAGTCAAGGCTCACTCGGAAGGGGCAAAAGACAAGGAGAAAAAAAGAGTAACGTAATATTGTGATTGAACGTCCATCTTACTGGTCGTTGTAACGACCAGTATCAGGAAAACGAAATACAGTGCAATCCCTCAAAAAAAATCCGAAAAAAGGGGAGACGGCGGAGGGGAACCCCGTAGGAATCCTTGGGCCTAATCCGCCGGACAACGTGGGGAGAAGAAGTGCTAAAACGTACTCAGGAGCTCTTAAGAATGTGGCTATTCGTCTCGCATGGAAGCTCACTGCCGAGGGGTGGCAGATCCCCCACGACAGTTGGGATTAAAACTCCTGCCCGAACAAGAAAGAGTGGATCAGAGATGAAAAAACTTGGTGTGATGGGCACCCTTGCGCAAAAGAAAGCGCAAAGGGAAGAAGACAAACGGAACGCTAGTCCGAAGGTTCTCTCGGGGGAAGAGGGGGAAGGGGGCAGGCACTAACGCCAGGGCCATCGTACCCCCCTCCCACCAAACGAAGAAAAATCTGTGAAGGGGAGGAGTTGGGCGCGCCGGCTTGTCTTACCGTCCGGTAGCGCTTACGTCATGGGTAAATCGACTATCTGCAGGATGGTATAAAGAAGCACGCCAGGGAAAATGCGCTTTTAGGAGAGTTCCGGCAAATGTGCAGAGATGTGGGGGAGGAAAAAGTGCCCCGGCTTCCGGGAACCGAACATATCTTGACGGTAGGGCCCGGGGACGCGGGAAGTGGGAAAGGTGCTGGCGGGAGGGAAAATCGTAAAAAGGGGCACTTGGCGAGGTGGGAAGAAAAGGAACAGCACAAGTGAACACCGGGTCGGGGGGGAAGTCGCGAACGCTACGCTTCGAAAGAAGCAGAAAGACGTTTGGAAAAAAAACCAAAGTGGCTAAAGGGGGGGGAAGAGAGAGTAAGGACCTGCCTGCTATCGGACGCTTAGCATCTCGGTACGCCAAGGACAACGAGGGTACTGAGGCTAATCGATTCTCGACGTCCTTAGGGAAGAAAAAGGGAGCGCCAGAAATGTAGGATTGGAGAGGAGGGGGGAAGGTCAAGGGAAGAAAATCTTCGCAATAGGATTCCTATGGTGGTTCCCGAAGTGCGCTTTCTCCAGCTTATGAACTCGGACGTTCCTACGCATCAAAGGGGCAAGAAAGAAGGCAGCCACTCAGGAAAAACAAGTTATAGGGGAAATCAGATAGAAGGGGGGGGGCATGCGGTCAAAAGGCGGCGAGTCAAAGAACCATCGTTCCTGTCGATATCGATCGCATTGGCGGCCTCGAGCATGATGATGAAGCGCAACAAGAGAAGGCCGCAAGGAAAAAGACTGCAGGTCAGTCACCACAAAAAAAGGGGGAAAAAAGAGGTCAAGAACCTAAGGCTCTCGCGCCACTGAGGGACGCAACTTCTCGTGAAGCCCCAGAACTTCCTGAGGTCGGCACAAAAGACGTTATGAGACGGTGGCATTGAGGGAGGACATTGCACTTCAACAAAAGCCACTTAGAAAAGAGGAAAAAATGTCGGCAAAGACTTCCTGACCGGCGGCGTACGTCACATTGCCGTAGTAATCTCAGCAAAAGCCTCTTAGGCGATTCATGATCAGAATTCCGCTATTTCGACTTACTTCGCCCGATCACCAGAGGCGGCGAAAAAGGAAATGAGCAATGAGCGATGAGCCGGGCGAAAAGGTTTCGAAAAAGAAGGTTACATATGGCCTAGGAAGGGGAAATGCGAGAGGGAGCGAACAGACCACGCGTCGGATCGCCGTGTTCGCAACCGGGGTCCTCTGCGGGCGAACCGATCGATGGAGGGAAAGGAAACCATTTGGGCTCGAAAGAACAAG
>Ga0179593_1278063_pt1 | contig 14053 bp, 14 predicted proteins | sample CZODoug2_1_08_16_FD_185931 | JGI IMG/M metagenome (GOLD analysis project Ga0179593, IMG submission 185931) | Vadose zone soil fungal communities from Angelo Coast Range Reserve, California, USA - CZODoug2_1_08_16fungal (PacBio error correction) | ecosystem: Environmental > Terrestrial > Soil >...
TAATCAGAAAACACGTGAGTGCTGCATAAAACAGGTTTTTGGGGATAAATAATGGGGTGAGAGGAAGTAAACTGTTCTCAGGGTTTATTCTCCACAACAACCACCCACCCAATCTCTTAGTTTTGGGGAGGGGTAACACTCGTGGGAGAGGTTGCGATTCATGTAAGATGAAGCAAGCGACATTAAGAAACTTGCACCAACATATGACTCGCGGGAGAAGTTGATTGAGGGCTTATACATTACTTCAAGGGGGAATGGAGGAAAATCAAAGAAAGGGTGCTCCTAGCGGTGACCGGAGCTAAGCGAAGGTGGCGGCGTTAATGAAAAAAACCGCTACACGTGACGGATTAATGGGGGGGGGGTCACACGATCACCGGAAAGTGCGAGGCAGTGGTACCCGACGAGGGGCGCTCGTACCTGTCGGAACAATCGACCTAGGAGGATGTTGTAGCCAACTTGGGGGAGGGGGACAAGTTGGTTTCACGTGAAGGGCCGTAGGAAAGGGGAAGACCGCCGTCTTTTGGGGAACCTGGTGGGGAAATACGTCGAAGGGGAAAGAGGGAGAGTGTATGGAACTCTGATTTGGGGGGACGCATTCCTGGGGCGAAGCGCCAGCTGTTTCTGAAAAAGAAAAGTGATGAAAAATGTCCGTGAAGGGAGGGTACACAAGGGGATGGGACATTCCCATTTGTTGGTTGGCGAGTGGGGAACTGGGGATGCCTCATTTCCAGGGGAAAAACCGTTTGCAAGGGACCGGTGAGGCCTTTGACCTTCGGCACGCACCAGTGTGCACACGGGGAAAAAAGGATGAATCTGACCGAGGTGTCACGAAAAAAAGGACCGGGATGGCCTGGGAACATAAGAAAAGAGGGAAACGTTCGGATCGGAAATAGACTACCGGAATCCCGTTGAAAGAGAAATTGGAAGGGGGGGGGGGGGGCAATAAGAAGGGGGAACGACGCGAAGGCGGGTCTCAACAGAAAAAACACAAGTGAAAAAAGATGAAAACTGACGATCTTCGAAAATAAGTTAACGTCGGAATGCGGGTGGGAATCACACTCTTCCCGGTGGTATTGGGCCGTGCCCGAAACTGCTCTATGGGGGGGTACTTTGGGGTCCAGAGGGAGGGGAAAACCGCCAGGTCATGAACTCGTACAGGTCAGCACCTCAGGCAAAACCGGTCTTGGGGAAGACGCAACAAGGATAAAAGGTAGGGACTAAAGATGGGGAGAGTTCCGAGTATACAAAGTAGTGGAGAAAGATGAGGGCAGAGGCAGGGTCCTCACAAGAGGTCAAGATGCAAAAGCTACCAGGGTTTGATTTTGGGGAAGAAAAATCACAGAGAGAAAACAAACGAAATAAAGACCTCAAGGTTCTATATGGCAAGTCGATAGAACGCACGATACCAAAAAGAGAGGAGAGGATCACGGAGAAGGGCTGATCATTGCATTGCCGGGGTGGTCTTCGGCCGCTCCATGGGTTCTTTCAGAACAAAGGTAAATGGCAGAGAATGATCGAGGAGAGGGGAAAGAAACTAAGGGTAACGTTGGGTCGATCGGAGAAAAAAAATAATCATGTGGACGGTCCGAAGAGCGGAGAAAGGGAGGAGGTACCATTAGAAACGTCGGAGGGAGGACAGGGAGCCATGGAAAAGGGACCTTGAAGTCCAGTGCGTAGTCAATGACTTATGACAGGAAGGGAGCTATGGTGAGCCCTGAGTTTCAGGTGTCTAACGGGAAAGGAAACCCTATGGTGCGAAAAGAAGACTGCCATTGAAGATTATGCAGGAACATCCGACGAATCTTGGGGGTGAACTGGGGGGAGGGGAATCGAAGGCAGCAACAAAAACGAGGATGAGTAGTATACAAAATCAAGGGAACAAGATCACGGGCATCGAGGGGGAAGAGAAAAAATGAAACCAAACGGGGACAACCCATTGTGATAAATGCGTAAAAAACTTGTGTAGGAGGGAAGAAAAAATCCAAAAAAAAAGAAAAAAAAGGGAAAAGGAGCAGCGGGACTTTAAAGACATTACTACTCAACTGGAGAAGAGTAAGTGACGGGGAGTGCGCCGCAAAAACACTCACAGGGCACCTAAGGAAAGGAACATGGAAAGGAGCTACAAAATGGCTAAGCAGGCGGAGGGGTGAACTCTCGATACAACACGTAGGGGTACTCCGATCAAGGAGAAAAAAATCCCAACGGAAGTGAAGACCCAGACCCAAAACTTCGCCGAAGGAAAAGGGTAAGGTTATTTCTGGAAAAAGAAATCATAGCAGGGGCAAATAAAGGCGAAAGTACAGGGGAGAAGACCAGATAGACGGGAAGATCGATGACGTTCGAGATGTGGTCGGAAAATCCAAAACAACCTGGCTGGAAAATAGCTGGGAGGGCTAGACCTCTGACGTTTGGGGATCCTTGCGGAGCCTAGAAAAAAAACCTCCAAAGGGGAGTCCTTAAGCAAGGAAATGGGAAAGAAACTTCACAACTTTTACAGCATCGTAGTAAAGCAAACACGGCGTATTACAGGCAGGAGACAACAGTTCAGTAAACAAAAGGGAGGGAGAGCGATCCAGAAAGGGTGGTTGTAGGAGAGAAGTGGGCAAGACGTTGTAAGCCGTATCAGACAAAAAAAACGCAGGATATAAAATGAGGGGGAAAAAAAGCCAGGTAGACACGAACAGGGAACAGAAGAAGAAAAGCCTATGGTGGGGTTGGCAAACAAATGAAAAGAAGAAGAGAACGAGAATTCATGGCTAGCTGGTGACGCGCTAGGGAGAAGGTGGGTACTTGCCTTTCCGGGAGGGGGAAAGAAAAATGAAAGCCGTCTGAAGCAAGTAAAGACGCCGGAGAGACAAATTATTGGAAATATCTTCCAAACGGAAGTAAAAAAATTACCGCTCCGCAAAGTAAAGGGAACGGGGGACTTTCCTATGGGGGTCAACCGGAAAAAAAGGAAGGAAAGGTGTACATGACCCGGTCAGATACAAGGGGGAAAAAGGAAGGAAAGGAATCCGGTCACGCAAACTACAAAAACTAAGGAAAACCGGTTAAAAGACTTGATCAGGCGAATCGACAAGACTGTCGACAACAGACACAGAAAGACCGCGGGGAAAGGGAGGGGAAGGAGAATAGCGGGAGCTGTGACTGTCATCATTCGTTCGCCTGGGGGCCTGACAAGTAGGTAAGGTGAGAGAAAAAAGTATGGAAAAGTATCGGGGGGAAGGGAAGCCACGTAGGGGGGGACAGTCGATAACACGACCAAAACCTTTATAGACGGAGGGGGAATTTTTACCAAAAGTGTGAGTTAAAGGCAGGGAAGGAAGGAAAAAACGCCTATCTGTCTAAACAAACAGCGGACACGAGGTTAGAACTAGCTTTTACTCTGCCACTCCGACAACTGTGAGAGGGGGAAACAGGCTCAGTCCATTGGGGGTGGTGCGCTAAGTGGACGATTACCATCCTTAACGAGGAATAATGGTCATTGTCGTACGTTAGATGGTGCTGAACGAGGAAAGAAACGGTAGGGAAACAAATTCAACGCTGGGAAGAGAATAGAGAAGCTCGCAAGGAGGAGGCATTGATCTGGAGTTCTTTTCTCAAACCGAGGAAAAACAAACAAGAATTAAAGTGGAAACTCAAGAAAGTAAAAGATCAGGAGGAGAACAAGCGCACAGGGATAGCCTAACAACCTTAATTATGCCAAAAGGGGGATGACCAAAGGGGGGGAAAACTTTTTTAGGAGTAGAGAAAAAGAAAAGACAAGACAAGTGGGAGGGGATTGGAAGGTACTGAATTATACCCATGGACAAAAAATAACTAAGATAGAAAAAGGTAAAGGAACCCTTGGGGTGGGGGGAGACAGTGGTATCCGCTTTTATCGCAGTTATAGGAACAGATGGGGGACTTCTTAACGGATAGAAAGGTGAATTAGGAGACTCATTATTCAAAACGATAGGGGTCTGATGTCGTGAGGAGGTCGGGGAAGAGCCGATGCCCATTCTTGATGTCCACAAGACATCTGGCATTTGCCTGAACGGCAATTACATAAAGGGAAGGCCGAGAGGCCTCCTTAATCAGAAAAAGGAAATACTTAACTTGGGAAAGGAGAAGAGTAGAAAACTTTCTTTAAGTCCTTTATTTCTAGGCAAAACCTAGTCCTCACCGAGTGAGCATATAGTTGTGGAGGAAAGGCGTTTGGGAAGGGTGTATTCCCAGGCGACAGCCAGGAGGAGAGGGACCGTGGAGGTCGGAAGGGAGGGGGGGGAAATACCCTTTTTTTCCCATCAGGCAAAGCACGGGGGGGGAGAGTGAGGAACGGTGCACGGAGAAGACACTCCGCTGACCCGAGAAAAGGATCCTGAAAAGGGGAAAGAGCACACAAGACTTCGTCTAATTCCTGGTGGGCAGACCCTCAATTGGAGGGAGAATAGGGCCATAAAAGTAGCGGGGGAAGCCATAGGGACTTGGAAAGAAGAGGAAAGAGATTTGAAGGATATTTTTGCAAAGCTCAGGGGACTTTGGGGCAACGAAAGCGGGCCGGGAAGAACAAGAGAGGTGGGGTGGGCAAAGTCCAATTTTCTATGAAAGGGGAGATCGACAGAACTAAAGAGCCCAGCTCAAAGATAACACATCAAAGACTCAGTCACGATTAATGTATAAGATCAAGGACAAAAGGGAAGAAATATTCCATCACCTATGCACTGGACAACGTCGAAAGAACAGGGAACCAGACTGGGGGCCGCTGGAAGTGAAGCATGAAGGAATCCCAGTCAAACAGGAAGAACAATAAATTCTCACAAGCGACAACCTCTACGCACATTCCGGGGGTCGAAAAATAGATACTTGAGGTTTGAACTCATGTGGGACCGAGGTGAAGAGAAAACCTTTACTTTTTACGTATAAATCGTCTAAAAAAAAAAAAAAAAGGGGGGATGGAGTAAATGAGGGGAGGATTAAACTAAAATGGAATTAGTCACCTAGGGGGGTGCACACCCAGGCGTGCAAAAAAGGAAAAGGTAAAACTAGTGCCGAAGGCCTGACGACAGGGGAGGGCGGAGTGGGAGCAAATCTGTCTTTTGCGTTGGGTTCAGGATTGACCAAAGGAAATTGAGTGGGGGGCAATCCAGGAAACACGAGGGGAAATGTTAGGAGAAGGAAAAGGGGAAATCAGATGATTTGACATGGTACGGAACAGGTTCAGTGAGCTTGGATAAAAGATCGTTCAGCCCAGGAAGATCGAGTTGGGGGGGATTATCTGGCCTGCGGAGGATCGATGTGGAACCTGGGTGCAAGAAGGAAAGAGCAAATTGGCTATTCAAATGGTTCGCTAGATTTAGCATGAAAAAAATTCATTCCGGGGCCACCGTTCCAATGACGATGACAAGATAAATGCCCTTCCCACATCGATTCAGGTGATCCAGTTCTCCGAGATGTTGGGGGAGGGTCCGATCAGTTATTTAAAAATCGGGGTTCCCGCCGAAAGAGCCTCGGGAACGGAAGAAAGAAGGGGAAGTCTGTCTTGTTGACGTGAACACGCAGGAAAATCAAATTGAAAAGCGTCACTTTTCTATGGGAGATCATTTTAGGCAATGGGACTTACGGCGCCGACGAATATTGGACCTCTCAGCAGAGGTGGACAAAAGGAAGGGGTCTGTCACTCCTCAAAAGAAAACCTACGGGCTATGTAAGGGTCTGCGGAGATTGTGGGAGTGGGCGACCGGACAATCCATCAAAGATAACATTTATAGAAAAACTTATAGAGCAGAGGGGAAACGTAGGGTTTGGGGGAAATCGAAAGGACATTAGGAAGTGCCCGACTAGGAGGAGGGATCGGGGAAACAAGCCGATTAAGGTGGATCAACAAGTAATACGGGGGGGGAACGGATGCGTCGGAGGTAAGATCAGGGCAAAACAATAGTTAATTGTAACATACTGAAGGAAAATGGGGGGGGGGGACTAGGTCTTGCCCCGACGCAAAATCGTTGAGGGAATCGAGGGAATCATGTGAAGCTAACTAATGGAGACTGCAAGTTGCTGAATAAACAGAAAAAAATAGGTGTGGGCAGAAGAGGACTGCGCCGCATCTCTTCAAAACTGGTTTCGCAAAAAAACTTGCTTGACTTTGGACATTCGTGGAGTACCGGGGGGGCCCTCAATCAAAGGGAAGTTCAAACAGAAAAGAAGTGTTGACTGGTGGTCTTATCAACCTGGCAAGCAAAACCGGGTAAAACCGGGAGGGTATCGAAAACAAGAAGTTGGGGTAAAGCAGAGTTCGCGGCCGAATACCAGGGGCGCGGGAAGCACTCGGATGTTTAAAATTGAAAATGAAGAAAAGGGAGAAGCGGTGGGAATGCATAAAAGCAAAGGAAGAAAGGGGAGACTTGCTAAGAAACGAAACTCTCATAGAGGATCTCATGTAGAGGGGGGGGCGTCTTTCTAATTACTTGAGAAAAATTCGACACAAACAAAAAGCTCTAGGAGAAGTTGCCTGACGATAGCAGAGACATTGGTACTTCACAAAAACGAGCGCACACTTAAAAGGAGTTATTGGTTGTCCACGATCACATTTGCGTTAAAAACGTCGCGCGTCGGATCCGCAACGGAGAGTGGATAACTCGAGGGTCGTGGTTTAGCATTTGCCTTCTTCCGGGGAAAATGACACTTCTTGGTGGGGAAAAAAAAAGACTCAAAGGAGAACATTCAAGGCGAAAAGGGGAGAAAGGTGGACTAGCCTTTTGGACGCGGCCTAGAAACGACCCATCAGTTTGGGAAAGAGTGAAGCGAATTGCCTTCCTGGAAAGAACGTTTTTGAGGGGGACGGGGGTTGGTTAGAAATTGTGGGTGCTTGATGCATGCAAGGGTCCAGGAACAAAGTCAAGGAGAGCGGAACTTACGCGGATGAGGGGGAAGGAAAGTAAGGTTTGTAAAAAGGCTCGGACCGCTGGAAGACCCACCCTGTTGGCCGTGAGAACGTAGAGATTAAGGAACAGTTGTTCAACGAAGGAAGGAACCCCTACTCAAGCGGACGGGGGTGGAGATCAGTGAAACGCTTTTAAGGCGCGGGGGGAACGAAGAGGAAATAAGGGGTTGGATGGTTCAGAAAAAACGGCAAAGGAAAAATTAAAAAAGGGGGGGATCCTCCTGCTACTGAATGAGAATAAAATGGAATGAGGGGCAAGACTTTGGGCAAGTTTGGGGGGACAGGTCAACTGGACTTTCTGGGGTCAACTTCAACTTCCCCGGGAGAGGGCGAGTATGCTTGGTTTGGGACCAGCAGACGCGGAGAAGGGTTTGGGGGGTTTCAAAGAAGGAGCCGCTACCCATCAACATACAATTTTTGGTGACCCGAGGGGTCGATAACTTTTCCTTTCCGACAATGAAGCACATACAGGAGAGGAAGTAAGGAAATGAATCGGCTGAAGGCATCCGCGGTAAACACCACCAGAATGACTAAAAGGTGTCTTGGATGTTTTCAGGAGGTACGCCGAGATTCCAACCTAATCTTACGTACCGGCCGCATTTAGAAAAAAGGAAGTCGCTTGCATCACGGAGGCGACACGGAAGGAAAGAAAGAGGGAGACGGGCTGGGAGTAAGTGTTCAAAGGGGAAGTTTCTTTAGGTCGGGCCGCTCTGCTGGGTATGGGGGGTAAATGGTCAGAATAAGAGAAGAAGGGCATGAACTAATGTAGTGACTTCAGGGAGAAAAATGCCAGTGGGGGACAGTTTCCAGCACTATTTATCGAGACAAAAATAATAGTGGACAAGGTGGAAAGAAGAAGAAGGAGCGGGGAGTGTGGAAATTCTCCTTGGAGAGGAGGTAGTGGAGGGGGAAGTGGATCCAGGTTTCCATGAGTCCATTTGAGGAGGAATGCGGGATACCGAGAACGGAGGACGAAAAACTGGGGTTGATCCCTGTAGTGGGTGGTCGTGCTGAAAATGGGAAAAACAGCAGGGGGAGAACGCATAGTGCAACGCAAGAAAAAAGGGGGGTAAATGAAACGACGAGCTTGGGGGCCAAGTGATTGGTCATAAAACTCAGCAACAAAAAAACGGAAGGGGGGGATTAAAAGAGAGCGGGGTACAAGCAAGTGGAACGAGATAAAGCGGGAGGGTCAGAACGAATGAAAAACTGGATGAACAAAATTAGTCTCAGCTGTTGAATTGACGCCAGCACGACCAAAGAACGGCGACAAAAGTTCGCTGGAAAGTCGCGCAGGCGAAAGGGAACACCCCCAATCAAAAGTAAGTGGAGTACTAATGCGACACCACTTAACGAAGAAGTTACACACGGAGAATGGGACCGAGAAAAGGGCGAAAAGCGGCGGAGAAACTTGGAAACAACTGGGGAGGGAGAACAGTCCCTAAGGAAAGGCTAAAACAACCAAGGAATTGGGAAGTCGTCACGAAGACGAGACCCCAGAAATCCGCAGGGCTGGGGGTCGGGGAGGGGGAACATAACCCACTACAGACAGGACATAAGACAAGCAAAGATTGCAATGAAAAGGCCAGCCGACTTCTTCTAGTATCTCGGACTTCTCGGGATTGGGAGGTCATGCTTGTACACATCAAAACTTCAGTAGGAAAATGGTAGGTGCGGGGGACGGACCTGCGTCGGGGGGACAACCGGCTATTCACTAGGGAAAAAAAGCCACACCGGGGTAAGTCCATCTTCTCGCGACACCAGAGAAATGGGGGAAGCCTTGAAGAGTTTAAACGAATGCAGCGGGGCAAAAGCTAGATGTGGTGGTATTTACTAGGGCAGGGACAACGTTGCTGCCCGACCTGAAAGGCGACGCCAGAAATGCTGGGAAGGGGAAGGCAGGTTAGCGTAAAAGAACCACGAAAGGCAGGGAGGTCTGCAATGCAAAAAAAAACATCATACACCGCGCACAAGGGCACGGCAAGAAAAAAGCAGGTGTTGAATTCCCAAACATCCAATAAAGAACGAGGAAAGGAAAAATTCGAATTAACTAGAGTAGTGCAATAGTTTACGGGGACGTACGTGTTGTTTGGAAAGACCCCCGGGACGGCACGAAGAGAAAGTCCCCTTAAATCCGTTAAAATGGAGATTCAACGGGCAGCTTCACGGGCTTAGTCGATTGTAAGGATCCGGCTGGAGAGGCGAACAAGGAAAGCAGTGGGCTGGGTCGGGAAGTCGTCATATAGACTTGGGGAACAAAACCGATACTGTCAGAAGGCATCGAATACTTCAATTGCCGCGCCGAGAAAGTGTGAAAGGGCAAAATGTGGATTACGGGGAGTTGCATACCAAAAAAATTTATCCACCAAAAAGGGAGAAATAAAGAGTGACGGAAGAATGGTCGAAAGCACCCTTAGTAAAGGGGGAGAACGTAAAGATTGGTTACATCAGAAAACGGTCCGACTGCCAAAAGGAAAGAGTGCAGAAGTAGGACCACGGTCAAAGGGTCGGATAATTGGGGGTTCCACTAATTTGGGTCAATGCAAGTACGCAGGGAAACCAACTCAGACGAGGGAAACATCGGACCGATTAGAAGACGTCTGTGAAAGCCAATCTAAGGGGTTTAGGTTGAACCATGCTAAGTCAGTAAAGAAATCGGGGGAAGAACAACCTATCTCAATCAGTCCTTCGTAAATCGGCATTATTTGGGATTCGAATATTGAAAGTACAGTAGCGGAGGAAATCGACTGTCAACAAAAAAAAAGATATTGGTCCAAAGGGGGAAGAGTGAGGAATTGAGCTGGCAAGGTTCCACCCGATCTTGAATTTGTCCATCGTAAACACGCGCTCATCACTTAAAAGGACGGTATAGGCGAAGAGAAACAGTTATGATTTGCACAAACGGTTGGGACCACACTTTTGAAAGTTTTTTCTATGATAACCAAACTTCCCGTTATTCAGTGATGCTGGATAAAAATGGGACTACTGAGGAGCTCTACAAAAACGGAACAACGTTTTTGGATAGCCAGGGAGATCGCGGGGCCATAAGTACGGGTTAGTCGGCAAGATGTGGAATTCGTCCGGCTGCTCGGGGAAGACCATTCTTCAAATTTAAGAAAGTATAAAATCTTGAGCGCCTCAAGGATGGTAGAAGTTAGTCTTCTTTGAAAAGCCGGGACAATTAGGGAAGTATGGAAGAACTACAGCGGTCCTTGGCGGTCACTGAGAGTAACTCAACGACTCATCCATCAAAGGGACAAAGGGAACTGCCACTGTCAGACTCGTAAAATTGGAACAAGAACGATTTCTTGCGGGGGGACATGGGAAGGGCGCGGAGGGCAAACCGAAACCAGCGTGAGCTAAGTTTGGGGGTTTGAGCCAAGGGATTTGAGGATGGGGGAAGGTACAAAACCGTCCGTACGACCAAGGCAGAAAGGGGGGGAAGCGTGGAGTTTGAGGTAGGAGGGACCGTCCCTTTTTTGTCAACCCCGGTAAGAGAGGGCCCCGCAGGGGAAAACGGCGAAAGGGGAAAGTCTGATAACAATCGGACAGAAAAATAGGAACAAGTCCATGATCGAGACGGGAGGCAACCAAACGGATGCTGATTTCCGTAAGCGCAACTTGGGAGGCGTATGCTTCCACCGCCGCGTCAAACCAAAAGCGTTCTAAGGAATCAATGGAGTCGTATTTTTTAATATTGATTAAAACACGTTAAAAGGGTTCACACCGGCCGACACTCGCCGATCAATTTTTCAGCATTGGCGAGAAATGGCAATATAGGGCATCAGCGCGCAGAAATCATCCATCCCACCCACAAACACCCCAAACCAACCAAAACCACACCAAACCCCCACCCCCCCCCAAACCGACCCCAGATACTATCCAGAAATGGAGACGCTTCGCTTAACTATTATTGAACCTCCGAACAGGGGACAGAACGATCGTGCAAGCATCTTAGGTCCGGGGCTGCTCCGAATGAAAAAGAGCAGAACAGGTGCAGCTTAGTCGCAATGCAATCACTGGGTGACTCTCAAAACAGTAACCCGAAGCTAAAAGAGGAAGCACACCTCGATAAAATAGGCTTATAGCTCAAATATAAGGTAAGGTTTTCACGCCTGTTTAAGACTCGGAACTAAAGGTAACTTGCGGGTTGAAAAAATGTCTAAGATAGAGGATACACAACCAACGGAGGATTGAAGTAGTTATTAACAAGAAAAGTGGCTCTGATTGGGAAGAAGGAACGCCACATTCTGGTCCAAACCTATAAGTAATGATATCCCAGAAGGCTGGATCTAGTGGTACAGGGTCAACCTGCAGTCTTTTAGCGTTTTGAGGCGTCACATTATTTATTGTATTCACGCACCGCTAAGTTCCATTTATTAGTCAAAAAGAGGAAGATCAGGATACGGGGAGATATTGTGAACGAGGGGCAAAGCATACAAACTGATAAGAAGAGGGATAAAGGTAAAAATTGTGGGGGGATCTGTCTCTCTATTCAGCAGTATCATGGAGGGACGAGCTTTCAAGTAGGCCAATGGCGTTTGCTCCTATTTTCAAACCGTTTTTCGTTGAAACACCGTTACAATTGCCTTGGGCACAGGCGGTGTCAACATCGAGTCAGGGAGAAACGGATCATGTTTAGTGGCCGCCCTTAGGGGCTATTAAAACCAAGATCCCCCCCACCCAACAAACAAAAACACGACGAGGGCCAACGAATTTTTGGTGAAGACGGAAAGGAGGGAAATCAAGGGCCGCCGGTTGGATAGGGCAGAGTGGGAAAAGGGACCGAATTGAACTTCACAGCTTAACTACCAAAGGAGGGGCACGCTACTCCAGAGGGGGGAACCACAAGCAAATTGAAAAAGGCCACCTCCCTACAAAAGCGGTAAGTCAGGGCGCATTATTCCTACCTTGGAATCCAATCAGGAAAAAAAAGGGGACAAAACGATAGAGAAGGCGGGGGAAAGGAGGTTGGTTGAAGACTTGAATAAGGAGCAGACCTATTGGCGATGAATTAATAGTGAAGGGGGGAGTCAGAAGGAAAGGATGCGTTGGGGCTTACTTGGGGAAGTCCTGTGAAAATGAAGAGGTAGTTGACCTAATTGCAATAATACCTATTGGCGGGAACACAAGAAAGGGAATCTTAAGAACCGGCGAGGGGAAAGAAGGTAAGGGGGACGCCCGAATGAGCTTGTCGAGAACTTCAAAGACTAAACCAGCGTTTGGACGAGACAGTCATCTTGCAACAGCTCTATCTAAAAGGAGAGCAAAACAAAAGGGGACTTAATGTGGGGAAACCATGAGGGATTTTTCATCCACGAAATAACGGCAACTACACTGGAATGGGTTAAAAAGGTGCTTAAAACAGCTCAGGAAGAAAAGGTTAAAACGTGCAGGTACAAAAGAAACCAAAAAAGGTCTTATACAGAGGGGGGGCGAGGAAGATACGGTGGGATCTGAAACCTGAAAATTGTGGGATGATAAAAACTGGAAGGGGCTCGGGTGATGCCATCCTCAATCTTCAAGGAAGAAGAAACATGCGAGACAAGAAATAGGTTTTGGACTTATAAGTAGCGAGGCGAGTTGAGGTATTCATTGGCTAAAGGAAATGTGGCAAGAGGCGGGTACAGAAAAAGGAATGGGAGAATACTAATTACCGAAAATAATAGATTAAGCGGGTACTTAAAACGCCACACTGGACTGGGTATGGGATTTTGTTCCAAGAATCAAGGGGGAGAGGGAAGTCAGCAGGTCGAATAAAGGTCAAGGGTGGCCGTCGAGCGGTGGTACTTTACGGGAAGGGAGGAATTGAAGATACCACTACTTGGGGAAACAAATTGATAGCAGGTCTTGCCCTGGGGGATCGAATGAACTCGTTCCTTGGTTCGGGGAGCCGAACGCAACAAGAGGTTGCGAAGGCAAAAGTTCCGGGAAAGTTTTGCAAAAATGGAGAAAGTGGCATCAAGGAGGTCTAAAAGGTTGTTGTGAAGGAAGTCGGGGGCTGGTTCATCCATGCCAGGGGAACCGGTTCAACTAGGAAGTCAGAGTGTCCGGCTAGGGGAAGGCCAGTAAAGTTGGAAAAAAATTCTCGAACTCTGTTCAAGAACCAGACCACTTGGTCGCTGGCACTTCAATCTCAGAGGGAAGTAACCGTTCTCGATGAAGGAAAGTCCAGGGAGCATGGAAGGGGACTTCATTTTACTGCGTTTCACGGCCGACGGGCCGTGTCGTCTCCTTTCGGGGCAAATCAGGCAAAAGTGACAGGGAAAAATGCTTGAATTCGCATAATGCCAACTCCGGTGTCTGGGTGGGAAAGTTTGGGCAGTCACACTCGTCTTTTGAAACTGGGCAAGTGCCAAGGGCTAAAGGAGGGGCCGGGGTTCCAGACATGTGAGCCTCCTCCAAGGAGTGGTTAAGACCACCCCAAACAATCAAAGTTGAACGTCATGCGGGAACGTTCAGGAGTGAGGACCGAGCAAGAATGGGAATGGTGAGAAGGGGCCGGCCGAGATGACTACGAGCGTGCCGAATTCCGGTAGAAGCTATACGGGCTGCAAAGGGGAGAAAGGTTTGGACCTCGCCCTCAAGACTAAAGACCAAGGATGGAGGGTGGGGGGGGAGAAACTAGCCTGAGCTCAAAAAGTAAGCTCCGGACGCTCCGAGGGGATAGACTTCTGATTGGCAGAAAAATCTCTCACCCATCGGATCATAGAGAGCAGACAGGGAGGTATCCTTTCATGTCGAATGGGATTCTTCTGGAGCGACGGAAGGATTGTTTGATGGCAGAAGGAGGGAAGTAGCTAGATTCGTGTCTATGGAGGGGAAAGACGGGCCAGGGGACGTTTTGGAGGTCTCGAAGCGCGCAAATAATTGGACAAGTGTACCAGACTCAGAGAGTTAGGAGGGAGTGTGAAGTCTCCGGAACGGAATTTAGTTCATGAAAGGCTGTCAGTCAACTACATTGAAGTCAAGGTCTTATAAACTGGAAACCGACAGCAGGTACGACTGGGGGGAGAAGGGAGGTGGGGGTCGGCTGGCGAATCCAGGTGGGGGACACAGATGAACCATCTTTTGACAAGTTATTGGTAATGAGCGACAGCCGAAGGCTCGATCGGGCCCTTTCGGTAGACG
>Ga0179593_1296490_pt1 | contig 14053 bp, 16 predicted proteins | sample CZODoug2_1_08_16_FD_185931 | JGI IMG/M metagenome (GOLD analysis project Ga0179593, IMG submission 185931) | Vadose zone soil fungal communities from Angelo Coast Range Reserve, California, USA - CZODoug2_1_08_16fungal (PacBio error correction) | ecosystem: Environmental > Terrestrial > Soil >...
CTAAGACAAAGATCATTCGTCGCCCAAAACGTGTGAGGAAGGTGCACAGGCGTACAGCCAATACGGTGAGAAGGAAGCAATTTCCGGGAACCGCTTGAGGACGAGAGAAAAAAAAGATTGAAAGGGTCGATGGGGGAGGAAAAGGCGGAAGGGTGAATGGGGCTTCCACTCCCTAGTAAGGGATACATGGATTGGGTCCGGACAGACTCAACCCGAACGCGTGTCGGCCAAAAAGGGCAAGCTACATTACTCGAGAACAAGGGATGGAAAGAGGGAGGCAGGTCAACAAGGGACGAAGGGGTAAAGGCAATGGTGGGGATATGAGAGAGAATTTCTCCTTTCAAGGAAGCGTGTGAACGCAGTAAACAACTGGAGGAAACTTGGAAAAGAAGGATGGGACAAACTAGAGAATGAATGGGACGATTTCCTAGTTTTTTGGAGGGAAAATCGTGTCAAACAAACGGACGAGAAAGCAGGGGTGTCCTCGCATGGAAGCTCCGAGTTTTTGAACAAGGGACAGAAGAGTTGGTTGGAGGCTCCCGGCCCGTTGAGAAGGTTAAGACAGGGGGAAAAAGGGCAGTTGAAAAAAGCCGGGAGGGCGATTCGGCAAACTTCCTTGAAGAGGGGGCAAGCCCTAAGTATTTCTACAGGGAATCACAAAGTTCAAAAAAAAGGCCGAAGGAATATTCAAAAAGTGTTTACAAATTGCTGAAAACGAAGGCCAACTGGAGCGCTTCGAATGGAGGCATTGCGCTCGGGCAAAAAAAAGAATGAGGCTTCGGCTTATTACGTTAGGTTGTAAGAAAAAATGATTTTCGCGAAAAGCTGGGGGAGGGGGTTCCTAAACAACAACAGACGACGGAAGATGAAACCGGATCCGTCGGAGCGAAGTCTGAGACAAAACCGCACATTCCAAAAATTGCGTATTCCTCTAGGGGGAGCGCCGAACGGGCGGGAACCGCAGTCAAGGAGCCAAGAAGGGGACGATCCCTTCAAAGAGAAAAAAACAGGTTCTTACAAGCTGGCATCCACGCAAACTTGTCCGGGAAGCGGAAAGGGACCTAAGGGGGACCGGAAAAGTAAGGCAAAAAGCCTGAGGGCTTCGCGGACGACAAAAAAAAAAAGTGTGGAAAAGCAGAAATAGACCAGCGTCTACGCAGAACCACAAAGCTGTCGAGAAAAATGGACTCGGATCAAGAAAGGACCCAAACAACCAACCCAAGGTCTTCACGGTCACTGCCCTCCAGGATAACATACAGGACCTCCAAGAAAGATGCTTCACGGGAAAACCACGACTCTCGGACATGCGCTACGAACGCGAAGTGCAACTCTCCACGAGAAGATGTTCGGGAAATACATGGAGGAAAAAGTGCGAATTCAAAAACGCCGGGGAAAAAAAAAAAAGACCGGAGCTACACCGATCGGATAAGGGGTTTTCAAAGGTGAGCGAAAGGCACGAACAAAAATTGGGTCAACTAGGAAAAGTAGAAAGTGGAAGAACCAGGTCGTGTGGAAGGAAGTCACCCTCCACGTGAAATAAACCGGAGAACACGATCAAGATTCGATGTGGCAATAAACGTTTGTCAAAGAAGAGAGGGGGAACTGTCAAAGCAAAAGAAAACAAAACCCGCAGCGAGGGGGGGGGGTCCGGCGAGGATTCCAGCAGTTTTAAAGGACTCGCGCAAGACTTGCATGACTACAACAAGGGAAAAAGGAAAAAGGGTGACGCTGAGTTGGAATGATACGCGTGTCTATAGGCGAAGGAAGATAGAGAAAAAAAAAAAAAAAAAGAGAAGAGATGATGCATCGAATTAGGGGCCTCGGGTCGGGCGGTGAGGGACTTTGGACAAAGGCCATCTTAGGGCAAAGGGTTCTTGTGTATAGGCAAGGTCGGCCGCGATCAAGTCAATCAAAGAGCAGGTCTAGCTACATATTCTTTGGGAGGGGGGGGGGGGGGTGGCAGGGGAGGACAATATGCTTCTGAAGAATTCGTTGAAAATGGAAAAGAGAGAGAAGAGAGTTAAAGGAACCCGGGATTGTCCAATGAAGGGGCTCCAACGAAACTGGTAGGCCATTGCCTGTGGAACTCCAACAAAGGGGTTAGGGCAAGGCAAATCAAATTGAAAAAAAGGGGAAAATCAAAGAAGTTGGGGTCAAAACGTAGAAAAATCTGTGGTCGGCGGTTTTTGGCCATGGGGAAACTACATCCTCTGAAAAAATGCCGCTAAATTGGACGGGACGGAAAGGGAAAAAGAGCCAGTGAGCAGACAAGAATGGGGTCCGTTGGTGAGGCATCAGTGGCAGGGAGTAAAAGGGGAAGGGTGAACAAAGGGGGAGGTATGGAATTTGACAAAAAAAAATTCAGGCCGTTAAGGAAGCTCCGCCACGTCCAGACAAAGGAAGGGGGTCGGGAGAGAAAGAGGAGCGGGGGTCTCGCTTTAAACTGGTCTCCGTTGACAACAACGCTTGGTAGGCCTTGGGGAAGGGAAACGCGCATCCCATCAGGAGAGGGCATTACTTTGCAAGTGGAACGGGAAAAGCATCACTTAGTCAAAGAGGAAAAAGTGGGGGGCGAGATGAGGGTAGAAAATCCGTCTTAGCGTAATTTGAGGAAGAAAGCTTGGAGGATTCGGAGGGAGGTACCGGATAACCACGTGTGGAAAAAAAGGCGATATAAGCGGTCTAAAGAAAAAAGGGAAGGGGGGGGTCCCGAAAAATTCCTTTATAAGATGCTGCAGGGCTTCCTCTGAAAAGGGGGGGGGCCGGCAAAGACACCCGCAAGGCGCGAAAGTCAATGTGTGGCGTACGGGGGCACCACGACCTATCGGAAAAAATAAGCAAGCAGTAAGCCGTCAGGTGTGGGGGGGGGGGGCGGCGCACGCCGAACTAGAAGCGCGCGTTTAATGAGGAAATATAACAAGAGGGGGAAAAGAGAGACTTCAACGCCTTGGGACTTCGTCATCTTTTTGGTCCACTTCACATGTAAGAAGAGGCGCCAAGGCCCTGGGGGAGGATGAAAGTTTGCTCGCCAGCCATCCATAAGGAGCAAATGCTGTGAACCAGGCATTAAATGTACTGGGCCGGAATAGACAGTCTTGTCTGCGGCAGGGGACGGGGAGGGGAAATTGAATAAAGGACTTGACGGCGCTTCCACCGTTAAAAACACCCGGACGCCGCGCGTCAGGTTGAACGCCGTCTGGGTGCGAGAAAATCAATGGGGGCTCCGTCTTCTGAGGAGGGACCTGGGGGTAAAGGTCCCGATAAGCGGGAATCCAGGGGGGGGGACGCATGTCACCCACGATCCGGATCCGAGACATTCTTACTCTGGGGATGGAAAGCCAACCAAAGGGATCCATGAGGACGCCGCAGAAAGGCAACTGAGAAGGGGTCTCAAAAGTATATGGCCACGGGGCGAGCGATCACCGGGGTGTGGGCCGGCAAATCGAGTTGTCAACAAGAACTGGAATGACCTTAAGGAATGTCTGCCATTGCAAAAAGGGACAAAAGCAAGCGCCAAAGAAGGGGCCACGTAGTGAATCGGTCGCGGAATGTAATGCTGCAGGAGCCAACAGGGATGGGGGAAGGGTTTGATGTAGAAGGAAAGGAGGAGAGGGACGAAAGGAGAGTGGATTTGTCATGGGTCGGGGGAGAGATCTCCGAAAACCAATGAACCAGGGGATCGACGGGAGGAGAAACGCGCGTGCGGTCCGGGGTCAACAGAGGCGCTCTACGACGAAATCAGGAAAAGACGTTACGCTAGGGGAAAAGGGCCATTCGGGCTGAAAAAAAATCGATCACACGTCGGATGTGGGCGGAAGAAAAACTTGCTTCAAACTGGAGAGGGGCAAGGGGGGGGGGGGGAATGTCCCCCTCAGAAAAGAAGGTACTGACCAGGATTTGTGGACCATTTGAAACCGGGGTCACGCGAAGAAGGTTAAGGAGAGAACCCGTGCCATCCATTACTACAGGGGGACACGATGACAATCTGACTGAAGACTTTCCCTGGGGGGGGGGGAAGAGGAAAAGAAGGGCGGGAAGGGGGAATTCCGGCAAGCGTGGGGAATCGCAGACACACTGGGCAACTTGACTGGGAAAGGACAAAGCTGACAACGAGCGAAAATGAATGTAGCAAAATCGTTGCCGATGTTGTTGCAAAATGGAGAATTCTTACACACTAAAGCGGGAGGATATCAGGTTTCCTTTCGAAGGAGACGAAAAGAAAGAAGTGAATTTCCCACCGGTCAATCCCTGCTCACTATTTGGGGGGTACAATAGTATCCCGAAACGTGTAAAAAACAGGGAACATTTGAAGTCATACATAAGTTTTCTCATGCCGGAGGGCGATCGCGAGCCTTCGAGACTTACCCGAATGTAGGGGGACGCTCGATTACATGAAGCTCACAAGAAAGGGAGAAAAAGGCGGAATGTTAGTGCGAAAAAATGGTTTATCAGGCGATGGATGGAAAAACATTCAATTCCACGGATGATGGAGGATCCTGGGGGTTGGAAGTGGGGGAGCCTGCAACAAAGATACTGACGGACTTATGGGAAGGGGGGGGGTTTTACGATAGGGCGCCAGGGGTCACGTGGACGGAAAACATCATTTCGCGACGTCAGGAGGGGACTTGCACGCACCAGGAAGAAATGAGAAACCTACAGAAAGGGGCTCAAGGGCGCCGACAAAAAGAGACAATGAAAAAGTTTTATTAACCCGCTTATATAAACGGGTCTCGGCCGAACACGTACCGACACACGAAGATGAGCCCGCAGTTTATTCCAATCAAAAAGAAAAACTAACGGATTCTTAACCTTGTCACTTTGCCGAGTGAAAAAAAGGGGAAGGGGACCGGAGGAAACGGCAAGTAATGGAAATCTGCATGGAAAACGCAAAACGAAAAAAAAAGGAAAACAAAGGGGTGGAACGCAGTAAGCCGCGTCAAAACGCAAAAAGGCCCAGCGCCGCTTCTGAAACCGGGAATGCCGGCAAACCATCGGGATCTCGGAGAAAGCAAGGGGGACGAAAGTAACCCCAAATTCTTCGAAAGGGGGCAAAGAAAAAAATAAAGGGAGACGAAGTCTCCAGAACCCAACTTAAGGAGCGGGGAGGCTGTACTTATACGGGGGGGGGAGTGCTCATGGAAAAGATAGAAAAAAAAGAAAAAAACTCGGAAACGATTCGGAGATCGGTGTCAAAGGGGGGGGGGAGCGAGTCACGGACAACAGGGGGAAGTTAGGGGGAATGCACAAGGCGGCGCCGAAAGGAATTTGGAAGGACGAACTTTTTAAAAACGAGAGGAAAACGCTCTCGATCGATGTGGGATACGACACACTGACCTCTTGAGGAAAGAATATTTCAGGAACCGCCAACATAAAAACAATCTGCCACGACGCGATATGGGTAGTTGGGAAGAGGAGGTCCTCGGAGTTAAAGTGCGAAAAAGACAGGGATACGATAAACTGGGCAAGGGAAAGAAGAGTGGGGATTAGAGGTTCAATCTACCTTCCGCCTGGGACCATTCTATAGGGCGTGGGATCATCAAACAGGGGGAAGGGGGGGGAAAGAAAGGAGAGGAAATTAGAATGGCATGGCGGGAGAAGTGAGGTAAAGTCCCATCCGCCTAAAAAAGTCAAGTGAAAAAATGTTCAGGTTCCTGAGGGGAGAAGGTCATGAAAGACCCGGAGGAATCCAGGAGGAGAAAAAAAGAAAAAGATAGGCTGTCGGGAAGAGAGGGGTGTGAGGGGTGAGGGGGCAGGGACAAATCGGAGTGCTCAATATCTTGGCGGAGGAAAATCGGAGCCTTTTACTCGGAGGGTGACAAAGAGAAGTAACTGACAAAAGACGTTTAGTAGCCACCTGGGAAGGGGGAAACGGAGTCACTGTGAAGGGGGGACGTAAAGCAAACCTTTAAAACAAACCTGCCAGCGGGGTTGGACTCGGATTGAAGGATGGTTGAGAGGGGTGTGCAAGTAGTCAGGAGGAAGAAACCCTGCAGAGACAGTTTTCGTGGCAGAGAAAGCGCGTAGCGCATATTGTCAGATTCGTTCACAGGGGGAAGGGGAAAAAATTTCTTGGGGGGAGATGTATGGCACGCCTTAGCAGTGGCCGGAATTCGCACCCAGGAAGAAAGGAGGGACCACGGTCGCATGTGAGGGGCTGGGAAGGGTAGAACGCAGGGGGGCTCTGCCAACTCGGTTAACCACTCTGTGTCGGCGGTTAAGGTCCGAGAACCAAAAAACATCCTTGCCGGGGGGGACTTCCGTTTCCCGGGAGTAGTCAGCAAGGTTTGGGGCCGGAGACTTCCAAGTTGGAATAATCCGTCTTAGTGAAGGGGGGAGGCGAGAAAACTCCTTAGTTCTACTGCGTTCCGGATACCCGTGGGGGTTCTGCAGAGGGGAGAAAAAAACAAAACCCCAGCGAGAATAAAGGAAATACGCAAAACTTTTGTTTGGGCGTTTCTCGCATTAATGGGAGGAATGATTCGTCGGTCCAGACAAAAAAGAGGGGGGGTCAAAAAACCGGCAAAAAGACCGTAACTACGAATGAAAGGGAGTCAAAACATCGGAAAAAGGCGACAGAGCGTAACTAAAAAATCTGCCGAAAACCGGCAGATATTGTTGTTTGGCAAAAAAGGAAAAAAAAAGAAAAGGACGGAAGGCAACGGGGGAATTCATATAAATCTAAGAAAGAGGAATAGATAACGGAAAAGGGGTTGAACTTCAAAAAAAGCCGCTGGGGGGGGGGGGTGCTCTTCAGTATCCGAACGCCCATACATCGTGACTTATAGAGGGGGGGGGCTCGAATAAAAAAGAACGGCATGCGCCAAATGACGGTCCCATGCTCTACTGGCAAAGGAGAGCACACAAAAATCGGGCAGGGAGGAAAGTGGATGTCAAAAAGGGGGGAAATGAGGTCAGCGCAGTGACCGTTGAAGGGGCAAGAAGAGAGGAGTTGAGAAAGTTCTATTCTCGAAACCAAAGATCGGCCACGATTCTACCAGGTCTTTCGCGGACGAGGGACAGCTGGTTTCCCGTAAGGTGGCCTCCAGTGTGTAATAAGTAGGAACCCGCCGGAATAGGCTACCATTTCCTCGGAAAAACCAAAAAGGGGAAGAACCCAAGGAGGAAAGAGGGGGAATAAAGAAGTCCTTAGATGTTCCTCCCGAGTAATTAGACCAGGATCGAAAAGAAGGAACTGGAGGCCGTGAAAACGGCAAAAAAAGGGGGGGGGTCAAAAAAATCCTGGAAACCTTCATGTTTCTGGGAAAGAACCGAAAAAGAACCGTGGGGCCATACGCCACTGAAGGAAGGAAAAGGGGAACTGGGAATGGAGAGAGCCGTCAAGGAGGTATGATTTCCGTGGAGGGAGACGCGCGGAAATAGTACCAAGACGGGAAGCGAAGTGGAGTCTTCTGGGAAGAGAGAAGAGCTCTAAAACACAAAGAGGGGTGGATCTCAGGAAAGGAGGAAGGAACCCTCTGCGGAGGGGAACATATGGGTACACAGAAAAATACATCAACCGAAAGAAAGGACCGTGTGAAGGCCAGACGCCAGCAGCCAAGGTCCGCGGAGGGAAGAAGAAAGAAGGGTAGGAGAGGCTTTTTCCACAGAGGCAAGTGGGGCAGGGGGTTAACGGATGAAAAAGGATGGGGAGGGGGACAGAACGAGGTTGGGCGGTCACGAAAGCACTTCAGGTGATCGCGTTTCGAAAAGTGGCCGCTAAGGTACAAGAGGACACGAGAAGTGACTGCGGCAGTGATCCGGGGGAAAGGGAAGAATTCCCGAAGAAAGGTGACAGCAAGGGGAGGCCTCAGTCGGGGGGGTGTAATCGAACAAACTGGAGAAAGCGGGAGGTGGAATTCACTGACACTCGCCGCACCAATTCAAGTTAGAGGCCCATCGTTCAAGATATGGGGGTTCGTATAATAGGTTAAACTAACGCGAGAAGCCTGGGGTCCAACAACGTCCTTTAACGAAAGGAACCTGGTGCAGTGGATTTCCCCTCTCCCCGACGAAAAATTTCGGCTAATAGAAGAAAGTGAGCAGGGACATTGGACAGGGACAACATGGGTCTTAAGGGGGAAGGGGCAGTGCATGAAGGGGGCAACTTCCATAGAAAGGGGGACCCGAATGTATGGTCTCTGTAACATAAAGCGAAAAAAGCGGCTAACGATACAAAGGGAAGGTTCAGGGGGATCACGCTTGTGAAGGAAGAGTTCCCCTCAGACTTCGAAGGGGGACAGGCAGAAGACCTGCCAACAATCCTGAGGCCTAGAGGTGTGGGGGGACGGGGCCGCAGGTGGCAAGTTGGTACTCAAGAGAGGAAAGCAGGAGGTTAACGTCCAACATGAAAACGTAAGATGGAAAAACGTGCCCGAAAAAACGGTATCAATGGAAGGAGAAAAAAAAACAGCGACATCCATCCAACTTTTTTGCGTACGAGGAGAAAGGGGGCGAGGCAAACAAAGTAAAGAAGTACTCATGAAAAAGAAAGGGGGAGGGCAACAAGAAGGAGAGAAGGATGCTGTGGCAGTACAGCGTCACTTGCTCGAAAACATTGGGTGAAAGCAAAGAAATCAAAAATCCTGCTTTAACTTTCCGGGAAAAACAGAAAAAGCGTTTACGACGAAGAAAACCATCTCCCACTCCGGAAAAATCCGGGAGAAAGAAAAGACGAGGGCCGAGCAATCGCTCATGAAATGGGGGGGCGAACGAAGGAAAAAAAAGGCTGTGACAGACATGGAAAGAAAAGGAGGGGGGCTTCTTCCTCCCGGGGAACCTGGGCACGACGCTAAAAAAGGGGCTCAAAGAGACGGAACTCGAAAGAAAAAAGGACGGCGAATCTCGGGGGGAGCTGTCGTTCGGGCTCATGGGGGGAAAAAGGAAGGGGAAAAAGAAAAAGAAAAAAGGATAACACGACTGACCAAACCAAAAATCAGTTTTTTGACAGTGGTTGGGAAAGGACACTCCCAGTGGAAAGGGGTTCACAAGAAAAGGCGGAAGGAATATACCAGGGAATTGGTGAAGGACTCCAGGGGGGGGGAAACAAGAAAACGATAGAAAATCTCTCGATCACTTTTACTACGACAAGGGGCAACTCAATCGGGCGCACGACTGGGGGAAAAAGAACAGAAAACAATCTGCCAGACAGGAAGTTGATTGGGGTCGATGCGGGGGACTTCAGAAAGGATTTTGACGTGCTCCTACAGCTGAAGACGCGGATAGGAAAACTGGGGGCAGAACGGTAAATTGAAGGGAAGAAACGGGAGAAGAGGGAAAGGAGATTTTAAAATGCAGATCTCTCAAACAACAACAAATATTTGTGAGAAGAGAGATCGAATAGAAAGGGCCTGCGTCTAAAGGGTCTCTTGAACTTTTGTGGGCCAGGAAGGACACACCTTCGGATTTCTTGTAGGGAAAGTCTCAGAAGAGAAAGAAAGGAGAATCAAAAGATCGACCATAAAAAAGAAGGAGGTGTTTCGAAGTGGGTGGGGCGGTGTGCAGTGAACAATATCACTTTGCGCATAGATGCGGTCGGGAAACTCGATCGATGGTTCCCTTTACCCAGATAGGGAAAGAAAAACCAGGGAAAAGGACGCCAGGGTGGAACCGAACTGCTGTTTTGTCCCTTCGCATGAACAAGGTTGAAAAAAAAAAGATGAACAGAGAGGTTTTGGACGGAGTCAGGGTGTTTTTTTTCGGCGGTTGGGCAGGACACGAAGTATGCCTGAAAGAAAGAGACCTTTAAGGGGGGAGGGGGAGTAGCAAGGGAGACGCCAGAGTGGGGACTTGAAAAAAAACATGTCCCAAAAAAACGGGAAGCAAGAGGGATTTTAAGGGGGCACGCAGGGAGGGACACGGGCCGAACCAGCCCCGTGGCAGGAGTCTAGAAGAAGAAGTCGGTCTAGGAGAGGGAGGAGTGGCATGAGCGGACTTGGTAGAGGCGGTCCAACAAACTGGTTCGGGCCGCCAGCAAAAAGCGGCATTCTTCACGTGACCTTCTCAAACCTAGAGTCTCAAGGGAGGAGGAAAAGTATCCTTCTTAGAGGGGGAAGGGGAGGGGAAACTGGAGGGGAGCAGGGGAGGGGACTGGCGGAAACGAATAAAAAGGGTCGCAAAAAATCTAGAGAAGGGGAAAGAAAAAAACGGGGATTGTAGCGGGTTGGGGCCAAAGACAGGGGATAAGGAGTCTACAGTTGTCAAAAAAAGGCGTCTTCTGGTCACCACTCGGACTAAATCATGGTTTGCAGAAAAGAGGGACACCTGCGACAGAGTAATCCCTCACGCCGTAGCGACTTTTTTACACAGGAAAATACGCAGCAAGGGGGAACGTCGAATGGGAGAATCGCGGAGAAAAATTTTATAAATGAATCAGGCCTGGACAACTTTTCTGGGGGGGGGGGGAGGCTTCATGTGAAGCAATCCATTCGTGTAATTGCGACTAGGAAGGTCGAAGCCCGCATGCGCACAAAGAGGCCAATGACTCAGAAACTAAAAAACGGCCCGGTCCTTCGCACCAAAATCTTGTCATGGCTTGGGAGGGGATCCGCTTACTTGACGGAGTGAAAGAGAACGGGGAACCCAAAGCTCCTCGCGGAAGGGGGAACGTTATGCTCAGCCCAAACGATTGCTGACGACAGGATGGGAGAGCGATTTGAAAAAAATACGAAACTACTAAGAGGGAAAAAGTGGAGCAAGTCGCGGCCGAAAAGGGGGGAGAAAATTCTTTCGGAATTAAATCTACCACCAGGAAGCACCAGTCAGCGTGAAGACCACATTCCTTCTCCTTTGTTCAGCCGAGTAAGGGAGAAGGGCAAACGCCTATCGGGGGACAATCGAAGAAAAAAAAATCCGGGAAACCTGGCAGGGGAGTTGACATACCTGCTCCGGCCAGAAAGGAGACAGAATGCAACGTCGGAGGGGGGAGTCCGCCAGCGTTTGAAAGACGAGAGGAAGTCCACCGTCGGGAAGATTTCCGGGTTGTAGAAGAAAGATGAAATAGGAAAAGGGGGGAAAGAAAGAAGTCTGAGGGTCAGAGAGATCTCTCACAACAAAACAGGGAAAAAAGGACTCTCTACAAAGAAAGACTCACTGAAGGAACGCCACGAGAGGGCGTCCCTGGGAAAGCAAACTCTACATCAAACCCGGAATCGTAAAAAAAGTCTACTTCCGCATTATTAAGTCTGGAGAATCTCCATAAGGGCGGAGAAGCTGGAGGAAAAGCGCATGGGGCAGGGAAGTTCCACCTCCACCTGAGGAAAAATCTTTGTGGAGGGGATCGATGGGCCTGGGAAAACACAAAGGTTATCGCGTTCTAGAACCGTGGGACATCTACACTACTCTCGAACACGGGGAAGAGTTAGTCAAGGGATTCAAGGGGGGTGGGGAGAAAGGAAAGGGAAAGGCGCCTTGGAAAGGGACCGGCCATCGGTGGGGGGGGGAGGGACACAAAGTAAAAAAAGGAAAAAGATAGGACTCCGAATGAATTGTTGAAGAAGAGGCCGATAGGTGGTTAGAAATAAATAACCACAAACGGACTAGGAGAGCCAGGGTGTGGGGAAAGCCGGGAAATATTAGGTCAAAAGAATTTAATTTCGCGTTCCACCCTACAAAGGTTTGGAGGAAGATCCCGGAAAGGGGGGAAAAAGGGAGGAATGCAGGACAGCATTGTTTGAGAGGCAGTTGTAGAGCAAAACTTCCATTCCTCGAGCATTGAACACTTGGTCTGGGCGCTCGCTTAAGAGACAAAAGGAGCCCAAGTTCAAAAAAAGCTGGAAGGGAGGGGTTTCATAGAAGGGAGGAAAAAGAGAAGTGAAACCGCGGACGGAGGGAGCCGTACTTCGCATGGAGAAGGCAACAAGATCCTGACGATTAAGGTGGGGGTAAAAATATGTCGGTTGCACGTAGTGACAAAGTCCAAAGCAGGGTATTGCGCCTTCACACTTACTGACGAAGAAGAACTGAAGAAGAGGGGAAAGCCAAAACCGCTACATTCACTTGTTTCTGAAAGGAAAAAGAAGAGCCGTGGGAGGGGGATCAGAACAACGGTGGAAAGACCCTCGAATACCAAAACAGTTTTAATCTAATACCTGCCTAAGAGAGTAATAACCTGGCTCGCCAACTTTGCAGGGGAAGAAAAGAAGGGGACCGGGAAGTTCCCATCCAACGTCCAGCGACCTGAGGGGGGGAGAGGATGGAAAAGAAAACACGGGGGGGAACGCGGAAGATCCAAGTAGCAAGAACAAACGCTGCTGGAGGGGGACTTGCCTGCGGAAATGGGGGGGGGGAAAAAGCTGAAGGAAGGCCCGCAAGGGAATGACATACAAGGAATAAACAAGAAAATTCGACAATGGGCAGACGTCAGCGAACAATCATGGCGTCCCGCACAAAGGGGACCTACGCTCCAACGAGTAGGTCTCTAATGAAAAGGGAGTCGAAATGGGCAAAACCTAAAGAAACACCAGGAAAAGGAAGACAACGATGAGGACTTCAAGGGGGTGGTTTCAAAGGTTTTGATGTCGGGAACGACCCCAAGGGACGTCGGGAAAAACACCAGGGGGAAGGGGGAAAACTGACAGCAATTGGGACAAGAAAAAAGAATGAACCGAGAGAGACTATGGTCCTCCTACGGGAAAGCTTAAAAAAAAACAAGGACGAGAGGGTACACTGCACCGGCAAAAAAAAACCATCAAAACAATCAAAAAGACAATCGAGAGTTAAATGTCCTATCTGGAAAACTCCTTAGGGGGGACCGGAAGACTTTGCAGGAATCACGAGACTGCGGTCCAGAAGAGTGGCCAAAGTTCAATCTAAAGGGGAGACAGGATCTAAAAGATGGGTCGAGGCATAGCTCGAAAACAAGACAAAACTAAAGACTCTATACGAGTATAAGGGGGGCAAGGCGTCGCAGTTAAGTTGCCCTCACCCCTATAGGGGGAAAAAGGGTTTCGGGGGGGATAGTCCTGCAGTATTACCTACAAGGGGACAAAAATCACCTGAAGGTCACGAGATCGAAAAAGCAACAAAAGCTGTTCTTGGCCTATTGGGTTTTTGGATGGTGGAGGCAATATCCGGATTCAGGGGAACGACGAGAGAGGGGAAGGAGAGGTTTCAGGAAAAAAAAGGAGGCGTAACTTATACCCCAGGCCGAAGGGGGAAGTGGAAAAATTCCACTTGTTCGTGAAATTCGAATAAACCCCTTTGAAAAAAAACTGCAGTCTTGTGAGGAGGAAGGGGGAGGGGGGGTCGGCGGTTTGCAACATTGCGACCCGGAGTATTCCGGAAAAAGAGGAATAAATGTTGCCGGGGGCGGTAAATTCGCGTAGCGCATGATTTTTGTCGATTGGGACGTGCCCATTGCCGGAAGCTATTTGCGGGGAGTATTTCATGAAAAAAGAAGGAGGCCGTGCCGGAGATTCGCCCCTTCAGGAAGCTCTGAGTGTAGACTGCGAAAAAAAGAAGGGGCCTGTAGCGGTAACAAGGGGTCTCTTCCTTTGAAACGCTTGTGACCTTCGCTCAAAAGGAAGGCGGGGGAAGGGGGAAAGGAAGGGGTCCCTTCAGAGTCACGGCAAAGTTGGCTACTTCAAAGTTGGCGAAGGGTATGAGTTAAAGGTTATTGCGAGAAACATGATTGGGAAGAGGTCAAAAAGGCCTTTCCCAAATGTTCTACGGACCAGGCGAGATAAGAGGAATACAAGTGAAAGGTGAGGGTTTCGGGGAAGGCATTGAAAGGAGGACCGGTTGGTCGAGCCGTCGGAAGGTTGCCAAAGCAAGTCCCCCCCCAACTCCGAATAAAGCGAAATCATTTGTGCGGAAAACCAATCGGGAACCGGCGAAAGCTCATCCGAAGGGTGGGTGGGAAGGGAGCAGGGGCCGCACCGAGAAGCCGCCTGGACTTATGTAAAGAAATCATGGAGCAATATATCAGTCCGCAAGGGTGGAAGGAGTCAACTTTTGGGCTAGGAAATGTATCGGCGCAATACTATCGAGGAGGGGAGAAAACCTCCGAAAAACAAAAAAGGGGCTGTATGGAGGCAAATAAATGGCTCAACTGGCT
>Ga0179593_1574263_pt1 | contig 14053 bp, 14 predicted proteins | sample CZODoug2_1_08_16_FD_185931 | JGI IMG/M metagenome (GOLD analysis project Ga0179593, IMG submission 185931) | Vadose zone soil fungal communities from Angelo Coast Range Reserve, California, USA - CZODoug2_1_08_16fungal (PacBio error correction) | ecosystem: Environmental > Terrestrial > Soil >...
TACTAAGGAGCCGTACAAGCCGGGCCATGGAGCGAGGAGGGGTGTCTCCTAGGTTGAAGGGTTAAAAGGGGAAAGAGGAGGGTAGACGACGGTACATCCAAACGCATCGTCCGACCATCCAAAACTGGGGAGATAAGGAAGAGGCAAAAGAAAGGAGACAACCTGGTCATCGACAGTCTTGGGGATGCGGCACCAAACCAGGGCTTCGCTGGGAGAAGGACAGCCAAGAGAGATGATATCAATCGAACAAACATCAGAAGCTGAAAGATAAATCTAGGGGGCTGGGAGGAACACACCGCCCCCCCCTTCATTCAGAGGGGGAAATTTGAAGAAGGCCGCTCAAGAAAGGAACCGAGAGATTGGGTTCGGGGGTACCGTGCGACGTGGAGGCGAGTAGAAGGGGCGTGCAAGCCGCTGCTCGATGGGGACCGACAACTGAGTCCACGTGGAAAGGGCAGTAAGCACCGTAGATGGAAAGCGGAGAGTCACCTGAGACCCGTACTACGGCAGAGGGTCGGTCGTTAATTCAGCCGACGTGCATGCATGGGGCAGAGAAATCAAGCGGTCCCGTAAATCGAAAGGAAAACGCGAACTCGAGGCTTAAACACTAACAACACCTTCCTCAACGGTTTCGAGGGGGAAGCACGTAAGAAGGAGAGAACAACTGAGGCTTGATGAAAATGTTTGCGACAGGGACAAGAACCAAAAGCGGAGTTTTAGGGAACGGCAGAGGCTCTAAGCTATCAGCAAGCGAATCCATCGGAGCTGCGACATCCCGGGCAAGGGGGGGTCCTGCTAGTACGGGAATAGGGGGCCGAATCACCTAGGAAACAAAGGGCAAAAGGGTGGAAAAGGGGAAGCGGACAGCAACAAGAAGGCTCCGCGTGACGGTGGCCGTACGGGTGAGAAGAGGTAGACCCTGCGAGTGCGCTCCAAGCTCCGAGTGCTGCCTTAGGGGCCGGATACAAGCGTCCGCGAAGATGGGGCGTTATGAGTCCTGGGAGGAAAGGAGGGAAAGAAGTCTCCGCGGGAGGGACGGGGGCTCTGAATACAACATCTGACGGATATCGCCAGTTTCGAGCGGCGAATCCCAGAGAGCAAAAACTACAAAAAACATTCCACCATCTGATCGCGACCGCCGACGGGGAACGCACAAACACGAGTGAAAGGGGGGAAAGGGGGAAGGGGGGTGGGGTGGAGATTGAATGTTCCATACCACGCATAGACGTCTGGGTAAGAAAAAAGCGACGTACTGGGGGGTAAGAAGGAGGGAAAGCGACCTCTGCCGTTCGTCTACCAGCACTCAGCAGCCTGAAAGGAATTGACTACCAAAAAAGCTCTACAAACGTCCCACTCTGTTGGAGCCACCCGACGGAATGAAGGGTGATCTCGAGAAATCTCAGGGAGGAAAACTCTTAAGAAACTGAAGAAGTATAAGGGGGCAGGAATCACTAGAACGCTCTTAACACCGAACGAAAGTCCGGGACCGAACCGTCGCTAGGTAGGGTAAGGCGCAGTGGGAGAAAGCCGATCGTAACAGTGGGACAGGGGAGTCCGCCGTCCATCGAGGAGCGACGGCACCAAGGCGTACTGCGCAGACATACTCCTCGCTCCCGAACGATGGCGGAAGGTTTTCGGAGGGAGAGGAATCAGGCGGTCGAGGGCGGGAGACTCCAGACCGGGGGGCAATCACGTCGGAAAAAGAAGGGCCCTTGCCGTATAATGGCAGCTGCCAAACAGGTCGCAACACGAAAGGCATAGCTCAGCTCGTTTAGCTCGTAGAGAGGCGCTATGGGAGAGGGATCAAACAAGTACCAGCCGCACTAGCGGGGTGTCTCAAAGAAAGGACGGCCGGAAGAGCTGCCCCTCACGAACGTCACACTGCGAAAGGGAAGTGTTGAGCACTGTCGTAAGATCTGCAATGAAACCGAAGGGAAAGGAAGGCCCTTCGGTGGAAATCCAAAATTGGGGGGGGGAAAGGGGTGGGGGACAGGAGAAGGTCATCTCAGAGAAGGAGAGTGAAGGATTTTCGCCCTCTGACTAGCCCCCTAAAGAAAATAGTAAAAAGCAGAGGAAGAAATGAAAACCACGGAAAGGCGGGAAAAAAATAATCGCGACGGAGGGGGGGAGAAGAAAAAAGGGATCACCACCTTAAAAGTTGCGTCATTCTGGTGAGGGAAAAAAACGGTATAGAAGTAAAAGTGTGTTTGGGCAGCTCTTTGGCAGCTACGAAGATTTAAACCAGGGCTGTAATGCACGCAGTGTGATAGAGTGCAAAAATAGGGGGGCGGAGGGGGAAACGAACCTCGAGGAAACTTGGGGTAGGAAAGCAGCTGATCTCGCGTCGAACTCGCTGAGAGAAAACAAAAAACCTGGAGGAGGAGGGTAAATAGAGCTCTGGAGGCGATCACAAACTTCTTGCCCAAATGGAAGGAGAAGGTCACATATGGGCAGGAAACCTAAAACCCCAGGCGCGTGGCAAGTCGTAACCAAAGACTGAAGCAGCGCAAGGACGAAAAGACTTTGCTGTGAAACAAGCCAGTAACAAACGCTCATTTTGGAAATGATGGAAGGGCCGCCCATTCAAAACCGAGAAGTCGATGCAGAAGGCGGGTCGCTCAGACAAGGGAACAGAACGAGCGAAGCGGCGGGGGAGACGAATCGATTTCGGGGTGAAGCAGATGGCATGACGAGAACTCGTGGCTGTGGAAAGGGGGCTCGTCAAAATGACAAAGAACATCAGAACAGGCAAGACCTGGTGGGGGTGAAAAAAAACAATCGATCGTAGAGAGTAATTTACCTCCGGGCGAAGACATATATGAATAAGCAACCGTACGAAACAGCAGTCGTGGGGTGCGGGAAAAAGGTAAGCTGGCAGATAGCGCAAAATTATATAAATAAAAAAGGTAGTACAAAAACGGTGTTGGGAAAAACCGTCCGCGGCGCCTGGGGCGGCCGTGAGGGGCGAAACCAGGTCGGCAACGCTTCCTGGAAAGGCGACAAACCCTTAAATTGAACGAGACTGGTCCTATTTTAGGGCCTACACGTCGTCGGGGATCGGACACTCACGTCAGTCTAGGGCACTAAGCGCCTAAAGATACTACCCAGGAAAGTGTAACATCTAAATCAATAAGATCCCTTCGTAGGATCACTTATCACGGTACTATCGAACAATGGTCTGGCTCCGAAAAAATCTCTGGGGAAAGGGAAAGACCTGAATCGCTCAAAATAAGCTCGAAAACAAGAATGGACCGGAAAAAAGAGTTGGAGGGAAAGGAGAGAGCTTACGTAAGTGGAATAATCGGCTCTCGGCGATAAATCCGATGGACTGGTACCCGGCCGACGCCAGAAAAAAAAAAAAGGATTCGCATCGTCTTATGGGCTCAGAGAGGGAAGGCGTCAGCAAGCATCGTAGAGAGGATTCCATAGGGGGAATCGCATGAGAAGTTGCTGGTGACAAATCATTGGGTAGGACATCCTGTGCTTGTCCACGGGGTGGAGAGGGACACTGGGAGGTGCCACAAGTCCAGGAAAGGATGGGGCCGCCAGAGAATGAAAGGGGGGAAGATACAACTGCTGTGAAGGGGGAGGGCTCATCCCGGGGACGTCACGGGCAAATGAAAAACGCAGCAGTCTGGACGACCCGTACACAGGTCCCATCGAGGCGCGAAGAAAAAGGAAAAACTTTGGTTGGGGTCCACCTGCCTGAGCGGGGGTCATCGCAGGGAAGGTACGGTCGACCATGCTAAAAAAAAAGAAGACAATAAATTGTCTGGGAACCCCAGACTCACACCCAAAAGGCGGGCGCTGTGCATAATGGGTCCGGAAACCTGCAAACGGGGCCTACTATTCACGAGGTCTAGCGGTTCGAGGCCGCGAAGCAGTGTAAGCGTGGTGTCAAAAATTGCATCGAATTCCGGAAGTACAAAAACTGCGGAGGAGGGTAAGACAGACCCGAATAGGACCTGAAAAAAGAAGTGGACGTAGGGCAGGCTCTGGCAGATCAACATAGCAAAGTCGCGACGAGGCATAGCGGGGAGCTAATCAGTTTAAGTTAGGGAGAGAAAGGAGCCTCGCTACTGGATTAGGTTAAGGTCGCAGGAAAATTGTCCGTCTTGAGAAGTCCTTGAGCCATTGCTAAAACTGGGCAAAGGTACCGTGGTTGAATTCAAACAACGCGGGAGCGGGCGCCAACGACACGCACGGCCAGCTAAGGACAATTAGAGGAATAAAGCAGAAAATCGCGAGGCTGATACAGCAGCCAGCTGTATTACAAGTATTAACAAGACAACACAAGGCACTCGGACAACTCAAAGAAAAAGTTACACACGTTTCAAGAAAACTGTTGAACTATCGAGCCGTACACATATCAGAGCGGGTTTCTATGCGATGGAACAAACAGACACTACGTCCGGAATAACCGACTTCAAGAGAAACCGCAAAGAGCAAGAAGGGGTCGGGAGGGGGAATTCCAATGCCGGGGCTAAGCGGTAAGGGAACTCACTAAAAAATAACCTTTACAAAGAGTCTGTCCTGCTTCCAACTCAGGGCTCCTGGGAAGACCTTGTTGGGACCAAAGTGTGACCCCCGGGAACACCAACGCGTGGATGATAACGGACGAGGATAAGCGCAGAATGCTGACCCAATGGGGGGGGGGATTGGAAACACAGCCTTAGCAAAGGGAGTCCTACACACATTACCTCCAGGTCTACAAAAATCTCCGGCACCCAACCAGAGGGGATACTCAAGAAAGAGGCGAGGTTTTGGTGCGTGTCGGGAAATGGGAATGGGCCACCAATTCAACGTGTGTCTAACAACGTCATACCCACGGAAACAAAAGGGGATAAGGTCTCAAAGTTATAAAGATATCTCGGAAGAATTCACCAACACGGGCAGATGCACTTACTGCCACGAATGATGCACCGGGGAAATTACGTGGGCTTGACAGACACTACAGCGCGGCCGGTTCCGGGACAAGAGGAGCCCGTGTGTCTCACTGGGAAATGTTCGACCGATATATCTGAAGCGGGCGTCCAGCTGAAGGTGGAGGCTGGGGGGGCTTCAGCGAAAAATCCAACGAAACCGATGGAGACGCAAAAATCGGGCGGCTGTGGTATGGGTGGACGTGGGAAAAAATACCTGAGGATATGACTATCTGGGGGGGGATAAGAAAGACTGATCCAACGTCCACAACTGACGGGACCAGAACTTTAAACAGCAGGGTGTCGATGACAGACAAAGTGGGAGGGTGTTGCTCGAAAGCAACGGGGGGGTGCGGTGATCAGGCCTAGGACAGCGGAGGAAAACTGCGCGTCAAAAAAATCAGAAAAACGTGGAACTAGGGTTCGAGGAATGTTCCAAAAAAAGAGAGATTCCGCACGTCCCAGTATCCCATCAAATGAGAAGCCGGTCGGAGATAGACCAGAAGCCGAGGCATATAGCAGGACTCAGCATTCAAAGGACCTAGACTGAAAAAGGGAAAGCCGATAGGGGAAAGATCGAAAGATAGAAGAGATCGGCCGGCGTCACCGTGCCTGAGGAGATCGGCGAATTAGACCGGAAGGTATAGGGCAGAACCCAATGAACAACTGCAGAGGCCGTCTAGAGCAGTGTATCGCGCGATCGACACAATCACCCCAGTAAGGGAAAACTACAAAAGGATGCAGGGTAGAGCACTTGAGGCTTACAAAAAGTAACAGTGAGGCGGTAGAAGGTATGTCTTAGGAAGCGACTGAGTGTGGAAAGAATGGCAAACAGCAGGAGACCGACTAGAACAAAGAGACAGGCAGGGGCTCGACGAAGAAACAACAGACATTAGAGCGGAATGCCCTTGAAAACAGTGGGCAAACATACTCTAACGTTCTGCGGAGGTCTCCAGGAGATAACAGGCGCCCAACGCATAAAAATTAATAGTAGCCCGCTCAGTAGATTCAGGCAGTACTCATTCGCAAGTGGTGCTGATGGGGAACTACTAGGGGAGTAGCTCTTGTGAGTCGCTTAGGGCTCCTCTTCTCAAAGATGTCGGCCTTCTCAGGGGAGACATCAGGTGACCCGGGGCGACGTAAAAAAAACGGCGGTTTGGGTGACTCACGCAAGTCAGTTTTAAGGTGTGGTCGCTATACCAAAAATTAGAACGGACTTGACCCTTCCAGGACGGCGCAATTACCGTTGCCAGATAATGCTAAAGAAGGAGCTTGGAGAAACGGCGTCACACCGGGTAAGACAGCGGCGAAACAGAGGGAAAGCGTTAGGCGTGGAGAAACGCCGCTCGATATTAACCTCTAGATCAGTGGAAATTCACAGGAGCGGTGAACGCTATCAAAGGAAAATATCTATTTGGGAGACGACATCTTCGCTCCGTTAGGTGTATTTATTTTACGGGGATTGGGGGAGCAGCACACCCGGCCGGGCTAGGCCCAAAAAAAAGGAAAGACCGCTTATCTGACGGGGGGCCAACACCTCAGCGCGTGTGACATCAGGTACCTTAAGCGGGAGGGCCGTACAACCTATGCTGTGTGTCTGTCCCAAAGTGTCGTATCCGCTGCTGGGTAGGAATAAGATTTTGCGTTTTGAAAAGTACCACATTAGGTCCAGCATCTTAGGGATAGGTCTTCGGATACCTTCTCTGGCTGCGAGTCCCCGTAGACAAGGATACTACTTGTCACGCATGAACATGCGGGAGGGTGCGTCCGGAAACTATTAAGATGAACAAAAAGCTTAGACATAGCGGCACGCAAAGCAGTTCGGATAGGTACAGAAAACGGGCGCTGCGACAAAAAAACGGCCGTGTACGGAGGGATGTGCGCACATTCCGCGAAGCAGGGGGAGAAGGTGTGCGTAATGGCTTGAAAGCTCGCAGGGCAATAAGAATCAGATTCAAGGCCATAGGTCTGGACGCGTCGCTAACCGATTAAGGGGTGGTGGGAAGGCTAAGCAGTCTAAACCCTCGACAACAGTCACCAGCGCTACACTATCGTGAGATAGAAAACTCGGGGTATCTTCTAGGGAAAGATGGGACGGAAGGTAGGTTGGGGTGGGGTATATTTAATGATAAGAACTCAAGCGGAGGAGGGGCTGACCGGGACTTACAGGTAAGCGGACTCAAACCCAGCTGAACGTGACCACCAGCAACGCTTTGGATCGCCTGGGGCCCAAGCCGGGCGTCTATCATTAGCCGTGACTGAAGCGAGTCGCCGAGGAAAGAGGCAGGGAGAGCTTGAAAGATCTGCGACAGGTCCCGAGTCGGAGAAGAGTAATAAATCAACATCAGTTTAAAGAAGATCCTTCAAAAAAACTAGACCCGAAACGGACTCCTCTCGAGCGTAGCGAGGAGCAACATTCTCTCTCCTACCTCGCTTGCACCCGAGGACCATAGACGCTACTTCCTATCTCAGAGAGACTCGAAGAAGCCTCTCCTCATCCCTATTTACTGCACTTTAGGGGGGGATGCTTCTCCGGCTGGCCTTTATAGCGGGGGATAAGGCAGACCTTGTTAATTCTTATACGCGGTCGTCAACTAATGTGCATAATGGACGAGTAGGACGGAGGCATAGCCCTATTGGAGGCGTATCAGCGATCCAGGGGATGGAGCAATAAGGACGGAGAAAATCGAGTTTTGTGGGCGCGGGCCGCGAGCCGGTCGAAAGCTGCCGCTCAACCCACGGACCGGGGGGGGGAGTAAAGTCGGGCAACTTCTTGGGTCGTGATATGCAGAAATGACGGCCGGCTGAGTCGGTGCGCGGAGTAAGGGCGAAGTGCAAAGAGGGCGATTTGTTAAAGCTTACGGGAGGTGACGACAACCGAACCGAAAACCTCCGCGTATCTCGGCAACTTCACATACGGAAATAAATTCGCCCGCCGGTAGACGAGACGGGGAAAAAATAAAGGTTCGGCATTCCCCTCTTTCTGGCAGGGGGACAATCAAACGGTTGGGGGCGAGGTTCTTTCGGGGATAAAAAAAAAAAAAGGCTCCGAAATTGGGCGGAGGGGCGTCAGAAGATGGGTTTCGAGGTTACCGGGCATTTGGATTACGGGGAGAGAAGCAGATGCTGTCGTCACTTAGAGGAGCGTACTGGATCAGGCAAGAGCCAATACAAAAAAGAGGAGGAGAAAACTAGAGAGATGGGAGTCGGAACGAGCCAAAAAAGGTCTGAAACAGAAGGAGGCGTCAAAAAAAGGAAGAAACTAAAGCTTGACCATCTACACAAGAATACTCCTGCGACGGGCAAGGCAGACACTTGCGAGCACAAGTCCGCGGGCAAACAGGTGCGGGTTATGTCACTCGGCAGTCGCCCGGAGGATCCCCTTCCTCGAGTCTTTTGTGCTCAGGCATAAGGGGAGAGAACGCTCGGAAAACTCGCAATGTGGTCCGGAAGTGGCAGACTAAGATCCGCGGGGATTGGAAACGGGCGTTGTCACAGGTCACTACCATACATCCGCAACTTTGTTGCACCGTTCAAGCCGCACGAAGCATAGCTAAGATGCGGGAAAATTGCTTTGCATAGTCAGAAAAGCACGAAACGCGAACTCGTACCTCCAGGCATTGGAGGGGAATCCAGGTTACCTTCCTTGAGCACATGCTTCTCCCCTAAGCAAAAACGGTCCTGCATCGACAACCGATGGGAGGGAGCACTTACGGTGGAGCACGAGAAAAACGGGAGGACCGCTCACTCTATCTTGAGTTGACGTCCTAGGGCACCTGATGGGAAAAAATAATAGTAGAAGAGCCTCGGGACTGACTATATATAACAAGGGGGAGATGCTTATAAGCATCTCACCTGGGTCAAATCCTGCGGCCTCCGCCTAAATGAAGACCACGTGTAGATGAAGTTCTAAGGTTAGCCGGAGTCTCTCTTCGGTTAACGTCTCGCTGTCTTGACCGGACGTCAATACGATGCGCTCGTGTTGTCACTCTCATGCGTACGCGAAAGTTCTCAAGTGGGGGGGACTGTGGGAATCCTTTGCGAACTTCATGCGGTTTCTGTTTGAAATGTTGCACAATCTTTCAGCTGGTTTGGAGGAAGCGGATGTGCTGGCGATGGACAGAAGGGGCCTCTTTGTAAGCTTCTTTCGTAATCACACCTACGCGGGGGTCCTTGTGATACAGAACGGACTCACAACGGGACGAATTCTCGCCGACTGCATTGTAAAGTCTCTGGGTATGAGGAGGGTGGGGCAACACAGGGAGATACTATAGATGCGTACGGTGACGCCCGGGGAAATAAACCTATGCCGGGATGGTTCGGGTGGGAGATCAAAAAATCGCAAAACCTACCAGGTCCTCCATTGACGTGAAGGAGAATTCTCGCGTGGGGGTTCGACTCTCGCCTCCTGGGAACTTTTGTGGGCTCAGGGAGTTGGAGCGGTTTGGCGCAGTTAAAAACAAAACAGGCTAAAGCGTCGCAAACGACGAAAAAAAAAAAGAAAACCTAAATCTGTGGGGGCGAGGGCTCTGGCATCGGCCAAATCTAGCTATTCGCTCAGCTTGTAAACCAATAAACTTTATGGCCGGGGTTCGGGGGGGGGGGGGGGGGGGGGCTGCGGGGGGGAGGACCTATCCGCTCTGTACGCTCGGGAGACAATTAATGGGGGAAAAGAACGTGGCACGTGCGATGGGACGGGCGCCGGGGAAGAAAGCACAAATCAGAAAACTATCTGAGAACGCCCTTAGGGACCTGAACCGACCCCTGGAAGTCGCCTATTGCAAGACCGCGTTAGCAAGATGGGTCATTAAGGGAGTTGGCCGTAGTCCTGTGGCCGTGCCCCAACGCCTGCATTCCGTTGGCAACCCTCCCATAAACACCGGATGTCCGCTTACGGAGCACCTCTTAGACAGGGGTGTAGGCAAGAGGACCAACCTTTTCTGTGGATATCCGGCGGTGCCTCTCCTGGGGGAGTTAGGGGGTGAAGATCGAAAGTGGCGTTTTGTCCACAGTCAAAGAGTTCAACGGTCGACATGAAGTGACGGATGGAGAGCAATGACTTGGTCATCCGCATTCTCTGTGGAAGGGCATCCTGGCTCATGCAAAAGGAGTCGGGTCTGTCTAACCATGGTAAAAGTAGACAGGCGGGTCCGACTTTCGTGGGTCGTCGGGTCCCGTGTGTGTATATATGGGACGAAAGTCGTTCCTGAATCTCGTCATTCCGTAAAGGACCGTCGCAAGTGAGTGTAACCCGTGGCCTCAGTTCGTCCCAGGTATTTTTTCTGGTCGTACTACGTGTTCCCTGTGGGGGGTTTTTTCTTAGTGTATAGATAGATGGAAGTGCTCGGCTGATCGGGGGTCTTATGTTCACTCCATCGGGACTTTGTAGAATGATCAAAATACCAAGCAAAAGGGACGGGGAGCCCGGTGTAGGAAACCAGTTAAAGTTAATGTTGTCGGTTGCTCCTGGCGTGGGTGAGGGAGCTATAAGGGCGTATGGAACCTATGCGGCTCAAACCTCCGTCTTTCCCCTAGGCAAAGGGTCTCTCTCCTCGGCGAAACTCCTTGCTCCCACTGCCTGCCATGTACAGCGTCGATGTTCGGCTCGAGACGAGCCCCCCGAGGGCTTCGGCCCCGCTATCGTAAGGGGGGAACTTATGGGCACGGATCAGACGGGGCCTTGAACTTTAGGGGGAAATAGTTCGTCTCTATCGGTTAAGGTCAACACAAGGCAGCCTTCTTTCACTCGCCGGGGCCATGCATCGACCGTCTACTCCAGGGCAACCCCAAGAACAGCATCGGCCCCAAACTAGCCATGGGTGGACACTGAACGAAGCCGAGCCTTCAAAAAAGTCAGAGGCTTGGGGGTCTTCAGCGGGGGAGTAGAAAATGAACCGGGCAAACCAGCAATAGGGCATAGGGAAGAGGATTAAAAAAAGAGACTCAAATAATCCAATTTAAGGAGGACCTTATCTGCCGCCGCATCGCTTGTCTTGGTCTCTGTAACTCGACTGGGGCAATGGATGACTGGTTGAGGGTGCGGTTAAGAGAGGGAGGGGCGGCTTCGCTGCCTTTCGTTTCATGTCAGAAAATTGGCCCGGGGGAAGTTTCTGACGTGGCGAACGGGGCATTTCTGTACCAGCCTTGTTGGCAAGAGACTTAGACCGGGAAGCCGTCTCCGTTCGATCAGGAAAAACGCCTCCAGCAAGAAAAGGGAGCCAAAAACGTCGTCCTTTAGGGAACTGAACGAGAGGCGGTCGAGTAACAAACGCCTACGCCAAGGTTTCGCGCAGTAAGGACTCAAGTGATCTAAAGCGGACCTTGTGGGCTTGGGGAGGGCATACCCGGCCGGCTGAGGTTACCGTAAAGGATCGGGCCCAAATTCAACACGGGACATCTGAGAAAAGCCGGCCCCGCGGGGGGGACCACCTTCACAATGGGATCAGAGGGGCTCGGTAAGTCGAAAGGGGAAGAAATAGCCTTATGATGCCCAGGCCTTAACAATTAGTAAAACAGGCGGTAACGTCTACAAAAGGGATCTTCCTAACTGGAGGGGGCCAGGCACCACTATCACCACTTGGTTCCGTCCACCCGCATGGGAACCGCAAACAGCCGGTGAGCACCTGAGGATCTATGTAGTGGGGGGCTTAAGAGCAACGATGACCTAGAGAACACTATGTTTTCATGCTTCAGGGGTACGAAGAATCTAAAAATTTGTCGCTTCTAAGAGCGCCGTGCGGTACCAAACTATTCAAAAACACTTGAAATACAAAGCTGTCGAAGCAGGACGAAAAATCTTCAATGTCATCTTAACCGGGACGATTGGGGGGGGGATTAATTGGTGGATACGACCAAGAGACACGTAGCACGTTGGGTTATGAAATGCCGGGACCGATCGCAACGCCCTCTGGGGGGGGGGAAGTCAACATCACAGTCCGATCTACTTGCCAGAGGCCCGTATTCGAGAGGCACGCTCCGTGGAAAAAAGGCCGCGGCTCATCTAAGGAAAAGGGATGGGGTCATCGGAAATCAGATGTCCCCGGAAAAGCTGAAAGTAGAAAGGAAAAAATCATGAAGTTAATCTACCATACTGGCCCGCAAAAAAACCTGCACGGACGCCGACGTATACGTATCTCTCTTATTCGTAAGCCGTTGAGGCTCCCATGGAAAAGAATAGCTCCCCGGAGGCCGATAACTCCTAAATCTTACCAGCCTCTCCCACGATGGGCTCTGGGGGGGTGGCGGCGCTCGTTTCTTTCAAATGTGCGTAGCTGGAGATACCATCCGGGGACCAAATCGTAGTAGCAATCTCTTTACACGGGGAGGGGAGCTTGGCTAAAAACAATGCGAGTGGCCGCGCTCAAAGTACGTCTATACGAAGCGGCCGTGCTAGGTAAATCTGAGAAAAGGCTCCATTTGTGTTCGTCCGGAATCTTGAACGAAGTTCCAAAAAGCTCATCCCTCACGGTAAACGGATCTCCCTCATGGGGGATTTGAATGCTGCGATTACCGCAATCCCTGAAATTCGAGGGGGTTTAGCGGAAGTATATGAAACTGTCCAAGAGGGATGGCTCTTAAGAGTTTACGAACGCAAGAGGGGAGTCGGGGCGCTTACAAGGGATCGAGTACAGGCGGGAGGAACTGTATCTGAGCGAGGCACCTCGCAAATGCAGGGTCAGGGTGAGGGGGGCGTCAAGGGCATCCTAAAGGTGGTGGGAGAAGCTTTTCAAGAGAAAAACTTCCGGAGTGGCGCGGACTTGCGGGGGGGGGAGGGACCATTTTCTCATTTAAGATCGCCGAGGGATTGGAGCATCGGATTAGACTAAGGAAGAGTTCAGAAAACAAACGGAGGAGGGCAATGAGTAATACAAGCCTGCCTTCAGAAAAGATCATGCAACACCCAAGTAGTGCAAAATAAACAACACTACCGCGACAGAATAGAACCTTAAGAAGTGGGTACTACAGCTCCCAAACGGGCTGGAGTCCACAAAGAAGGAGACGAAAGGCGGGATTTTATGATCGTGATACCATCAGATGTTCGAAGCGCAGGGCCTGTATGTGAAAGTCATATCCGCTGGGGCGGGGACTTCTTCTATTCAACTCTTAAGAGAACAATCGACCAAGATTTGAACTATAAAATTTAAAAAAGAAAGACCCAGACACACTCCGATCTCGCGGGTAGGCTAACTGCGGAAAACTCAGACCACCTAACGCTAACCTACTGTGTGAGAGGGGAGGTTAGGAGGGACGAAAGGGGTGAGTGGGTCATTCCAGGGGCGGGGAAGTGGGATCAAAAAGGGACTTCGCTCACGGTACGTTCCGAATCTTAACAACTTGGCTACTAAAAGACACGGTTTCTTTATCACAAAAAAGAGCAAAATCAAGGCAGCGCGGAATAATGATTTAAGCAAGACATATACGAGGACAAAAAATACGTATGGGGGCCTGCGGCGTACTCGAGGGTTGACTGAGGAGATCTACCGCCCTGGCAGAACACAGTGTCTAATACCGGAAAAGGGAAGGAAAAGAATCATAGCTTATTGCGCAGACGAGAGTGGCTCGGACGAACTTGAGCCTTAGTAGGCGGACATCCTTAGAGAGTAAAGCCTCAGCAGCTTACTCTGTCTGCTAATTGTGATTGCCTCGGAAAGAGAAGCATTTTCTGAAGGATTCCCTATCGCTTTAACCCTTTTGAAGTAGGAAGGTTTAACATGCGCACTCGGCAGGAGGTCGAAGAATACGAGGATTCACAAATGCCTCTTCAGAGTGCTCGGGAAAGACCTCCGCATGACTACAAAGGAACGGTCTGAAAGATGGGGGGGCGCTCGGCAAAGGTTCTGGGGTCAACCGTCGCGGCGGACGGCGGAAGGAGCCTACAACCTGTGGTACGGTAGGGGGACTCAAAACAGCCCTGGAATTGGCCCGGGAATCAAGCAGGGAACAAGAGACACACAATTCCTGCCAGAGGCCCTCAGAATAAATAGAGGGGCGCTCGTGTAGGCGCGGGCTCTTGGGGGAATAGGTTGGGTACTGTTGGGTTGGTGGCAGCGTTTTCCTCGTGAAAAAATGGCTCGCGCGACTGGGTGATGCCTCTCTTGTTCCTAAAATCGTGAAGCGTCATTGGCCTCTTG
>Ga0179593_1640059_pt1 | contig 14053 bp, 13 predicted proteins | sample CZODoug2_1_08_16_FD_185931 | JGI IMG/M metagenome (GOLD analysis project Ga0179593, IMG submission 185931) | Vadose zone soil fungal communities from Angelo Coast Range Reserve, California, USA - CZODoug2_1_08_16fungal (PacBio error correction) | ecosystem: Environmental > Terrestrial > Soil >...
GGGGGGAAGAAAAAAGATTCTTGGGGGGGGGGGGGGGGAACCATAGACCAAAAAACTCCCATGTAAAAAAAAAATGAAAGGGGGGGGGGGACCTAGATCTATACTCCGAATCAAGGAAAGCTTGACAAAACCGCAAAAATCTAAACTTTTGGGGGGGGTCTTTCGTGCGATGAGGAGGGTCCTGGCTGAGGAGGTCCGAGATACCTCGATTAGTTCGGGGAGGAACAGCCACAATTACTATTTGGCCGCGCATCAAAAGGCCACATTCCCCTACGGAGTATCCAATAGGACTCTCGCGCCTGAAAGGCGGCGATGCCATGAGGCAAGGGCACACAGGGTCTCGAATAAATTTCCCTTGCCAGGGGGCTGGGCGGCCCGGAAAGGAAGTTGAGGGGAACTTGAGGGTGTCGCCGAAAAAAAGAGGCAGCGTCGGATCGTAGTCGGGCGGGGGGGGGGGTGGGAGGACGGACCATTTTGGGAGGAAAGGGGAGAAGGGGCCACACCACCCCCCCCAAAAACCCCCCACACACCCCGAAGGGAGATCGAACCGCGTTGCCCATCTCAGGCCGGGACGAAATGCGCGAATAATAAATCCAGGGACACTTGTAAAAACGATGGCTCAATCAAAGCCCGCCATCTGTGTTAAAAAAGGGGACCAAGGGGCCTATTTCAGGCTGGCCAAAAAAAAAAAGAGAGAAACCCAAAGGGGGACATATCGGCCCTGAACTTTCAAAAGAGACAGGCGAAGGACTCCAAAAAAACCCAACGGAGGGGGGTCTGATTTGAAGAGAATAAGGCAGGGGAAGTGGAAACTGCCCAAATCTCAAAGGCTCTGAGACCGTCTAAAGGACGAACTCATTGCTAAAGGATCGGGAAGAATACATCAAATAATGCAGTGTAAAGAAAGAAGTTGATCTCCACCAAGGGAATAGGCCGAGTGTAAGGCGCGGAGAGTTCCTGGTTCATCGACGGCCTTTCCGAAGCTGGAAGCTCTACGAAAAGAAGAGGATGGCTTATCTATGCGAAAGGGGGGGCAATGAAAAATGAATCCCACTCGAGGCGCTCTAGAGAATGGCCCTTCGCACTGTTATCTGTAAGGCAGACGTCATTATTAAGAAGGCGGAGAAATCTTCATTCCGCAACTTATGACAATTTAACCTCAACATAATAAGATGGCAAGTCTCCCAACCACCGGTCAGACAAGCGATCTTGGTACTGAGGAAAAAAAAGCCAGGAAATGGGGGCGGCGCGGGACGTGGGCGAAAGCGTCTGCGATCTGCACGACCGAGGACATAAGAGGGGGGGGGACCGCATAGCTGCCGGGAGCGGAAAGGTAAGAGACAGCGCCAGGGCGCCCCGACAAATATCTTGGGCAGATTCCATACCTGAGACTGAAAAGAAGGTAAATTCATGATGAGGGAAAATATAGCCTGCCGCTTTATGGGCGAGGGGTTCGAGCGATGGCTCTCCTCCAAGCAGCCAAAGAAAAAACAGTAAAGCAATTCAAGATATAATCTCAGGGGGCAGGGAGACGCCTTCGAAGTTCGTGGTCTGCAAGGGGTGTAAGTTATGGTAGGAAGGCGGGAAGGAAGATGAGGGGAAAAAGACACGACTCAAATTCTGCTCAGAGGATGAAACGAACGGGGGTGCTGAGATTGTTACTGATCGGGATCCCAATCAAGGCTGGAGGGGCACTTCTTAGGGATCTCTACACCGGAATCCATCAACGCGATTGGGGAGGGAACGAACTCCCCTTCTCGGAGTAGAAGGGGAACTTCTGCCACTTACATCCCCGCAGCGACGGTAAGTCGTCTGTTGGAGAAAAGGGGCATTGAATGCAACGGAAGGACTTGATTAAGCAAAATATATCTCGCTCAACCAAAAAGTGGGGTTAAAAAGATATAGGATGGATCGGAAAATCCCTGCGTTTCCTGCAGTAAGTAAAATCATCTCCACCCGAAGGACGAAGGACACTGCTCTTCAAGGAAGGAGTTGTGAAGGGAGAATTAAGGAAGAGGCTGGAATAACGGTTCTCTCCGCTAGTACTAATTTCTTGAGGATCGAGTCCAACTAGTCAGATCATTTCCCACGATGAAAGTAGGGCTCACCAGGGCTGAGGAAGAAAAAAACAGGGGAAGCCATTCAGCGGGGAGAGTTGGGCCCTCTCGAAATCATAAAAGTGAATAGGGATTTCCCAGGACCATCAGAAGGAAACTCATAAAAAAGAGTAAAAGAAAAGCCCACACTAGTACAGAGTTGATTCGAGCGAATTCCAGCAAGGGGATCCCAAAAGGAAGGTGAAGGAAAGAGGTCCATCAGAGGAAGGATAGATCGGGCCGTAGTCCATGCAAGGAAAGAGTCGTTCTTCCTGGATGTCGAGGAAGGGGGGGTGGAGGACCTTCAAACAGTCAGAAAGGTCAGCAGACTTCACGCCCGACCCCTAGCTCTTCAGCCTCTTGATGACTTCTATGGACAAGAAAAACCCGCAGTTGATCCCAATACCTCAGAAGGAAGGGGGGTCGGGAGGAGGAAGATTACTCAAGGCGTGGGAGCCCGAGTAGACTGGGGGGGGGTTTAGAAGTAAAGAATAGCTTATGATGGGAGGTGAAACAACGGGGCGGCTTGAAAGCCTCGCGGGCGACGTACCCGAGTCTAATTACCATCTCTCAAAAGTGCATGAAGGAGGCCGGGAGAAAAGGGTCCATTCTCGTTACTTAGAATGGAAGTCTCCTAAGACGTCCTTTGAGGACTTAGGAAAGGGAAAAAAGGCCGTGCCGAGAACTCAGTAACATCTCTACAAGCAAGGTCATATTGCCGTGGAGGAAGAACTGGTCGAATATCTCTGCTCTTCCAGGAGGGAGGAGTCAGAAGAAACTCGAAGAAGGTGCACGGTAGGTAAAGAGGAAAGGGGGAGGGTCCGCTATATACCATGCTAAAGAAAAGGTATGGGGGATCCATCAGCTGGGTGGTGGGGAGGAGCGGGAAATCAGCTCTCAGGGCAAACGAGGGCCTAATATGTGGCGATCAAAATTTGGTAGGTGTTAACTATCGCCTTTCCAAAAAGAAAAGGCTGGCGGATTGATTAACATTTGCGGGAGGTGCTCATATGACAAGAAAAATCTGTTTCCGGCGGCACCTGATTGGGTACAACGGCCTGGGAGTGGGGGGAGCTGCTTTCATCCTGTCCACGGGGTACGGCCGGCCTCTGAGTCTCCTCTCTGGGTCTCAGAGGGGGGGGAGACCGGGGGCATTGGAAAATAAAATCCTTGCAGGTCTGCGACTGGAGTTCACGAATTTCTTACTTTTTTTTAGGTAGAATGACTGAAAGCACTATGACCGCCTCTCCACTTCCAATGCGAGAGAAAGGTAGGTCATGGAAACATGGCCGGGAGGGGGGGTGGTGAAGAGGAGGAAATGAGGGAAAGGAGGGGCGCCTCCTCTGTCGAAGAGGGGAAGCAGATCTACATCGGCGGGCAAAGCGCAAACAAAAACGGTAGGTTTCACTACTTCCGAGGAAGGGAGAGATCGCCCCCAACTCCGCGATGAGGGTAAGGTCCAATGCAGGGGGGGTCTCTTTAATGACAAGCCGGTTGAGTGACAATCAGACAACAAACTGGATGAAATGATATCTGATTTCATCACCTGGGGGAAATAACCGCAGCCGGAAAAATATATGGGAAGGTTTGGGCCGTTCAGAGAGAGCTCAGGGCACCATAATTGCAGCGCCTCGACTCGGGGTGGAAAAACTGCTCTCGGGTATGAGGTTCAGAGAAGGGGGAGACATTAAATCCGAGAGTACCGACGGCTAGGCCCAGACTAACTATCTCAATTGTCTAACGGGGGAACAAAACTCCGGGCCAGACCAAAACACTACCCGGTGAGTCGCAAAAACCGACGGAGGAGAAAACGGAGGAGTTAGAGGAATAGGCCGCAACCCCGAGGGGAATCAATTGCCCTTACATCCGCGGAGCCAGACGGAATATGGTAGTTCTTGAGGGACAAGGGGGTCGCCAACAATCGGAAGTCAGATATCTATGGCGCGGAGAGGCAGTAGGAGGGTACCAGTTGCGGCGAAACTTCTGAAATATGGAAGGACGGGGTCTTTCTTCTAACAAGTGTAAATTTCATGGGGGCCGAAGAACAGAGGAAAAGGCACATAGAGTCAGGAACTGTCACCATCCGCAAGTAAATCCATGTTGTCCACTGTCCGGAGAGCGGGGGGGGAAGCCAAGAAGGATCCAACATGAGGGAAGAAAAAATCTGGGGGAGGGGTTTCTGCCACTCTTTCATATACGGGGAAAAAAGAAGGCCTTCTTTCTCTGCGTCAGGGATAAATGATCCTCAGGCCTTAGAAGGAAAAGAAGGGAGAAGAGCAGTCGCACACATCGCCCGTCGCAGGAGGAAGTTTCCTACTTTTCCGACTCCAGCCGCAAGGGAACAAACTGAGGAAGAAACATTTGAGAGAATCAAGGCATCGGGCCGCGAGCGGGGCCCTTTTCCATCTCGCAAGTGCTAAGGGGGGGGAGTCCCATCTAACTACACTGCGGCAGTGAAGCTTCCGCACGGAACATAGGTAGTCTAATTCCTTCAGAATGGGGTCAATTTGGCGAGCTTATCTTTGGAGAAAGGGGAACATGAACGTCAGCCGTTGAATCGAAACGGGAAAGACACTGAGTTAAGTGGGGACGAAATAATCGCAAATGGCTAGTTAAAGGCGAAAACGTCGATCAAAGACCGACGATGGTGAGTCGAAACTCGCAGACGAAGTTGTCGCAAGGTTAACCGGCCCAGAAGTGCAAGAACGCAACTCAAATCTTGGCGCAAAGGGTAGGAAAAGGAAACGCGGGGGAGACAGGACGCCGATCTGAGCCTAAATCTTAAAGACGGGACCGAAATAAATTATGCTGGGGAAATACATTGAGCAGTTATGCATGGGCGGCGGATCGCCTCAAGGAGCTCGCGAAAAGAAAGTGAAAGTCGAATCCAGAAAGAACGTTCTGGACGAACGGTCGTGGGCCAGCAGGGGCGTTAAAGTTCGTGTACAGGCGGGAACTTATTCAGGGGGAAGGGGACCACGGGCAAGCAAGATGAAGAGAGGATTATCCTGCGACGAGGATCGGCTTGGTTTGAAGACAGGGCTCCCCTCGTTGCGGCGACTGGAAGGGGTGCAGGGAAGCGTTGCTATCATCTCGTGTACGAGTAAAAATCAGAGCGTTGCGCGAAATCAAGAAAAACGGCTCAAAGGAGTGAGGGCCTAAATCCGCCTGGGAACCGCATGCCGGACCGGCGAATTCGCGGGGGACGCTTGAAACAATTGAAGGGGGAATCTCTCAGGTTACGAGGACATCCGGAGGAACACAACAACTTGAGGAAGAAGATTATAGAGTAGTGTGGGGACGATCGATGGTCCCGGTTCCGCAAACAGAAAACAAGCGCCACCTCTACGAAGAAGGCGAGTCCGGCAGAAGGGATGGAGAGCGAAGCAGAGCATAAAATCGAGACGCTGTCTCTCCACGTCGCGGAAACGACCAAAGCATCGGAAGGACACAGATCAGTTAGAGAGAAACATGGGACGGAGGACATTCGATTATCACAGGTGAATCCTACTTCACAGGCCGCCGAACAGGGCGGGGGGAATGCAGAGGGACCGAGAGTCACGAGGGAGTCCCATTTCCCCGGAACATCAGCAGGGGGTTGGGGGGGGGTCCCTAAGTTAACAAAGAATTACGGAAAGCACGCCACGAAAACGGGCGTACTCGTGGCCCGATCGAGTGGAGTGCAAGGCTCCGGCGGCCACGCGCAAAGTAAAAAAGAAAAGAGGGAAGCCGCAAAAGCGGCCAAAGGGCAAGAGACATAAAATTTCTGCGCGGCCCAGCGGTAAGGCCGGAAACCCAGGCGCAGCGAAAAGGCCGCGCAGTCTCGGGCGCAGCAAGGAAAGAAATGCAAGATATTCAGCTTCTGACGTCGGGTATATCGTCCGCAAGGTGCAACCCATCGCGCTCAAGAGGGGTCAAGTGAAGAAAAGTTCTAGATCGTAAAGGTTTTGGAGGGCTATGTGCTAACGGTCCAGCCAGGGGCGGGAAGGGATCAAGCTTAAGCAGCTGGGGAAGGTGCGGAACTACAAGCTCTCCAAAGAAAGGGGGGCAGCAGTCCTCGCCGGCCTTCTCGCGCGCCCTAGCGTGACCAGCGGGGGGCAATTTTCCGGGAGCATAGCAGGAGGAAAGTTGGGTGATCAAGGCAAGCACGGGACCAAGGGCACTCATGAACATCTCCGCGAATCAGAGGGAGATGCCGGTGGCAGAAAACTGTTAAGCTCGAGAAAGGGAAGACTCGGGCAACGGCACTTCTCCTTAGGCGGGGTGAGCACGACTTGAGTTTGGGACGAAGAATAATACCGCGAAAAGGATAAGGGATATGAAAAGGGACCAGCCAGCCGCTCCGTTGAAGAAAGCCGCCTGAAAGTGTCCACTCGGCCCGAAGATGGGGGCAAGGTGGGGAGTGTGCTGAGCCTTCCAGGGCAGCGAACAAGGAGGATTTATTGGGTAGAAGGGCCCGGCGATCTATGAGGCATGCCAGAGCCAGGGGAAATGAGAAGGAAAAAAAGTGGGCCCTACGGTTCTACATCCTGAATTCTAAAAAAGACCCTATTCCATCCTGAACATGTCCCGCGCACCCCGCCGACTCTCAGCAATATCGGATGCAAAGGACCCCGAAAATTTGACACTAAACCAGTCGACATCATCTCGGTTCCCAGGAGAGGGGCGACGGGGGGGTGTCTTAACGAAGCCCTGCGAACGCATGTGGTCGGGGGGGCTCCCGAAAGCTGATTGGCGACAACCGTGGTCAGGGGGGGGAGGAGGAGGGTGCTCTCCACCTCGTCTCAAGTAAATAAGTGTGTGCGTCGGGCATTTCTCCCTATCGAACTCCGCCTCTAAAGAATCTAAAAAACCAGAAAGGAGGGAAGACTCCGCGTGCAGGATATATGCCGGCAAAGCCGCATAACGTTCCCTGGTCGCTCGGAAAACGGTGGGAGCACAGAAAATCCTTCAAACAAAAAAAAAAGGGGAGGGGAAGGGCACAACTCGTGAACATTCCACACCGCGTGAAAGAAAAAAGAATGCCAGGCCTTGGGCCGGCGCTAATCGAGGGAATCCTGGGACGTCAGGCAGATCAATCCTACCGTTTGGCAGCTCTGCTCCTCGAGGGCGGTCAAATCAATGAAAAAGGCCGAGCAGAGCGAGTAAGGGAGGAAACCGCTAAACCGGTCTAGAGTTTTCGCGCACAAAAAAGATGACCGAAGAGATAGCAAAAAGCTGGCGCAAGCCTAATCCCGGCGAGGAAGACGGCTAAACAGTCGCCCATCATAGTAGCAATCGGTCCTGGGTCCGCCAGGAGAATTGGGCGGCTTTTTTTTCGCCAAAGTGCAAAACGCCATAAACAAGACGCGCGGCCGGGGTGGTGCCGGCCACAATGGGTGGGGGCGCCGGAGGAAAAAAATGAAGGAAAAGGCGTAGAAGGCCGGAACAAGTGCGGCCGCGGGACACGGCGCTGGCCATCAAAGACAGGGGGGGACAAGGGTCAAACTCAAGAGCCCGAAAGTTCTCTTTGCCCAAAGGGGGAATAATCCTAACAACAGAATACAAACAGGGCATGACAAAAGCTTCTGCCGAGGATCCGCGCGTCTAACGGGTCACGCGGCTTATGGGAAGGAGGGCAGCCGAGTAGGCTGAAATCGCTTGACCAAAACAAGTCATGCAGCTACCAATCTCAAGAAAAAAAAAAGCCGGCGAATTGGGGGGACCTGGAAGAAAAAGAAATTGAATAATTCCTATATCGGCTAAAGGGCCTCCAGTCAGCCGAGGTGACTCTCGGAAGTTGTTGGGCCATCTCCCCGTGCCGAATTGCTTCACGACTAAAACAAAGAGGGAAAAATCTTAGGAGATGTCCGGAAAGGAAGGAGGGGCGGTCACGCAGAATGATATATAATTGTCTGCCATCGCCGTGGGCCTGTTGCATAGGGGGTTAAGTACAGTATAAATGAGGGGAATGCAGCCAAACCGGATATTCACTCACGAAATGACCTTTCGTTACACGCGGACGCTAAATTATAAAAAAAAGAGAAACTCGAAGGGCTCTGAACGCTTGCGACTGGGTCGTCGCCTGCCCGCGGGGTAACGAAAGGGATCACCGTTCTTCCTATCAAAGAGAGTACTAGAATCGAGGAAGAGCCTCATCGGGAGGCGGCAAGGGCGGCCGAGAAAGCGAAGGCGAAGGGGCCTGTCCCAAGAAGATGTGAGCCCCTACCTTGCAGAAACCGCGAAGAGGCCTGCCGACGCGGAAAAAGGGACTACGGGGCAATGAAGGGCGTGGGTATTCCGGCGAGGGGGAAAAAAGTACCGAGCCGGCTTTCGTCAAGGACGCGACCGCGCGCCTTGACAGGGAGGAGCCCGATCGCCCCGCCGTCTCCGAAATGCCCACGGACAAAAATTGGTTTGAGGTAGAAAATGGATCTGATTCAGCCACGAGTGAGTGTGGGACCTACTCCGATAGAAAGGGCGAGTCTGCAGAAAAACTACCGCTGTCTCCTGGTTTGAAAAACGTGCTCGACCTGGGGGGCATAGGGGGGCTCTGGCCATCTGCGAAATCGAGAGATAGGGGTTGCCAGCGAGGACTTGAACAGAGGGGCTCAGTGGGAGAACCTCAAAAAAAAATCAGGACGCCAGAGTCTCCAGCATGTCCGTGAATCAGCGGGGGAAGGCTTCGTGTTCTTCTGGGAAAAAGGGGGGCCGAACTCAACTTCTTGCTTCAGACTAAAAAAGTCTGTCAACCACAGGGGGAAAAGAGAGAAAAAATATCTGGGGGATTGAGAGCTCATCTAGCATACTAACTGAAGACGGCCGAAAAGGGCGAGGGGGGTAGACCCACCTCGAACGAAGATCCGGTCGGCGCATGCGGGGGGAAGAAGGAAAGCCGGGAAGGGAAAAAGGAGGCCGGTCTTGAGGTCGCGCACGGATCGTGACGGAATCGAGGCCACGAGAGTCTAAGCAGGTGCACCGCCATTCAGAAAAAAAGGGGGAATCCGACTCAACTAGAAAGGGAGGTCGCAGGCCCGTAGACCGGATCGGTACCAGTACGCAGCCGAGCTCGACTCCGACCGTCAAAAGAACAAAAGAAAAAAAGCAGCCGAGAAAATGGGGGATTGGCAAGGCTCGCGGGGATGGGGGAAGGGCGCCAGCGTCGATCGAACGCGACTAAGAAAAAAAGAGTAGGTGGGACGGTGAAGGTAATTCTTTGGGCCAAAAGGTGGGTAAGCGACATCAGGACCGGAAAACCGACAAGGACTCGCCTCAGTCTCGAAGGATTGAGAGCTCCAGGAAGTCGGCCCAATGAGGCCTGCAAGAGAACTGGTGTAAGCCTCAACTGTTCTCCAAAGAGCGAAAGCTTCTTGTTCGACGAAGAGAATTAGGGTCGAGGTTCTGTCGAACGGGTTGGAATCAGGCTTCCTATTGGGGGGGCGAACTTTTCACTCCAGTGGCGATGAGCAAGTACACCGGCGCTACCGTGGAAAGTAAAGTAATAACATCTCGCCACCTGGGAGATAGGGGGGGGCCTGAAGATAGCTCCCTCGCTAATGCAGCGTTGCGGGAACGAGAAAGGGAAAGGCAATAGCAGTTGCGAAAAAAGGTAGGCGGAGGTCCTCACGTCAAACGGCAGAAATCAGCATCTCCGCGCTGAACAGAGGAAGGGCCGTGTGGGGCGATCAACGGTTAAAGAAGATAGGAAGAACGGAGGATGGCGGGCGGGCACTTCTCCGGGCGGTGGAGACGGGAAAGGAAAGGGAAAAAGAATGGGAGCGTTTTTGGAACTCAAAAGGGGAACCTCTAGACTGGGGGAACCTCGCCAGCAGCCGCGATGTGGGGGAAAGAGGATCCTCTAAGGAAATTGGGCCGCACACAAAGGCAAAATGGTTGCGGCGCCGGGGGGGGGGGGAATGGTATTCTCCTGAAAAAAGCGAACACTCGGGAGGGGGGTTAAAGGATTTCAGGGCGAAGGAAAAAGGAAAAAGATTTTGTTCCACTCCTGTGGGCTGCCAACGATCACTTCCTTGCTGTGGGGGGGAAAAGGTAAAGGGGGCAAGACCCTAATTGCGCAAGGCGAAACAGGTCTGCTCCCACCCCGCTAAGTATCTCGAGATGCCGACGCTGTTGCACACCAAGTCCATTGCAGAAAAGGGGAAAAAAAAAGGAATGTCAAGTTCAGCAGCACGCTATGCATCAAGGGGGATGGGGCGACGAAGCGCTGGGGGGAACAAAAAAAGCAACCGCCGATGCCGGGGAAAAAAAGGGGAGCATCAGCTGCTTCAAGGGGGGGCAAGGTAGGGGAAAGAGGGTGAAAACCTCTTAGAAATTATGGGCTGGAAAATCCTCGAGAGGGGCAGAATGCGCAGAGATCGACCGAGCGATCGGCCAGCTCAAAAAAACCCGGTCGATGAGACGCGAAAGAAAAGCTGCAAAGTCGTCGGAGGACGCCCGCTAGGGTCCTCTTTCCCGCGGTAGGGGGGCAAGCCGGTATGCCATCTCTAAAAAAACGACGGAAAGAGGGGGCTCCAACCAGGGGAAAAAATGCCGACAAAAGAACGGATGACCAGCATGCAGAGGGGGGCGCTATCGAACCACGGGGCAAAGCAATGACCGTTTGGGACGACTCCGTGGGTCCTATCTCGGGAGACCAAACTCTCTGCGGGCACCACGGGGGAGACTAATCGCAGATGTGAAATCGAAAAAACGTCCAAAACCAACGTTTGAGTAGAGAGTGCTCTCTCCTAATTCGGGCGGAGGGTGGGGGGGTCTGCAAAGAAAAAACACCAAACCCTTCGTCCATCGAGGTTGGGAATCGGGGTGCCCGCAACTTCAAGGGTTCGCTTTTTACCTCCGGAGGGGCTACGCTTCTCAGACCATCGGTCCGTTCTTCTTGGCGAATAAAAGGGTAAACAAGGATATATGGGCCAAAGAATTGCAGGGCGCCAATAGTCCGGTGGGGCCCCAGCTGAAAAATCAAAAGCCGAAAGCTAATCATCGTCAAGCCTGCCCTGCAGCCCTCATCTTTTCAAGCCCGGGAAAGGGGGAATCGGGCTAAAAGCTCTCCAACGGCAGCGCCAACCGTCTGAGAAATCGGGTTCGTGATTAACGATTCTCTACGGTCACAATCGAGGCTTGCTCTGGGCCTCTACCAGGAGACGAGGGCTGTTATATCAGGCCCAAGCTCAAGTCCGCGCCTACCTCGGGCACCCCGCCTTCTAAGGAAAGGGGGCCGCCACTCCGCATGAAGATGCCAGGATATCGTTCCATATCTCCTCCACTGCATCGCCTCGAAACTGGGGGCATGAGAAGCCTTCCGTTCCTACTTGCGGAAGGTCCGAAAAAGCTCTCAAGGGGGATTTCGGAAACGGGAAGTCCGAGAAACAAAGGAAATCACGCGAGGCGAGGAGAGCTGAAAAGGTCGGGCCACTATCGCCAGGTTGCCGAGGTGGGTGGCAGCTGGCCGGGTCTCAGGCCGGGAGCTAAAGATGACGCAAAAAAAAAAAGGGGGGACACGGGCAGGCCCAAAGGTCCCGCATTGCTCTTCCTTCTCCAACCGTCAGGACATCGAAACAGTACTGCTTTCGGAAGAAACCGGCCCGCGTTCACGAGGTAGGGGGGGAAAACCGGGGGCCCTAATCACAACAGAAAAAACCGGATGAAGAGCCGCTCGCCAATGAACTGGCGGGCAGGGCGCCCGTCCGGCGAAAAAAAGAGTGTTACCGGGGGCTTGACTACCGAAGAATAATTCAAAAACTGGGGGAGGGGGGGACTTGGGACGCCAAAGCGTGAGAAAAAAATGGGAGAGAGGAAAGAAAAAGCGCGCACCTCCTCCAAGGAAGCGCGGAAAACGGAAAAGCATACATGTCGAACTCCGCCGCTCTGCACTAGTGCGTGGGCGGGCCGGGCAGGAAGAGAGGGCCAAGCGTGCTTGGTCCTGTGCACGACGACGACGCCGAATGAGCGAATCTGCTAAACCGCTGCTCGCCTTGTGGGGAATCGGCTTCGAACCTCGAAGGAAGAATGGGGTGTAAGGCACGTGTTCTATCAAGATCGAAACTACCGATTACGGCGGCATCTCTTGGCAGGAGGGGAAAGAAAAAATCAAACCAGATTCGGACCAGCCGAGCTGGGGATAAAAAGTGTCGCCGGGACCGTACGAGCCGCTAAAGTCTGTCGGGGAGGGGGGAAGCTGGGGGACGCATGGCTCAAAAAGCGGGGAAATCTGCTCGAACGCAACCTCCGGGGCAAAAACACAAAAATTAAATGATGAGGCTTATTTCCTCAGGGCGCAGAAAGGAGCCTGGGGCACGTGCCGGAATGCGTGCAACAGAAGCCACTCGAAGAATAGCAGCGGCTCGAAGGGGGAAGGGTGAAATGTGGGTAATGTGAAAAGGCGAAAGGGAAGAAACATTTTCATTGTTTTGCTTGTTGTTTTTGGTTGGGGGGGGGTGGGGGGGGGGGGGGGGGGGGGGGTGGGGGGGGGGGGTTTTTTTGGGGAAAGCGAGCGGATGTGCACGGATCGTAGGCCACTTAATCGAAAGGGACGCCTAAAAAAAAAACAAAGGGCGATAAAACCGGGTCGGGGAAATAAAGGCGCCGAGCACGTGAGCCAGCCAAAAAACGCACGTCGTCTGCCAGGACCATCCGCGGGGAAAAAAAAAGAAACTAGGCCGGACACAGCCACGAACTCGGGCGGCAAAGAGGCGTCCGCGCCTGGGCGAAGAGGAGGGGATGCGCGCCTTGGGGGGAGCGCCAAAAGCGCCGAGGCCGCTGAAAAGGCATGGATTCATTGTCAGAGGGGGGGGGAGAAGGGGGAAATCAGTTGTCAGCGACATGGAAAAAAGCTCTCTTCAGGATCACCCTCGTCTGGTCCTCGGAAGGCCTTCCCGCAGGGGGGTGATAGTCATCCGGGATGCGTCGTCGGGGGGCATATCGCCGAGATTCAAGAAACGCACCGCGGGCGGTTGGGGAAGAAAGAAAAAAAAAGTAGGAATCGGAGACGAGGGGGGAAAGAGCCTTCTCCGATTATTGACATGCGGGGGACAGTGGGGGGGGAGTGCTTGAAGCGCTTCCCGAGGAGATAAGCCTTTCAGCGTCTGCCACAGAGAAAGCTCAGCCAAAAATGAATAGGGCCTCCCCTTTAGCAGCCGCCTGGAGCCGGGTGACGGCAGCGTGCCTTCCGAAAAGGACGGCTAATTAACAGGTGTCAGCGGGGGGAGCACGGGGAAAAGAAAAAAGGGGAAAGAATAGCTAGCATCGTCCTATTCCGTGGGACGATCATCGGCATCTTCATGCGGCGGAAAGTCGGCAAGGCGCCAAAGAGGAGGTGAAAATAGCATAGAAGGAAAGATTCCCTTCTCCGCGTCCGGGGAGCCAGAATAGCGGTGGGGGGAAGAACGGAGTCGCGCGAAGTGCTACAAGCGAAGATGGCGGCGGCCTTGTTGGAGGGTGTGGGGATATCGCCCCGGGGGTCCTCGAACACGCGGAGGGTCGAAGGCCCGTCGGTAGGAGTTGCCAAACGCCGGGTCGGCAAAAGGGATGGCACATGTCCTTGGCGGTGAGGGAGGCAACCTAGGCATCCTGTCAACAGTCTCGGCTGCCCACCGCCGACGCGCAAGGAAAGCTGAAGTAAGTAGGGGGGTGTCGACCCCTGAAGGGGGGAAACCTTCCTTGCTCCCAGACAAACCTAGCAGGGCACGGATTATGGCGACGGGGTGTGTCGGAAAGGCCCTGGGGAGGCTGAGATTCGTCGGCGGGGAAGGAGATCCAAAGTTATAGGGTCAGCTGTATTGCGCGCCCTATAGCAGGGGAGTGAAGGCTTGGCCCAAGAGATTTCGGAGGAGGAAGGTCGGAAGGACTCGCCCCTCCGAGCAGCGCCAAAACCCGGGGCGGTGACAGCCGGCGTCTAGCGAAAGAAAAAAAAAAAGAAAGAGGCAGCGTGAAAGGTCGGGTCTCGGTCAACTCCAAGCCGG
>Ga0179593_1643309_pt1 | contig 14053 bp, 20 predicted proteins | sample CZODoug2_1_08_16_FD_185931 | JGI IMG/M metagenome (GOLD analysis project Ga0179593, IMG submission 185931) | Vadose zone soil fungal communities from Angelo Coast Range Reserve, California, USA - CZODoug2_1_08_16fungal (PacBio error correction) | ecosystem: Environmental > Terrestrial > Soil >...
GGGGAGGGAGGGACGCGCTGGAGGAGCGTCCGTTTGTTAAAGTGTCGTCTTCCAATCGAACGAGTGAACGAAAGACTTTTCTTCATGCGCGTTCTAAAAAAGGGTTGCTACCGTTCACCGAGCAGGGGGGCGGGGTGGCCGGCTGGCGTGTGACGAGTTTCTCCCGTTGGTCCAAAGGAAGCCTCTTTTGCTTGGGTGAGAGAGCGGCCTGAGGAGGCGGTATTCCGAAAGCGTTTCTCGTAAAGTTCCAGCGTTTACGGTAACACTTTTTAGAAAGCCTAGGACGTAGACATCAGGGAAAACAATTCGCTGCTTCGCAGGGAAAAAATAAAAGATCAGGAGCAAAAACCCGCCGGGATTTTTACCACCAAACATCCCTACTTTGACGAATTGCCTGCGCGGAAGGCATTTCCGCGAGCAGGATCGGTAAATGCTTGGGGGAAAAGAGGTGGGAAGAGCGGCTTGTGGCGCAATACCTGCAACCTGCGACCTTGATGAGCAAAAACGACGGCTGGCGAAGAGTTGTCTGGTGGCAACAGGTCGGCGGGATGGGGGTTCGGCCCTAGAAAAGGATTACCGGCGGGGATATTTCATGAGAGCTCCTGCCTGGGATGCGCGAGGCCGGAAGACGCCGGACCAGTTCTGCGCGCGGCGCGCCTGGCGGGAGGGAAAACATAAACCGAGGGGGAGGTGGGAAGAGGGGAGAAGACGTTTCTGCACCAAACTTCGAGTCCCCGGCCATCCTCCGCTCCTCCCTCTTCACTGCGCGACGAACCTTTCGAGGGACTTCGTGGTTGGGTGCGAAGAGTGCAGCCCCGGGGGGGGTTAACAAAAACTCCTAAGCGTTCGGGTAATGCTTGGAGGAAAGTCTTTCGAAAAAGGGTGCGCATGGGGTCGCTCCCGGCGCCGACACAGCTCAAGGAAAAGCCGACCCCGACGCGAACCGTTCCCGGAGAACCGTACGAAAATGCCTGCCATGAAAAAAGGCCACGCCATAAAAGAACTCGACCGGAGAAAAACATTCCAGCTTATTGAAGGTCGGGCCATGCCGCTTAGTCGCCTACTAATATAGGGGAGCTGCCGGGTGGGAGGTCGATTGTTGAAAAGAGAGACCGCAGGCCTCGAGTCGTTTTGGTTAAAAGGCCGATCTGGGTGAAGGCAGCATAGGGAGGACCGTCAGAAAGACGAGAAAGCGCCGGGCCGCGGCAAAACGGGAAGAGGCTTCAAGGAAAGAAAAAGGGACGTTGAAAGGCCGAAAGATGGGCGATCGAGAAAAACCGAGGGCGTTTGGGGGGTCGCAGCCGGAAAACAGGCGAAGAGAGTACTGCGGGAAAAAAGATCGGCCCAAGAGGAGAACGAGGGGAACGCCGCCCTTGCCGAACGCAAGCCACTTAGCTTCGGGGGCGGTTTCTTAAGTAATCGAAGAATACCATCTCGCGGGAAGCAAAAAAATAAGGCTCGATAGTACAAAAAGGGACTTTGGCGGGCGACCTGCAGACGAGTTTCCGGCGGGTCATCAGAACGACGTCGTCGAGATTGCCACAGCGGGGTGCGTGTGGCGCTTCTCCTGGCCGGTTGGGGGCATGGGAAACGGGGATCATCAACGCCGAATGCCTCAAATTTTCGTTTGGCTTCTTCGTCGGCATGAGCAAAACGCTGGGGGAATCTCTCCGAAGAAAGGAAGGGGGGGAAAGGAATATTAATTTGCTCACCGGCCTGAAAAGGGGCGATCACCAACTCAGGGGGCGCCTCTCTTCGGCATCGGGATGAGGCACCATTCAGGAAAACTCTGAGAAAAAAGCGAAACCCAAGAAAAAGTGGCCATCAAAGGAAACGTCGGAGTGAATCGGGCACAGGGACGCGCTGAGGAGGCCTTTCTCAAGAGGAAAAGACCGGGGGGGGTGGTCCTGATAGAGGGTCTTCATCTGAGGGCGGATACCCGTCGCGAATATTCGCGCTACGAGAAACCAGAAGAGACAGCGGGCGGATAGCGTGCGGAAAAAAAGAAAAAAAGGAGGGGAGAGAAGGGAAGGTGGAAAACCAAAGAGATTCGCACGTACTCGGCTTCGACACAGACCAGATGAGAAAAGCGCCACGAAGACCGAAAAGAAGGTGCCTTGAAGACCTCGCCGCCGGTGATAAAACCTCGGCGGAAAACGGAAAAGAACTGACGGAGGAACTAAAGCCTGCCTTCGTCCCCAGGGTCGCTCGTAGTGAAACCAAAAGAGGATTGGAGGGAGAAAAAAATCGCGCAACGCCGACGCTCCAGCATATGAGTATTGAAGGAATAAAGGCATTCTTCGTCCAGAGTTAAAAGGGGATCTTTGTGGCGGCACAATGGTTCTTCCTTTTTTGAAAGGATAACTGTCGCGGGTAGGCTCTGGGAAAGGGGGGAGCTTTTGGGAGACTTTTCGAAAAGAAAAAAAAAAACCAGGAAAACGAAAGCGCAGAACCAGAAACGTGCTAACAAATCTGCCCTCTCGCAAAGAAATCGACCTGAAGGGGAAAGTGGGGAAAAAGGCGAGGCAAGTGGCCTGTGACTGAGTGGACCAAAACCTGTCGCGGCCCACATCAAACGAGGGGGTAGGAGACAATCACCGCCGTGCGAGGAAGGAAACGGGGTTTTGCGAGCAACCTCCCAGCCGTGGGTCGTGTGTGTAGAATGGGGGCCAGTGAAATGCGGTCCTCTCCGAAGATGCTTTGGAGAAAAAAAAAAAAGCATCCGATGGTATAGAGAAAAAAGAAGGGAACTAAGCGAAAAAATAAAGCGTAGGATAATGTCGGATTCGCTACACACAGATCCATCGTCAGAAAAAGTCGCCAGCGGGCAAGTCAAGGTGGGTGTGATGAATGTCCCAAAAATGAAGTTTGGGGGAAAGGAGGTTGCACAGGTTTATGTGGGAGTTGTTAAAAATAAGAGTTTTTTTGCGCCTATGGGAATCATGCTCGACCCCTGGGAAGAGGGGAAGGGGGGGGTTCAGGAGGAAAAAGTCTCGAAAAATTCCTAGGGCTCCAAGGTAAACTAAAGAAGAAATCCTCTCTCTCAAAAAAACAAGCACTCATTATGGTAATACGAATAAAAGGGGGGAAACAAGAAACCAGGGAAAGGAAAGGAACTGTAGATCTTAGACTGGAAAAGAGTATGTCGATATTCTTCTTTCGACGGTGATTGGACGAAACAACCAAAAAAAATCAAAAAGAAAACCATAAGGGAGATAGAAAGACGCAACGTCACTCAAAACCGCCACGGCGAGAAAGGACTTGATGGAGTCGGAGACGAAAGTCAAAGAGGTGATCTAGGGAGAAAAAGAAACGGCCAGAGACGTGTCAATGAAAGACGCAAGCCCTCAAAGGAAGAAAACGGGTTCGTCACCCAGGGAGAGCAGTGGGGATAAACGAGGGCGGGAAAAAGCTTCTATTCAAAAAGTGCCAAGGAGATGCTGGGGAAACTCAGAAAAGGGAACAAGTTAAGAAGGGGGGGAGGGGGGTACAAACTTTATTGGACAGTGCAGGTCGTTCACTCCGTTGGGGAGGCAGGAGGGAAAAAGCTTAAATGGGATCAGAAGGGAACGCGAAAAAGATCCTCCATTAGGCATCAAGGCCTGAGAAAAGGATTAACCGTTAAGATATACCTGGTCCGGGTGACGGATGAAATACGTCAAGGGGGGGGTGAAGGGAGGGGGGAAAAGACGTGAGAATAGAGAGCGGAACCTCTCACTAATCCATGGTGGAGGACCGAGCATCAGCGAGCGCTTAAAACGAAAAAAAACTCGTATCCGTGCGGTAGAAGCCCATTCATAGAAGAGACCCGCGATCAATTCACGTGGGGGTAGGGCGCGGCTCGGGAATAAAGATGGCGGTCCATCCAGCCACAAAAGAAGCCACCATGGTCAAAGCCAGCAACGAAAACTCGATAAATTGAAAGTCGACGAAAGAATGAAGAAAGGGTCTCGAACAAAAGGAAAGTTCTGCAACGCGCGGTGAAGGGAGGGAAACTCGCATTAAAAAATAACATAGACATAAAAGAAAAAAAGCGCAAGCAGGCGACGGTATCATTGAAAAAAGGGGACCTTGCACGAAAGAAAAAAGAAAGAAGGGGGGGTATACGGTAAACCAGGGGCCCGAAGGGCGCGCAATCCAGGAGCGACCATACCTCAAAAAAAAAAAACAGGGGGATGGTGATGTGGGATAGTGGTGGTGACAATCGAAGGAAGAGGTAGACGGACGCTGCTACCAAAGGGTTTCTGCACAAATTGGAGAATCGGAACATAAACCAGAGAAAAAGCCCGATAAAAAAAGTCCCGTGAGAGGAACCAAGAGGTCAAAGAAGACTTGAGAAATGTCGAACGTATAGCGCATACTGAACTATCTTTGCCGCCGAACAGAAGATTAACTTCGAACCAAACATAACGAGCATTGTAGGGAACAGGTCTCCAAAAACGACGGCCGCCAAAGAGTGAAAACTCAGATGCCGAAGCTTGGGGGAATTCAACAGATGCCCAGCGCCTTTGGGGAGGGAGCCGTCACTTTCCCTGGGCCCTCGATATAAAAGAAAAATCCAAATCTTCAAAATGGGGGGGGGGAGGAGGCCCAGCGCGCTCTATAGAGAATTTTGCTGGTTGGAGACACGACGCGGAGGCCCTGGACACGCGAAAAAACTTCGACAACCACACTTCCGGGAAACCGTTTGGTAAAAGCTAAAAAACGGGAATTCGGAAGGGCGGGGGGGCGGCCCTGCGGGAAGCGCCCTCCTTCTCAGAACCACTGCCGGGGGGTCCAAAAAGAATCTGGCGGCCCTCTCACGAAAAAATGCAACGTCAAAGGAAGCATCGCGTCCCGTGCGACGGAAACGAGACACTAAGATTCTCAAGTGAGAAATGGACTGGCCGTTCGACACAGGGAGTGTCGGAGGGGGATCTGGCGTTCCTCGTTCGGTCCTCAGGGGACCAAAAACAAAAAAGGAAAGAACCCGGTGGTCTACAGTCTATTGGAGGAATTCGAACCAAGCCAGATGGGGATGTCGGTCTTGAGTCGTGATGGAAGAGGAAGGAATCGGGGACTCACGAGGAGATTCGTAGGCGTGGGTTGGACAAGGGTCATCAGTGCTCTGCAAGTGCCAATAAGGGGGCGGACAATGATGAAGGGGGAGCTAAAGGGATTCTTGAGGAGATCGAGGGGGGCATAGTGCACAAAAAACCGTTTCTTGGGGGTTTCTTACCCCGGAGGAAACCGAAAGGCTGTAGAGAACATCCACAGAAAAACATTCTAGGGAGTTTTCTTGAAGCGCTGTGGGAACCTAATAACATGGAATCGACTTGGCGAAGGGAGTGGGTCGGGTCGAGGGAGTAGGGGCATGCTCTTGGGAAAAGCAAGGGAGTCAGAAGGGGGGGGGATAATGGAAGAGAAAGGGGGGCGTTCGCGGGTGGGGTGTATCAAACGGGGGTAGTGAATGACTTGCATAGGAAAGGTGGAGGTGACGGCAAGAGAAATCGTAACGATATCAGGGGTTTGCGGGAGCAAAAAAGCTAGGATAAAGGGGTAGGGAAACAAATCGGGGTAGATATGTGTGTAAAGACAGGCGGAGAATGGCCAGTTAGTGGGTAGGTCAAGGAAGTAGCTAGGGGGGCGATAGGATCGGCAAAGGCAGACTGGTGCGGACAACGATGGGGTGTGCAGTGTATTGAGGAACGAGCGTTAATAAGGGGAAAGGAGAAGCGAAGAATGGCGACGGCGAAAGGCCTTGACAGGGGGCAGGGAGCTGAGGGCGGAAAGAGAAGCTTGTTACGCGGACTCGTTATATAAATGAAGAAGGGGAGGAGGTGTTGTGTTCATCGGCGAGGGGGTAGAACCTCGGGGGTTAAATGTATGCCCGGAAGAGCGGGGACGTGGGAGGTGGCAGGTAGCGATCCGGGCGAGCGGAAAGGAGGAGGGGCGAAAAGGCGGGTAATTAGGAAGAGGAGTGTGGAAAGGGTGTGTTGAGGGAGAAGGAGAGTTTGAAATGTAGATAAAGTAACGAGGGGATTGCAGGGGCGAGAGGGGAGAGGGGGGTAGTCGAAGTTGGGGCACGGGTGGAATGGGGGTTATAAAAAAATTTAGGGTGCCCTGGGACGGGGAAGCTGGGAGAGGCACAAGCAAGTGCCCGGGGGGTGGAGGGTGGGGAGGAGAGAGGGGCAGGGGGGGCTGGGGGGGGTATCGGAAGGGAAAGAGTGGTGGAGGTGGGGGGTGTGCCAAACGGATCTCTGGGGGGAGGGTCCGACTCTCCGCTGATAGTGGGCTGTGGGATGTTGGACGGAGAGCAGGGAGCTGGACCAAGTGGAGGTGGTGTCTAAACGGATCGTCTCACACCCGATTTTCACTCGGAAGAAATAAGAGATCTGCAGGCAAAAATGAGTGCGGTTGCGTGCAACGAGTCCTAAGAAGTGAAGGTTGGGTGTACGGTTAGCGAGGAGGGCCTAAACCAGGCTTCATCGCCTTGGGGGGGTGAGGCTGATGTTGAACGATGAAGCTTGCCAACCAAATACGTGCTCGATAAGAAAGAAAAGGCAGCCGGAAAAAATAGAATTGGCAGAAGGACCAAGAAAAAAAGACATAATTTGGTGCTGTCAGGGAGGCCAACCTTTTTGAAAAAAAAAAATAGGAGGGAAACGGAAAATGGGGGTCCTTGAGAGAAAGTCTGTGAACTGGAAAAATTTGGGGAGGGGATGACCGCGCACGTTAAATTCGAGGGGAAATTAGGGAGAAGGGTCAAGTAAAAATTTCGGGGTGAACGCTCGACCGAGGCCAAAAAGCTAAGGGGTCGGGGGGATACGTGAAAGCCTAAAAGGGAAAAGGCATAAAAGAAAAACTACGGGAGGAGGAGGGATCAAAATTATGGTCAGGGCTGCGCCGAGAGTGAATATCTGAAAGGGGGAACATGCTGAAAAAAAGGACGGTTTGCAAAAAAAGGGGTAAAGAAAGGAGTATTATAATGCGCGGGGCCGGATTCGAAGACCCAGGAATCCTAAAAGCGGGGGTTGGTGAGAGAGCGAAAAACTGGATCTCACACTCTTTGGAGCAGGGCGACGCAGGGTCTTCTAAAAAAAAAGAAAAACTTTCGCCAGGTCCTTCGCTCCGAGTCGCCCTCTCTGGAAAGGAAGCCGATCTTGAGGGGAAAAGGGGGGGTCAAAAACGGCCTCGGGGGGACGGGGTTCTGGTCGAAAAGCAATGTGGAGATCAATTCTAATGGGGGGCGCTGCAGAGGAAAAAAGAGAGCTACGAGAACTTGAAAAAAGGAGGGCGAAGGACTCTTAAAAGTGCGCTACTCTGGAGCTTTGAAAAAAGCAAAAGGAAGGGGGGGGGGAAAGAGGGGGCGGGTAAAAAAAACAAAAGCAGCAGGACTGGGGAGAGCTTGAGAGACTTGGGGGACCAAACACCGCAAAAAGAGGGGGGTCCAACAATACGGGTGGCAGAACCTCAGAAGAAAATATGCTCCAAAAACTCTCGTCGAGGTCACGTCATCTACTACTCGAGGTCCTGAGGGGGGGTAGAGGGAACTGGGGGGAAAAAGAAAAGCGTTGGTGGGGTTCTTTGGCAAACAGGGGTGTTTCAGAAATCAAGAGAAACAAGTAGAGCCAAAACCTTGGAAAAAAAATCAAAAACCTTCCCGTTGCACACCTTAGAAACCCCGCCGCCCTTCCCTGACTGTCAAAAAGAAAATCCCCCTCGAAACCCCTCTTCTCTTCAGTAGCCTCTCGCCGACGAACTCAGGCCCGGCTCTGGAGAGGGTTGAAAGGGGGGGTGGCGCTGTGAACCCAAGGCCTCGGTGAGGGGGTTGAAAAACCCCCGACAGGATCGAACTGGTGACCGCATTCAGGAAGTCCTGAAAAGGGGAAACTGGAGGGAACGAAGGGAGTCCCGGGGTGTAAAGTGTAAAAAAAGAGCGGGGAGGAGGAATCTGAAGAGGGGGCGCAGAAAAGACCAGCTCTAGATCTCAAAACTCGCCAAATGCGTCAAAACTAGTGCGCCTAGAAAATCGGAACGTGAACTTGGGAAAGTATACAACGTACATCAATGAGGCCTCTAAGCGCATAAGGAAAAAAAAACTTGGAAGGAAGAAAAAAAAAAAAAAAAAACGAGTTAAAAATGTGTCGAGCAAGCCAAGGAAAACTTAATGGAGGGGAACAGAGAGGGTGGATCTAAGAAAGGGGGGGGGGTGCAGTGAGGACGGAGAAGAGCGAGTCAAAAGGATTGTAAAAAACTTCGAAAAGGGGGGAAAAGATCTCTCAAAAAAAAAAAAGGAAAAAAAAGGTGGCTCAAAGGAAGGGTAGCAAAAAGGCTAGGAGTCGGGGGGGGGAGTCCAGCGAGGCAAATTCATAAAAAAAACGAAAACTAACAAAAGAACAGAGACTCAAGAATAAGAAATTTTTGATAGGAAGATTGAGACAGAGTGTAAAAAGAAACTCGAAGATCAGAGGGGGGAGATCCGAAAAGAAAAAGGGGGTTCAACGAATTGAGAGATTTAACAAAGGAGGTCTGGATGCGAGAAACGATCAAAGAAAAAATGCCCAACCTGGAATGGCTTGACGAATTGCTAAGGGCAGGTCGGAAAAAGGGGGGGAAAAAAGAAGGGGGTTCGAAACTTCTAAAGATGAACTTCGGGAAACCGAGCTTAGAGGAAGAGTAGTCCAAAAAGGGAAAACCCAAAAAAGCGGAAAAAAACCTTCCTCGCACCCTCCGTCCGGCTGAGGGCAAGATTAGAAGAGCGTGTTAGAGAGGCGTCCTGAAACAAAATTCGGAAAAAAATTGAGGAGTCACCCGGGACTGTGCGCAGCCCAAAAATAGCCCGCAAACGGAAAGAAACAACGATCGGTACCAAAAGCGGCCTCTCTGGAAAATGTGGCAATCTCTTGTCTTTGTAAGAAGACCGCTGGAAAAGAGGTCTGAAGGTAAGGATCGCGGAGGACTAGGCTAATGTGGGGGGGCGACGGCGTCGGAAAGCGAGAAGGAAAAAACACCTGAGAAGGGGGAACTCCGAGGGAAAAAAACACCATTCTGAAGCGATCGAAAACACAAAGGGAAAAATCGCAAGACGGGTCAGGGAACTTTAACGGGAACTTGAAAAAAGGTTCAGAAAAAAGCCTCGGGCATCAACGTCAAAAAGCCAGCCGCGCAGAGAGGGAACGACCGTGTCAAAGGAAACCCGTAGAAAATGATGGGAACACAACCCCGAAGTAGTGTGAGGGGGGGGCGAAAAATGAATTAGTAGAAAAAAGCTAAAAACCTGGGGGAATTCCGAATGGTCGGTGCAAGCGAAAGCCAATACGTCCAACAAAAAGAGCCAAAAAAAACCATAAAAGAAAAAATCTAGCAAAGCCCGAAAAGTCCGTGAAGTACTTCGTCAAGTAGTGGGTGAGTTGGAATCGATTCATTGGGGAACCTTCAGATTCTAAAAGGATCATCAGAAGAAGGTTTTAAAAGGAGTAGTCAAAAGAAAACTCGATTTACTAGGTCAAGCCTCTAGTCAACACTCAAATAGGGGGAACTAGGGGGGAATACCGGGGGTAGAAAAAAAAAAAACGGAACCGAAAAGGATGGAGAAAGCTCATGAGAAAAAAGTTCCTAAACGATACTAACAAAGGCGAAAAGAATACCAGGGGGCCGAAAGAGAATCGCGAAGGAAAAATCATCGAAGGCGGGTAGAGGCCAATCAGAAAAAGAAGCGCTATCAAGAGGATAAAAGTCCATCGAGCGTCACGGGGGGAGTGTAGAAGTTACGACGGAAAAAACAAAAAAAAAAAGGTTCCGCGGGCAAATACCATCAAAAAAGAAGACAACATGAAAGGAACCCGTAAAAAGCATGGGGAAACCACCGGAGAGCAAGATCCACCACATTCGGTACAAGAAAAGCTTCGAAGGTACGACGACTAACCTTGGGAAGAAGATTGGAAGAGGGACAAAAAGGGGTAAGAAAATCCAGAAATAGAGGAACTCTATCAGGAATAAAACGGAGGGAAAAAAAAAAAAGAGGAACTCCTTGAGAAAGAAATAAAAAAGACTAAAAACCTAGAAGATTAGGATTCACAGTTCAAGCGCAGGAGGTAAAGAGAAAAAAAAAAAAAACTGGGGGGGGCACATATGAGAACCTCAAGGGACCATAAGCCAGGGGGGGTCTAGAAGATCCGGGAGTCAGGAAAAATTTTCATAGAAAATAGAGCCAAAACCGGGGACCATTCAAAGAAAACCACCTCAGGCAGGAAACGGCGCATAAAAGAAGGTCCCGAAAAAAAAGACTCAAATCCGAAAGAAAGTCCTGAAACCTCGATCGGTATTGTGGCAGCGGCGGGGTGAAATCTCGAGAAAAAAGCCTGAAAGAGCTCAAAGATTGAGGGGAATCCGAGGAATCGAGTTTGCGAAAAGCTAAGAACAGGGGGCAAGGACACAAGGCAATTAAGAAAGAAAATGTACCTCAAGCAGAAAAATAGCTCAGAAAAGGTTTTGTGAAACCTCCAAGAAGCTCCATACAAAGCTGCATAGGGGAAAATCGAAAAAGCAGAAAAAAGACGAAAAAAAAAAAAAACAACAGAGGCCTCGAGCCAAAGGTCAAGGAAACATGTTTGCAGGAAAAGAGTGCTGGGAGGGGGGGGGGGGGATCGCTCCGTCAATATAAAAGGAAAGGGAAACTTGTTTCGTGAAGCCGGAGAAAAAACGTCGGCAAAAGAACAGGGAAGCCGATAGTTATAGGGGGACGCAAAAACGCGGCACGAGCAAGAGAGGGGCCCAGAAAGAAAAAGGATCCCGCAGAACGGCGAGAAGGAGAAAAAAAAGAGACGGAGGGGGACGGGGAAACACCGGGCCGAAAAAAACAGACAAGACGACGCGCGGTAAAAAAAGGCACGAAGGCCTTGGGAGGAATTTAGGGAAGGAATTGGGACGATCATAAGAGAAATAAGAAATGCAACCATCCAAAGACAGATCTCAGAAAACCCAAAGAGATGAAAACTGCTAGAGGGAGTAAAGTGTGAGCGGAGAGAGGGGGGAAAAAAGGTTTACGGGAGAAGAACTGGCCGGAAATTCCGGGCGCAAAACAAACAGAGAGGAAAATAAAGGGGCCCGAGCTGTAAAAAAGGAAATTTGCCGGGGGGGGAATGGTGGGGAGAAGATCACCGGAAAAATGTCTGAAGAACAGTTCGGGAAGGCAAGATGAATTGGAGAGAGCCGGAAGTCATAGAAAAGGGAAGTGAAGCGAAAGACCAGCCGATAGGGAAACTTCCGGAGGGAGATCCGTCCTGGGGAGAAAAAGGGAAGGGCTGAGGGAAAAAGCGATTCGGTCGCCAAGGCCATTCGCCGAAAAAACCCTTTGGGGAATTCCTGGAAAAGCGCCGGGCCAGCCAATCCATGGGATCGGGGACGTGAGGCTGGGGGAAAAGGAGTTGGCAAGGAGAAAACAGGGGATTCTCATTGGCCGAACTACCTTGAGAGGGGGAGGGTCGCCAAGGGAAGGGGGGGAAGAACATATAAGGGGAGAAGGGAAGGGGGAGCCGTGGACGCTGGGGGGGATATAAAAGAATGCGAAAAAAGGAAAAAAAAACATAAAAGGAGGGCGACATGGTCGGAGATCTTTCGCTGGAGAGGGAACAAGAGGGAATTATGACCAGTCCTCGGAATAGAAGAAGGTTTCTAGGTGTGCATCGTAAAGACTCGGCGAAGATTGTAAAAACCATGTATGATTAAGGGAGGGCGGGGGAGAAAGAAGACGCAAAAAAGGCTTAGATTTCCCATAATACTTGGGGACAGGGCAAAAGGTTTGGGGGCCAGCCTGAAAGAGTCAACAAAAAGGGCGGCGGCGGAAAAAGATCTCAACACATTATGGAAAGAGCGACGTAGAGTCACCTCGCGACGGGGGATAAGCGTCAGTCTTTAGAAAAAAAGATGAAGACTCGGCTTATCGCAAAGGGGAACGGGGGAATCGCGGGGGGGCTTCTTTGGATCCTGTCTCAGGGCCCTGGGAGGAAAGGGGGAAAATCAACTCAAAAGGAAAAATTCAGGTTTCAGGGGAAAAAGACCTCGTTGACCAAAGCCTCAGCCGGAGGTGCAGCGGGGATTTAAAAAAAGCCGGGGGGACCCTGAGCGAGGGGATACGAAAAAGACTTGGTGGGGGGGGGGGGGACCTTGGACGAAGTCCTGACCGAGAGGGAAAAGGGGTGGAGAGAGAAGAATGGTTCGTCGGGAGAAAAGTAATCAGGCTTAGCAAAAAAGCACCTAACATCTCTTCCGCATAGTGCTGGGAGATTCAGGCAGAGACCCCTGTGCTAGCATTGGAGGATAGCGCCGGGGGAAAAGGCGAGTGCAACTAAAGGGACTTCGATGAGGGGAAAAAAAGGGCGAGAAGGGCGGAAGGTGTCAGGCGGCAAAAGGCTGCCTCAAAAAAAGGTCTGCAGGCCCGTTAGAACGCGGTTGTAGAAAAAAGGGGGACCGAGGGGGGACGGGAGGTCGGCGGAGAAAAAAGTTTCTTCTCAAGGAGGAAAAAGACTGAGGGGACAGAGAGCGGGCTGAAGCGTGGCTCAAGGGCCAGGAGGGGCGCGCTCCAAAAGGAAAGTTAAGCCTGACCTATGAGAACCTAAACAAAACTGCCGGCAGGGGGAAGCTTAGTCAAGTAAAGAAGAAAAAAAACGAAAAAGCCCGGTTGGAAAAAACGGGAAAGCATTCGAGGTGGGAAAAAGAGAAGCCTGGGGGACGATGGGCAGGGACAGCTCCAAACTTTCAACTGGAGGAGAAAGAAGGGCTGTCTCTCGTGTATGGGGAGGACCGAAAAGGAAGAATTAAAACGGGGGAAAATCAATACCGGGGGATGGCTGGGAAAGGGAAGGTCGGGGAAGAGAGAGGGACAAGCCAAAAAAGGATGGGAGGAGGGGGCCGGCAAGGGGGGGACATACCGTAACTTTGGCACCTCGACGGACGGAAACTAAAAAAAAGCAATATCTTAGGGAATTCAAGTGGGGAAGAAAAAAAAGGGAAGTGGTTTCCATCTCAGGAGGGGGGGCTTCTGCGAACAGGTCAGCAAAAACAGGGGGGTAGGGGGTGAACCCGCCTGAAAAGGAAGTCTCAACAGAAAAAAAGACCTGCAACGAGAAAGGCTCAACAGGAAAAACCAGTAGGAAAGGATGGATAGAACATAACCATCTCAAGGCCATAACCCAGAAAACTCCAGGGAGGTCTCATACGAAAGGGCTTACTGTAAGGGAAGGAGTTGGAGTGGGTTCAGGAGACCAAGTGGGTTTGGAAGAAACGCTAACTGGTGGACCTGAATTATTCTCGCAAGCCAAGAGGCGGGGGCCGTCGCCGCGAAAACTGAATGAGAAGGGGGCAATGGGAGCCTCCTAAAGCACTCTTCGTGGTCAAGCAGAGGTACGTTCAAAAGAGCGAGGGGGAGCTCCAATAGAGAAAACTCTAAAGTGATCCATTTAAATCCTGACAGTGCTTGTGGCTGAGAGAAAAGAGCGGGAAATATCCGATTAATAAACTTCTCAAGGGATCAGGGACCTGAGGAAGGCCTCCTAACGATCACGGGCACTTGGGAAAAAGACCTACAGAAAGAGAGGTGTAAAAGGGGGGAGGTTCAGGACTCCTTGCCCTGTTAAAAGGAATCCTAAACAAGAACGCGGGCATTCTGATCGAAGGTCTGAAGCCACAGGGAACTAAGAAAAAAAGAACTGAGTTAGAAGGGGAGATATGGGCGAAAAAATCAAGATTCTGCCGCGGGAGATGCATGTGAGGGAGCAAAAGAAGGAAAGCTTCATGCTCATTAAAAAACAACATCATTGCCAATTATTGAAAGAGTCAATATGAGGAAACTGAAAGGAAAGCGTAGTGGGGGAAAGAAAAAAGGCTTGGGAAGACCTTTCAGACTGGCATGAGAGGAGCCGCTCGCGAAAAAGGGGGAAGGGGGTTTGGGGTGAAGGGAGAGTAGACGAAAGTATATAGGGGAAAAAAAAAACAAAAAAAAAAAAAAAAAAAAAAAACACCTGCAACCATACTCTCCGTGGACCATAGAAAGGGTTGGAGAAAATCGGCCGAG
>Ga0179593_1267849_pt1 | contig 14052 bp, 9 predicted proteins | sample CZODoug2_1_08_16_FD_185931 | JGI IMG/M metagenome (GOLD analysis project Ga0179593, IMG submission 185931) | Vadose zone soil fungal communities from Angelo Coast Range Reserve, California, USA - CZODoug2_1_08_16fungal (PacBio error correction) | ecosystem: Environmental > Terrestrial > Soil >...
TTCAAACTGTCGATTTTAGGGGGGTGGGTTACTGGACGAGAGAGGGGAAAGAAAAACCTGTGGGACGGCAAAAGAAAAAGAGGCGCAATCGACTAGACGCGAAACGGACGGTGAGATGAGGTCGCATGGGGGGTAGGCTCGAGGATCTCGAAGGCTCCCAGTTCATGGGGCGTTGGTTGGAGGAAAAACTCTGAAGGAGCGTAAGGGGACCAAAAGAAGGGCTGAGGAATAGAAAAACAGAACCTCTGGGGTGGCTATCTCAGAGGGGGCGAGATACGAATAGGGCTCAAGTCCGGTCTACGGCTACATCGCGTCTCCTCTTCTTGAAAAGGGGCTGGAGGATCGAGGAAAGGCAGGGGGGGGGCATCCGCGGGGATCAAAAGATAAATGGAGCGCAGTGGGAGGGACCGATCAGGGCTAGACGGGGCTTCTGAAGCAACTACCCCGCCAATTGTGCCGGGGCCGACTTGCAAAGGCCGGCAAAAAAAACGCAGAAAACGGGGAGACCGTCGACGAACGCCGATATAAGGTTGCCTCGGTTTATCTCCGACGATCCCCGAGCTTAGAAGGCAAAAAGCTGATCTATCCTATCCTAGCCACCGGGGCAGCTACCAAACCCCGCGCAGCGAAGAAAGACGGCGGTAAAAAAGTGGAAAACAAGAAAGAGGGGGGGGGGTCAGCGCGTTTGCGATGAAACGGGGCCGATGATCGATGGGAAAGAACCTTGAATGAAGGTCAGGAAAAAGGGAAAAGACACCAAGCTTATAGCATAATTCAGATTCGTGTGACGATGGCGGAGAGGCAAAAAAGGTCGAGCTGCGTCCGCGGGGAAGAGGTTTGGGAAAAAAAAAGAGTGAAAGCAAGGAAAGGCTCGCCAGAACCAAAAACCGTTCACGAAAAAACGCGTAGGAAACGGACGTGCGAGAAGAAAGAGACAAAAACATAATCACCAAATTCCCGGGAGCTAGGTTGTTTTCCCAGGCAGGAATCGACGGGGCGCCTGTCGGTCACAAGGGGACTCCAAGAAAAAAAAGACCGAGTAAAAAAAAAGAACCCACGAGGCGACTCGAAGGCAAACTTCGTTAGTGAAAAGAGAAACCAAGGCGAAGAAGGGGAGGGGAGGTCGAGAAGCAGCACACGAAACAACGTCAATTCCAAAGAGTGGAGCGGATCGAACTGCATAACGATTTTTTACCCGGAACTTGCACCGAAAAAAACCTTCGGGAAAAAAAACAAATTAACGAAAAAAAACTACCTGGTACGCAACGGGGGAAAAACAGAACGGGGTATGGGGGCATTTACGGTCTTCTCGGGGAATGACGGCACAGGCGCGACTGGAGGGGAGGTCATGGCTTAATGTGCACGGTGGGGGAATCGAGAAGGGAGTCGGCGGCGAACAAACCCAAACGGACTCGGGAGGAGAAGCTGCAGGGAGGGGCTTGCGTCTTCTCAAAAAAAACGAATTACGGCGACCTTCGAAAACGCAAAACGGAAAGGGCAACCGCTTGGAAAAAGAAGAAGCCTGAGAGGGGAAAAGAGGTAACGCTACTCGCGCGAGACAAAAATTCAAAAAATCATGGGCAAAGAGAAAGAGAACAGTGCACCTCTTACTCAGATCAAACCGTGACCGGCAGGGCGAGTGGGAAAGGAGGCTGGGGAGGCGCTATGGTAAGCACAACTCTAAAATGGGACGAAAAAGAAACGTCTCCCGGGGAGGGGCCTCCGAGGAAGAAGGACTGAAATCGAAGGCCCAAAAGACTCAAGCTTCCTGCCAGAAACAACCCGTGGAGATGGAAGAAGGGGGGGAAGGCTGACCAAAGAAGACAGACTCTACACCGGGTCGTCCCCCGACGACCCGGCGAAAAAAAGGAAACAGCGCTGGAAAAATCTTATCTACCATAGTAGTTCTTCGAGGTCCAGAACACTGGAATTCCAAAAAATCAAAAGGTCAGGGAACCGCTAAAAAGGAGATCCGGTATCTGGTCACACCTCCTTCATCGCCGCGTGCTAGGAATTCTAAACAGTCTCCCTGCGTCCGCACCTGTATAATTACAACTTGACTAGACAAAAAGAACCACTTAAAAAGGGTGGAAAATTCCTGGAACGCAAACTACCATTAGTGTACGGGGAGACCGCACGTGCGCCACTCGATAGAAGCCTACAAAGAAGGGAACGGTGCCGAATCTCCCCTGGAAACTCAAGGCCTACGTCGGAAGAACTCCCTGGGGGGAGCCAAGCAAGAGGAAACTGAAAAAAAGAATACGTCTTCTTTCGCCTTAGCGCGGGCAAAATCAGAGACCTCACATAATCAAAATCTCCTACCATGACATCCGCCAGAAACGGATCAGAAAAAAGCAGCCAAGTAAGCAACAAAGAGGCTAAAGCGAGACACGACGAGGTGTTCGAGCCCCAAAAGACTCTCCCAAGAGGTCCTGCCCTCTAATGAATCAGAAGCGCTTCCCGCCATCACAGGAAGCTCAAGAACGGGGCACAATCACCGGTGGGGGAAGAGAGGGAGTGCTCAGAAATGGGGGGAAAGGGGGCGCGGTACATCGATAGTTGTATTGGACCTGAACGGTAGTTTCTTCTGGGATCGCCGGTCGCGACCGTTAGAAGGAGGACACGGATAATCTACCAACAACAACGGATATTAAGGAGATAGATCGGTGGCCTGACCTTCTGGGGAGAACTGCGAAAGAAAAAGAAGGGAGGCAAAAGAAAGAAAGGCATGGAAACCCCACGATAGGCCGCGCCCGAGGAAAACGGGTTTGAGTGCTTGCTCGGGGGACGCTCAGGAAGAACTGAGCCTTCAAAGGGGGGGGAAGGGGGATACAGCTTCGGGAAGGTCTGGTGGGGAGAGGTCAAAAGAGTCTATGGGAGCAGCAAAACCTGATTCATTGGCGTGGGGCATCTGGGTAGGCGTCCGAGCAGGGGACGACCTCGTCCGCGGGCGAGTGGGCGGGGAGGGCGGTAGATGATAACGCGTCCTGGCTCGGGGCAATACCGAGAAAAAGAACGCCGGGTCGAAGAGTTTAAGTCGGATGTTCATCCGTCGTAGTAGCAGCGGAGGCAGTGACGGTACCCGGTGATCTTATTGACAGTCTCCTCATTAGTAGAGCAGCTTGTCTCTGTAGGATGGGGGGGGGGGGGGGGGGGGGGGGGGGGGGGGGGGGGGGTGGGTGGGGGGGGCCAACCTCCTGGTCAGTGAGGGAACCAATCTGTTATTTGAGGGATCGAACGGGGATTTTCAAGAATCATTTCGGACGGCTGGCCGAAAGGAGACGGAGGGGGGCCCTAAGGAGGAAAGGAAAGCCTTCTACTGCTTTATTTGCCTACTATAACGACAGGATAGCATCGAACGGTCAAGCCTCATCTGCAATGTGGGGGCGAATGGTTCGGTTGATCGAATAACTCCTCTTCTCCGATCAGCTTTATGAAAGAGGAGGGCAGGATAGGGGGGGAAGGGAAGGGGGGAATTACGAGGTCTATTTCCTCAACGGGGTCCAGGGTCAAAGCCAGGTCGGCTAGAAGAGCGGCGGTATCACTTTGTTCGGCAGTAAGCTGAGTCAGGTAATGGTCGTCTTCGAGGAGCTCTAAGAGAAGAGGGAAGAAAAAGGGGAGGAACTCCGAAGTGGTGAGTTTTGCAAAAAAAACACCGAGAATGCGGACTCGTACGTACCTCGCCAGTCCACGGGTTTGAGAAACTCCGCCCGGTGAGGACAGGGGTCTCTTCTGACCATGAAGATAAGGTCATCTCCGGCGAGGATAAAAAGAAAAAAGGGGGAGGGAAGGGCGCGCAAGGGGGTCCTGAGAAAGGAAACTGAGCTCGGTGATCACTCACTGGGAGACATTTGAAAAAAGTTGCAGGCGGGAGTCCCCGATCTCTCTATATAAAAGCCCTCCTGGATCCTCGAAGCACCAGAAAGGCGTGGATGGAAGGGAAAACGGAGGGGAGACGGAGTTCCGCGAGTTCCTCGGATCAAGCCATGAAATCACCGAGACTTCCGGCCAGAATTTGAAGTCCAGCTATAAGGAAAACAGTCTGCCTTCGTATTGCCTTGGAGAAAAAACGGAAGAACAGGTCCAGGGGGGGTAAGGGCATTCAAAGGGAGGGGAGGTGGCGTCAAGGTCTTTACCTTATGATCCGGGAATAGTTCAGGGTGAGAAATAATCTCACTTCTCGGGAAAGCTGAAGCGGGGTGGGGGTTAATACACCGAGGACCGCGGATGCCTTTATACAGTGCCGCCGGAACACGCCTTGTCACATGTAGGGAACGGAGAGGAGAAGAGGGGGGGGGGGAGGGGGTTGGTCTCATGTTTAGCCGCTCGTGGAGGGCTGAAAAGCGGCGCGGCGATATCTGTGGACCTAAAAGGGACCCCGAGGCGTGAAGTTTGTTGGGGGAGGGTCAACTTGGGGGGAAGGAGAGGAGGGGAAAGGCCGCGGCGTTATTCAGCCATCGCAGCTAACGGTCGTCTGTGGAGGCGAGCCGGTGAAACAGCAATCCTCCTCCACAAGAAAGACATCCGAGAGAGATCTCGAAACCTTTGGAAGGAGCCCGTCCAGGACAGAGGGGGGGGAAAAAAACAGAGGTGGACCTTCCGAATCGAATCAGCGGGGGAGAGCCGGCCGGAAAGGCAGAGTTCTTGGATACCTCGATATCAGCTGCCATGGTGCGGACCCGCGCAAAACCCCCCTGTTCCGCAGTCCCTCCCGACGGTAAGAAAAAGGGAAAAAAGGGGAAGAGAGAGGGGGACTTAAGAGAGGACAAAATCAGATCCCCTTTTTCGAGAAATCCGCTCGGATCACGAGAAAATGTAAGTGAAAATCTTGATCCTTCTCCACCGAGTCAACCGGTCAGAGGAGGGGTAGTAAAAGGGAGGAGACACTAGAAGGGGGGTGCTAACGGGACTTAAAGGTTAACTAACTACCAAGTTTTTAAACTGCTCGACGGGCCGCGGTGCTCTAGCCTCTGATCGCATCAATCTGAAAAGGTCAGAGGCGAGAGAGGACCAGAGAGACCTGGTTTCGCAAATATTATCACAGGTCCTCGCAGAAGAGAACCAGATGGCTCAGCGGCAGGCGGCTATCACAATTAAAATCCTGCGAGACCGGCAATCCAAAAAAAAAGGGATCAGAGAGCAGGAAAGGAAAAAGGGCCAAAGAGGTTCTGTTTAGACCCACTTCAATAACGAGTGGGGCCCGACTATCCAACTACTACTGACACCGGGAACCTACCGGCTCCGAACTGGCATCAAAAGATGAAGAGAAGGACAAGTCCGTCTCCCGTCCTGCACGGAAGATCGTCGGCGCCCGGAGAACTTACCCGGCATTAGACCGCTGCATTACGCAAATTCCAAGAAAAAACACTGAAGGGGGGAAAATATCTGAACAACTAGGAATATATGCGACCGCGAAAGTGGGAGGTTTGAAAAGTCAGAATGAAGGAGACTGGGGCTCAAGAGGAAAGACGCGCGTCCAGCAAGGAGGGGGGGGGGGAGAGGCGAGAAGGGATCGAGGAAGGATTAAAGGCTCTCTCGAAACCGTTTGGCAAGGTAGTTCCCCCCATTTCTTAAGTTGAAAAACTCGCTTTATTCTGGTCGACAACGAAAACGGGTTTGGGAGGGGGAGCTCAACTAGAGAAATCGGGGGGGGGGGGAGGATAACTGGGACTCGGTTAGAAAATGTCTCTCCTCGGGATAGGAGCGGAGGAAGCGATCGTTGCGGTCACCTGCTATACACGGAGGTCAGCTCTCTTCTGTATTATAATTTGAAAACCTCTATAGAAAGGAAAGGTCGGACGCTGGTGGGGAGAGAAGGGGTTCGTACGAATAGTCGGCCCCGTCTAGAGCCCCTCTCAAATTGGTAGATCCCTCTTTCAAAAAAGTAGCCTGTCGTACAGCACCCGATCAGTTTAGGGAAACGAATAACGGGACAGAAGAGGAGCAAGAGTGGGACTGCGGGGGGAGGTCGAAGCGATCCCCGATTTCTATCGCAAGCTTCTCGATAAGGAGCTCAGCGAAAAAAAGGCACTTTAAAAAGACATTGTTCGCGATACAACTATTCAGTTTACTTAAAAGAGGGGGGAGGGCAGGAAGGAAAAAGGGAGAGGGGCAGAAAATGTCATATTATCGAGTCAACCGGAGGAAGTAGAGTCCGAGCTAACCACCCTGATCTCAAGAAGGCTAGAAAGACGAGGTGACGATGGGAGAGTTGGCTTCGTCAAAAAAATCGAAAGAACCTCCTGAGGGGGGGGAATGGGGGAGGGGGGAGGAGGCTCGATGAGTACCTTCTCTCCTAAACATCGAAGCACGTTCATCTGACTCAGGGGAGGAAGACGGAGAAACAATTGCCGTCGCTGCAGACTATCCACATAATCGCAACAAAAGGCCCGAAAGTCGGAATTTTTTGAAGGGGTAATAGGGGGAGAAAAAGGGGAGGGTACAGCCTCAAAGAGGGCTCCCCACACGCGGAAACCTCACAAACATTATAAGCTCGCTATGCGCGAACTGTAAAATTAGGAATCGAAAAAAATCGCCTCCGAGGAGCGGTCGAAGCTTCACGCCCGGCCAAAAGGGAAAAAAAAGGGAGAGGGGAGACGGATAAAAGGAGGGGAGAGAACCTGCCCTTCAACCCCCCCCCCCCCAACAACCCCACCCACCCCAGGAGCATAGACAAAGTTCGTTTTCCAGCAAAGAATGCAGAAAAAACGCCCGGGAGGTCGCACCCCAGGGAAGATCGAGAAAAAAGGTGTAGTCTCCAGGACATACAACACACACACAACCATCCACAAGTTAGTCAGCCGGGAGGGAAGAAAGAGGAAACGGGGAATGACCGAACGAGGGTCCGCCCGAGTGGGCGGCAATAAAGGACTCCGGGAGGAGCGAGATGAGGTCTTCAGTCGAAGCTCGTGCAAAAGGATCGGTAGGACGAAGGGAGTACGCGTACGTCAAGAGAAGGAGTGATCGAGAAGAAAGACCTAGCACTGCATCATGGGGGAAGGTAGATACAGCTCTCTAATCGATTAGACCGCGATTATCTTCAATGGGGAAAAGACCATCAACCATGGCACAAAAGATGTGGCCTGAAGGTAGCTAAAAAAGTTACCCGCTAGGAAAGTTAAAATACGGATGTGCTGCCCGGGGCGAGGGGAGGGAAGAAGTTGGCACGATGCAAAGGCACACGGCCTCCTATTACTATGACTGCCTCGAAGAGCGCCCATAACCTTAACCACTGTTCTAAGGCCCTCGAAGCAAGGAAGACGAGGACAGCGTAGGACACGAAACTATCACTTAGGGAGCGACCCTTATAGGAGAAAAAAGGCGGATCGCGGATGAAAAGAGGTAAAGGGGGCCGTAGGCCCTGAGACTAAAAGGTCGCCAACCTTACGAAAGCGAGTTATGGTGTAAAGGAAAAGCACGAGCAGGGAGTTTTCTCGGGACACAAAAAACTCTGCACAAAAACAAAATCTGGCGGCTATTCCCAGGCAATGACAAACCTATCCTGTCGGGAGAAGTCAAAAGGAACCGCCTAGAAGAAAAGGAGGGTATACGGATGGAAAGTACCAAGATGCAAAAAAGCGTCGTTCTACCGATGATTTGCTAAAGGACGTTGCAGACCCCTGACCCTGTACGGTTGTGTGGGATTAACCTTCTTCCGAGAAACGATTGGAAAGGGGAGTATTGAAAAAGGTGGGGGAAGAAGGGAGAGATGGCTCTAAAAACAAACTACTTCCTGACATAGACGGATAACGAAGCTCACCGGATTTGGTCACAAACGTACAAGGCCTAAAGTGCGAGACACTTTCTGGAGAACAATACGGGGCCGACTAGCAACGGGGGCTTTACTACGGAGAAAACCAGGGAGGGGAAAAAAGGGAGGGGATGAGTCAACAAGAGACATACAAAAAGGGAAAAAAAAGAGTAAACGACGAGTCCCCGGACTATCGAAAACGCCATAAGATCGACTACTACAAAGCAAAACGTCGGACCAACAAAGGAGGGACAGGCGACTAGACAACATCGGTAGATGATCGGCCCCACAACGTCCTAAGATATCAAAAGCCACAGAAACAGGATGTACAGGACCGGAAGGGGGTGGGCTCTAGTACTAAGTATACCCCGCAGCCGGGAAGGCATCACTGCAAAAGAACCGTTTAAGCGGCGAGAGGCTCTGAGACGTGGTCCGAATGGGTCAGGGAAGAGAGGAAAAAGTTGTATAAAAGAAAAAGTATGTCTTCTTGAATCTTAAGTGTCGCCTTTAGAAGGCGCCGCTCGGAAGAATCGACTGCCCAAAAAAAAAGAGGGAAGATCGGTAAAGAGAAGAGGGAAGCGGGTAGAAGAGAAAGCGTCGAAAAAAGGGATCCAAATAGAGACTACAGCAAAGGAACAAACTACCGTGCTGGAAACTCGAGTCGCCACGAACAGGCGGGTTAAAACACCTGACTCCAGCAAAACCTCGAACCAGGGGGTTTCCGTCTTATAAAGCGATACTTCTGTACGCGAATTTAAAGGAAGAAGGCGCGGCAGGGGGGGAAGAAGTAGGAGGGGGGAGTGCATCGGTGGGGGATTAACTATCAAATCGATCATAGTCCTCGCGCACAGCCGACCGAGTAAGGGGCAGGGTCTAACGACTTTAGGTAAGGGAATGGAAAAGGATTGGATTCTTTGACAAAAGGGTCGGCCGAGTTTGCGTGGCTTGGTAAATTAGGGGGGGGAAAGGAGCATAGGGGAAGAAGCACTTCATCGGTAAGAGCATGTGCTTGGTCAAAAGATTTATGTCTAAACCCAGGAGAGGGACGCACCTTGGGGAAGAGAGCACACGGAGGAAAGGGGGGGTCGTAGGGAGATCTTTCGCCTGTTTCTATCCCTTCCACTCCGGGGCGAGGTGACCGGCCAGTAATCATGGGGAAAGAGGTCAGGGTGAGTATCGGGTGTGTATCCAGACGGTGGCTGTAATGAAAGGGGACAGGGGAAGGAGAGGAGACTCGGGGGAGAAAAAGAGGGAAGTCGAAGGGGGGTTTTTTTTTATAAACCAGTATAGCCGCACTAGAAGGGAGAAAAAGCGATGATGGTTGGTTGCTAATGGAGTGTTACTCGAAGAACACTCGTCAACGAACGATATCACTACGAGGGGACTGATGGCTTACGGGGGAGAAGGGGGGAGGCGGACTATAGTCCGCTTATGGCTCTAAAAAAAATACGGTCAGGCTCGAAGAGCGGCGTCACAAAAATCAGATTGTATCTAGGGTCATGAAGAAGTACTCTAGTGAGGGAGTCAGCTACCTAGTATTAGTCGGAAGGGGGGAAATACTATTGAGAGGGGGGGGGAGGGCATCGCCCCCACGCCTCAGAAACAAGGCCTCGCCTTCACGGTGGGGAGCAATGAAGGCCCGTTAGGAAAATGCGCGTGGTCTCGTTTTGAAACTGTGGAAGCAGGGTCATCGACGGTGATACCGCGCTGCACGCAAAAAAAGAGGGGGAAAAGGATCAGGAGGCAGGGAAGGGAGCACCGGTTGGTTGGCGAAGGACTGAATAAGGAAGCCGAAGAGAACAGCCCTCCGATCCTCTCTCAAGGGGGAAGACGTTTTAGGAAAAGCAACAATCTGCGAGAAGGGGACCTAGGGCAGCGGGGCGGGAAAAACACGTACATCCGAAATTACCTCACCTGAAAAGACGGAAGTACTGAGAGAAGAGGGCTTCCTACTAGGAAAAAAGTGGCAGTTTACGAGCGTCTCCCCATTCCAGGGTGGGTTTCAGGTAAGGGAGAAAGGAGGAGGGTAGGGGTTACGTAAATTTGCTATAAGCTTTAAGAGAGGGATAGAGCACAGGTCGATCCGGATCACGGCGCTTTCCCATTATCTTGGTCCGCAGTGCTTATAAGGAAAAACGGAAGAGGCAGAAAGGATCGCCCCATCAAGTGCCAAAGCAGGTAGGGGGCAAGAGCTTCTCATGTGGGGAGGGGGGGGGGGTGTTGTATGTTCAGACGGAAGGGTCGTGGGTGTCGCCGTGTAAGTCTGGATTCGCTGAAAAAGCGGCTGACGTGAGAGTTGAGATATAGTGGTCCGACCAAAAGTGAACCATCCGAAGACTGGCGCACATTTTTTTGATAAAGTCTTTTAATATAGGCAGTGAAGGTGTGAAAAAAGAAGGAAACGGCAAAGGGGAATAAGGGCACACAGGGGGCAGAAGGAGTCTTAACATTTCTCTAAACTGGGTGTTACGGCTATCCTGGTGTAAAGCGAAAAAGCCTGAGATCCCGCCTCAAACGCGACCATCCAGCTTCGAAAAACTCGAACACGGGTTCTTCAATTCCCGCCAGCATGCAACGAGGAAACGGCCTTCACCACGAACGTCGCGATCACGGGGTGGAGCGCAGGCTGATAGAAGGAAAGTCTGCTACCTCGTCAGCTGCCCCGGTTCTGGGGCACCGCCCGAACTGAAGACAGCAAGAAGGGGGGAGGAAGGTCAAACTCGACGCTTGTGGAAACGCGTAGGAGGAAAAAAAAAGCAGTCAGGCGGGGGTAAGCAAAAAGGGGGCGTGAATCTAAAAACGCGGCTATAAAGGAGAGTAAGACGCAGGAACTAGAGGGAGGAGAAAAATGACGTTCGATCTGATTTCTGAAATCGACACGCTTAGAGTTATGTGAAAACGCTACGGCAAGTCAAAAGGGGGGCAGATCTACAAGGAAGTCTTTTGGCTCGGTCGAAGGGGAAGACGAGAGGCGGGAGAGGAAGATTATCGCAACCTACAGGGCGATGCGATCAGTATGAGACATACTATCCAACGGTAACGCTGAACGGGAAATCTACCTTCTCAGGGAGGCGCAGCCGACCAACATATCTGCAACTCCGCTAGACGCTTGAGGAAGAGGGGTCGTCCTGGAGACGCCAAAGACAGCTCTCCAGAACCCTTCAGATCTTCCTCCAACAAAACCCTTTCTTCTAGCTCGTGGAATTTGTGAGACATAACCTCACTGTGTAAAAAAAGAAGGCTGATGGGAACACGAAGAACAGTGAATGAAGAAACTACGACAAGAACGTTTCAATTTACGCCGTCGCTAGGCTAGAAGCCGAGGGGCCCCCACGATTCCTTCGCCTGCAAATGTCGACCCGGCCTAGAACTGCAAGTGAAGGGGAAATATAGACTCAGGGAGGAGCCTCTAGGAAGTAGGGGGGGAAACCACCCAGGTTACCGTCGCATTCGTCGTTCCCACATCAACACGGTTCTTGCGAGGCGTGTGGCGAAAAGGCAGGGCGTTAGAAGAAGGAAAAAAAACATTGGACAAGGGGAGATAGAGGATATAATTTTAAATATAGAGTGGAGTTTGGGAAGGGAAGAAGCTGATACCTTTCAAGTTCCTCATTCCATAGTGAAAAGACGACATCATCAGAGGTATGAGGCGTCGACTTAGTTCGAGGATCTGTTAAGGAAGGAGAGAATGAGAAGGAGACACAGGGGAGGAATTTCGGGCGTAAGTCTTTTCAAACGCATTGATCAGTGGCAACGTAGCAACCAACCAGCACGAGGGGTGCAGTAAGGAAAGTCGTCCTCTAAGCACTCTGGGGAGTGGGCGAGACGTTCGGGCTGGCATTACTAAAAGGGGATACCCGGAGTGCTAGAGAGGAGAAATAGCGCGTGGGGGAGGGGCAGCGGATTGAGGAAGAAACTGGATGTATGGTTCTTGCAGCTTGATAGATGTGATCCGAGTATCGCCCTCGACAGTGTCGGGAATTCTTTTATTGATACAGCGAGAAGATACAACACTTGAGGAGAAAAGGAAAGAAAACCAAAAATTGGGTTATATCGGAAGAATGAAGATAGTAGGTCACATCACCTTGGGTCTTCGGTCTCTCCCTTCACACTACACGCCTAGAGTAGCTCGGGAAATGTGAGTCTCATAGGCTAGCTTCTCACCGTCGATGGTCAGTCCTCTGAAAATCGTCCAAAGGGATGGGAGAAAAACGGGGAGATTGGTTGAGTACTCGAAAGCTTCTGAAAATAACGTTTCCTTCCACAAAAAAGGAAGGGACAGGCCGGACCTGGCTCTTGACAACCGTTCAGAATAGAGGACAATACTTTATGATCAAATCCTTATAGAAAAAAAATCAACACCGAAGTACTAAGGGAGAAAAAGGGTGGAACTAGGGCGCGGGAAAATAAGCTTACCTGGTGAGAGACTGCGAAGCCTATGTCATTGTCTTTTGGGGGGGAAGATCTCAGATTCCTTAACGAGTCCGAAAAAAAAGAGGAAGCCCGTGAGAGAAGATTCGCCGCCGGAAGCTTAAAAAGTTGGCGGCTTTCCAGCACTAAGGCACACAGAAAGACAAAAAAGTCAAAGAAAAAACTCTTCCTTTGGGGGGGGGGGGAAGTTCTCCATAGAATACCGGGAGAAGGACTTGTTAAAAGGAAAGCAACCGAGAGGGCAACAATGTCTCTATAAAAAAGACCCACTATGGATAGCTAGCATACCTGACGCGAAGCGCTTGGGAAAAAAGGTCCACATCTTGGAGTCAAAGAGGCGAAGAAAAAAGCAGCCAAGGGAAAAGAAGGGGGAGAAAGGGCGGCATATCTATTGATCGATCCCTGCTGGGACTTGAAAGGGAGCTTACGGGGACCTAAAGTTCCTTCAAAAAAACTAAGACTGAGAAAGCGAAAAACGTCCTGGGGGGTACTCGGGAGAAAAGGGGCAACACGGGATAAGGGGAAACGTTTCTTCTGTCTCTAGAAGCCCGTCCAGGTCAGGCAGGGCAGTCTCGGTTACTTCTAGGGGGGATTAGAGAGGGTTATGGACTCGCAGATGGATGACGCCGATGGGTTGGAAGAAAAGGATACGGGAGGAGGAGAAGGAAAAGGGATGTCGTCTGAAATCTCCAGTCTCTTCGGCGAAGGCGCAGACATGCAACGGCAAATGCTCCCTTGAGGGAACTCGCAGACTAAAAGTCAAGTGTGGGCCCTGCGCTCGCTTCTACTCTCCGCGAAATGAGGACTGAAGGGAAGGTAAAGAGACATAGCAAAGGTTCATCTGGCAACGTGACCGAAAGGGAAGTCGAGGGCGAGGCGAGCGTATGGGGCGCGATGCTAAAAGAAAAATCGGCGAGCGCAAAAAAATAAGACTAAGAGGACTAGTTATGACTACGACGACCAGGAACGATCCTCCTGCCCAGTCGGAAAACAAGAGACATTTCACGACGAAGTCTAGCCGACAGAAGACGCTCGAAGACGCTGACTAGGGTACAAGGGTGGGATGGAAAACCGAAAGAATGAGACAAATATGAGCGATTTGATAAGCGGGGAGGCAAAAAAGATGCGAGGATCTCTTCTAGACTGAACACTGGAAAAAAATAGACAGAAGTATTATAAAGAGAAGGAAAAGGGGTGATCCCTTTATAAAATCTAAAACCCCCCTCCCTTGACTCTCAGTCAGGTGAGAGATCGAGGCATCCTTATATCCCTCTTCTTCAAAGGGAAGGGCTACACAACTTTAAGAGAAAAACAATACCTATTTCCCCGCCTTACCACGCACCGAAAAAGAGGGAAGGGATATAAAGAAAAGGGACACTGGAAAGATACGCCAGTCGATTTTGGGAAGTCTAACCGGGGGACACCGAAGGAATACAGGGGATGACAATCAGATAAATTTCCTCCCACATGGAAAGGGACGACTTCAAAACTCTACCTAAGGAGAAGGGAACGGGTCCAGGGGGGGGGAAGGGGGGGCGTGTCAAATCAGATAAGAAAAAAGAAGGGAAAAACCACCCCTTACGAACAAAAGTCATAAGCTACCTCTAAAAAGACCCACTTAAGGGGGAATTAAGAGGACTTCGTGGCGGGAAAAGAGCAGACTTGTGAATGACCCCCAAACTCGCCCTGGAATAGAAAGACAGGGAAACGTGCAAGGAGAAGAGAGACTCTCATCCAGAGCAAGACCTTTTAAGGGGAGCTGGCTTCCTCTAGCGAGACCGGGGGGGTAGAGGCGCGTCATCGCCGAAGTTTAGGAACCTTCCGGGAGGGAAGATGTGGAATCTTCTGCGCTGCAAAATAGAAATTCTGGT
>Ga0179593_1332018_pt1 | contig 14052 bp, 9 predicted proteins | sample CZODoug2_1_08_16_FD_185931 | JGI IMG/M metagenome (GOLD analysis project Ga0179593, IMG submission 185931) | Vadose zone soil fungal communities from Angelo Coast Range Reserve, California, USA - CZODoug2_1_08_16fungal (PacBio error correction) | ecosystem: Environmental > Terrestrial > Soil >...
CTGGTTGATGAAAGAAGGAAATCTGCCAAAAACGCATCGAGCGCGGGGGGATCGTTAAGAAGCAAAGGAGCGATGAGGGGGTCATTGGTTTTGGGGGTGAGAGGGCAGACCCAGAGGGGGGGACCTAAAGGGAGCCACCGGAAGGGGGAAACGAGTCAAATCCTGACCGAAATTGGGAAGTCCATTGAAACCAGCGGGCCTCGCCGCCAGCGTCGCAAAACGGGGCGGAGATGATCAAGACGCAGGAACGACGGAAATTGCTGGCCCGGGGAGGGGCCTCTTTGAACGTTCAATAAAGTCGTTGTTTCGACTTTACCGAAGGAAATCGCTGGGCGCGAAAGAACAAAGGGAAAAAAAAGACCCCAATCAAGACATTCCAGAGAGTCGATGATCCAACTGATAAAAAAAAGACAATATGAAGCCCAGGCATCAAACTTTGTCCCCCCAAAAAGGGAGGACGCTGGGACTTATCCACTTACAGGCAAACCTGGGAGCAAGTTGTAGCCGGACACCGCACTTGAGGAAGTGGGACAATGTTTGGGCCGGGGGGGTCAGGTTCCAGGGAATGCGGGAGCGCAACATATGGGGCGAAGTGGGAAAAATCAATTCATGGAGTCCTAAGGACGGCCAAAACAAAAAGCAGGGTCCAGAATAAGAAAAAAGGAGATGTGGGAAGATGCGCATAACAACGAAGGGAAACCCATCGTGCAAAGAACTAAAGGAAGGGAAAAACGAGAAAAAGACTTTAAAAGCTTAAAAGGGGGGAAAACTTTGCCGTACCTCCGATTGTGATGCGCGCAAGTCTCAAGTAAAGATCTGACCTACAGCCGAAGGAAGGAAGAAAAAGAAAACTTTCGGAAAATTGGCCGGCGCAGACAAAATTAGAGGCAAGCGCCTTTGGGAACTCAGGGGGGGGCTTAAAAATCAACGAAAGAAGGAAAACGTTTTTGGACGCCAACCGGGGGACACTTTTTCCGGGATCGAAATCCCGCAGAAAGTCAAGCCTTATTGCGAATAGGCAAGGGAAGACGGGGGAGGCGCCCATGGAAGGAAGTGCTCAGAAATTTTGAACGGATTATGAGCGGGGGGTTCCTGGCTTCGAAAAAAAAATGGAAACGGACCCAGGCCTCGTTGGAAAGAGTGGGGGTGGGGGACTGGAGGGGGATCGTGAGAATGCGGAAAAAAAAACCAACGGACAAGATGGTAGCAAGGGAAGGGGAGAAAAAAGGCTGGGTGAAATGTTTGGAAAACTCAAGTCCCCCAACCCGAAGCGTTGGACCTCGAATACTACCCAGAATGTAGTGGCCATCCCAGAAGGTTAGCCGGTGGTGGGGAAATGAGCCGGGAAAGTGAGAAGAAAAGTAGAACGTCGAAGCGTGTGTGACAAAAGGGGAAGGACGGCCGAGCCCGGAAAAAATTGGCTTGGAAAACCCCTCGAAGATTTCTCCAATGGGGGTGAGGAACTTTATAGAGAGAGCAGGAAAGAAAAAAATCATCCGAAGGTTCAAGAGAAGGGGCACCCCAGCCAGACTTTAACGTAACAGGATCCAATAAAAAGGACAACTGGGGATAATGACCCAAAAAGACGCACCTTGACACTTGAACAAAAACAGTAACTTGGCCGAAAAGATATGAACTTGAGGAACCCGGCGGTTTGTAAATCGTAAACCCTTGGGGGGGGGGGGAGGAAGTCCAGCGAGAAGAGCGGGCAATCGAAAGGAGAGCACCCTATCCCTGGTAGTCGGAAGCAAATGGGAAGGGGTTCCAAAAAGTAACGCCGAAAAAAAAAACGGTGCCAGCACCGGCAATAAATTGTAGCAAAAACGTTAAAGGGGGGGACGAAACGGAAATATTGCTTTGCAGGGTCCCAAAAGGACCAGGTAGAAGCAATCTCCCGGGTTGAAAAAAAAGCTAAAATCCGGGGGCCCCACAGGTGTAAGGGACCAGGCCGTAGTAGAAAAGTTGCCAGGGAACGTAGAAAAGAATGATGTCCACTAAGAAGAGGAAACACAAACTCAATCCACCGAAGGGGGCTGGGGGACGAAACGAACAGACGGGAACAATGCCCCGCCAAGCCAAGGAAGAAAAAAAAAATCGAAAAAAGATCGGTGGAAGGAAGGGACCAAAAGGCAGAGGGAACCACAGAAACGGGGAGATACGATCTCAAAAAAAGAAACTGATGATGAAGGAGAGAGAATAACTCCCACCGTAAACCCCCGAGGGGGGTGGCTGGGGAAAAAAACGATCGGACCCGGGCCGCCCTCAAAAACGAGGCGCACTCTCGTGGTGGAGGCTTAAACGCTTCCGAGGAAAGTGAGAACTGCAGGGAAAAAGAGGGTTGTCTCACCCCGTCCACAAAAAGCGACATGATTGTGGGGCAAACGAAGGAAAGAACAAGTCCAACAAGAAAACCAAAAATGCATGCACCCGTCCCCCAAAGGAAGCCTACTGGGCCAATGCAGGACAGGACATACTGGGCAGCACCGGGAAAAAACAAAAAAGAAGACGAACTTTGGAAAGATGCGATGCAATTGCCATTACAGGTAAAACCGTGACATGGGCCCGGTACGCGACCTAGGCTGTAAAAGTTTGAAAAGCTGAGGGCCAAAAACCATTTAATAACCGCGAACGCAGAGGTATGGCAGAGCAGTCGTCCTCATGGGAACTAGCGCTTTCTCGACAGCTATCCACCAGGGACGAACAACCCGCGGAGGAAAGGGACTTCCGGATGAGAAAGGTTGATGGACAGAGTCAAAAAAAAGAAAGGAAGTATTCAATGTTCCGCCCCGTTGGGAGAAAAGGGTGGGCCTGAAGAGGGAAATAGAGGGATCGAATGTAAAGTGCAATCTCGACCTCAAAAATAAGGTGACTGAAAAAGGCCATCGGGGATTTAAGGAAATGCCGGCCTCAGGACCAACAGGGGTTGAATACAGAAACAAAACGCGTGGGCGCAGCAGGGTATCTTGCTGAAATCCAGGGGGAAAAAAAAGCAATCCACAAAGGAACGACCGCTTGGAACCCTAAGGAAAGGATAAATGGATCGAGGGGGGTGGGAAAAGAATCGGGGGCGGAGGGACAGCCAATGAATGCCTACCCGAGCAATCAAAAGTCTGCCAGTGGGGGTAAAAAAACAAAAACAATGCAATCTGGGAAAGCAGAAAAACATCCCTCCTCAATAAAAAAATCGAAGGCAACCAAAAGAAAACCTGTGGGAGCAGGAGCAAACCAAATCTAATAAAATTAAAAAAAGGTTGCCAGATAGACAGGGGAAACAGGACACCATCAGAACAGAAATTCAAGATGTCTCCAATAGGGGGCCGATGATAACCCGCCGATAGGCGACAAAAGACGGTGAGGTAACTAGCAAATCCTTCAGATTAAAACAAAAAAAAATTCAACCCCAGCCCAGAGAAAAGCTGAGTGCGACAGTTTAGGGGGGGGGAACGCCGATTAATCGCGAGCATTAATTAGATGATGACCTTCCCGTACCAACTGCGCGAACATGCGTAGGGAAGGCCACAGCATCCGCCGTACGCAGGGGAACCACAGAAAAGGGGGCAGGGCCGGAAGCTCAAATGTAAGCGGACTTCAGGCCTGGCTGGAGAAAAAAAAGGAAGGGCTGGGGCGAAGATAGGCCCGAAAGCAATTCGGGTTTGGTCCCGTCAAACTGAACGGCTACGGAAAAGATGGGTTAAAAATGCCCATAGTTTTAAGCGAACCGCATATTGGACAAAAACGGAAAGGCATCAAAGTACTCCCGGGGTCAGGGGGAAAACTGCGAACACCTAAAGAAAGAAGTCACATCGGATGGAAACAGAGGGGTAAGAGGGGCCCTGGGAATGCCGGCCATGTTTGGGGATACAAGCGCGGTGCAAAGGGGGGGGGGATACCTGGCACGGGAACGTGGGAAGAACAAAGGGAAAAGTCTTTCCAAGGAAGTACGAACGGAACCGACAGTCGGAACCGCCGAACGCAAAAAGAGGGACAACTGGGCTCGTCCCATATCCCAGGGAGAAAAAGAAAGTGTGAGACGCTGGGCGGCCGAACAAAGCACCTGGTCAAATGGACGAGCCAATTGGAAAAGGAGGGGGGAAAAAACCAATCCAACGAACCGGCGTCCCCTATGTCAATCAGTTCAATAAGGCATCCTAAAAAAAGAACCCATGAAACCGGACGGCCCCACGTGCTCAGTTTGAACAATCTCCCCACCAAAGATCCTGGCCTGAAGGGGACGTTATATGAATCGTAGGGGAGGAAGAATAAAAAAACAACAAGAGGAAAGGAAAGAAGGATATCGAGAGAAGTGCAAAGTAAGGCCCGCATGAGCCGGGAAGATATAAAAACATGGCCAATAAAGTGACTGCGGGTGATGTCCGGGGGTTATTGGGGGGCGTAATGAACGCATAGGGACCGAAAAGGAAACAAAGTCCCAAAGGCGGCCGAATCCCGGGGCGAGCCATTTTTGCCCCAGCGAACGCCGCCCAGCGGAAAAAAGGCTTGGGGGTGATCTGGAGGAGAGAAAAAGGGAAGGGGGAGGTGGCGGACGGAGAGCTTGGTCCCGGAAGACCCGACACTGTTGAGGAAAGGGTGAAACCTGCCTCGTCAAACAGTGGGAAGGAGACCCCAGGCCATCCCGTCTAGGTCATAATAAACAAGCAACAAAGGCCTCAAAGGTCAACAGGAGAAAGAGACGCTTGGGGAGTAAGCCGCGCCTTGGAAAGGGTGGAAACTGAACACTCCCGACGTAAGGTTTACATTGGCTGGCGGTCAGTCCCCGGACCCGGTGCCTTGGGGAGCTGCAACTGGGGGACAGGAAAAGTGGCAAATCGCTTCAAATGTGGGAAGAATTAACTATGCAAACAACATCCGTCCCCGGAACTAGGGGACACAAGAATCGTTGCGCAGACACTACGTCCGCGAGGGGCAAGGCTTTAGCCAAACCGAAGGGGGACTCCTTTGACAGATTCTGGGGAATCAAATCTAGGTGGCCCAATCGCCCGAGTTCCGGAAAGCGTTAAAAGAAAAAGGAATGTGATAAATCCCTACAGGAACAGCTCGAATGGCCAACTACCTTGCACGGTTGGCATTAACAAACTCGATTCGCAATGGTGGAAAAAAACCATGGATTTGGCCAAAAGAGAATGAAAATGCCGAGTGCCCCAAGACAAAGGCCAGTGTTTGGCTATGAGAAAACCGGGAGTAAGAAAGAGAAGGGTAGATCAAGGGGAAAAAAGGGCAGTGATAGAGGTCCAGATAGGGGAACGAGTGGGGGAAAGGGAGGACTTTCTATTGTGATGGTTCTTAGTAAAAAAAAAAAATTCCGGTAACGCTTGTTTTCCTCGTTGTGGTCTCCAGTCTTGGGGAAGGGGAGGAGGAAGGGAAAAACACAATGGGGCCCCTGTTGTTTTGGGTAACCCCCATCCTTGGCAAAGATTGGTCGCATCATGTTGAAGGGGCAAGCAAAGGCCGTCAGGTGGACCGATCCTACACGACGTTTCGGGTCCCTTCCAGCTGGCCCCGGTCCCGGGGTGGGGGGGACATTGAACAGCGGGTTGTCCAAAGGGGAGCCAAAGCAAGATATCGAAATCGAAGCGTTTTTTGACCGGATTGAAAGGGCCAAAGAGCCGAACCAAGCTGTAATGTAAACCTAATGGGGGCAACACGAAAATCATTGATGGAGGTGAAAGTGATAAAAGAGAAAAAAAAAACAAAAGAATGTCGACGCAACCGGACAATTAACACAAAAAATCTATTGATTGAAAAGAGCAATTGGGCCACCGCAAACTGCCGGGACGATTCCCCCTTCAAGTCCGCGGGTGAGAGGGGGTGTTGGCGAAAAGGAGGGAAGGGCAGGGGGGGGATAGACGAGAGAGTACTCTCTCAAGCAAAAGATAACCGGGAGGAAGCAAAAATTGCTGTTTTTTTGAACAAACATCCACGCCGGACGACCCAAAAACCGAGGAAAAGAAAGTTGAAGTTCAAAAAAATTGGAAAAAAGTTGTACCAATGAACGGAAGATACTGGGCAAGGGAAAAAAAGCCAGGAGGGTCGAGCGGGAAAACCGCTGGGGGAAAGAATAAAAGCGGGTCAGTTGCCAGAAAAAAAGAAGCCTGTGAGGCGTAAGGGGGCACATTGCCGATGAAGGGAAAGAAGACCTTAAAAAACGTCAAAAAATAAAATTGGTTGTAATGTGAAACATTATAGGGGGGTCAATTCCAAAAACAGAAATACAAAAGAAATCTTAAAATAAAATCCCACAAAGAGATTTCTTCTTGTGGTTTCGGGGTGCAGGAAAGATACCGCAGTTGGAAAGAAAACGAAGACGGGAAGACTTATCTCTTAGTCAAAAAACAAAAAGTATGAGAAAAGAGAGTGGGGAGGAACGGGGACCGTTTTCTGGGCAATAATGGGGCTCATTACGTCCCCCCAAAGGGGAGCCGAAGTCTCTAGATTCGAAAGAAGGTCTCATTTCGTTAGGGGGAGGGGAAAATGGTATGGCCGCTTTGGAAGTCACCACAATGCGGCTGAAAAATGGAGGTGTTATACTAAAAAGGCTGAATGCCGGCAAAAACAGTGAAGGAGAACCAACGGCAAAACATGCCCGAGGGCTAAGGAAAAGGAGGGTTTTTTGGTCAAACACTCACCAACGAAACGACATTTTCCCCGCGGAATTGGGCACACCCAGTCCGGCAGTTGCCCAAGGAAAGGGAAAAAAAAACGGGTAAAATGAAATGCAGGACATGTTCGGGTCAGGCCCTGTTGCCCAAGCCATTTCTTTGCTAACAACACGTGGCGAGCGTGGAATCCAATTGCTTCGTTACTCGGCTAATAAAAAGGACCAAAGGCAACAACAGCCCGAGAACAACAAAGGGGGCTTCGATACGGTTCCAATGCGGGGAAAACCTCAAACGGAAAGGCCGTCTTGGGGAAGAAAATGCCAAAAAAAATTGTTTGAAGTGCAAACTGCGGGGTTTGCAAGACATCGTGGCTGCCCCCGAGGGGGGAAAAAGGGTTCCAAAACAGGAAAAAAAAATAAAGGGGTACGGGGGGGAAAGAGAGGGGTCATAAACACTACGGAGTTTCTCAAAGCGGGGGGGTTAAAAGACAAGCCCAACGCTGCGAACGGCCCGTAGACTCTACCAAAAAAAAGCGGCCTAAAGACACCGGGGGCCGCATCGGACCCCAAAGGGGAAGTAGTTGAAAAAGGATAAAAATGTCATTAGCAGGGACCCATCACATTAGTCAACCCGAATGCCAAAATGCGCCACTTACCCGTGGTCAGAAAAAAAGGGCGACTAACCAAGACGTCGAAAACCTCGACGAAAAATAGAATAAACGAGAAAAAGGGTCAAATTCAAAAACGCAAAAAAAAAGAAGCGAAATCATTCAAAAAGGAAGAACATTAACAACTCTAAGGAAAGTCTGCTCCGATCGAGGAAGCGGCCAGGAAGAGATGAACAAAAAAAAGTGCTGACCATTCATCCCGCTTGGCAGCCATAAGACCCAGCAAGATTGAAGGGACGCTATCAGAAGCAAGAGCGGAGATGTTAGGGGGAAGTTACCCCAATAACCATGTAATCACTCGGCCCGTTACGCAAACCTCCGAAGCGTTAATTGTTCACCAGGTCGGAAGGGGGCAAAATGGAACTTGCCGATCGACGTCGTGGCGCGAGAACACTACATATCGGGGCGTAGGCCCCACCAGGAAGGGGGGTCCGGTGAAAGTCCGGGACGAAGCCAGGTATCGCAACATTTGAACCAAGAACAATCAGGGGTCGAAAAGGAAAGAAGGAAACACCGGAGTGTGGTACACCGGGCCAGAAAAAGGCCGAGCGGAGTAGTCCCCCATCATCTGGGGGAGGGGGGAAAAGGGGAACCTTCAAGTGGGGTGTGATGGTATGATCGTAGGGGAAAAGGGGGAAGGGCCTAACTGCACAGGGAGGGCGAAGACCGGCATTTCGGAATTCCAAAAAACACACCGGAGAGTCAAAAAGACAGGAGGGGAAGGAGCCCGCACCGCTCCTGCTTTACAGAAGTCCATAAGCATCACCGCCGTTGAAAAGAGGGCGGGCGAAAACGCTGGAAGGAGAAAATTCCCGGCTTAAAACCACCGTCACGAAGCGTGGACCGAAAAAGGAGGTTCAGGGGAAAAACTCCCCCAGTAACACTGGAGAACCGCAGCGTTTGGTTCATGGTGTTAATGGAAAAACTAATGAGAAGGACGTACATATTTTAAGGGGTTGATTCAATGGATAGATTCGCAACAAAAAAGGAAAAGGAGGATTCTATAGTATACCGAAGCCGGGAAGAAGAAGGGGGAAAGCCAATCCAAGTCTGGTTCAGTGTTTAATGTGGGGGGAGAGGAGGAAACCAGGGAAACGAATAAAAAACGCCTCCTTGAGGCGAGAACATCCGATTGGCGGGTGGAGGCGAATGAGAGAAGCCAAAAAAGGCAACGTACCAAGGGGGGGATCCGGGATAAATTGGGAAGGAAAACAAACGGCGAGGGGCGGGGTCGTGTAAAGATCGTGGTTCGAGAAGGGTCCCGTTTCCAGCAGCAGGGAAACGCATCCATTCGCGGATCGGGAAGAGAAAGAAAAAAGGGAAACGCATCAACGTGAAAATAGCAAAAATGGGGGACTAAATCCGCTCGCTCCTTTAGTCCAAGGGGTGACTCAACACTAAAACCTTCCTGTGAGGGAAGGGGAGGCAGAAAGAACCAACCTTATAAGTAGAAATATGGGGCGGAATTGGTGCCCCCAAAACGGCCTTTCGGTTCCAACGCAAGCAGGACCAAAAGAAATGGCGTTCCCCAAGGACCTATACATCAACAAAGGGGAGAGGGTTGGGAAGAGGAAAAAAACGGAAGGACCTCGGCCCACTGATCCGCAAAGCCGGCCAAAACGGAAAACCGACTAAATCCTGGACAACTGAGTCCCCTCTCGGTACTGAGGGGGGGGGAGTACGCTAGACCAGGGGGGTCGCCGCTTCATTGACTCCCGGGCAGTCAGAATCGTAACATGCTCAAGACGAGAAAGGGGAGCGTGCGGGGGAGGCTTCTAGGAGCACAAATGGTTGGGTTATCCATGAGTAAAACTCAGAATCTCTTGGGGAAAGAAACGAAGGGGGTTTGATGAATGAGACCGGAGGCAAGAAAATAAGAATAATCCCTGGGCCCGGAGTCCAAGGTCATCGGGGGGAAAAGAAGTATAATGGGGGCCATCTTGCCTACAAGGGGTGCCGGAACGTCCTCGGTATTGGTTTCATGGGGTTTCTCTGATGGGGTCTGGCGGGCCAAGCCGCCAGACCAGTAAAATATGTCTCAGGGAGCTGGTGGCGGCCTCAGGTAAGGGTCTCGAGGGTCACAGGGGCCGACGGGAATCGACCCGGACGTAGTAAAGAATAGTCAACCAGGGCCGGGGTTTGAGAGTGAGGGGTGGGGGCCCTTGAATCAAGCCAAGGAGGGGAACGGAAGGTCGAAACTGCTGACAGGGGAAAGTGGGAAATGCCCACCAGTCGTAAGTGAAACGATGGATTTTGGCAGTTCCCAATAAGGACTTTCTTCGATGTGGTTAAAAGAATAAAAGCCGCCAAGCCCTCGAGAGGACCAAGAATTCGGGAGGCGAAAACGCACAAAAAGGGACGCCAGTCCCTTAATATAGCAGAATCGCCTTGGAGCTGCCCGCAGGAAAAGGCACCGAATAACACTTAGTTTAAGGGAGGAGTTTTGGAAAAGGGTTGGGGATAGCGGGTTGCGGGAAAATTGGCGACGGCGATCGCCCATGAAGGGGGTCCTAATGGCGTGGGGCAAAAAAACCAGTCCTCCCTAACTACCAAAGGCAACGGGGGAAGGAAACCCGTACCAGTTGTACCGACCGTACATGCGCAAAAGAGGCCAGGCAAAAGTGCCCCCGGGGAGGGGAAGTCTCACAAGCATGGGGAAAACTCCGGAACCGGGAATGGCCGCGGCAACCCCCAACGCTCTTTTATGGGAAAAACTTCCAACAGTGAGGCATGATGTGCCGGAGTAACAAAGTAACCATTAATCAGGGGGGAAAAGGATAAAAAAGCAGGTCTTCCAGCAACTCAAAAAGACAATTAGCTGGAAAGCAGAAAAAGAATGCAACGGGGGAAGGGGCGACGTCAGAGGAGGACGCTTTAAAACAACCCCACGGGAAAAGGGGGGGGGGGGGGAGAACTCAACAACACATTATTAGGTAAAAGTAGAAGAAAGGGAGAGGCACCCAGAAGGGTGGTCAAGCCATTAGGCAGGCAACGAAACCGACACTCCCTCGACTAATGGAAAACTGGACCGAGAAGGTGCTTCTTATTAACTGGCCAAGACCCTCTGTGAAGGGAAATAAACCACCAACGCGGACGGAATGTCACAAAATTCCTTACTCCAAAAATTCCGGCACGGGAAGGGGGGAAAACCGTTAAAGGCCATGAAAGGCCAACGCGTTCACCTGAGAAGGGAGGGTTCCAACCGAAGCCTCGGTACAATTGCAGAATATCCAACTTCCAATTTGAAACCGAGACAACGGTACAATCTTGGCTACAGGAGGGTACAGGTTCCCGGAGGGGGGGGGGCAAAAAAAAATGGCACTACCACGGGGAGGGAACGAGCCGGGAGTGTCATTTGGGGGCGATCGGACTAGGAGAGCCCCACGGGGAAACCCCCTCGGCACTGAAGGGGGGGGGGGAATTCAGGAGAGGCAAATCGGCTGAACATCTCAAGGCCCCCGCTTCTGCTATCAAAAGGAGAAAATGTACTTAGGTTGGCTTCAGGGGGTTGGGCTCGAGAAATTGGGGGAGGACGAATGCTCTCGACCTCGGGAAGGCTCAATGGACTGGGATACCTCGGGGGGATGTTCAATAAATGGGCCGTTCTGTCGCCGGGGGAAGTTCCATCCCGCCAGCGGGGGGACGGCGGATATCGTGAGGACTGGGAAGGAGAAGCTTCCAAAAGGCCTACGCTTTATCAAATCGTCAGTCTTAGGCGTATTCCGAGATCAGGTGGCTGAACAAAAAGACCCATTGCGAGCACAACTATGAGAATTACCAAAAAGGGTCACTTTGCCCGAGGGAGAGATTAGACAAAAAAAGGGAAAGGAAAAAAAAGCGAATCGGGCCCAGCCGAGAACTGGTAGCCGAGCCATACCAAATCGGGAATTAAAAAAGATGTTACAGGAAGGGGGGGGGGGAGACCCTGACTACGGGGGGAAATTAAATTAGCTGCAAACGTAGGGGCAAACGCCCACTGTATGAAAAGGACATTTCTTTACTGGAGAAAAAGAAAATCGGCGAGAGAGGGGGGACGTCTAAGAAGGAAAAGGCCCGGACTAACCGAGAAGGAATGTGCCGATATGCTCCCCCTCGTCCATCTGCGAAGAACCATCTGATTAAGCAAAAGGGGAAGGAAGCGGTCAAAGGAGGGGAGACCTATCTCTGGGTCCCGGCTAAGAGGCCGAAGTATCGACCTTGAGGGCACCTATATGAAGAAATATGGCCTTTCCTTTCGCGGTAGGCCGACCACATTTGTTCGGGGGGGAAGGGGGAAGGGAAGGACCAGCGGGGTGTTTGGGACAAGAACGCAGTTGAAAGCCAATCAATTAACGACTTTAACAACATCCAATTAAGACTAGTTGGGCCTTTGTGACTGCGGCTTGCCAAAGGCGGCGAGCGAAGTAGTGGAAAAAAGCTAAAGAAGTTGGAAACGGGGCAATTGGTGATTAATGTAAGAGATTCAGGGGAATACCCCCTTGAAGGGGGTCGAAACTGGGGCGTGAAGCCCGAAGGGAAAATTAGTCCGTAGACAAGGAGAGGGCCGACAGCGACCGAAGCCGAAAAAGCCGGCTTGTTGCTCGTCCAAATACAAGCACCTCCCTTTGAAGAAGCGGCGTCCCTAAATTACACTGGGGCAGCAATTTCCTTAATCCAGGGGAAAGGGAAAAGACCGTCTGGGCGACCGGGGAAAAGGTCATTTTGGCAACCCAGGACCGAACGCACAGGCTTTGGTCATGTTTGGGGACATGATCATCAAGGAGAGAGACGTTACTCCGGCCATAATTTACGGGTTTTTTTTTTTATAACGTGTGGGGAAATCATATCAGAGGGAGAAAAAAAAAAAGTAGGACAGGAAGGATGATAAGAAGGGTATAAAGGACCAGGGGCCCGGAAGACTGGGGGGAAGAAGAAGTAAAACCATGATACAAGGAAAAATCGGGTCAGTTGTTTTAGGGGGGGGAAGAAAGGGAAAATTTAAAAAAGAGGGGGGAAACTCAAGCACAGTGAAGGGCAGGCCGAAAAGACGGATTGCTTCGCCCCTTGCCAAAAGCCTCGCCTGGAAAACCCACCTACTGGCGTTTGGATAGGAATATTGACGAAGAGGGGGGGGGAGGGGGGGGCTGGGCGGGCCCGCCTGTCGGGACACTCATTCTGTTGGACCGATGGGTATCTCGCGAAAGGCCGTCAGGAAAAAAAAAGGAAGTCACCGCAGAGAAGAGGACTCATCAAATAAGAAAGCTAACTCCAAATCGGAAAACGCTGTTGGTGGGTACCGCTAACCCCTGAGCGTGTGGGGAGTCGTTCCATCCCCACGGCCTTCCCCTGGAAGGGCACCGGACCGTCTTCCCCGGGGAGAGACAAAGTTACACAAAATACTCTTGCGGCCTTCAAGAAGGAAAACCAATGCGTCCTCCCCCAGGGAAATCGAAAAAATTGACAGAATTGGGGGAGAGGGAGAGACCAGAAGTGAGCTCGTGGCATAGCCGAACTCTTACTCGGAGTGTATTCTTCCAAACTGGATCCTCGAGGGGGAGGAACTCAAGGATGTTGCGCTCATAGAGGGGACAAGGCGCAAACATACGACCGAACTAAGGTAAATGCTTATGCTAAGATACCAAATACGGGGGGGAGGCAGTTTAGAGGAGTAAGTGAATTAGACGGGTCCAAGCAAATGGTCTGGAAGGAAGGAATGTCTTCTTTCACAGCAAAACGGCCCGGCGGGTGTGAGGGGATGAAGTCAGTAAGATGAGGAAAAGGTGATAGACCGCCGGGAAGACAAGCTGTCGTCATGATTAGAGGACCGGGGGGGAAACGGAAGAGCGGAGGGGGGCCCTGCCGAGGGAAAAAAAAGGGACTCGGGCCTGGAGCGAAAGTAGGAGTTTTTTGCGAATCTTGGGGGAGGGCCAGGGAACAAAGGGGCACGGTGGAAGAAGTGAGCGCGGCCGAGGTTGTGGATGGTGTCTCTCAATTGTATTAGGGGGGGAAAACATTCCCTTCAAGCAAAGAGGTAAGTGTTTCCCTAAACCGAGGGGGGAAGGGAACGTGGGTGGGAGAGTGGTAAGGGAAGGATTAAATCGAAGTATTAGCCGCCGACTAGGGGGTGGAAGAGGAATGGAAAGTGGAACGGGCGATCCAGGCCAAGGCCGGTCTTGGGGAAAACGGAGATTAATTCATTTGGATTGCTAGCGAAAGAAGTCCAAGCAGCGCAAGAAATTGTAAGGTCCTCAAAAACAACTGCACTTAACTAAAAGGCTGCCATCCTTCACAGGGAAGATAAAAAGGGGGAGCCCAGTGCCAAAGACCCAGTAGTGAATTTATACGAGGTAGGGGCAACGTGGGTAAGAAGTCAGGCAAAAGAAAGGATCAAAAGGCAAGTACGAGATCGGAAAAAAGGCCGTTTTGAATAAATCCAGTGCGTTGTGGAAAACAGGAACGCTAACTGAACGACAAAAGTTGGTCGAGCCCGCTCTGTGGGGGGGGAAAAAAGATATAAGGCAATAGTCCCCGCGTAAATGTCGTTCTGCTGTAGGGAGGGGTTAACCCAATATCAGGGAGGGAAAGGACCGGGAGGCCGAATTCCAGACGTTTGTTGCCGGCACTGCAAGCAAATGAGGGGCAACGGGATGGAAAAAACTCGGAAACCGAAGTGGATGGAAGAAAACACAGAAAATACAACCAGAGCCGGGAAAATCAGAACCTCGAAAAGGACGAGAGGCTGTCCGGGGTTCATCGTACCGCGTTGGGAAGAAAAGATCAATGGTAGCC
>Ga0179593_1592030_pt1 | contig 14052 bp, 12 predicted proteins | sample CZODoug2_1_08_16_FD_185931 | JGI IMG/M metagenome (GOLD analysis project Ga0179593, IMG submission 185931) | Vadose zone soil fungal communities from Angelo Coast Range Reserve, California, USA - CZODoug2_1_08_16fungal (PacBio error correction) | ecosystem: Environmental > Terrestrial > Soil >...
CCTCCACCGCCGAAGAAAGAAAGCATCTTCCAATGGATGAGGGAGGGGGAAATTTCAAACATCCAGGAAGGGGTAGAAAGCTCCATGTGGGAGTCCCAGCGCACGGGAAGGGGGGCGAATTCAGAGAAAAAAGCTTCTAGTAAAAGGCATCCACCGTGCTTCGGAAAGGTTTCAACGTTTGCCTCTGGCCTAGTCTGATCACTTGAAGGGGAGAATGATGAGTCCAGAGCTTTCGAGAAAGGAAAAAAAAGAAAGCGGTTTGGAAGGGGAGGGGTCATCTTGCAAGCGTACGGGCATAAGAAAGAAAGTGATAAGTGGGCAAAGGAATATTAAAAAGCCCATTTGGGGGGAAAAATCCAAGGACTTAGGAATCTATCGTGAGAAGCGATGTGACCAGAAGGAAATTGATTGACGTGGGAATTCTGTTGCAGAAAAAAAAAAAAAAAAAAAAAACCCAAAGCGGCGCCTGGAGGGAAAATGGGAGCCGGATTGCGCGCATTGTTTGAAAAGAGTACGGGGACCACGGGCAGCGGTGTTAAGTTTTGTAGCGGATTTATCTGCGGGGGGGAAAGAAGGGAACAAAAGGACGAGCTTAGGAGGAAAAGGAGGACCCGGTTGAGGAAATTTCGTCCGGTCGTGTGATCTGGTGGCCGTATAACAAAAGCCGCGCTCCTCGAAAAAGCAGGTTGAAGGTGGAAGCCCCATGGGTTGTTACGAAGGGGAAGGGGGGAAGTCGGCAAAGGGAAACTCTCTGGGTCTTCTTTGCTACGAAAAGAACAGCCGGCGGCAGGCTTTTAAGGGAAGAAAGAGGGAGAAATAAGAAGAGAAGGTAAGTTTGGGGGGAGGTCGAGGTCAGAAGAAAGTCCCTAGCAGGCTCTTCACGAATCTCGAAGCGTCATTTTCTCGGTACCCAGACGCGGCAGGTACCGGAGGAGAGAATCGCGAAAGGAGCAAAGGAACGTGAAAAGGGACCTAAATCGGCTACGCGCCTCGGGAACCAATATGCGGTAGAGGGGGGAAAAGTCCCCAGGTGGGGAGACAATCATCAGGGCTGACGAGGGAAGGGTTAAAATGGCAGGGAAGGTCATTTAAATCGTAAGGGGCCTATAGCCTGCGGAACGAGAAAAGGTCAAATCTCCATTTACGCTGAAATCGAGAGTCAGCCCCGGAAAAAAAAAAATGCGAGTGGTATCACGGCCGAATCAAAACGGATTGGATGGGGTAGAAAAAAAAATCAAAACACTGGGGCTAGTCACTCTCTGCAATGGTTGGAAGTGGGTCTTCCGGCGCTGAGAAACTTCCTGGGAGAGGGAAACGGTCCAAGCTTAGAGTGAACGGACGATTCATTAAAAGGGGACACCCAGAAAGTGTAATAGTCCGAAACGAAAAGCCTCTTTCGTCTTCAACGCGAAAAACTGGGATACGACCGGCGACCCGCAGACTGGGGAGAACATCTGCCGCGCAGGAGGGAGGGAACGTTGACCAAAAGTTCGCGCGAATGGGGAAGCCAACGTCGGGAAAAGGACCATTACCGCTATCCGAGTCGTTACAGATACCAAGTCGGGACGGGGGGGGGAGGACTACCGGCCGCGAAAGGAACCGTAAGATCCTTGAAGAGGGGGACCTCCTGGCCTGGCGGCTTCAGTCTTGCCGAAGGCTGTTAGGGGGGAATATCCAAAGGAAAGGACCAGGCTCTCTACAGTTGGATGATCACACCACTCGAGGGAACCATGGCCAGTTGAAAAGTCAACGCCTCTTCACGCGGAAGCGCGGCAGAAAAGGGCCTTTTGTTCTAAGGCCGCCCACACTATCAAGCCAAAATCAGGTGAGGAAAAAGATGGGAACTAAGAACGCGAATCCAGAAGAAAGGCTTTACCGGGATTCACCCGAAATTCGTCCTACAAACTTAAAGACTCTGCAAGTGGTAAGGTGTCATAGAGTGACAACAATTGGCGCGGAGGAAGATAGCAAAATCAGGGAGAAGACCAAAAGTGCACCGAAAGGGGGCTCAAAACTTCCAAGCAAGACAAAGGGTTTTACATCGCATCATGAAGCTCGATTGCCGGCTACTTTAGAAAGGATACAATTTTTTTGAGTTTGGACAGAGGAAACAAAGGGTTGCAAGAAGGGAAAAAAGACTCTTCAAGACGGGGGTGGGGGGGGGGGGGAATTCCGGAACCCTCGTCAAAACATCTCCTGATTCGGGGGGAAGTTCTAGAAGTTCCTTCCCAACAAAAAGCTAAAAAAGGAAAAGAATCTTGGGTCACTATGCAAAGGAAGCGCCGGGAACCTCCGACTGCACTCCGAGCAATTTCTTCAAATAGGGAAGAGGGCGCTCTGAATACGCCAATCTTCGCTGGGGGGCGAAGCGCAAGTGGACTCGTGTGTCAAAGACGCCAAATCTCGAAAAAAAGAAAAAGGGGGAGGGAAAATAGCATGAAAAGAATGCTTTCAGAGCGGAGGGAGGAGAAAGTGGGCATCTCAAAAAAAAAAAATATGAGGAAAAGAGAGGGTAGATCCTCCCTCCGAAAATTGAGCGAATCCGCTCTAAAACCATCTGCAATTGCAGGCTTGATGGGTCATGCCTTTCAACGAAGGAGGGGTCGAGAAGGGGGGGAGGAAACAAAGTTTGGGGGGGGGGGGGGCGAAAACACTGAGTCAAAAAAAGGAAGAGAGGACCAAAAATAGAAATTGTTTCAAAAAGACCTCTTCTATGAGAAAGGCAAAGTCCTTGCGTCGTGAGGTAAAAAATGCGGTTGCAATCTGGACTTCCTGAAATCTTTAAGGGGAGAGAGAGGGGGGGGAGCCTAATTCAGGGAAAATCCGCGATGGGATAAGAGGGGGTGGTGGTTGGGATCGGAAAGAGAAATTTCATCGAGGCACATCTTTATGGTGGAGAAATGGAATAGTTTAAAAAACGGCCCTAAAAAAAATCATTTTTGTGGGATCACACTTCAGTGGGGAAGAAGAGAAAATCGTAGCTAAGATGTGAAAAAGGGGCGGGAGGTACTGGTGGAGGAAAAACTTCGTGTTCATCACATCAGACTACGCGGCGACCGGACAGCCTGGCGTATAGCCGGAGGAATCTGCGCATGGGGGGGAAAAGAGTACAAACGGGACCAGAGGCTTTTTAGGGGAGTTATCTGAGGGGAAAAATTGTGTATTAGTGGGGGGTCGAGCTTCGGCTGACCAGTACTGGGACCTCAAAAACTTGAGAATGAGGTGGCGGCCAGGGGAAGTGTGGGGAGAGAAACAAGAAAGCGGGGGCCGCGAAGAAAAGGGGAAAAGGGTGCAGTTCAAAAAAGAAGGGCATGGCCTATTTTTCTAGTGTTTCGCAAGAGGGGGGGCCAATCGGAAACTGGAAAAGAAGTCCTTCTTGATACGGGAAAAAAAAGGAAAGGCGGGGGGGCAGATAGGAATTCTGAGTAATAAGAAGAAGGGGGGGAGAGGTGAAGGATTAACGTTAGAGAAAACCCTTCCCGTATCAATTTTCTCTGGGGGAACTATCGGAGTCATTGTCTCGGAAACTCTGGCGGTCGTCGTCGCTCAAGGACTCCCATTCGGCGGCGCCGGTAGGATTGTAGAAATCGGAGGAAAGGTTCCGACAAAAAAGCGGTCTCGTTCGTATCACCAGTTTCTGGTGAAAAGAAGAGGCTTCGCTGGCGCTGCGGGTCCTCTTAATACGCCGTCGCGGGGGGGTCAAACTTGGGAGAAATTAGTTTGAAAAATGGGGCGAGAAGAAGGATCTCGTGGAAGGATCCATTTACGGGCTGAAAACGCGGCATCCACGGTCAACCAAGGTCTCTCAGTGCCGGAGCCACTTTTTGATATCGAAAAAAAAAAAAACGGGGGGGGAAACGGAGATCAAACGGGCGGGACAAAAACATATGTGAAAAGCTGCCTCGCTGAGGTCATCGGAAGGGTATTGGAAGAGAGGGGGAGGGAAAGATTCTTCAGGAGATTGGAAAGAAGTCCATGAACAGGAGTTCCATGTTGGGAAAACCGCGGCGTCTTAAGCCTCAGCAAGCGGTATGGCAGTCAAACGCCACTGGGGAATACGTCTACCGCATCTGGGGCCGCTGCTTGCCGCTGCCGTTCTAATCGTGGGAAAGAGCGACCGAGAAAAAAGGGGAATGGGGGGGTAAAGGGGAGCGACGACGAAGATGACTAAAGAATCTATCGTACGAGTCGTGACATATACCATGAGAGAAAAAAATTTAATCGCGACCGCGACGGGACCGCGACCGGAAACCGTAAAGAGACTTTCGTAAGGGACGCTTCACGATGGATGGTGGTTTAAGGGAACTCAAGCTAGGCTACCGTTTCCGGTGCCCGGCACTTCGGGCGAAAGAAATTCGAGCAAAGAGGAAAATGCCCTTGAGGGGGAAACACCTCTCTTAAGCTGAGGCTGAAACGAGGGGGGTATACGAATCCAAACAGAACGACCAAAAAAACGTCAAAAAAAAACCCCCCGCCAACTCATTCTCAATATTTCCCCAAGTACTGTGGAAGCCTAATCTCAGAAGGAAAGCCGAGACAATAGGAAGGCTTTAGGATTCACCCGAAAGGAGACAACGGAACAGAAAAATCCATTGGTTCGCGTGAAGAAAAGATCAATCCGCTATAATCCATGGGAAGGCCTCGGGCGCCGCGGAAACTTTGTGAGGCCACCGAGGGGTTTGAACTCAATGAACATCAAAGAAGGGTCACAGAGGATCAACGCTCTGGAGGAGAGAAGGTGTGTTGAGAGAAAACAATTGATTTTTTTTGGGGGGGGCCGTTTTTGGGACCTATTAAATTCCGGGCGAAAAACAATCTGAGTGCCTAGATGCCCAGTAATGCAAGAGTGGGGAAAAAGAAAAAAAAAAATCATAACACGGGGGAGGGGGTGACTGGCGAAAGAAGGAGCACAACTAAATCCCAAGAACTCCCAATTCAAGATCTGACGATGCCAAGGCAACGCCCGGGAACGAAGGAACGACCACGGACGGGCTGAAATACTGTCCCTAGAAGGAAAATACCGCCACAATCAGGGGAGGGGATTCAAAAAGGGAGGGGTTCGAAAAAAAAGAGGTGAAGAGAAACTCGAAAGAAGAAGGGGCTTTACGAGCGGATCGCTCCATGGGGAGGTGGCGGATCGAGAAAAAACAAGGAGGAGGAAAGAAAAACCGCAGGGAACCATGGAAGTCCGCTCTTTTTCATGCTCTTACAAAAGGGACGTTTCGAGAGGGGGGGGGAAACTGAGAAACCAGAAAAAAAAGAAGAAAGACATATTTTTCGTATTCAGAGCACCGACGCTTCAGAAAGGCAGCCCGGCAGAAAAAGAAAGGGTCCCGGCGTTTTGAAGAGGAGATTCTGAACAGAATCTTGAAGGGGGGGAGATGAAGATGAGCGTGGGAACGAACTAAGAATGAAACGATTATGACGAGTCGGAATTTTGGGAATCGGGAGACGTAAGGGCATAAGGCACTCCAAAGGATAAGTGCGAACGGAAGGAAGAGTTAAAAAAAAATCATGGTAATCAAAAGAGGGGGAAGCAGCCGGGAAAAAATGATGCTATTTTACCATAAGGAGGGAATGGGGGACTTGGTGAGGGGGTCAAAAACGTCTGCATCACATCAGAACGCTGCGCAAGAAGGGAAAAAAGCCTGGATTTAGACAAAGGGAAAAAATCGCGTGTGGTACACTCAGCGACTTGGGAAGGGGGGTAGGACTATTTATCTGGCGGTGGGAAAGCCCCCAAAGGGGGGGTATGAGTGATTTATCGAGCGCTTGACCGTACTTGGGGGGAAATGGGTATAATGATTGGGGGGAATGAAGAGGGGAGCATACATAAAGTTGCTAAGCGAGAAAGCGTGAAGCGCGTTGATGTCACCCTCAATGGGGGGGAAAGAATATTGCTCAGGAGGGGTTTCGAAAGAGAAGTCAAAATCACGGAAAAAGCGGAAGGGGAATGAAATGTGACTCCTGAAAAGGGGAAAGGCTGCATAAAGTCGGGGAAGAAAGCCGCTGATAATACGAAAGAGGTCTGTACGGGGGCGGTCTTTAATCGTAGAGGCGCAAGCGGGTTGTCTCGGTCACATCGAGTCAGGAGCGGAAAAAAAAAAGCCTCGGTCGTTCTTCGTCGCTCAAAAGAGCGACCACTGGGAAAGCATTCTGCGTCGCGACCGGTCAACGATGTCGAAATCGGAGGACCGGCACCAAAGATTCTCGAGGTAGGAAAGAAGCTGACTTTCTGAAATCCATCTCTTTGGTCAACGGTGCATAAATTGAGGGGAGGAGAGGGGCAATAAGACGAGCCGGCGAAACTCTATTTCACAAATCGAGAAGGAAAAGGAAATCAGAGGGGAGAAGTCCACGGGAAAAAGTGGCCGAGCAAGGTTGGATCGGACTCAAAAAAACGAGGATTTGAAAATAGAGAGATCAAAGTTGTCTTCCGCAAGCGCCGGAAATATGTTTGGGACCGTGGCTGTCCGAGAGGATTTCAACTTCAGAGTCGGGCGGAAGAGACCCCTCCGTTGACCAGGATGCCAGGAAAATGGCGGGAGAAGTCCGAAAAATCGCATCCTAGTTCGTCTTCAACCGCAGGTATACGACCGACCGCAATCCTGGGGGCCTGGGGCGGGAAAAGCGTGGAACACGCTCGTCTAGGGAAAGGGATCTCTACTGGAGCGAGACGACCGCCAAAAAGGCTGGGACCGCGAAAACGCTTATAGCGACTGTTACATATACCATTAACGGTACTCGGGGAATCGGAGGGGGGAAAAAAGAGACTATTAAAGAAAACCCGTACCAAATAACTTATTTCTTGCTTCCCCCAGGAAGAAGGCGACCTTAAAAAAGGAAAAGTACCATCTATCTAAAAAGGGGCAGAGGTTGCCCGTCAGTCAGGGAGAAAATTCGTCAAACTAGGAAGGGAAACATTTATGTTTGGTCGCGAGGAGGAAAAAGATTCAAATGCTAGAGTCTGCTGGTGGACACACGATAAAAGACATGAAATAATGTTAGGAAAAGGAGCGCCTAAGCTCGATTATCCCGAATACATATTACTGCTGAAGGAAAAAAAAAGATAAATCAGTCCTACAAACGAACCTCCGCTGCAAAAAAAAAAAAGTTGTAATAGAAGGCTCGATTCATAAGGGGACTCAGGGAGAGAATGATGAATGAAAAAAAAGAACGTTTTTGAACTCACCAATTCCATCAAAGAGAAGGATGGGCACATCGGGGAAATTGTAACGCTCGAGCTATTCAAGAATGGAAAAGGGGTCCACAAAGGGTTTTTCGGGGGGGGGACCTATTCACAGGAAGAGGGGCCTCAAAAGGCTGCAAGATGAAAATTCCGGCCTCGTCAGAAGCCAAATTAGGTGAGTCTCGAAAGCATTAGACACAGCGACTCCGGAACCCAAAATAGGATCCAAGTCAAGAGAGGGGACAGGGGAAAACACGGAAAAGGAGGGCTGGAGGAAGAAAAGGCATGACTTAAAAAAGTTCCTGCTAGCTAAGCTGCGATGTACTCAGTGGGAGAAAAAGAAAAAAAAATCTCGAACGAACGGGTGAAAGAGCATGAAGTCTAATCCTGAGTGGGGGGAGAGGGAGCGATCGGAAAAATGGAAGGATCTCTCGCAAAAAAAAAATAGAGAGGGGAAAAAACGAGGAGGAAGCTCTTAAGAAGCTGCATTGTCATGCTGGAGGCTTAGAGGGGGGGAAAAGGGGGCATTTCACCACCTTTCGTAGAGCTTTGGCGTCTTGGGTTCTAATCAAAATCCAGGCGAAGCAAAAACAGATTGTGTCGTATTAAGCAAAGACGGGGCAGCCATCATTCGGAGGGGAGGGAACCGTCTTTTTCCTCTGCGGCCTGAACATAATAGGTAAATTGGGGGAGATAAGATGGGGGGGGGACAGGGAAAAAGGGGTGCTTTCGAGAAAACCGCGAGGTACGTTAAAGGAGTGCAGCTTACTGGCTCGAAAACTCCAGCTTGGATAAGTTCAAAAAACGGAATGGGAATAGTAAAAAAAAACGGCAAAAAAGGAAAAAAGCATTGTTGTGTCAATACATTACGGTCGAGAGATGGGGAAAGACTTGCGGGGGAGGGATGGGACTTGGTTTAGTTCAAACTCGGTCAGTCCCATCAATCGACGCGGGGGGCCAGCCCCTTCCCTGGCGGGAAGGAGTCGGGGCGAAGGTGAAAGTGTGGGGGGAAGAAGTCGGTGAAAGGGCGTAGGTGCACGGGGAAAAGGAAAAACATAATTTGATTATGATTTAATCAATAGGCTGACCCGTACTTTGGGGAAAGCACCGTGGAGATGAGTGTCAACGGTCGTGGATCGTTTGAGGAAGGGGGGGGCCGCGTGCAGGAAGGATGCGGGGGGGGCAAACTCAATGGGCCATGGCCGAGTTGAAAAAGAAGTGGTTCGACCGAGTGACGGGCGTTAACAGGAAGGATTGTTCCCTTCAAGGGAAAGAACAGCCGAAGGGGGTTAATCTCAAAAGACTAAGACTAGGGCAGGGACGGGGGGACGGAATCGAAAGGGCGCTGATCCCGTTCCCTATGAAGGGGTTGTCACGAGAATAGCGGTCATGTTTCGCGTCCCCCGCCGCGGCGGGAGTCGTCGCTCAACACAAATTCGAAGGATCGGAGGGACGTTTCATCGAAAGGAGCCGCGTTTCACCCAGATGCAGGTCGCGTCGGGAAACGTGCTGTTGGAAGACGCAATCGACTGAGGCTGAAGAGGGAAAGATGAAGAGTCGAGGGCTTGCAAAAATTGCAGAAGCAGTGGGAAAAAAAAAAGAAAGCCTTCGGACCCTCCTCTCTGGTCCAATCTCCATGGAAACGCTGAAATCGAAAGCGGCAGAAAAGGGAAACAAAGGGATCTGAAAGGAGAAAAGTTTATAATTAAACAAAAAAAGAGGAGTGAAAGAGTCAAAACCATGGGGAAGAGGGGGGGGACCGTAGGAAAGGGAATGATTTCATCTTCACTGAGAAAAGGGAAATCTCGGTCACGCCGGCTTCAAAAAACTATTGCCCAGACCCGATTCCAGAAGCATTTCTGGCGGGGGGACCCGCGATGGCGTCAGAAAAAACGGACGACAGACGTTCGTCTCATGATAAAACGTCTACCAATCCTCGGGGTCCGACGGGCGGAACCGCGCCGATGTCGAATCGTTGAAAAGCTCGACCTCCGAATGGAGAAAATGGTCGCGCGAGAGAACGACGACAGGAGGTAGGGGGCCGCGACACAAAATCTTGACATAGAAATGATCGGGACCGTGGATCGGCACCGCGACGAGGAAAAAAAAAGAGAAAAAGCCCACTAAAAGGCGGAAATTGAAAAGAAAAAAAGAAAAGCCCGAAGGCTGCAGCCGGAGGGGGGACTTTCCGTAGCCAAGACCAAGCTAGCCTACCAGTTCCTAGGGGGGCCCGTCACTGACGGGAAAACTTTCGAGGGGACTTACGCCATGCCAAGGGAAAGCTCTTTCATGTTTTTTTGTCCTTCAAAGACTTAGGAGGGGGAAAAGCGGCCTTTTTTTGGGGACGGCCTCCCACGATCAACGACCGGAAAGTCTCCAAGTGATCCCCAAGGATGAAAGCTCGAGAATATGGACACGAGGGGTCAGTCAGATAAAGAGAAAAACTTAACCCTACGCTGGAAGCCCCGTGTAATAGAGAGAAAATCGCGATTCAATCCGGATAATCAGGCGGAAGGGAAAGGAGGCGCCGAGAGTCACAGGACTGGGAACTAAAAAAGTGACAAAGAGGAACAAAGACTCTCCACGTTCTGCTGAAAGTCTAAGTAAACTGAAGGGGAAAACAAAAAATTGATTGGGGGGGAGCCTTTGGGTTTTCCTATTAAGTCCGGGCGAACGGGGGGCCTCGAGGGGGACAAATAAAAAGGTCGAATCGGAAGCGCGTGGAGTTGACGAAGGAAAAAGGCCACCAGCAGACTCCTTCCCCTCCCAAAATCTATCTCAAATAATCTGTGCAGACTAAATCACAAAAAAAAAGAAAGACGAACGCACGGCCGGCTGCAGTTCCTTCCTCGGCCGGTGCTCTGAAATAAAAAAAAAAAGGTCTCTAGGATGATTCAAAAGACGGAGGGGGAAGGGCAGTTCGGGAAAAAAAGAAAACAACGCGGAAGGGAAAAGGATGTGAAAGAGCATGCAAAAGGGGCGATGAGTGGAACAAAAAATGCTTCCCGGGAGAATCACAACAACCCCTTAGTTATTAGAAAGAGAGATATCCTCCAAACGAAGAAAAAAGGAATCCGCTTTGAAGCATCTGGCAATTGAAAAGGCTTCGATGTTTTTAAGGAATTTCACAAAAAGAAATTCGAAGGGCGTCATTAGACCCACTGGAGTCAAAAAAAAGTCCCAGAACATGTGTCGGTATGTAAGCAACTCTTAAAGGAGGGGAAAGAAGCCCTTCCTGCGTCTGATGGGAGGCGTTTCTCTGGGAAAGTCTTGAATTGGGAAGTTGGGGACGGAGTAAAAGGCTTGAGAGAAAACCGAAGAAGAAAAAATGGTTTGGAAAGGAAGAATTTTTCAGATGGGACCCCAGAAGAAAGCCCGGAATTTAATAGGTAAAAAACGGAACCCAAAAAAAGAAATGGTGGATCACACTTCAGGTACTTTGGAGGCAATCGAGCGGTTGTGTACGGGCGATACCATCCGGGGGGATGGGACTTTGAAAAAAAAAACGGAAAGGTGAGAAAAAATCATCGACGCGGCGCCCGTACCCTTCAGCCGGGGCAGGATAGAGTGATCGGGGCGCATTGTGAACGCTATTACAGGGGGAAAAAAAGTCGGGTTAACGGCGGTATAGAACGGTAAGGCCAGGTTAGGATTCGAGGAGGCTGAAAAAAGAGTTGACCTCACTGAGTGGCAGGGTAAGTAGGATCGTGTGGATGCCGTATGAACCGCCAAGTTGGCTTAAGAGAGAGTGGCACAGGGCCCAGGGCAAGAGGGGGGAGGAATTTTTTCGCCCGAGGGACTAGGAAACTGGGTAGCTAGCTTGGGGGTCCTTCTTGGCTTACGAAAGGAAAGACAGGCGAGAAGTCGGGGAAACTGATAAATCGAAAGGGGAAAGGGGGGCGTAGTGACGAGGGGAAAGCAGATGACAGCCCGATAAAAATGGTCCCAGACGATCGCGATAGCGGCATGGTCCGCGGGGAGACCAGCCGCGGAGGTAAAGACAGTCTCGAACCTTGGAGGATGTCGCGGTCGCAAGGTCAAAGCAGGAAGGCGGCGCGGCAAGAAGTCTAACCGATGGAGGGAGCGGGTCGTAATAAAGGGCTGGGGAAAATACTAAGCCGAAGGAAGACGCTGTCGGGAAAGATGAAGACGGGCGGAGGGGGGTGTAGGGAAATTGTGTTCTGGGTTTCATGAGAGGAGGTGGCAATAGACGAAGAAAGCCGCTGATTTCCAATCCAAGACGCTGAAAGGAAGAGAAAGCCACTGGCACAGATTTGCAAGGAACAAAGCTCAAAAAAAGACAATAAGAGGGAAATAAACTCCGTTCAAGCGCTTGCATAGGGGGGAACGTTTCTGCCGCGCGATGAACATCGTCCACGGAAGGATGGGCTTTAAGCCGGCTTCGGGATAGCCTCCTGAGTCCAATCTGCAAGGGGGGAAAAAAAGAGGGCGTCTTCAAGCGTAGAGAGAAAATGGAGCTTCAACCGCACCTGGGGGAACGACCGCAACAAATAGGTCGCCGCGGCGGAAGGAGATTGCGAAAGAGTGGAACGGCAGGAAAAATTGCGAAGAGCGCGAACGGGGGGACCAGATCGCGAGACCATTAACTCTATCGCGATCAGGGACAGAGAAAGACGTTATCGCTCAACGGGAAAAAAATTAAAAACCTCCCCAAAAAGGGATTTCTATTTAGGGAAGGCGGTCCAGAAGCCTGTCCTTTTTCCTTTAAATGCCAAAGAAGACAGAAAAAGCCAGTTTCAGAGGGACAAAGTCACCGGGAGAAAAAACAACTCGAGCAAACGACTGGAAATTGCGTTTGAGGCTTCACGCAGGGGCGCGGCGGGGCTTTGAACCACCTACAACGAAGGCGCCACTCATGAAAAAAAGGTGAGTGAAAAGAAAGGAAAGGAAAGCCTAAGCTAGAGAAAGCAAAAAATACATCTTACAGGGAACTTAGGCAACAAAAAAACGTCCTACAAACTGAACCCCGCATGGGACCCAGGTAAAAAAAAGAAATGCGCTATTCAATCAGCGGCTATAAGCCGGGGGCTCAGGGGGAGACGCGGAGAAGGGGTGATACACCGAACGTTGGGGGGGGGAACTCACCAAGGAAAAGAAAGAAGAAAGAAAGGATGGTCCATCGCAGGTAACGAAAAAAGGCTCTTCGAAAAAGGAAGGTCCAATTGAAAGGGGGGGAGGACGTTTTTTTACCTATTAGAACATGCCGGGCGACGATCAAGAGGGGGGAAAGATTCCAGTATCGCTGCAAGAGAACTTCGAACCCGAGAAGAAAGCGATTCTTGGTGTAAATGCGTCAAACAAACAAAAAAAAAAGACCCCAAGAATGGACGCCCATTCAGAGCGGTGTGGAAACTAGGACAAAACCTCACTACGCACGGCCTGTCTTCCTGGGAACGCGAAGCGTCGGGGCAGCTGAAGAAAGACCTGGTTCTCTGGGGAGAGGACAGAGGGCGCCTTGGACAAAAAAAGTGGTTGGGTTTCGAAACCAACCGCCGCAAAGGAGGGTGAAATGAACATCTAAAAACTTGCAGATGACTGGGAAAAAAAGGAAGCGGGCGGAGATAGAGAAAAAAAAGGAGAGGATGCCACGAGAGAGATCCGCCCAAATGCCGCCCCATTGAGCGAAAAATCTTCAAGCATCTGCAATGAGAATGTTTGATTGCGATGTAAAAAGTTCGTGGAGAGAAAGACTGAACAAGGGAAAAACTTCGACCCAGGGACGGTACAACCGACCGCTTCGAGAAAGGCAGCCGGCTTGATAGGGAGGGGTGCTTTTGCCTCTGCCGAGTCCTGACAATCTTTGATTGGGGGGGGGGAAGAAGGGGGTACGGAGTCGCTGGGGACGAAGAGCGAGCAAGCACCAAGGGACTAGGTGTAAATGGGGGGAATTGAAGAGGGAAAATCGGATTCAAAGATAGTTTCTCCCGGAATGGAAGTAAAAAAACGGCCCGAAAAAGTTTTTGTGATCAAAGATACTTATAAGAAGAGCAAAAAGAGGGGTTTTACAGTGCGATGTACCATAAGGTTCTGGGATTGATGGACTGGTGAGAAAAGGACGTAAAAAAGAAACTCTGCTCCCTGAAGTAAGAAGTCAGCCGGGCAGGGAGGAGAATCGCGGCATTGTTGAGTTAACAACGGAAAAGGGGGCAGCGGCGGGGTATTGACTGAGGGAGCTTCAAAGCCGTAAATTTAGTGAGGGATGTTAAGAGAGCTTGACAAGAACTCACCTTGGAGATGGCGGCCGGGAGGTCGTGTGGAGGCAAGGGAACGCAAAGGCCCGCGACCGCGAAAAAGCAAAAAAAAAAAAGAAGCGCGTGGGTTTGCACCCTCAATGGGACAGGCCCTGGTGACTCGAAGTCTCAGAGGAAAATCTGACGGGAGCTAGCTGGGAAAGAAGGGGGAAGAAAAGACCACAGCCGGCGAAGTCGGGCAGCGCCCAGATAAATCGAAAGGAGAGGGTCAGTACGGGTGCTGGCGCGTAGCGTATTTCGGAACGGTCCCATAAAAGTCACGAAGGGATAATCGGTCATGGGGAAACGGTCCCAGAAGCGCGGTCCGTCGTAGCGAAAGGCGCGTCGACCATTCGCGAATTCGCGGTCGCGCAAAAAGTTAGAAAGAAAAAACAGCAAACGCGGTCACCCAGATGCAGGAGGCAGAAACATTTGCGGTTTGAATACGCAATTAGGGCTGCGCGGGCGACGAAAGGACGCCATAACGGGTGAAACTTGGCAGAATTGCGGTTAAGGAATCGGAGGGGAAGTACCTCTGATTGGACAATAAAAGAAAATCTCCAGTGACAAAGCAAGGCTGCATCAAGAGCCTCGCTTGCCGCGCCAGTTTTG
>Ga0179593_1610439_pt1 | contig 14052 bp, 12 predicted proteins | sample CZODoug2_1_08_16_FD_185931 | JGI IMG/M metagenome (GOLD analysis project Ga0179593, IMG submission 185931) | Vadose zone soil fungal communities from Angelo Coast Range Reserve, California, USA - CZODoug2_1_08_16fungal (PacBio error correction) | ecosystem: Environmental > Terrestrial > Soil >...
TATACCGAAGGAAAAGGGGGGGCATGGGCTAGGAAGGAAGATCCCTGTTCGATCTGTTCATCTCAAAAAAGCGAGAGGAGGAAGGCTGAAGGAAAGGGGCCGACAAAACTGAAACCGAGCTGCGCACTGCGGATCGGGAAGACAAACTTGCACTGACCGCTCATCAAAGGGGTTTTGACAGGAAAAAGGAGGCGTGGAAGGGACACAAAACGTAGGATGGAAAAGAAGAAAAAAAGGATCCGAATCAGAAAAGAAAGAAGGCAAAAGCTGGACGAAAACGAAGCTGGGCTCATCCCGTCAGATTGCCAGGACGAAGCGCGGTCAGTTTCATTTTCAAGATGGTGGCAGTAGAAATGATCCAGGAGAGCACAGGCCATTTGAGGATAGGACTAAAAGAGGAGTAAAAGGAAAATGAATATAAAGGGTGCGTACACACTCTCAGTAAATTCAGGAAATACTTGGAAATCCCAAGGGAAATCAACGAAGAACGAAGACAAAGAAAAAAGACCGACCATGGCATGCCGATAAAATTCGCTACCAGTACTATAATCACAACGGGTCACGAGGCCCGAAGGTACGAAGAAGCAATCTCAGATAACGCGCCTGTGTCCGAGGTATATAGTGGGGTGGGCGAACGGAAACTAATATCTCCACAATGAACACAATGCCAAGAGGCGATTGCGTCAATAGGCAAGGGACCTTAGGCGGATCGGGAGACCGAAAGAGTCCATATCTTATGTCCTGAGGGTCGGAAACGCCGCGGGATTCATTGGGTCGCATAACGCCGACTAACCCTCGACGGTCACGTGAAAAGGTTCGTACTATGCAAAAGAACAGATAAGCCCGGAGAAATCGGGATATACGATGAGAAGACGATGCGCATGAGGATAAACCCCATGGTGCATACAGTGCTAAAAGAGTGCGAACGGGGGAGATGGCCGAGGTCGCCAAGTGAGAAAGCACGAGACCGAGATCCGGGATCGCGCGGGTCTAGGGCGAGGGGTCAGAAGGGGTTCGTATGATCGCATTCTGTGGAATTTTTTTGAAATCGGGACGGGGACTAAAGGAGGGAGGAAAATGATAAAATCAACGCCGCCAGAAGTTAGGATTGAGACGAAATATTATAACCAACTTCCGCCAGGATATGGGGGGGGGAGAAGGAGAAGGAAAGAAGATCCGCCATTCCTGACGATTAACTCCCTGTTGGGAAACTTCGAAGAAGGAAAAGAGGGAAATCGCGGGGGAAAAAGTATTTTGGTAGGTGCACGTCCCAGAGGAAAAGGACAAACGTCACCACAGCTAGAAAAGCGGGCCCGAAAGAGGAGGGGTAATCCAGGGAGGAAGGGGTCCATCTTCCAGCGGGAAGGGAGGGGACCTTCTTGATCACGAGGGAGTATGGGCTAAGAGTAAGCCTGCTGAATATGAACATGTGAGAACGAAGCGGTAGTGCGGGGATCCCAAAGGGGAAGGTTATGGAGGATATGAGAAGGAGCAGGGGGGCGTTCAATCTGGGTAAAGAAATGAAAACAGGGAGCCTTCTTCTGGGAAAACCAGTTTTTTCGATAGGGGGGGGATTATGTGAACGGAAGAATGAACCAAAATTCTTCATTCCGAAAAGGGGGTGCCCCTGGGAAAAGTGTCCCACAAGATGTCAGCTAAAAGGAAGAGTCACGTCTCCGTAGGAAAGAACCTTAAGGAAAAAGCAGTCGTAGGTGCTATAAAAATCTATATAATAGATAAAGAGGCGTGATGACCTGGTAAAACCTGCGCTCAGAGAGAAGCAAGGGGAACGGAAGGAAGCTTCTGAGACTGCAACAAAGCCGGCTTCAGAAAAATCCCTATCGTAGGGAAACCAAACGCCTCTATTCATAAGAAGAGGGGCCTTAACATAAGGGGCTGATAGGGAGGAATGACTTTAGGAACTGGAATCGGATTCGCTCTGAGGGACACCAGAATGTGGATGGGTGAAAGACCAGCAAATCACTCTATAGAACTAGAAAGGGGGTAAGAAGAACTGGGGGAGAGCTGCCGTGATTCCAACAAACAGGATATGATGGAATGAACGGAGGAAGAAGAAAGGGTAGGGATCAAACTAAGGGAAAGGAAACTGCAGGATAAGACCCCGCAATAATCCTGGAACAAAAGCAAGGAAGAACGGAGAAGCAGGGGGAGAACGGTTGGACGCAACCGTATCTTATCCAACCGCATGCCCACTGGAGAATAGAAAAAAAGGCTGAAAAAGGTAAGAAGTGTTTCGCCACTGCATGGACGAAGGAGTACGCTTTGAGGAAGATAGCGGGGGGGGGGAGGGAAGATATAGAATAACTTCTGCGGCGAAGAAAGGAGTCTGGGGGTGAAGCAGGGATGTTATGACGGAACAGGAGGGCATTTTAAGGGCGACCTGATCTACGGGGGAGAAAAAGAGCGAGAAACCCTAAGAGATGTCGACCGTCTGGACGAGGGGGGAGAGTGGGAGGTGAGCATCCGAAGAGAATCAGGGCGCGCATTTAAGAAAGTAATGGTCGGACCGCTCTCAGGACGGATGATACTAAAAGGGGAGACTACTGACCTATAGGATTTGGGAGAAGGGAAGAAAAGAAGGGAAAGGGGAAAAAATGCCTCGTCAATTCTGGAGAAAAGGAGGAAAAGACGCAAGGTCCTCGCGGTTCTGCGGCTTCACGCGGAAAGGGAAAGGAGGGGGGGGCGTTCTTGGTCCCGAAACGGGAAGACTGGGGATTCGATTTCCGGATCCGACTGGGGAACTGAACTGGTACCTCATAAAGACGAAGGGGGACTGTGTACATCATTAAGAATTTCATCTCTCGAGCACAACAAACAGGGGGGGGGGGGTTGGTGTAAAAGGGGGGGGTATGGAGAAAAAAAAATACACCTCTTCTATCGGCTTACACGGGGACTACTGTTCGATGGGGAAGTACGGAAGAAGCCATGAATAGTCGCCAATCTAATAAAATAAAAAATACCGTAGGAACCAAATCTAATATTGCCGTCTATTACAGTCGCGCGGCAACACGCGAGTACCTGGCTACTGTCAGGGGGGGGGAAAGGCTACAAAGGACGGGGGCCTTCATGAGGGGAGACAGTAGAGCAAAGAGGATTTCAACCAGAGCTATCAATATGGGTTAGGATCTTGTTACCTGACTCAAGGGACCGGTTTTGGGGGGGGAGGAATTACTGAAAAAAAAAGAGGAGAAGATCATGCTAAAACGTCACAAAGCTAGAAAGAACGCAAAGACGGTCGAATCGAAGCACCGATCTACGGCATCGTCGAAGGGGGGGGAAGGAACACTACACGAGTTGCTCTTCAGTGGATACATGCCTCCAACGAAAAAAAGAAGCTGGGAGCCGCTTCGCGTCGATCCGTCCGCTCAAAAGCAGGGAGGAAGAAGCAGACCGCGCTGCAGTTGATGAAATGGGGGGGCCGCGGGTAAAAAGACCCATTGCCAGCAGGAGGTGACATCTCGTTAACTCGCGATATGGTGGATCATATCCCCCGCTGAGGGGGCGTAACAAAAGCGAGACATTCTTATCTCGTCACGGCAGTTGGGCCAGAAAGCGCGGGGGTCCTGATGGCGGAGTGGGGGGGCCGTGATCGGCATTCCATACGAAGCTATTCAGAACATCACTTGACGTTCATTACATCCGCAGGGAAAGAAAGCTGAATGAGTGACATATGAATCGAGTGGGAAGGGGGGGGAGAAAATCGGAGCTGGTCGGCATCGAAAAACGAAATATTCGTCTCGCAACCTCGTTTGGGGTAAATAGCGAAAACACGAAAAAGGGCACATTTCCGTCCGATCAAAGATGACGACATGTCGCGGCGAGTTCGGCGGCCGATTGCTTCGGCCCGGGGAGAAGAAAGAGCGTCAACCGCTCTTCGTCTCCTTTTCGGAGGAGGGAGCTGAGGTTCATCACGAGGGGTGAGTTATATTGTATATCGACGTATCTACCGCCCCGAATCTCCACGAAGAGGAAGAAAAAAGACTAGACGTCCAGGGGCTCTCTCTGCGCACATGTCGTGGCGTTCGGGATTGAAGGGGACAAGAAGGGTTCCCACCAAAGTGTTGTCGGAAAGGGCCGTGAAGAATTGAAACGGCGCGAAGATCTCCACTTGGGGAAAAAATAAATCAAAACTTTTTCCGCAAACTCAGGATAATTGGGGACCACGCGGACCGAAAGACGCCGATAGTCCGAACCTCAGATCCGCCATAAAACTTCAAGGCGGGGATAGAAAAAAAAAGCGCAGGGCACACCAGTTCATCGAAGCCTGCGCAGGAATATACAAGACGGAGGCAAAAGCCGACCGATGTCTCATCCATTTCCATCGCCCTCAGTCGGCACGGAATGCACGTGGATGGTTTGAATGCTGTAGTCGACTATTAAGGTGAAAAAAAAATACTGGTACCGGCAAATCTGCATATTTTAAGGGGCAAAAAGGGCGGAACAGAAATGTTCGGTGTAATGGCTTCGCCCCGTTGGTGCCGGCGCCTCTCATCCTTTGAGCCCCGATAGAAACCTCATCCTTTCAGGAGAGATTGAGGGTTCACTCTTTCGCCTGCCCCAGGGTGAGTGCACAGGCGATCATTTACAGACCCAGACCTCTTTAGGGGATCAGATCTCCCTCTCTCTGGGACAAGAGGTCGGGATGAGGATCTCAAATATGGTCCTTGGCGGTCAAAATCGGCCTCCTCTTTTCGGCCACTCTTGCAGAGCGAAGGTTGTCCATTCCATGATAGAATGACTCAACCTTGCGGGTGGGGAACAGAGGTATCAAGAAAAAGGCTCAACCTGACCTGGGTAATCGGAGGGCATCGGCAGCAAAATAAGTGACCGAGCGAAGCTTCTTCCGGGTCGGACGTTTCTAGCCATCATTCAGAAGTCTTTTCCGAATACATGGACATAAGGGGAATTATGGATCTTTGGTCTCTGGAGTCCGCAGCGTATTCCACCCTGAACATAGACGATGCCTGCGGCCGGTCTGGGTCAGACGAATCTTAATGGGGGGCATGGAAAAACCGCGGAATATTACTCTCTTATATCAAAAGCAAGACTCTATCAGGCGCAGGGGGTTGCGGACTGGTGCGAGAATGATTTCGGCCCGCGCAGGACTTCTGGAATCGGCTCAGCGAGGGGGGGGATCCAGGGGATGAGAGTTTTCCGGGGCGCCCGCCGCTCAAGAGCAAGGAAATGAAACTAAATTTACCGAAAGAAGCAGGGGGGGTCCGGTCGAGGTCCGAACTCTTCCTGTTGAGAGGTTCGCTAGATATAAAGAAAAGGGCGAAGGCTGGGGCTCCTCCCCATGTGCCGGGCAGGAAAAGCACGGCCTCTGGACGGCAACTTCTTTACGGGAGGAAGAAACGCTGAAAAGAACGGGGGGTTGGGGGGGGGGGCAGACAATGCTTGTGGTCGGAGGAGTGATTCTTTCTAGAAGACTCACAACAAGGAAGAGAGATCTCCTCCGCCTAACGCACCGGGTCGATAAAAAAGAATGGGGCATAGATGGTCATAAGGAAATGGAAGGGGTCCTATCAAGTTCGCGCTCGGGTCAAAGTGGCCCCCAAGCAGAGGGTCCTTCAGATCTCCAGACATTTCAGAGACAGATTGAGACTGTTCAACTCGCCAAGTAAGAGCACGAGGAGAAAGGTCAAAGGCCTTGAATCACGGACTAAAAGTTGCAAAACGAGATAAAAGCAGCAACCAAATGGGCGTCTTTCGTGCTGAGAAAGATTCCAGACGCCTTCTCGGATTACTAAAAAAGGACACGTCAGAAAAATCAGTTCTCTCACAAGTTCCACCGGATGATGTCAGCGGGAATTCTTTTATAGGAAAGACCGCACTGGGGCCCCCAATGACCTTAAGAGCGTAAACTGAAGACCATTGCCCGAAGTCAGTACAGTGGGAGGCCAAGGGTGGTCGATCTCTTCTATGCTCCTAAAACCAGAAAAGAGGATGGAGAACAGTGGTCCTTAAGGATGATGGGGGAGTGTTCGAGGGGATAAGGGCAGACCGCAGCCCCTCTCTCGTCAACATTGTGCTTGAAGTGCCCTCCATCGATTCCCAGATGAGAAAGGAGGGAAAAAAGAGGGGATACAAGAGAGGTTCCCCAAGGAAAGGTCTGCGAATTATGATAACCACATGTGTTGACAGGGAGCCTCTAGTGGCCATCTTTAAGAACGTCTGGAAAAGTCAAAAAGCTAGCGAACCGTGAGAGACCTCAGGAGCAAGTGCGTGAAAGACTGGGCTCTTGGGAGATAAGTCAAAAACTATTGGGATCGGGGTCTTTATATCTGACTTTTGGGAAAACGGGTGTATTAATTCTTCTAAAGGAAGGAATTGATCAAAAGGTAGAAACGATGGTGGAGACGCTGCTTCAGAACAAAAACGCCGCGGGGCGATAAGGGTCGGCAGGCATATTCCTAAAGGTATTCAAAAGAAAAAAGAAAGGTGTAATTAATGACCTAAAAAGGTTTTAATTCCAATATGGGGGAGAGCGACCAGAAAACTTGGTTTATTTCACCGGCGGACGGATTCAAACTCACCGAAGCGAGGGGGGTCTGCCCTCCGCAGAAAGCAAGCGCCGGTAAAGAAGCGTCGAGGAGGGCTGCTTCTCCCGGATTGGAAGTGTAAAGGGAAGGAGAGAGGCTCAATGAAAAAGAGACCTTTTATCGGAAAATAGGAGGTCTATCCCTCTGTGCGGAGGTGGGAGGGAGAAAGGAAGGGTTCGATTTCGAGACGAAACGGAGAGGCGTGGTCCTCGTGGTCAATACCAATGTCCACAGCATAGGCGCTCGTCAAAAAAAGGGGGCGAGCATTTTAAAATCGAGGTTGGGCAATGAACTCGGGCAGGACACCAATTCTTCAGGAACTGCAGAAAGGAAAAGGTGGTGACACCCTGCTCTGGCCAACCAAAGATCCGCGTCCAGAGCAAAAGAAGTCTCGAGTCCTACTGAAAAAGGAAGGCTGATAAGGAGGCGGAAAGTCGGGACGCGGGAGAGAGATATATAATCCGAAAGGCCAACAGCTTCTACAAATAGACCGAAGGTACAAAGAGAAGAGATCTTCTGTACTCATCTACCTCTAAGGGGAGAATAGACAGGCAATCTAGGGTTGAGATCGCGAGAGGGGCGGGGCAGGAGTAAAAATCTCAGGATTCTCTAATTGCGTGGGAGGAGGAAAAATAGAGGCTTCATCGCTCGCGAGAAGCAGGAAGATTGCGGGGGTGTCTTGACGATGATAAAGAAAGATGAGAAATAGAGGAACCTCTTCCCTAGGAAAAAGAAGTTATGAGAGGGAAGGGGATGGACTTCCTACTTCATCACTTGATGGTGTGGAATGGAAAGAAAGGAGAAGGATCAGAACTCTTAAAACTGGAAAAAGAACAAGAAGGAAAGCGAAAAGGATTGACGAGACCTTGGAGGGGGGGGAAGCCGGGGGTTGGAGTTGAAAACACCCTCCACTTGGGGGCTGATCAACGGAAAGGCAACTCCTGAAAGGCAAACGGTTACGATATCGGCCGGGAGGAACCCGGGGGAAGGGGATGGACCACTGTCCTACCGCGTCAAAAGGGGAAAACTGCGAGAGTGATGGTCTAAGAAACAGCGAGTGAGTCATATAAATGGGGGGGAGAGATTGGACGTATAGAACGAACAAGGGGGGGAAAGGCCGAAAGGAAGAGGGTATCGGGTGACGGCATGTAGATGGGCCGAAAGGAAAAGAAAGAGGGGTTACTGGTTGCTCACAATCGAAGCAGAACTGGAAGGAACCACTCGCGCGATTTCAAAAAGGGCATTGGGGTCAGGGAGGTCTTGATGTAGAGGGGAGGGGATAGATCAGCCCCCCATCTTCGACGGGGGTCAGACGTGAGAGAAAAAAAGAGGAGTCGTACACAGAGAAGAAATGAGACGTGAAAGGGAAGATGGTCGCTTTGAAAATATAGGGGGGAGGGGGGAGTTTTTCGCCTGGAAGAACGCCGGCCATGGCAAGAAACAAGGTACATTCGGGGGAGCGAAAAGACGTCAACAGGGTCCTCGCGGTGTGGGTCGGAGAGGGGCGATCCGGCCATAATTCTGCGGAGGGTCACGAAACAGGAATAAACTGGGGAGGGGCGGTTCCGGATGAGAAGGGAGCTCAGACAGCCCCCAAGGACTGGAAGTACCGAGGAGGGTAAGGGGTCGGTGAGGCCAGTGAAGGGGGGGAAAAGAAAAAAAGAACTGTTCATCTGTATACCCAAAAGTCGGGAGGAAAGAGCTCTTTACATGAGAGAAGGAGTAGGAAAAAGGTCTTCCGCAACAAAGTACCGATGAGACGGTCAAGGCTGGAGGAGATCCTAAACGACGTCAAGAGAGAAATCAACAGGATGCTTTCGTGGAAGACCCAATAAGAAATGGAGAAGAGGCCGTAGAAAAGAGGACGGAAATACCAGCCGAACACCTCTAGGGGACCTTTGAGAACGGGTCAGCCTGATCCAGGGATTTCAATTTGGACAGTTCATTACGTTTAAAATGAGAAAAGGATCAAGCTCTTCCTTATGAAAGAAGAAATAGAGAAGAATAGAGGGAGCCAGTACTCACAGGTAACAGGGTTGGAAGGAATATAAGATTCGCGGGCTGATCAAGGAAACAAAGAAATAGAAAAATCCGAAAAGAAAGGGGGGGGGGAAGGAAGGAAAAAAGAAGGATCTAGGCATCACCTTCAGGTGAAACAAAAACGAGGGTTAGCGTCGGGTCGTCACAATAGGAACAGTCCAACGAAGGAAAAAAATCATGAAGGCGAAAAAGGGAGAGGGGAGGGGGAAAGGACAATCTGCTTACAAGAGGATAGGAACCATGAATCTAGATCAGTTGCGAAATTGCCGGACGGCGCAAGAAAAAAAAACCAAAATGTTTCCTAGGAGAAACCGAAGGGACCAGGAGAGGAGGTGGGGGGGGAGAGGGGATGGATGAAATATCACCACTCAGGGGAGGGGGGGGCAAAACTCCCCTCCACTATCTAAAGCTGACTCAACGGCAAAAAAAAGGGTCCAATCGGAAGTGCGGCAAGTCGTGCTGAAGGGCGGAGGGGGTGGAAAGGTCAGGTCCTCGGCATTAATCTACGAAGGAAAAATCCTGGAAGCAATCAGAGGGAAAAAAGCGTCGTCGAAAAAAGACATCACGCTGATTCTGTGGGGGAGGAAAAAAAAAAGGGGGGGAAACTGAGAGGGGTAGAAGGGTATCAGGAATCGGGGATGCAGGAGGGGAGAGTCAAACGAAATCATTGATTTTTGGGAGAGATCGGGGAAAGACCAATCGGGAAACGAACACGCCATTCAGAAGAAGAAAGGGGAATCAATGATGAAGGACATTCGCGTCGAGCGGCGAAAAAAATTGAGAAAACCGGCTCCGGGGGCGGCGCTATGAAAAAAGAGTGCCGCAGGATTTCCTAAGGGTTCGCAGGGGGGACGAAGGCAGAAAACCGGTTGGATTGAAAAAAAATTTCAGAAATCGACGCTCCTCCTACGCTGCGTCGAAAGTCAGATCAGTCCGAGACATCTATCTTCCCTAGTGGGAAGGGTTAAGAGTGGTGGGACAAGCTAATGGGGGGAGGGGGGTCCCTGGCAATTGGGTGGCGTAGCTTTCAAACGAATATGTGAAAAAACATATCGAACTGGTGAATCAATCAGGCTGAAGGAATGGGGGGGGGGATGGGACGCAACTTAACTAAGTAAGTAGAGACCGACCGAAAGAAAAACTGCACCTAATTCAGACAGCAACTAACGGGCTTGTAAAAAAGGAACAGGAAATCTGGCCTTCGCACGAAAGGTCAAATGAAAAATCAAAAAAGACCTCTACTCGTCACGAAGTCATTTCGTAGCCCGCGGAAGGGGGAAGATGGAGACGCCAGACGTGCCTTATTTTAGATTCATACGGAAATAAAGGGGTGAAAAACAATACGGGGTAGCCGCGCTCAATAGGTAAAAAAAAAGGATCACACCTTTAGGAAAAAGACAGCGTAGGGGAGGTAGGCGATTTCGAAGAAGAATGCACGAATCGCAGCCGCGACGTAGGGCATCAAAAAAGGGAAGAAGAGAAAGGAAAGACCCGGCGAGGGAGGAAAAGGGCACAGTTCTACCGAAAAATTTCGAAGAAGGCCCAGTGAGGGGGAAACACTAATTCGAAAAAAAGCACCCGGCTGAAAAGCACGGGGGGGGGGGAGGGCATATCGTAATCTCGAAGCAAAAAATCATCGGTCTTGATAAATATCACGGCTGCTCGGAAGGGCGCAATGGACCTCGCCATCAAAACCCATCAGTTGAAAAGGGGGGGGAGAAGCGCCCTTGACAATGCTGCAAAAGGAAAAAGCTGTAGGAGGAGAAGACCTGACGGGGAATCTCTGAGCAAAAGTTATCCGAGAAAACGAAAAGGCGCTTGAGTGCATGAAGAACAATGGGTCCGCTGAACCGAAAAAATCGGGGAGAAGGTCGGTTTTATCTCTAAACGAAAGGAAAGAAGTAGGAAAGGATACACCGGACGTACGATGGATTGGCTTTGGGGCACGGTAGGGAGAGGAGCCAGGGGGAAAGAAAGTGCAGGAGCGACCACGACATCTAGGTAGGGAGGGGAAGGGGGAGGGGTCATGTGGAAAGAAAGTCGAAGTTTCGCCGAGGAGAGAAAGTATAGAGGAGAAAGCGAAGCGGCGTTTTAAGAATGGTGAGAGAATTATTTCAGGGGACAGGGGAGGGGGGGACGGAGTGAGGGGAAAGCGCATCGTCTGTGGCGAATCAGGAAAAAAAGATGGAAGAAGGGAGAGGTTTCAGAGCCCGCGAAAAAAGGAATGGAAACTAAGGATGTACATACATCCAGGGGGTAAAAAAAGGTCAGGGGGGCAGGAAGTCGGTTCGATCGGGGAGAGCGAAAAAAGAAGGGAAACGGAGAGCTGGCTTACCTACAGCTGTACAACTTAAACTTAAAAAAGCGACAAGAGGGGGAAACAAGGGAAGGGACATGACCGCTTAGGAGGACCGATCATAAGGGAGGGGGGGGGAAAACCAGGATGGATTAAGAGAGGGGAAGGAGATCTGAGAACGGATTAGGAGGAAAAAGGTTCACCGCGAAGAAAAAAGGTCCACGAGGAAAAAGGGCTCGTTCAGTGCAAGAAGGTCCTGAGAAAGGGAACCGATCCAAGGCGCGCTCGTTGGTTCAGTGTCAAAAAGGGGGGCACAATCGAAGGGGGACAGAGAATTTGTTCTATATCGGGAGGAACATCTCGAACAAGGAGGGAGGAAGAAAAAGGCGAGACCCTCGGATGGGGGAAGAACGGAGTTTCCATGAAGTTGAGATCGAGGGAAGATTGATCGGGGACGCGAAAAAGGGGAGGGGGGCAGAAAACATGGTTTTGAAAGACGTCTAAAGGGAAAAAAAAAACGAGAACGAAAGAGAAAATGATTACGGCCCCGAATAAGAGGAAAAAGTAACAGCACAAAATAGGTGTGTAGGAGGGGGGAAGAGGGGAATAGGCTTTGCGATATCAGAGAAAGATAAAACGAAACGGAGGAAAGGAAGATCCACCCTGAACAGAACTCCAAAAAAGAGGAGGGGGTTTGCTTCCATAGTCAAACGGGTCGGCGATCAGAGTAAAAAAGGAGGAGAAGAACAGCTACGCAAAGCTAAATAATTCAAAGGGAGGATGCCTGGGGGGAAGGAAAAACGTCGGTAATTCGTGTTACTCGATAAGAAGAAAAGCCAAAACCCTTCTCTCGGGACTTAATGGGGGGAAGAGACAAGCGATTTCCCATTTCTGGGGGCAGAAAGTAGAAAGTTAGAAAAAAAAGGAAGCGATGTGAAAAACAACAAGTCTTCAGCATTATGGTCGAACAAAAAGGCGTGGGAAGTCAAGGGAAGCGCTCGAAAAAATGCCGAAACGGCGATTAGATTGAATAAAAAGAGAACCCCTCCTTGAGACTCATAGAAAGAAAAAAAACTGCAAAAAAAAAGAGACGCCACTGACAGAGAGGGGTCAGCAGAAGGTTGAGCCTTCTTGGAACACGAGGGTTGGGGAAGGGAAAGGAGGCAAGGGGAAAAAAGGGAGAAAAGGTAGGCGCGCAGGGAAAAAAGGCGGGGAGGAAAAAACGAAAACCTTGCGAAGAACATCCGGGGCTCGGCTAGGGAAGTCGGGGAGATTCCGAGGGAGGCAGCCCTGAAGAAACAAAAAGAAGGGAGTTCCTAAATTTTTATAAAAAATAGGGGCAATTACGGGCGAGCGCCGTATACCATTATTTGGGGGGGGGGAAAACAGGTATCTTGAAGAGGGAGAAGACACCTTCACCAGAGACCTTGAGGAAAAAAAAAAAGCGGGGAAAAAAAAATACGGGCGATGGCGCCATGCCTAAACAAAAAAAGGGGGAGCGCGGCTGCAAGTGTTTCCGTCGAGCGTGGAAGAAGATTACCTGGGGGATCAAAAAAAGCGTAGTGCTGGGATCAAGACGAGGTGCCGGAGTTCTCCGGGGGGATCTGAGGGAGGGAGTAACCTAGCGGGGGGGGGGGGGAGAGGGTCCGTCTTGCATCACCAAGGACAAAAAAAAAAAAGGGGACACCAGGTTGGTGTGAGAAAAAGTAGGATGTAAGCCGGCGGAGGGTTGTCCAAAGGCGCACGGGTGGACCCAAAGGAAAAAAAAACCGGTGCAAACAATTCTTCATTTCAACTGCAAAAAGGGGTGGCCCTTAACGCGGTTGGGAAAAACCGAGGAATCCTCCGCCACGCAATGAAGAAAAAAAGATACTCTCTCTTCGAGCTTATCGAGAAAAGGAGGTCGTCAAAAGCCTTTCAAAGAAAAGTACAAGGGGGAGGTGAGAATTTGAACATCGGAGAAAAAAAAAAGAACAAAGAAAAAAAACAAGGGCTGACGCAGCTTACCGCGCAGCAGGGCAAGGCGGCCGATCGAAAGGGCAGAGTAAAGAAGGCTCCGGGGGAACGTGACATTATGCGGCCAACCAAAACAAACTAGCGGCTAGGAATGGAGGGATTCGAGAAAGAAGAAGAGGCGACTCGAGCGAGAAAGAAAAAAAAAAAAATCAGATGTTCTTGGGGTCTGGGAAGCACCTACCACAATCACTATTAAGGGAAGAGCGGGAAATCTAGATTCCATAGAACAGCATAAAGGGGGGTAAACGAAGTTCAGGTGACGGTCAGAAAGTAGGTTTTAGAGATTAATTAGGCTTAGAAATGACGAGTCCGACAAAAAGATCCGATCAGCACGCAAAAAGCCCTCAAAAAGAAATCCTAACCGGAAAATGCGAAGAAAAGCCGGGGAGGATCTGTGGCGTAGGTTTTAAAGAAAAGGGGGATCTGATCCACAAGAGAAAAGGGAGGGGGTGAACCGAATCTCAAAGCGGAGGGCCGGGGGTATTTGAAGCTTCAGAACGAGGAACAATTTATCGTCAAAATGGTTCGAGGAGCTGAGGAAAGAGAGAGCTTAGGGAAAGGATACTAAAGTAAGGACGATTGATCTGGTAGTAGGTTGTGAAGGACATGAGATGTGGGAAAGAAGAAAGATAACCATAGCGTGGCTGGGGGAAAAGCAAAAACTGATCGAACGTTGATCACGTAGAAAGAGTCTTTTTCTTCGAGGTCATGTCGAGGAAAAAAGTTGATCTAATTGATGTAGGGGGGGTGGGGCCCGCCAAAGGGATCTTCGAGAAAGGCAATTAATTAATTGTTCAGGAGCAAAAGGGGTAGGAGGACGGGGCTCACGTATGATACTGGCTAATTGAAAGACCAAAATTCGGAAAAAGAATTGGATCGCTGGACGAACGCGCCGCACGGAAAATGAAATGCTTCCTTCTGGCGCAGGCGTCCACAAGAAGAACGCCAAAGAATATGGTGTTTCTCTGAAAAGGAGTCAAAAAGGAGAAAGGGAAAAGCGGGCGGGATTTGGTCAAAAAGGACGTGTGGGGGGGGCGATCGATCGAGTACGTCCAATGTAAACCTTGAGGATCTCGGACCAGGACGGGCGTAAAGAATCGGACGACGTGGAGGGGGGGCTGGACGAACTCGAAGCCT
>Ga0179593_1648349_pt1 | contig 14052 bp, 21 predicted proteins | sample CZODoug2_1_08_16_FD_185931 | JGI IMG/M metagenome (GOLD analysis project Ga0179593, IMG submission 185931) | Vadose zone soil fungal communities from Angelo Coast Range Reserve, California, USA - CZODoug2_1_08_16fungal (PacBio error correction) | ecosystem: Environmental > Terrestrial > Soil >...
CGGCTCTCGGGGGGAGAAAGGGCCTATCGTCTGGTTGCGGGGGATGGTAGGCCAAGGAGAGGCGGCGGCAGGCGATGCTAAGGGGAAATCAGAAAGGAAAAAAGGAAAAAATCACTGCCTGGGGAAAGGGAATCGCCCTCCTCACCAAAGGAGGGGGGAGGACGACCTCGTTTCGTTTTGGGGGGTTGCTTCAAGTCAAAGGGACGAAAGGAGCCGCCCTTAAATATCCTCAAAAAGGAAAAGAAAGTCCCTCGAAGCGGGGGAATCGTCGTCACCGAAAACCTTACCGAAGGGAAAGAAAAAAGAAGCCTTATAAGATTGCGGCCAGAGAGGAAGTCGCCGTTCTAAGGGTCCCTCCTATGGGGAATCTTGAAAGACAGCCCGCATCAACATCCACCAAAAGAATACACTGAAAAAGAGCTGCCTGTGCTGCATCAAAGAAGGGAAGATCCGTCTTCACGCAAAAAAAAAGTCTCCAATCCGGGAGGGGGAAATCGGAAAAAAAAAGCGACCACCTCCGGGAAAAAACGTCCGAGGAAAACGTTTAGGGGGGGTGACGGGGCGCAGAGAGTGGGGAAAAGAAAAGGCTTGATCCCTGAAAAAAAGAAGCTCGAATCCAAGAACGGAAAAAGAGACTACATCGGAGGAAAAAGGGGGGGGATGGTTCGGCTCGCTCCGGGGAAAAAAAACGTAAAGGAGGTTTGGGCGCGACGGCCGATCATCCCTAACATGAAAACTCAAAAGAAAGGGGGGGGGGAAAAAGGTTGCGCAAAGCAGAGTTCTTCTCAAAGACGGTTTCTCCAAGGGGCCCAAAAAAGGGGATTTTCCAGGAAAAAAAAGAAGTCTTCTCGTATAGAGGGGGAGGACGACTCCAGGAAAAAAAAGGGAGCTTCCTTCTTGTCCCCGTAAAAAAAAGATTTTTTGTCTTGCCAGGAGAAATAATTGCTCATCACGGGAAAAAACGGCGTCGGGCAAACGGCCAGACGGGGTGAGGGGATCAGCGCCAACGGCAATCCAATTAAGGCAAAAAAAAAAGCGCTGACCCAACCCCTCCCATCTCAAAAACGATTTCTGTTCCCTCGAAAAAGCCTCCCCAGGGGGGGAAAGAGGCGGGTGGAAAGATGCCGAACGGAAACCTCGAAAAAACAGCCCGCCCTGAAAAAAAGCGGGGGAAGCCTGGGGCAGAAGAGGTCGACCTCCCCGGAAACTGGCCGACAGGAACAAAAAAAAAAAAAAAAGGGGACGCGACCATCCCGAGGGCCTGGCGGATCGCCCAGGCTAAGAAGGGAAGGGGGGGGGGGTTCTCGGCTCCGCCGTGTGCTGAGGAGGCCGACGAAGAAAAGGGGAGTGGATTTCAGGGGGGGCCTTTCTTTCAAACGTTTTGGGGGGAAGCCGTCTTGTTGACTCCCAAAAAAAAAAGAATACGGTTTTTTGGTGACCAGGGGAGATCGAGGGGTATGGCGGGCAGGGGAGAAAAAAAAAATCGCTAGAAAGCGCGTTTAGAGGAAAAAACTGCGTGTACATGTGGGCCAAAAATCGTTTTGAGGGGGGGGGGGAAGAAAAGAAAATTGAAGTTCTTCACCGGCGGAAAAACTAAAGAAAAAAAGAGCGGAGGCTTTAGATTCTGTGGGGGGGGGGGGGAGGACAAATGTCCTCGCCCCGAAAAGCAAATCAAGGGGATTCCATAAGCGCCCCACAGGGAGGACTAGGAACTCCGGGCACCTGAAGTTAAAAAAAAAAAAAAAAGGACATCTTTCTCCAGATCACGTAGCCTCCGGACGAGAAGCAGGGGGAAGGGGGATTTGATTCTTAAAAAAGCCCCGCCAAGAAAAGGGGGCGTGGAAACTCGAGAAAAAAAATCTGTCTAGGGACGCCCTTTCATGGGGAAAAAAGGGGGGTGCGTTAGTTGCAGCACCGCCGCTTCTTTTGGGGGGGGGAGGACGCGTTGGTCTTTGGCAAGGGGGGGACTGGAACTAATTTATCTCAGAAAGAGCAGCAGAAAAAGAAAAAGCACTGCGTTTGCCGGCGACCAAACCTCCGAGCCGGTCCCTGGGGGAGTGCCGCCTTTGAAAAAAAAAAGAAAAGCCGGTCACCTTGTGTCGTCCATGGAGAGGGGGGAGGTTAAAAGGGGGAAGGCTAACCGGGAAAGAAGCCCGTTCGGAACACTAAAGGGATCTCCGGGGGAGGAAAAACCATTGGGGGCTCCCAGAGTCTAAAAAAAGCAAAAAGAGAGAGATGGGAAAAAGCGCTATACCGAAAAAAAAAAAAACCCCAAGGGCGAGCACCGTAAAGGCAGAACTCCAAAAATGTAAGAAAGAAAGATCTATAGAACGAATTCCCTTCTTTCCAAAAGGACCACAGTACGGAAAAAAAAGAAGCAAGAAAATTCTCGCCCCCGGGTTGTTAGGGGGGTAAAGAATCTATCCGGAGGAGGCCTGCTTCTAAAAGGCACAAATAGAAGACAAGTTCCCCTACCGGAAGAAGTCCTCTTTCCCCTGTGCAGGGAAAAAAAAAACAAAATGACGGGCTTCAGGGGGAAGGAAGGGAAACATCAAAAGAAGAAAAAAAAAAAAAGGAAAATCGCGTTCCACTAAGGAAACAGGGGGGGGCCGCCACAATGAGAAAAAAAATCGCTGCCTTCAAAAGTCAAAGAAGGGGACTGTCGCGAAAAAACTCATGGCCCGCCGTAAATGCCAGGCCCAGGAACAAAACGAGGGGAGCATACGAGAACATGGAAGGGGGGGGAAAAGGGGTCGTCCCCAGGAATTCCGACTAAAAAAAAACGCGAGCGATAAGGAACAGAGGGCCTGCCGGTGCCAGGAAAGGGGTCGACGATCACGAAACAAGAGGAAAAGAAAAATGGCCTACAAGGAAGCAATTCCCTAACCGGCCGCGAAAAGGGGGAAGCCTACGCGCCGTTCTGTACCAAAAAAAACGGAAATCGGACGCACAATCAGAGAGAAGTGAGCGCAAAGGGAAAAGAAAGGGGGAAAGGCCGCGTGACAAAAAAGAAGAAACCCCATCAAGGAAAAGAAAAGCCCGGAACGGCAGCCAGGTGAAACGGGGAAAAGGAAAAACGAGGACGATAACCTGACTGGTAGGAGGGGAGAAAATCCTCCATTTGCAGGAATTCCGTCGAGGGAGGGGAAGTCTTCAAGGGGAAAGGCGGTTGGTGGGGAAAAAAACCCCCGGGCCGTCGCAGGCGGAAGAAAAAACTCCAGGGCTGGGGTAAAAAGGGGAGGGGATTCCTTGAGAGGGGCGTTTTTCCGCCTTTGCAAAAAAAAGAAGAGAAACCCTCTCGTCCACCCAACTGGGGGGGGGGAGATCAGCGTGAAAGAGGAATATGGAGGTCGGCGGGGAGGGGAGGGGGGGGGGAAAAAGTTGATTCCTTTTGGGCGCAAAAGGAAAGCACAAATCAGGAAAAAAAAAAAAGGGGGGACGACGCCGTTCCGGTAGAGGAAAAGGGGAGCAGTCGTTCTATCTCGAGAAAAAAGAAAGGCCCGAGCAGCACGCAGACGGCGACCGGCCGAGGAAAAAGGGAGGGCGTTTCTCCGCAAAACGAAAGCAAAAGAAAAGACCATCCGCCCATCTTAGGAAAAAAAAGCCGCAGCCCGACCTGGAAAAAGGGAAGGGAAGCCCATGTTCACACACAGGGGCGATCCAGCAGGAGGAGATACTCGGTGGCCGGTACGCGGGCACCAAACCGAACAGAGCGAAAGAGAACCCAGCCAATAGTCAGGAAAAGTCGCCCCTTGCTTTGGGAAAAAGGGGAGGGAGCCATCAGGATCACGACGGGCTGGAAATTTCAAGGGAACTCAGAGAAAAAAGAAGCCGACACCAGCCGACCGGAGAAAAAGAAGAAAGCGGGTGAGGGGGAAGCAACCCCGGACGCTGCTTCAAGCCAGGAAGCACGGGGAATCCTTGAAGACGATCTGAAAGGGAAACCTTCAGCAGAGAGAAAAGGTTTTTTAGCAGCGCTGGGGAAAAAATCTGAGCAGCCGGAACGAAGAGGCGGGAGGGAGAGCTATATCGCCATCTTGATAAGGAAAAGATATAACTCAGGCGGGGACGGGAAGGGGGAACAAAAAGAGAGCAACTCTCTTCCGCCGGTGAAAAAAAAAAAGAAGGGTTTCAGGAAGAAAAAAGGAAATTCCCAAAAAAGCTATGCCTTTGGCCAAACGCGGGGGAAGAAAAAAAAAAAAGAAGTCTTTTTTTCCTGCGGATACGAAGGAAGGGGAGACGATCTTGATTCTGTTTCTGCGGCAAAGAGAAGAAAAAAAAAAGGGCGACCCAGGCCAGGGGCCGCCATTGCAAGCAGCAAAAAAAGGAACTTCGCCGAAAAGGGAGGTACGAAAAAAAAAAAAAACGTATAGTAGTAAAAGAGAGGGGAAGAGGGAAAAGGGCGCTCCACCGAGCCACGCTGGAAACCCTGCAAAGGAGGGTTGCTTCTGCAATGTCGGAAAGGCAGGGGGAAAGAAATGTGCCTCATCAACCGCACAGAAAAAAGTCGCCAGCAGGGATCACGGGTGGCCTGTGGGGTCCCGAAAAAGAAACAAGGGTGCCGCGACCACGCGGAAGGGGGGGTAACGCTTCCCTATCGTCGGAGGAAAAGGGGCATCCCCGTGAAGAGGGAAGACCTCTAATCGGGGGGGATGGCCCATCTTCTGTCACCAAAAAAGAAAAGGATTATATCTTTCTCTTATATTAGAAAGAGGCGAAACTCCGTGGAATAAAAAAGGGAAAAAGCACGAATGTGGAGGGTAAACGCGCTGAATCTATCTCCTCAATAACCAATCACAGTCAAAATGCGATGGGGAAAAAAAAAACCTGACGGGAAAAGGCCTTCTCTTCAATGAGACTCTTCAAGTAATCTTCCTTGAGAAAAGTAGGCCGCCGTGCGCCCAGGGAAAAAAGGGAATTATCAGCTTGGCAAGAGACAGAAAGACGCTGTGTTCGTGCGGGCAAAGAGGGGGGAGGCGGTGGTCTCTTTCAGGGAAAAGAAAAGTGATCTCGATGGCAGAAAGAACGAAAGGATGTGCTGCTAGAAAAACGAGACGAAAAAAAGGGCTACTGGTCCAGAAATCTTTTCAAGGAAAAAGTTGGCTGGTCTTCCCTCGCACCAGGGACCCTCTCGCGAAGGAAAACCAACTTCGTTTGGGAGCCGACTCCTTCCCCGAGGAATAAAATCCCCCTACGATTACGGCGAAAGAAATTCGGTGGGTTCAATGGGGGTAGAAAAAGCAGCTACCAGGTGCGGAAAGGCGGCCTCTTGGGTTCGGCAGGGGAAAAAAGATGCGGATGTTCTGGGTCCTCCGCACCCATCGGAGCGAAACGCCGCCCGCCGTCCCCTACCGCCGCCCGGGGAAAGGCAAAAAAGGGAGGCAAGGGGGGGGGCGGGCACAGCGCGATCGAAAAAAAGAGGACCTGATCTGCAGAATCGGCCAAGAAAATCAATCGGCCCCAACGTAAAGGGGGGAAGGGAGGCCAGGGGAAAAATCTTGTTACAGTGGAAAAAAGCCAACTGACAAAGAAAAAGGAAAAAACCAGCAAGGAAACCAACCGATGTATGTCACTCTGAACGAAAGGGAAAGACAAAATGAAAAAAAAAGGCCTTTTGTACTTATTCACACAGGGGCCCGGCCGGGAAAAAGAAACCTCCCGACGAAAAAGAAAAGCCCTCCCCGAGACAAGAAAAAAAACCTTTCTGTTTTATAATGGAAAAAGGAAAAACGGGCGTGTCGCAAAAAAAAAAAAAAAAGCCCTTCTCGAACCCTCCGGGTTACAACTCCCGCACGTCCCTAAGATGAACAAATTTGTGCTGATAGAAAAAGGGAGAAAAAAAAGGGGGGTTCTCGGGAAAAGGGAAAGAAGGAAAAAGGGCTGAACGTCCCAAAAGGGTTTTCTTGATTGAGTCATGGAGAAGGAGTACTAAAAGGGGTCTCCTTTTTTCTCCATAGTATAAATTTGGTGTAAGAGGAGGAAGGGCGCGAGGGGTCTGTCGGGAAAAAGCCGCTGTTCCAGGAACAAAGGAAAGGGGAGGATCCTCCTCGCGAAGAGGGTGTAGCCATTTTAGCCAAAATCGCGAGCTCGTGGGGGGGGAGGGGAAGGACGAAATTGTACGTTCCCCCCAGGGGCACCCTTCATTAAGAAAACTGGAAAAAGAAAAGGAGACCCGCCCCAGAGGGTCAAGTTTGATATTGCGGGGGGGGTCGCTCTTCAAGGTAGCAAAAATCCCGGTCCATAAAAGTACTGAATACAAGAGTTCTCTCCCTACAAAAAAAGAAAAAAAAAGGAGTGAAGGCTGCCCATGAAGGAAAAAAAGAAAAGAGCGCCCAAAAAAAAAGTCTCCATCTCGGGAAGACACAGGGGTGGGGGGGGAGGGGGGGGGGGGGGGGAATTGTTCGTCCCCAGGAGGAAAAAAAAATCCCATCGGCGGGGGGAGGTGTAACCGGTAGGAAAAAAAGAAAGGGGGGGGGCCGGGAAGACCTATCCCGTGTGCCGCGGTGATGACAAGGAAGAGTTGGCTATCGGGAGGGGGGGGGAACTTTCTCGAGAAAGCACAAGACACGCGGTCTCCCGGAGGAGTTGCCCAAAAACCAGGGACAACCTCCTAAGGGCCTTTACCTTCTGAGAGTTTTAGGGAAAGGAAATCCTTTCCCCGGGGGCCAAGTCCGTCATGAGGAGGAAAAAAAATTGAAGCACCTGGGGAGGGGGGGTCGGCTTAAGGACCCCGGAAAAGGGCGACCTCGCCCCGTGTGGATCTAGGGTAGGGGACGTGAAAAAATTTGGGCCGAAAAGAGTCTCTCAACAAAGAGGGACCAGCGAGCGCTGGGGTCGCCAAAAAAGGGAAAAAAAACACCCTCTATACCTAGAGAAAAAAAAGACGAGGGAGAAACGGCCTGCTCGAGGTCAAAAAACATCCATGTTCCAAAGTTCGACGACAAGTGAAAGGGGGGAGGGGCAGGGCTCGAAAAAAGACAAATTACGGAAAATCCGAAAAAACAGAGCCCCCGTGGGAGGAGGGGGGGGGGGGGCCGGCAACTCTGATCGAAGGCTGCACTGGACAAATGAACAGAAGGCAAGTTTCCCACGGAAAGGAAGAGAAAAATCCTCTTGGCCATGGGGGATCAACTCAGGGCAAAAATGAAGGGGGAGGGAAGGAAAAAATCTTCGAAATAAAGGGGGGGGGGAAGGGGGAAGAGAAGGGCACTTACGATTGGCGGGGGGCCTCTTGACTCAAAGGAAGGAAAATAAAAAAAAAAAAAAAAAGCCCGCCGCTTCGTCGGGAGGAGAAAAAAAAGGGGAGGGAAGGAGGGTCCGCCCACTCAGGCATGGGAAAAGGACGCCTTTCCACTCGAGAAAAAGGAGCACTGGTTTCGCGGAAGGAAAAGGGGAGAAATTTATCATTACGAGAACGAGGGCTGGTTCCTTCTAAGGGAAAAGGCCCGCGGAAAAAAAAAAAAGGCAAAGCGAAAGCATAAGGGAAGGGTGTAGGGAAACCTTCTTTGCCGAAAACGTCAAGTCACCGACAAAAAGATCGGAGGGAGACAGCACAAGGGGAGGGGAGGAAGAGGAGCTCTATGGGTGGCGGGCGCCGCGGGAGGGAAGACCGGCGTCCTTCCAAAAAAACCCCTCTAACCCACAAAGAGGCACCAAAAAGGAAAAGGCAAAGACGGCAAGAGGAAAAAAGCCATACCCGCACGAACTCAAGAACATGAGGACCGGAAAAGGAAAGGAAAGCCCCGTGTCACTACAGGAGGAGGAAAAAAAAAGGAAAGGTGACCGATCGCCGCCGAAAAAGAAAAATAGTCCCTATTCATCTGGGGGACGCGAGGGAAGAAATCTGAGATAAGGGGAGGGGGGAGGGAGAAAACTCCCAAAACCTCTTTATCGAATAGACAGGAGATTTTTCTTGAGAGGGGGGGAAAAGAAGGAGAAAAGGGGCTCGTCCTGTTTTCCAGAAAAGACACCCCTCCTCTTCACAACAATCCCGTCCAAAAAGGGACGCGCGTTCCTTCAGAGGGGGGGAAAAAAAAGGGGGGGTCTTGATATTGACGTCTTCTTATATTTGAATGGATGAGGTGGGCGGAGGGGAAAAGAGATCAGCAGCAGCCACAAGAGAATGAGGGGAAAGGGGGAAGAACGCCGTTCTTTCGGAAAGAAGGCCAGTCCAGCTCTAGGAAGAGCGCGGCCCGGGAAAAAAAAAAAAAAAAAAAGGGGGGGCGGCCGTCATCGAGGGAAGGGGAAAAAGAAGGGGGAGGAGAAGAGATTTGCGATACATATTGCGCAGGGCCTGCCCGAAAGGAAAAGGGAAAAAAGGACAGACCGAATCCCGCAAAAAAAAAGGGGGGGTCGCTTCTTTGAAGTTTTCACCCATGGTGGGTGATAGAAAAAAAAGTTGTTTCGTTATGAGAAGACAGAGGGGAAAAAAGGGAGGGGGAACCACCGAGACTTTAAAAGAAGGGGGGCCGAGCTAGCCTAACAAAAAATAAAGGGAGGAAAAAAAAGAGAAAATGACGTCCGCCCCGGAGGGAGCAAGGGAAAAAAAGACAGCAGGATCAAAAAGTACTTCCTTCTGAAAAAAGAAGCCGACAAAAAAAAAAAAAGAGGGAAAAATGCTAATCGGTGAGGGGTAACCGACCTCTGTCTAAGCAGAAAATGGCGACGGAAGGGGGGAAAGAAGAAGGGGGGAAGAGCTTGCTTTTAGCACAATGAAAGAGAGGAAACACAGGTTCTTGCCACTCCTGGTTGATGAAAACGATCATCCTTCCCTCACATAGGCGGGACAAAAAAAAAAAAAAAAAAACCACAGTATCACGGAGAGAAAGGGGAAAAGAGGGAAAGAAGTATCAGGCCGATAGAAAAAGAAGGTGACCGCCTATAAAAGAGGAGCAAACTGAAGGAAGAAAGAAAGAATGTTTACGGAGAGGAAAAAGGGGGAAAGAGGGGAAAAGGTCCCAGGGGAAGATGAAGGCGTGACCAACGACTGGAAAGGGGCACAACCATCCGGAGGGGGGGGAAAAAGACCCATGCAAAGTGATCCCAGGAGGGCGGAGAGAGGGGGGGGGAGGAACAGATCGCCTGGCCCCGAAAAATTTCATTCATCAAACAGAGTTCAGGGGGGTCAGCGTCGAAAAGCAAGGGGCGGCCATCCTCTCAAAAAAAAAACAAGGGAAAGAAATATAGATGTCCAGCAGACAGCCTGACCCTTACCGACGTAAAAAAGGGGGGGAAAAAAAAAAGGGGAAATGGCTGCCCTGCTGGGGAGGGGAGGGAGAAAAGGAAGGGAAGCAATCAACTGATCACTCCAAGAGACGTCCCCAGGGCAAAAAAGAGACACTGCCTGGGTCTTGATCAGGAATAAAGGAAAAAAAAAAAAAAAAAACGAGGAACCCTCGGCACGGGGGGGGGGAAAAAAAGCTTATAAGCGGTCGGGGGGGAGCCCTTAATATCCTCAACCAGAAAGGGGCCCGCGAGCGAGTTTGCACGAGAGGGGAAGAAAAGGGGGTCCACCCTTCCGAAAGGGCGCCCTGATCCTTATCAAAGGGGCGCTCCATAGCCCCTCGCCGTGCGGGAGAACGAGGGATGGCGGGGGAAAACGCTGCAAAAGGCACACCCCCATCACCGCTGGGGGGGCAGGGACGCCGGGGAAGTTGGCTCAGCCAATCTCTCAAAAAGAAGAGGAAAGGAGAGGAAGCGCCCCAAATCGAATCGTCTTCTCGGAAAAGCCTGAAAGAAGGGGGGGGGGAAAAAGGCTCTGCGGTCGGAGGCTTCTTCGGGGGCCTGGCAAAAAAGAGGGAGAATTTTCCGTAAGGGAAAGGGGGAAAGAAAAAGGAAGGGCCTCCTGAAAAAAAGAACCTCGTCAAGCGGGGACCAATCGGCGGCCCAGAAAAAACCATAATGGCGGCGCTCCCAAAAAAAGCGCAAAGTGAGGAGGGGGGAGAAAAAAAAAGACGGCAAAGGATCTTCGAAAAGACCGAAAGAAGAAAACGAACCACATTGTGGTGGGGAGTTGGTCCAAAAAAAAAAAGGTGCCGCTTGCCAGGGATTGTCCTGTTTTCCACCGTTTCAAAAGAAAAAAGGGATTGTTTTTTTTTTTAGGAGGAGCGCCCTCTGTCTCGAAGCGCGGTTGTCAACCTCAAAGGGGGGGGAAAAAACGTGCGCCCCTTCGGACGGATAGGGAAGGGGAAGGAGAGATCGAGAGTCGAGTCTTTAAATCCACTGGACCAATAACGGAGGGAAAAAAGAAGGAACACCAAGATCTATGTGCTGGGAGGAAAAAGGGGGGGAAAAAAGTTTCCTCGGCCAAAAGGTAAAAAATCCAGGAAAAAAAGAAAAAAGGAAAAAGGCGGCTACCCATACATAAAAAAAAAGAAAACACCCGAATGGAAAAAGTAACGCCTCCTCCAAGTCTTTGGATTGTAGAATTCTTTCTTCCTGGACCAGGCGTAAAAAAAAAAAGAAGAGAAACATACCGCCGCCTCCAAGGAAAAAAAGAAAAAGCCGGCACCCGGGGGAAGAACCCATCTTTCGTCAGAAGAAACCACAACGGGGTGTTCGCAAAGGGGGACTCCTTCTCCCAGATCTCCTTTCTACATGGGCGCTAAACATAATCCCGATATTTAAGAACTGTGCTGAGAAGAAAAGGAAAAAAGAAACGAATCGTCACTGTCGGGGGGGGAGAAAAAAGCCTCCCTTGAAAAAAGGAAACTGGCTGCCTTCAGGCGACGGAAAGGGGGAAAGGGGGAGTGCGGTCTTGCACGTGAGGGGGGGGGGGGGATGTCGGATCCCCTGTAGGAGGGAAACTAATCCCAGGTGTTTGGTGAAGGAAGGGAAAAAAAAGGAGGGGGGGGGGGCGTTTTTCTTTGAAGAATCGAGGGAAAACCTCGCCGGTAGAGCAAAAAAAAGAGGAAAGGACATTGTAGCCCTTTGCGCGGCCATCGAAAGAGGGGGGCGTTATCGTCGAAAGGAGGCACGAACTTTGTTCCTTCTTCAGCGCTCGAGGAAAAAAAAGGAAAAAGGGGGGGTTCGCGCGGCATTCCCGCTCAGACCCAGAAAAAGGGAAAAAAAAGTTTCCTCCGTAATCGGAAGGTGCAGTCGCGGAAAAAAAGGGGCTCGAGGACTAGGCGGACAGGAAGGGGAAAAGAAAACAAAAAAAGCGTCTGGGAAAAAAAAAAGGGGGGCTCGTTAAAAAAAGCTTTTTGCGGTGTAATTGGATGAGGAAAAAAGGAAATGGCCCGCCATCGAGGGGCCCCGCGATACATGTTGCCCCCGGGAAAAGGGGAATATGGCGTAGAAAAAAACGAACCAAAAGGGAGGGGCCCCGCATGTAGGGCAGAAAAAAAAAAAGGGAACCCACCGAGGAGTTGAAAAGGGGGAAAGGGAACCACAGAGAAAAAAAGGGGAGCATCCCCATCGATCAGATTGGGGGCCGAAAAAGGAAAAAAAACAGAGCTCACTTAGGGAGAGGGTTGCCCGTCCCCTTTGTTAAGATCACGGAAAGGGAAAAAAAATGGCCATCTTTGGGGGAAGAAAGGATTTTAGCCCCTGGAAGGGAACCATTCCGATCGGCCGGGTCGCCTCGCAATTGGGAAAAAGAGGGTTTATATATCGTAAGCCCCAATCGCTCGGAAAAAAAGAGAAAAGAAAAGAAGATGGTGCGCACAAAGGAAGTTCTAGGGCGAGGGAACCGGCAGGGGCAGGAAAAAAAAAAAAAGGAAGACACAGTCCCAACATCCCCACCAAGGGAGAAAAAGGGGGATCATTACTAACAATGTCAAGGTAAAGTGCACTACAAGTACTGCAAGGGCCGCCATTAAAAGGAGGGGAAGAAGGGGGGGGGGGGTGAGCCAGGTATCCGGCAACTACCGAGAGAAAAAAAAAAAGGCTGCTTCTCATTGAAAAAAGTCTAGCAATTTTCACACAAAAGGCTCGAAAAATCCCCCCCCTCGTTCCCAGGTCACGGGAAAAGAGAAACACAAATTACTTTCCTCGGGGTCCCTTCGACAGACCGGTTGAAAAGGGGGAAAAAAAAGGGAAAGAAGGATGGAGGGACAATCGTGCAGACGAAAAAAGAAGGAAACAAAAATCCCAATCTCTTGAAGGAACGACGAAAGATGATACCGCCTGTCCTCGTTAAGCCCTTCATGGAAAGAAAAGGAAGGGATCACCGAGCCCCGTCGCCTGGGGGGAGGGAAAAAAAGGAAAAAAAAAAAAAGGGATCAGTACTAGAACATGGCCGGGGGGAAGGACATGCCGTCCCTCGACAACAATCCTCTGCACGAGGGGGGGGAAAGGGAAGGGAGGGGCCATGACACCAGTGCCTACCTTCAATTCGAAGGGGGGAGAAAATCTCTCGATGCCGAAAAGCGATTCGCTCCTAAAAAAAAAACCAAAAAACTCCGCCGTCCCACAGGAGAGAGGGGAAAAACCCCTCCCTACCCTCTCAGGGAAAGAAAATCTGGATAGCGCAAATGCGAATAGTCAAGTTCGTCAACAAGAGAAGCAACAAAATACAAATAAACCCTCCAGGGGGGAAAAAAAAGCCATTTCACTTCAGGAGAAAAAACCAGAACATTTACTAGAAAGTACCCGGGGGAGAGAAAAAAAAGAAAGTGCCAATCTCGGTCGCGATGTGAAAGGGAAAAAAAAAATCTTAGGAAGAAACGACACTGCCCGGGCGGGGTCGCCGAGAAGGAGGAAAAAACACCCCCAACACCTCCATTCTGGTACATGCAGGGGGGGGGGGGAAAAAGTCGTGAGGCGGGAAGGGGCGGCGGTGTTAAAAACGCCCCTGGGGAGAAAAAAAAAAAAAAAAAAAGAACACCGAACCTTCGTCCACCGCAAAAAAGTGTCCCGAAACCACACCATCGGGGTTCTTTATAGGAGTAAGGATGCGGAAGGGGGGATGGGGGAAAAAAAAAAGAAAGCACCGGACTGGGGGCCCATATCAGCCCACCCAGCAGCAAAGAGGAGGAGTGACTTTTGCAAAGGTCTTCGGATCGCGGGGTAGAAGAATGCGCCAAGATGGAACCGGAGCTCTATCCGCGTGGAAGAAAGAAAAAACACGCAGAACGGGCGCCGGCAGCTCGAGGAAGGTCTCCGCCGCCGCTTCGAGACAAGGACACCACCGCGGAACCCTGGAAAAAGGAAAACAAAATCGGAGAAACGGCGACCCCGGAAAAAAACAGACCTGTGTCCCGCTTGGAAACACATTTTCACCACCCTGAAATGGGTGATACAAAAGAAGAAAAGTTGCCCCGTGAAGGGAGAGAAAAGGTCGCCTCTTCACGAAGACCCGACGAAGCTCTCCGACACCAAAAAAGAGGTCCTGGAAAAGAAGGGGGGGAGCACCTTTCTTTATCGGAAAAAGGAAGGCAGGATCACGCCGCCCTGACAAAAAAAAAAAGAAACTCCACGTGAAGCCTAAGCACAGAAAGGGAAAAGCCCAGACCGCGCCAGGCCAAAAAAAAGGAAGTTCTATGCCGACTCTGGGAAAAGAAAAAACAGACGGCCGACTATCGTGAAGCACAGCCAGGGGGAATAGCTCTGAGAAAGAAAAAAAAAAAAAAGAGGACGGCTCCATTGTTTTGACGGCAAGGGGGGGGGGGGGGGGGGGGGGGGGGGGGGGGGGGGGGGGGGGGGGGGGGGGGGGGGGGGGGGGTGCTGCGAAAAATCTCTCCTACCCGTCAAGAGAGCGGAAAAAAAAAAAAAAAAGAACCGTCTAAGCGATCAGAAAAAAAGGATCATGATCAGCGCCCCCAAAAAAAAAAGGGATGCCGACAGGTGTGCACCGCGATGCCCAACAACTCTCTCCGCGGACCAAAAAGGTTGAGGATGAAAGGAAAAAATCGTCCATGCCCGCTACCCAGGAAGGGGGGAACCAAACTCTGGTCGAAGAAAAGGGCCGGATCACTACCCATCAAGGGGCTGGCTAACGATCGGGGGAAGGGGGGGACGGGGAAGACATCGTCCTTGCGAGAAAAAATCAGGGCCCAAAAAAAGAAAAGATCCCGGCAGTTAAGCGTTGAATGGAAAGGAAGACCGCGGCCA
>Ga0179593_1650946_pt1 | contig 14052 bp, 17 predicted proteins | sample CZODoug2_1_08_16_FD_185931 | JGI IMG/M metagenome (GOLD analysis project Ga0179593, IMG submission 185931) | Vadose zone soil fungal communities from Angelo Coast Range Reserve, California, USA - CZODoug2_1_08_16fungal (PacBio error correction) | ecosystem: Environmental > Terrestrial > Soil >...
CCCGCTCGGCGGACCGTTTCCGGGATAAGGAAGTCGACCATAACTCCCCCATACTGGGCGCCCGGAAGAGCAATGCAAGGAGAGAACTGAAGAGGACTAACCTCACTTAAGCGTTGGCGGGGCGCGCGAGGACAGAGATGGAACCGGCCCTCCGAAAAGGAAACGCAGAGGGAAAAGCCGGAACGTCCGCCCAGCGGGGAATTAAAAAACCGGACCTTGGGACTGGGTCTCACACCTCGAAGAAGTACCAGTTCGTGTCGTCGAGAAAATGCGCGGATTGAAACAGGGCAAGAGAGAGAAGAGAGAAGACGTCTAGCAGGTTTGCCAGGGGGTGGAAGTAAGTCCAGGCGCGTAAGCAAGACGCCGGAGGGGAAGCCAGAACGCGGCTAAGGAGAATTCCGAAAAACGAATGTCGCAAAAGACGCGAGAACCCCTCTCAGGGGGAAGGATGTCCTTTGTGTCACGAAAGCATCTCGTGACGAAAAGGAAAGTCGTCCGGACAAAAAAAAAAACCGGCTCGGCGCACATTTCTTGGAAGTTCAGGAAAAAAAGGCTCAAAGGCCTCAGAAGATCAAGGAGGATTACGTCGGATCGCGCGGCGAGGAAACCGTTAGAACGCCTGCATGTCTCTATGAGGAGGTTTCTATATCTTCGCGCTGATGTCCCGCAGCTTCCTGGAAAAATGTCGGGGGCGCTGGGTCGAGGGGGAGTTCTCATCCCGCGGAGGGGTGAAGGGAGTCCGAGGAGCTGCGTCGAATCACCAAGGCAGCCAGACCCGCAACGACCCCCCGATATCCTGCGCGACTTCTGCGGAGGCGCCTACGAGGGTGAATGGAGCGGCAAACGAAATGACGTTCGGTCGGGCGAGATGCTACAAAGGAGGACAACTACAAAGTCTTCTCGGCCGAAAAGACTTTTGCGGAAATGTGTAATGCAAGATCCAGGACGAAAAACTTATGAAAGCGGTCCTCGACCTAACAGTGGTACGAAGAAAATTGAATGAGGCTACATCTGAGTCCGCGGGACGCCCGCGTACCGCAGGAACAGGAAGCCGTCGTGAGAACAATGCGGCCGCGCGGATAAGGTCCCCGCGATGCAAAGAAGCGGCTCGCGAGCTGGCAACAAAGGGAAGGGAACTAGCAGTTCAGGCAAAAAGAAAGGAAGGGGGGACTGTAGGGAGGGGGAAAGATGGACCGCTTACGTCCTTGGAGAAAAAGACCGTTCCGCGAGAGCAGGGGGTAAAGCACTGAAAAAACTCGTCAAAGAGAAGCGCCTACTTTCGGTAGAAGGGGAACAGGTTCCGAATCCCGCACGTTATACTAAAAAGAAAGTATGTATTCGATCCGAATACTGTAGGAGCCGTCACGACGTATAATCGGACCTCGTCCGGAGAATCTAAGAAGGAAAGGGGTTGCGAAGAAAAATAGACGTTTGGGAAACCAACAAAGACGGGAAGCAGCGCCGGGCCTCCCTTGGCGGATCTAACAACTTACGGAAAGCGAAGCGCCTGCTCGCGTTCCCGTGGAATCTGGCCGGAGAGGAGAACTAAAAAGAAAGGAAAAGGTTCGACTCAGGCGAGAATAAGGCAACTATTTAGCAGGGTCTTCATCTTGGAAGAGAAACGTAGAAGCCTTAACTCAAGAACCCGACAGCTTTCCGCGGGGGGGAAACGGAAATAAAGGAGAGGTCGGCAAAGAACGTTTATCCCCGCAAGGTAGAGAGCAATCGGCAGGAACGCTCGGGCACTCACGAGGAAAACTCGGGGATACAAAAAAGAAGTAACTTCTTAAGACAGAACGGGCTGCCGCTTCACCGGCTGGAAAGATTACGTCCTAATCAGTCCTCATCCTGCAAAGTTAGGTGAAGGGGCCCGAGGTTCTATCACTCAACAGGACGGAGATTATCACTAAAGATGGCATCAACGTGCGCAGGACGAAACTACTACTGTCCTGGCAGGGGAAACAAGAGGTTAGAAAGAATACTGCGGGCTCCCTTACGCGCAACCGCTTGCGCGGGGTTTGAATACTGACGTTCCTAGAGGAAGGAACCTGACTGTAAAGAAATTGGTAGCAGAAAAGAAAGATGCTGGACCCGGCCATCCCGGGCAACGAGGAAGGGGCTGTTTTCTTGGGAAACGTTCTCTCTGTCTGAGAGACCTTCCAAAAAAATTGCACTTCTATGCGAGGCAGCCACTCCGCCGGACCCTCGAAAAAGGGAAGGGCTCGCGACAAGTGAACACGAAGAAGTTAGGAAGAATGATTAGCGCGGGCAACCCAAATGGAGGAAAACCTTGAGGGAAATCGAAAAATAGGCGCTGAGAACGATCCTGCGTCGAGTTCTCGGCAAAGAGAAAAGAGAAGATGAAAACGGGGGACCTAGAAAAAAAAAGGAACGCTATTACACTGGCCAAAGCTCACAACAGTAAGCAAAAAGGGGCGCGACTCGATGGACTCAAATTTTTTCCGCTTCTTGAAGGGAAGAGAGACGTGACACCGGCGGTGGAAAGAGAGGGCACGTCACGCCTAGCAGTACGAGGGAGGAGGAAAAAAAAGACAATTACGTCAGCTACAATTAAGAAGGGAAGTCTTGCCAAAAAAGCAGAAAACTAACGCAAAAACGTGGATCCCCTAGGGATCGTCGATAGTTGATCATCGACAACGTGTCGGTCAAATCGCGGGATCATGAAACCTTCAAAGGGAAGTCGACTTAAGAATCGCTGAGCGAAGTGGCTCCAAGACAGGCCGAATATGCTCATGGGTCGAAAATTTCACCAAGGAGCGAGGAAAAAAGAAGAAGACACGGAACAGGACCGGAATGAAGGGCGTCCAGCCCATGGCTAGGTCAACTGCCCCGAAGCAAGGGCCGCCCCGTCCGTTCGGAGGAAGAAATTCTGGGGAGTCCGACGACTTATGTGAGCAATCCGCCCGCGACAAGAGGTGCCGACAAAGGTCACCCAGTAGTAAAAGAGCCGAAAGGAATAGAAGGGGCCGGGGGTGTTGCGGTGGTAAGGGGTTGGCGGGGTTTCTCGAACTGGGGAGAGCCCAGTGACTTCTCCGCCAGAGAAGGACTTCGGCACCAGTAAGCTGAAAAGAAGGCCTGGAAAGCCACGCTAGCCTCCCTCCTCAGGTAGGGCCTCTAGGAGGGGGGAGGGGGGGGATGTTCTATGGGGGAAGCAATCACAGCGGCAAAGAGCGAGCGCGAGGTGTTGCCTTCTGGTCAGCTCATGGCACGTGCTTCATCGTCCCAGAGCTTCGCCTTCCTCGATTATTTGCGGAGGAGGACTTTCCGGGAAAAAAAGGGTTAAGGGAAATGACGTAACAGGGCACGCCTGCTGCGCCGGGATTTCCGGACTAGGAGTGGTCCACCGAAAGGTCTTGGATCATCGCCAGAACCTGCCAAAGTGGAAGGGTTAGGGGGGACTAAAGGTACAAAGGGAGGTTTCCACTCGCCGCGGCTCGGAAGGGGAAACTCCGAGGAAAATGCGCCTGGACTAAGAAAACACGGGCAAAGCCTCTGAAAGCATCCGAAAAGGGGAGCTCGACCGGGAAGAAGCGACCGCGCGCCTAACGAACCTCGAACTATGCGAGTAGTTGGAAAGAGTCCACCTAAGAAGAGACGTTTAAAAACTCGGTAGAAGGCGAGTGGGGAAAATCTGAAGGGAAAGAAGGCGAATTTCCAACCTGGGAGGGCCCGTCCGATAGGTTGAGAAGCGCTACGCAAGCAAAAGGGAGGTTCTGGAGACGACGTTCGACCCGAAGGAGGTTCAGAGGGGAAGACACAAGAAAGATATCCAGAAAGAAGAAAAGGAACTTCAACATCCTCGGCTACGGAACGGACAGCCCGAGCGGATCATCTCAACAGAGACAAGAGGAGAGACCTCTCTTCGAGGTACCCGTCGAAAGGAGTATGGAAGCAACGGGGAAAGGGAATAAAAGACTTCAAAAAAAACGCCGAGCGAAGTTCTAGGAGCCCTTTCTGGTCAGTCGAACATACCTCCGGTGGGGTGGGGATTCTTCATGACTAATCTGGGAAGGGACCTCCGAAAGAGGGGGAGAATCATCGGAAAAAGTGAACGCTATAAGATGAAAAGAAGAAGAAAAGACATCAGAAGAGTAGAAAAAAGGAAACCGCGAGAGACCGGTTGTACCTTGCCGGTCAACAAATCGAAGACGTCAAAGATGTTCTGATAGGAAAAGAAGAGGATCGCGAACGATCGAGCTGAAGACTGATCAAGAAAGGGTGGAAGTATCAGCTAAGGTAATCTTGGAAGCTAAAAAAAAGGGGGAAAAGAGGGAGGGGAGAAGAAGATTGGCATAACGGCATGCGATTGTGAAAAATACTAAAGAGCAACTTTGGATCAAGTCTCTTTCGATGAAAAGAAAAGATCCTCGAAGAGAGAGGAAAAAAAAAAAAACGGGAACGGCACGAAAACGAAGGGCGTTACCGACAAGTGGCGAGGCTCAAATCTGTCTGTCAATACCGCACTAGATCGAAGAAGGAGGGGACGCGTTACTGAGAAAAGGCCCACAGACCGTCGGAGAGATGCGAAGAGTCAACACTCGCGAGTGCAGCGGGGAGGTGAAAATCCTTCGCGCAAAGAAAAGATTCTCGATCGAGCGTCAGGGGGGGAGGGCGCTGGGAAAGCGAAGGTAGTTCAGACATCCCGAATCGAAGGGAAAGGAAAGCAGAAATGAAGCGCAGGGGCGAATAAGGTCACATCTTTGAAACCAAATCCAACCCTAACAACCGGGGGCAACCCTACCAGAACCAGGTAGGCTAGAGGGGCTAAAAACGAATGGTGAGTAAAGGCACCTGCTAAAGCAGGAAAGGAGATGCGCGGTCCCTAACAACAAGATCGTCGTCGAAGAAACTACTTGGGAGGAAGAAGGAGGGCCTGATAAAAAGAAGAGAAGCCCAATCCGCGGAAAGACGCGAATTGGAAAAATCGGGGGGACATCCGAGTCGCAAAAAGACGCCTCGCGTTACCGGAGACCACAGGAACATCGAGTGCTTCGACCCACCTTCTCGAACGCCTAAACGCGAAACTCCTAAGGATCGTTCAGAATGTCTCTAAAAAAAGGGAGAGACTAGCATCTCTACATCCGGAGGATCAAAGAGGTTACGGACTAGGTGAGAGTAGGGTCGTGGGAACGCAGCGGCAGGGAATTTATAACTGGAAAAAAGTCACCAGGGGGCCCGAAATGCTGTGCACGTTCCCCGCGGCGAACAGGCAAGGAGTGTTATATGCATTCAATCCACGGGGGAAGGAATCATCAGCAAACAAAAAGGAAAAAAAAAAGGACTAGTCCGCCCTTTGACTTTCCAGAGCGGAGGGAAAGTCAACGAATAAGAAAGCCGTCGTAGCAGGATTCAGGGAAAAAAAATGACATGGGAGAAGATTCAAAAAGAGGTGAGAAGGAAGCGCCTCAGACCGTCGACGAAGTTCTGGCCGAACGCTTTGGCGGATCTCAGGAAAAAGCTTTGGGGATCCAGGAAAAGTGGACCCGCAAGTGGGGAAAAGACATGACTAAGGGGCTCGTTTTGAACTAGGGGGACGACCGAAACAAACTGGGAGAAGCGGGAAAAGGACGAGAGACAGAGAAGAGTGAGCATGTTCCCTAATCGAAGCGAGAACTTCTTGACCAAGGAAAGGCCATCTGGCAATTGACCGGACACGGCGACAGGAGCCGCCCGTGAAGCACAACGACAAAAATCCAGTACGAAGGGAAGCGGGGGCACCTTCAAGACACCGCGTCCAGCTGCGAAAGGAGCCGTTGCTGACGTCTTCATCAGAAAATCCATCTGACGAAGCGTGAAAGGTGAGCGGGGGAGTGTGAATCGCACGGCCGTTAGGCCAAAATTCGAACTATTGAAGAGACCCCCCCCTCTCAACAGGGAGGAAAGATAGATACAACGCGAAGCAAGCTATGCTGCGGCGGAAACTACTAATTGTCCTTCCAAAATTGACGAATCCGAAAGAGGTTCCTGCTGAGGGAAAGGATAAACCCCGAGGGGAGGTTTGAAAAAGGACAAGAAAAAGCGCCTTCGCCGACTGCTGATCAGGCTCTCCGAAAGGGGAATTATGATGAAAAGAAAAGGGAGAGCTGGACTTGGAAAAAAAAAGGAGACAACCGCAAAAGGGGGTCTTGGAGAAGAAGAATCTTCTTCAGGTTCCGCAAAACCAAGAATCGGCTTCTCTCGGTAGCGAGGCAAATTCTATCGAGTCTCAAAGAAAGTAGAAGAGGAGGACAGGAGGAGAACACGGTCAAGACAGCATTTGAGGACGAGAGCCACAAGGGTCCATGGGACACCAAAGCCTTTTAAGGGAGATCCTCTCCAAGAAAGAAGGAGTGGAAAAAACTCGGAGGAAAGAGAAAGCGGAGGGAAGGCCGTACCTCGGGACGAACGAGAATACTGGGGGGGCAGACCGGATGACTCTTACTGGACTCGAAGCCCTTCCTAGGAAAAAGGGCTCAAGGAAGAAAGGGGAAGTGTGGAGTCTGGGTACCCGGGGCTTCGGGCACCGTGGGCCGAATCTCCACGAAGGCAAAGACGAGCGGAGTTGCACTGCGCCGAGCAGTACGGGAGGGAGACTCAATGAAAAGAGGAGAAGGAAAGGACTGGCGGGCCCCGCAAGTCCCGGAAATCCAGGGGTGTAAATCCATAAGAAATCATAATAGCGTCGAAAAGGGGGAAGGACTGAGAGCTGTAGAGGCACCGAAACTTCGGAGCCGGGCCGACGAACCTTCTTTAAGGCGAAGTTGTCTCAGACGAAATAGAAAGAATATGAGGGTCGAACCAATCTAGGGATGCGCGAACGGGGCTCCGACGGAACGAAAAAGGCGTCAGTAAGGGGGCGGAATGAATTTGGAGGAAATCCCTGGAGAGGGTGGGGAAAAGGCCAAGGGGGAAGAAATCGGAAAAGATCTTTTGTTTCGAAGCGAAGGACAACCGCGCCCGTCGGTTCCGCGTTTCCGTAACGGAAAAAAAGGCAGAGCCAAGAAAAGTGAGGAGAGGGGGAAGGCGGGGCGGATGGGGGCGGGTCTCGAACTGGGCGAAACCATACTTCGCCGCCAGCTCGGACTCTCACCATGACCATGGCAGCTCAGCGTCCGGGACGCAGGTCATAGTGGCGACCGCTCGATCGAGTGGTGAGTCCATCAGCCGAAAAATGGCAAAAGCCGCGCACACAAAGAGAAGAGTTTGGAGGGAGGAAATACGAAGACTGGCCGGGCTTAAGGTAAAGCTAAGAGAGCCTTGCCCTCGAGAAGGCGGTTCTTTACCGACGCGGGTTGAGGCTCTCACTTCTTACAGATTAAGAAAGAGGGAGTATACCGGGGATGTTGGAAAAAGGATTCGGGGATAAGAGAAAGACCTCCGATCAAGGGATAGGGGGTAATTAGGCCGAGGGATGAAGGAGTTAATGGAATCTTCAAAGAGCCTTCAATAGGGGGAAGGTCCTGCACACGGGGGTCAAGGGAGAAGGGAAAGCCACACGCAAGAAGAGTAGAACTTCTTCAATCCAGGGAAACGGCGCTGAAGGTCCGTGCAATCCGAAGCCTCTCTACACAAAGAAAAAAAAATAAGTCAGGAAGGGTGACGCAAGAAGAAGGAAACTAAGGTCAACTCGGTCTAAGGGGTAGCTGACAACTACGAGGCATAAAAGAGGGGAAGGAAAAGTCTGCTGCGGTGAGGATTCCGTAGGGCCTGGGAAAGATCTTAAGAGGATCCGAAGGTCAAGGACCCGGGGTCAAATCGAAAAGAAAATCGAAGGGACTAGCTCGGTCCGGAGACAAGGTCGACCTCCTCATAATAGGGCGACGGGTACACGGCCGCAAGGAGTATCTCTCGCAAAAAAAAAAAAAGAGGGAAAGAGAGAAAAGGGAAGCGGCCAAAGGATGAGGGAGTGCGCCGGCTCCCCCATCAGAAGGAAGAGCGCCACGGGGTGGCGTGAAAGTCCTTCGTGAAAGGACGTCGTCGACAAAAAAAAAAAATTCGTTGGGCGGGAGGGGAGGCTGGGGCGGACCGGATGGAAAAAAAACCGAAAACTCGCAATCAAAAACTGACGAAAAGAAGTAGACCTCTTTGAACGCTATAGGGATTACTCTGTGGAATGAGTCCCACTAGCCCAAAAGCTGAAAAATAGGAAAAAGGAGGATTGAACGGAAACTTCTCTAGACGAAAAACAGAATGGATGATTGAGTCCCGGTCTTTTGAAGGGGGATTATTCCGGCTCATTTCCGCAGATAAGAGAAGGGATACTGAGAAGCGGCAAGAAAAGTCAAGGATTAGAAATTGCCCAGGGAAGATCCTACCCTCTAGATCATGAGGAGGATGGCACGAAAGCAGAAAGAGGGAAAGATAAAAAGTAAAGAAAAACAGAGATCCAGATGAATGTAATCATTGGAAGGAAAAAAAGATGTCTTCGGTCAGGACGGACGAAAAGACTAGTAGGACGGCGAGAACGGGGACTCTTAATGAAGACCATACCGTCGTAGAGCCAAGAAAAAACGGGGCCCTCGGCGAGGGTGCGGGTCTACCCCTTCAGCGCTGATGTCCTACAGCTTCGAGATCAGAAAGGAGAGGGAGCTTATGGGACGAAAAAAGGAAACGGAGACGCTCCAGGGGAATGGTTAAGGGAAGGGACGGAAAGAAAGAACTGGTGACCTCGCCGGCAAGTTCGAGAACCCCAAAAAACCAAAAAGAAAAAAAAAAACAAAGGGAAAAACCGGCCCAGGAAGGAGAGAACTTGGGCAAGGATGGAATACGGGGGACCTTTTACGACTGTATAGAGGGAGATTCTCAGAAAGGAGGAGAAACCTACAAGAGTAATGACTAAGAAAAAAGGGCAGAAGAAGGAGCGGAGGGGAAGCAAAAAAAAGACAGGGCTTACGCCGATTAAGCGGTCCTCTACAGCGTGTACGACTATATCTGGGGAGTCGGCAGAAAATCGAGTCAAGCGGGAAATCCAAAAGGGAAAAAGGTAGAAAGGCATCTTGCGTCATCTCGTATTATCCAAAAAAAAAGAAAGAATAATGGGATAAAGAGGAAAAGGCTCGGTCGGGAGCGATTCGACCGAAAGCTAACCACCATCTACTATCCTCTTCGAGGCACGAGGGAAAGAAGGGGGGGCAGGGAGGGGGGGGAAGACTGGGTGAGCCGCCTTGAAGTGGGAGGAAGGGCCTCGAATGACGCTGCAAAAAATTGCCCCTCGTAGTCCCACCGATAGAGGGCACGGGGTTAAGGAGGAAGTACCGGGAGAAAGACGACAAAAGGGAATAGGTAGAAAAGAGTGACTTCCTCAACTAAGGGAAACAGACGTAATAGCTGTAGCCGTCTTCCGTCTTGCGTCGACGAAGGAGGAAACGGGGGGGGAGGAAGGATTCACGTGGGGGGCAGGGACCTCACCCAGCCGCACGAGTTTGATAAGGCTCCATGCAGCCAAGAGGGGAGCCTTACAAGGGGGAGGACAGGGAACAGTGACTGAGAACGTGCTCTGTTAACTATCGCCGAGAACTCTCTTCCTCCTTTCGAACCTTCGCGAAGAAGAGGGGGAAGACAGCTCTAAAGGGAGCAGGGGGTAGAGGGAAGAACCGAGAAAAAGTCGGGAAACAAAGGCCAGCTTGCCGAGGGTGACAGGAGAAACGGGGGGCGGCGACGTAACCCGCCGTGATCCCCTCGGCGTGAAAGCTCGATCCAGAAAGAGGAGCCTCAGAAGGAATTAAAACAAAAAAAAAGGGGGACGGAGGGCTCTTTGAAAAAAAAAAATGAACAAGACAACTAAAAAAGCACCGGGCTTTCCGGAAGTGGTTTCCGCCGCAAGCCTTTCCCTCAGCCGAGAGGGGAAAAAGATCGAAGAAAAAAGGAAAAGAGAAGGAAAGGGCAAAGAAGTCTGAGGTAAGGAAAAGAAAAAGGTCCGGCCATCACCTTTTAAGACGGAAGCAGGAAGGGCTGAAGACGGAGCACGGGGCCGCGTACCGCCCCCGCTTGGGAGCGTTTGGAATACTTTAAAAAGTGAAAAACGACTGGAAGAGACGCGAGGGGGGAGAAAGGGGCTGCCAGACGCCGCCGAGGGAACGGCAAAGCCCGGGAAAAGCGGGCCAGAGGGGACGGTTGAAAAGACGTTATCTATGTCCCGGAAGTTTCTCAGAAAGGAAACCAACTGGCGCTGCAAAAACTAGGAGCGCAAAGAGAGGACGGACGCCAAGGCGTTCGCGGCGACTGCAAGAAACGAGGGAAGAAGAAACATGGGGAACGGGACACAACCCCGTGTACTGAGAAAAATCTGGGAATTAGATAAGAAAGCCAAGGGAGAAAAAGCGCTGAGGAATCCTGGGGGGGAGGCCGGAAAAGAGGAAGCTTCGAGAAACAGTTTACCGAGGGGTGTAGGGTACGCACAAACGCTATGAAGTCGTTACGGTGCCTCTAAAACTTACAAGATGGGAAGCGTCGAAAAGGGACAAGTTTTTCGAAAAGGGGAGAGGGGGAAAACGGGTGAAAAGGGTACAAAAAAACAAAACCCCCTCAAACACCGGGAAGGGGGAAGGACTACACAAAGTTGGGGGAACTTAAAAGAGCCAACTTGACAGAGCCATGGACGTCAATCGTCTCAACCTCGCTTCTGGAAAGGAAAAGAAAGGTCCCTTCACAGAAACTCGGAAACCTCGAAAGTAGAAGGGAGTCAGGAGGGAAGGGTCTGCAGGGAGCGGAAGAGACCTTCGTCCCACCTTCGTCGTCGACAGGTCAGGAGAGGGAGGGGGTGCGAAAGAAGAATGAACAGAAGAGACCTTCCTGGGTCGACAGTAAAGACGTCGCGCGAAATTGTCTCCTACTATAAAAAAATCTCGTACGAAAGGGCGTAAAAAAGGAAAAGGGGGTGGGCAAAAGAAAAGGGCTTAAAGAAGAAAAGAAGGGGACGCAAAATGCCGTGTTCGTAAGACACAATTGTCTCGGAGCATCTCGCCCGCTCCCGAGGTGCCGTCCGGGCCGTAAACGTCACAAAAAGGAGGAACAAGAAGGAGCTAGTAAGAGGAATAGAAGGGCGGGATTCGGTGTTGGAAGGGGGGAGTGGAGCGAGGAACCAGTTTTATTAGTCCGCCAAAAGCCCTCTGCCGTAGTAAAAAACCTTTGAGGAAAGCGTGCCAAAGAAAGAAAGGACCGAGAAAATGGCGCTCAGAGAGAGATAGCGCCGCGACGAAAGTCGCCCCTCACCGAGAAACCATCGAGAGCGAAAGTTTTGAAGGAGGGGGAGGAAGAAAGGAGATTAAAGAGGAACCCGCAAGGGGGCTCGCCGTCCTCAATAAAGACGGGACCGACAAGGTAAGGCCGCGCAATTGAATACATGTCAAAAAAAATTCTCGATAAGAGAGAAGCGACGTGAGGTGGGGGGAGGGGGGCTCGACAGACCTCAGCAAAAGTGGAGGGGGATGAATACCCGCATCCGTTGGTCGTAAATCTTAACTCTCCCGGAAAGAGGGTATCCTGGGGGGAAAAAACCGCGAGAATGGAGTCCCAGAAAACTCGGAGACTTCTTCAAGAGATCGGTTCGTCCTAGAAAGCTGCCCAGGGACGGAAAGATCAAAAAAAGGCCCGCTAAAAAAGGGTAATGGGAGAGGGCGTGACCGCAGAACAAGTCCGCTACGAGCGTCAAAAGATACTGCGGATTGGGAGCTCATACGAGGGAGAAGGAAAATAGCGGAGCTTTTCCAGGGAATAATGGAGTTCCCGCTGGAAAAAACCGGTCAAGACGAAAAAAGAAAAGAAGTCCGGGAGGAGGTCGGGGAAAATTAGAGACAGGACATGGGGGTACGCCGCACCTCTCGGAAGCCTTCTAGATCCATAATGGGGAGCCGTCCGACGGGGAAAAAGAAGCCTCGACGGAAGGACGCCGAGCGGAAAAAAAAAAAAAAAAAGGAGGAGGAGAAAAAAAAAGAGAAAGGAACTGGGAATCGAGGTGACGTCGACCTTTTCGGCAGCCCCCCATCTTCTGGATCGAGAAGAGCTAAAGGAAGAAAGGGGCTTCGCAGGGAAAACGGGTCAAGAGAGAAGGCAAAAAAAAGGAAGTTTCGGAGGAGGCTCTTCGAGACGATAAAACCAAGAATAGGACCTCAGCAAGGAAAACTCTAAGAGAGAATCAACTCTTGAGTGGAGAAGGTCGGAAGGAAAGGGGAAAAAAAAACCAGAAGAGACGCGGGGGAAATGTGGCTGTCCACGAAACGAGCCCGAGGTAGTGGTAGGGCGAGACGTAAGGGGAAGGGAAAGAAAAAGAAGGCGGCTAGAAAGAGATGGAAAAAAGAGACCAGAGAGGGGCCAGGATTCCAGAGGTCAAGGTCGGGAGCGCCGTAGACTTCGGCCTCTGCGAGCAGGGAACCGAACATTAAAAAACATTTGGGAAAAAAAAAAGGACCAAAAGGAAAATCAAAAGGGAGAGGTCGGTAAGAGGCCGCTAGGAATGAGGGAAAAACGCCGAATTAAAAAAACTCTCTCCGCAATGTCGAGATGTACGTCAAGGGAAAACTAGGAATGAAAATTCGTAGGAAAACGATCGAAAGGGGGAGGAGAGAGGGAAGATGAAAACCAAAACCGTCGTCGAGGCTAAAACGGCGACAAACCGGCAAATGAGCCTCGAGCAAAGGTTTGCGAGGTGAGGGAAAATACCCTGAGACGAGGAAAGGGAAGAAGCTTAAAAGAGGAGAGAAGGAGGGGAAAGGCTGAAAGGAGAAGTGTTCGTTGAGAAATCCCGGACGTACGACAGCGACAATTGTGGAAAAAAGGAAAAGCTGGCGGCGAACAAAATCGCGAAAAGGTCGATACACACCAAAAGAAACTACCGCACCACGAGACCTAGAAAAAAAAAACTTCTCGACGTCGAGGGCATTCAGGGGAATGAAGAAGTCAAAGGAGGAGAAAAAGAGTACGGATCGGGTCATATCAGAATGAACCGACACCAAATATCTTTTCGAAACCGACGGGGGGAGGATAGTTTGCAAGGGGAGGGGAAAAAACCCAAGTAAGGAGGAAAAGAGAAACAGCCCGTGTAACTATACGGCGTCATAGGGTATCGGCGCGAGGAAAGGAGGGAAAAAGACCAAAGAGGACTGCGGCATCGAACGGTGAAAAAGAAGCCTCGAAGAAGGTCCTGCGACATGGGGAGCTGATCAAGGAGAGACCCGACCCAAGAGAGCGCTGAATATCACCGGGAGATGTGTATCACGAGGCAACCTAACTATTGGAAGGGAAAGGGGGGTGTTACTTGGAAAAAATCGTCATTAAAGGAAAACTATGACGGCCGGGAGGGAATCACGAGAGATTGGCCTCGTACTAATTCGGCTGCACGCCCTAGTAGTCCAAAGGGAAGAGATTCTTGGAAGGGAAAAGAAAAAAGAAGGAAGAAAAAGGTGAAAGAAAAGAAACGGGGAAAACGGAGGGTCCATCCGCCCCTTCGGGACTTCAGAGAACGGGGTCGCACGGGAACGTGGGGAAAGGAATCGGGAAAGGAAGTTCGAACGATGGGAAACGGGGGGTCTCGAAGCTTAAGAGTGGGGGGGCCAAAGCCGCCCGATCGCGTTGATTCATCGAATGCTGTCCGACCAATGGGAGATCAAGGAAAAAGAGGGGTGGCAAAGAAAGGAGGGGGGGGTGAAAGAGAGAGGGAAGACCATGAGGAGCGTTACCCTTAATTCATGGCGAAAATCCGCCTTGGGTCCGTCTCAGTCGAAGGAGGAATCGGGGGTGGGGAAAAGAGGAGGGGTAAGAAAGAGGGGGAATGATAAACCTAAGATAGGACCTTACACACCGCCCTCTGAAGAGGTTTACCTGGACTTCAATACAGCAGAAAAAAGCCCTGGAAAGAGAAGAGGAGTAAGAAGAGGGGAGGTTTGGACCAGAAAGGCTCTCGGAAGGAAACTCTGAAAAAAAAAGGGGGAAAAGAAAAAAAAAACGCGCAATAAGGGGGGAGGGCGGAAGAGATGAGCAAAGGGAGTAGGTAACACCAAAAGCTGCTGGGCCGCGTCACACAGTATGAGAATCAAAGGAATGAAGGTATTAGAACCT
>Ga0179593_1389788_pt1 | contig 14051 bp, 14 predicted proteins | sample CZODoug2_1_08_16_FD_185931 | JGI IMG/M metagenome (GOLD analysis project Ga0179593, IMG submission 185931) | Vadose zone soil fungal communities from Angelo Coast Range Reserve, California, USA - CZODoug2_1_08_16fungal (PacBio error correction) | ecosystem: Environmental > Terrestrial > Soil >...
ACCTCTATCGGCTGCTACATCGTCAGAATCGATGTTTAGGGTTGTCGAAGGGGGGAAGATCACGTTACTGAATATACGGGCCCAAGACACGTTAGCCCCCCACTGGGGAAAATTCATAAGGACATACTCTGTACTGGTCTAAATGGGTGGCGGAGGTTTGGTCGAAGTGGAACGGGAGCCTAGACGTTCGACGCCCGGACTGCAGCTGTTCTTTTGAAGAAGGGGGGGAGAAGGCAAGGAACAGAGGGGGCAACCAGTGGGTGCCACGAACCACGCACGAGGGGAAGGAGCCATCCCGAAAGGGAGGACAGAGTTCCAAGATCACAAGTGGCAGATGAACAAGGAAAACAGAGCGAAGAGGGGTATAACGTAGACGGGGACAGCGCTTAAAAGGACTCCTACTGGAGACAACTATACCAGAGGGGGGCCATCGAGAAAATCCAAGAAAAATGCCTCTTCGGGGATCATTCAAACTCCGTCAGTAAGGAGTAGGACATGTTTACCTCCCGCTGTGTAAACAGAACGGTATAAAGGACGTCAGAGGCCGCAAGATTCAGGCAGTATGTAATTTTGTGCGAACTACTCTAAGAGATGGCATGGGCAATGAAACACGCGATAGGTAACTTTCACTCTCATGAGGCGTGTGCCAAGGGAAGTTGATTGGGTTAAGGGCGAAACCTAGTTTGAGATGGATGAGGATGAGGAAGGGGGGGAAAAACCTACATACTACCGCGGAGGGGGGGGGGAGAGTTCAAGGCGATCATCAAGGTACTGAAGACTTCAGAAGAAAAGGAGCCCTCTTTTTTGACGAGAACATAGAGAGGTCACGGGAGAACTGGCTCTGTAACACAATGAGGTGCAAATGTGGCATTAAAGGGGACAAGACAACCCTTACTGTCCAGAAATTGGAGGATGCAATTGAGATAGGGAGGAAGGGATAAAATATCGAAGAGAAAGAAAGAGCGGTGTCGGGAAAAACAATCGACAATGTCTCATTTACGTGGAACCCACACGGGAGTGGTACTTGGACGGAAAAGGGGAAAAAAAAAATTGCGGGCGTCCATCGGAACTGTGGGAGCAAACCATTCTGGGGGAAAAGAAAGTAAGGAAAAGTGTAAGTCCGAACCATGAGTCTGGCAAAGGAATAGGGGCAGGCGCTCGTGGGATCAGAAAAGTAAGAAGAGGACTTTAAAGAGAAATCTCATGGGCCGAGGAGCTGGTCCCCACATACGGTAGCAGGAGATTACGGAAGAGGAACTTTCACAAAGGGGGGGAGACAACGGACACGGCAGGGCTATTAAGTTGATGGGGATTAGAGCGCTTTCCGATCACGGACCTGAGAGAGAATAGGTCAGGAAGAGGGCGGCACGGAGGGACCTTAAAATAGGACGGAAAATTGCAAGGAGTGACAATGGGGGTCGTAAAAGGAACATTAATGTCCTAAGGGGTACGCAGAGCTCAAGAGAAGAGTAAGGACGAGGAGGTGCAGTTGCTCTCGGTGACGACAATCATAAATGAAACAGAGGGTGAACTCGATATGATACGCTTCAAAAATACGGTGGGACATACCTACAAGCAGATCTCGGGGCTTTCCACTCGGGGTGCTAATCTTAAGGTAACATATCTATTTCAGGCGCTTTGTATCATAACAGCGGTCTGTCGCGTGAAAGAAGTTGAAAGAGGCCAGGGGCGGGGTGGTACGAGGGCTGCGACGGGGAAGATAACTCTTTGTGGGGCGGGACATATGAGACCTTGGCGTGGATAGGTAACACCTCGAGGTGAGGAGGAAGGAGGGGCAAGCGAGTAAACGTCAAACAAAGCTAGAACTTGTTTTGCCTTGAATGTAGTTCTCGGGAGGACCGAAAAGTTAATAGTAAGGTATATATCCCCATGGAGGTGACTATCCTGTGACGAAGGTCTCTGGATTTCCCCGATCATCAAGAGCGGCTATCGCTTCAACAGGTCCCTACCACATAGGAAACTGTAAGGAGACAACGGGGAGATGGAATGATAGTAAATCGACACGGATTAAACACCCTTATTCCTTGGGACGTTTTTATGCATAAGAGTTCAAGTATGGGTGTACTCAGGTTAATTTGGGGGGAGGGGGCAGAGCAGTGGGGGATTTGCAAACTTACGAAAAAAAAGATGGTTTAGTCCGTCGCAATATCGGTGCCAAGAGAGGGGGACGAATCTGAATTCTGCCGGTCAGGAAAAAGAGGAGGTCTCAAACATCGGATATACTTGGAGTCTCTGCGTCGTGTCCAGGAGGCCAAGGGGACGGAGAAGTTGTGAGAAGAGGGAAGCAGAGGGGGACAAGAGCCTCGTAGTTTAAAAATGAGCCAGAAGAAAAAGGATGTAGACTTCCGGAGCGCTAGTCCATTATCTAAGAGATCGAGAAGGCAATCAAGGAGAAAGACACAGGGGATGCCTGGACGTCAACGTGGAAAGTTGCTAATCCGAAGAGCGTGAATCCTTTTGGAGGAAAGGAAGAGAAGAGAGAGTTGCAGGAAATCTTCAGAAGTTATTCCCCACGGATAAAATATAGTCGAACCACACGAAATTGAGGAAAACTAAGCTTGCGGGACGATATGTTCAGGAAATTGGCCGCAGGTTATGCTCACGGGGGAGATGATTTAGACAGAAAGGAAATTGTCAAGTAAACTGGTCGGGTCCCTGAAGAATGCCCTTTTGGTAGTCATCGACTGTTAAAGGAAGGTGGTTACGTGACTGAAAAGAGACGGGGTAAAGAAGATAGTAAGGTAAATCGGACCTTCAATCGAGGAAAGGAGGAGAGGGAAGGGAGAAGGGTTGGGGAATCGGAGAGGGGAAGAAGGGGAGTTTACTCAACCATTTTCGTGACAGGAGAGATGCTTGGGGAATGTGAGGGGGATTCAACAAAGGGGAGAAAAAAGGGAGGGTGCCTGAGAAGTATCCTTGAGTGATACTCGAGCTCCAGAATGCGATGTCGTGATGGAGGGGGAGAAGGATAATGACATCAGCACCTAACGAGGGGGGGCTCAGTTTTACGAACACACGACAGGAAGTTTGGTTCGAGGGGCGGATTAAGGGTAAAGTCGGTACGCGAGGGGGGAGGGAGATTCAAAGCAGTGATACGACGTGTCGAACATTGACTACGGAGACTTCCATAGAGTTGGAAGGCTGAAAGAGTAAGGAAGCTGAGTAACCCTGGGCGAGGGCATTCTGAAGACGGCAAGTGCCGTAGCGTACCGCGGAATTGCGTAAACCCGAGAGGATATTATACTCTTTGGGGGGGGGGGGGACAGTAGGGCGAAGGTAATCGCCTTTTTCGGTCATGATGACACACATCTGCTAGAAAGGGAGGAAGGTAATGGTACAGTTCTTGGAAAAGGTTGGGTCTATCCCTAAAAGGAGGTATTGAGCGGGACGGGCAGTATTGAGATGTGGTGCTGGGGCACCGTGGATTTGGGACACTGCAACTTGGTAATGGGGGGGATTTCACAACTTCTTAAAAGGCACGCGACTTCCAGTAAAGGTAGAGCTCCACTCATAAGGGGATCGGTATAACGACAATCAGCTTTGGATCAAGGAAATTGCGAGTCGCCACCAGGTGGGAATCGAAGAAAAGAAGCTCAGGGTGAGGGCAAAATTCTCATCATAAAATCCACCTTTGCGAGAAGATGGAGGGAAGGCAGAGACTCTTCGAGGAAGGATTCACCGGGGTGGGTTGAGGGCATTTAATCTCATTAGGGGTCATCTTGGGGGGTTCAACTGAGGGACGTGCGAGTGGAAAAGGGGAGGGAGGCTTCATAAGATATGCAAGCCGGCGCGACATCAGCTAAGACCGTAAATGTTTTCACGCCATATGCCGGGATGAGAGGGGGAGGGTCAGATGTGTCAAAACAGAAAGTCTATGAGAGACGTGGCGAGGTTTAGTAAGGAGCTGCCAGAGGTTGGAGTACGCTTCTAGAAAGGGGAAGGGGGAGAGGGAGGGGAGCTGGGTCTCCGAGGGGGGGGGGGGGAGGGAACCTTTTTGCTGAAAGGCCCTGCAGGGTCGTTTTGAACTGGAGTCTTCTGAAGTAATAGCGTAGCCTCGGAGGGAAAGGGAGGGAAGGAAATGCTGGAGGAAAGCCCTTTAGTAGAGAGCAGCAACGCGCAAAGCCCAGCAGCAGCTGAGATGGAGGATTCGGGGGATAGAAGTTCGGGCCTGGAGGAAATTGCCAGGGGTTGGCAGGGGAATAGAGTACAAGGGGGGAGAAGAAGAGGCGAGAAATGACGTCGATGCCCAGAACGAGGGATCGTCGAACTAAACCAAAACACTAATACATAAAAAGATAGGAATCTATCACAAGGGGGGGGAAGGGGGGCAGAGCCAGACTGAAGCCGCCTCCTCATCGGAAGAAAACTCGATCCGCACCAGAGACTTTAAAAGCGAGGAGGAAAGAGAGTACAACCCCATGCCTAGGGAACAATGAAAGGAAGCTGTAAGCTCTGGCTGAGGGGAGTCTCCTCAACGGGATTGACACATTGCCGAAAAAGAACGGGGGGAGGGACCTCTACAGTCAGAGCTAAGACCATAAAGACGGCTAGAAAAGAAAGCAACAGACTGAATGGGCGCCTCACCGGGTTCCTCACGAGAGTACTGAGCGAGAACTCAAGGGAGGGGCAAAGGACATTTAGAGAAGTAAGGAAAAGCGATGCGTTCTTAGAATAAGCACGCGCGAGTAGAAGGACCTCACCGTCTGTTCGACAACTGAGGAGACGGGGGGGACAAGAAGGCAAGAATTCCGTGACAAACTTATTTCTTCAGAGATCAAGACGCCAAAGCGTGCAGGGGATTCTGACGATGAACGGGGGGAAATGAGCAGCCGGAGTTTCCAAAAAAAAGCTACAATGGAAAGTACGCATCAACACCTGAGTTCACAGAGCGAATTAAGGTGGGCGAAGAGCGGACGAAATCAAGCTAGTGAAATATCTCCTCCCTAGGGTTATTGTTCAGGGAGATGGGCCGAGGAAACGGGTTAAAGGGTAGCGCTTGGATGGCCCAGAGGCTGCAGTGTACCCGAGTGACAGTCAATACAGGGAAGTTCTACATCTTGCGAGTGGGTAAAGAAGGAGGGAACCACGCTATTTTGAGGTCCAGGCTTTGGGGGACTAATGGTGTCAGGTTTAGAAATGTGTGACCGAACTCTTACGGCTAGCCAGCGTCAGGGCACACGGATGGAAAGGGGGAGTAACAGGGAGGGGGCGTCAAGCCCTTGCTACACGCAAGTCATCTCCTTAGCGGGTAGAATCATACAAAGTCGTCAGATCGACAGGAATGCAGAACAGGCAGATTAACATGGCTCAAGCAAGTGACTAGGGACGGTACAAAGAGGCAGAGAACTACTGAAAACAGAGTACTCAAGGGAAGAAGGCGAAACAGAAATTCCGAGAAGTGGACGCAAGAACAAAGCCGTCACAGAGGAACAATGTTACGCCACCAGGTTTTACAAGACGTCTAGATAACACGGCCAAACAGGAGTACGGGTTCTTAAACCCTCAGAAAGGGGATTACCGCCCAAGGAGCTAAGTTCTACTTTTCACGAACATAAGAAACAGAGGGGGCGGATGTTTGAGAAAAGGGCTCACCTCGGTTCTGGGGTGTAGTACACGTACTTTAAGGCAACCGACATCACGGACATATAGTTGAGCTGTAGGGGAGCAGCAGGGCGGAGCACAGAAAATACAGTCCGATCCCTCTGTGTGAATAGAAAGGGCGGAAAAACACGGGGCATCTCTTCAATGGAACGACACGGAGGTGCATCACGCGTACGTCTGGCAGGGAGAAAAACGAAGGGGGGGCAGGGGAGACAAGTCGCGATCCAGGTTGGGTACTACTGTGAGGCTATAGGGATGTAGATATCACAGGATAATGTTTGATAGAAGATGACACAGCAATCGAGGGCCCGGTTAGTGGGGAAAAAAAGAAAAGACGCGAACGGGCACTTTAAAGGGGTAACTCCGTGAGAGAAAGTTGAGAGGGGGGCCATCGCAATGGACCTTTGGAAAGCAAAAACGTCTGGGGCAAAGTACGGGAACAGATCATTGAAAGGCCAGAGGGCAGGATAGGGCAGATATAGTGGGATTGTTCACAAATGACTCGGACTTGAAACACCGACTAGCGGGTCTATGGAACAAAGCGTTCCCTACATGAAGGGTCAGTAATGCAAGTCCTAGCGTCAACGTGCAAGCAGGGGGAAGTGCTAAGCCCAAGGGGACTAGAGTGAATTGTGAACTTCGGGCTCTGGACCGACAGGACTACGGCCCACAGAGAGAAACGTCGGGGAGTACACATGAGGATCCGTAAAAACTAGAATCACGGGACTTTAAAAGCCGGGGGGATTAGGGAATAACAGGAACGTGATAAAACAGTCCAGGGACGAATGGATAAACGGCGCTACAAGAGTAGAGAGGAGATGAACTGGAGGGAGGATGGGCGACTCTCGTAGGGCGGAAGACGGGGAGAAATCTTGAAAGCCAGATTTGGCAACGGGTTGATACGAGTGAGACCGGGGGTCCGCCTCGCAGAAAGAAGCAACGCGACATCTGACACCGCAGTAAGAACTGATTTAGGGGAAATCTATTTGAGAGTGGGGTTACCGAAGCGGAGCGGACGAGGGGGTGGGACCTGTAGCGGGCGATGGGGGATGAGGCAATTACTCTCCGAGTTGGTGTTCGACGAAAAGAGGAAGACATTGCTTAGGGCAGCGTGACCAGGGAGCCGGGCTTGAGGAGCTGGGGATCAGAAAAGTCCACGGAAGAAAGGCTCCAATCAAAAGGGGGGAATCTAGAATAACAAAAACAAAAGGGAGTAGGAGAGAAGAAATAAGGTATCCACCATAGCTATACTGTTTAGAAGGAAATTCGCTTGCCCAGAAATGAAAGGAAACACGAGCAGGGAAACGATGCCTACGGAATGAGACGCTGGAAGAACAAAAAAACTCTTTAAGAGAAGTCAGAACAGGACAATAGTCAACTCCTCTCAACAAAATACGAGGGAAGGAAGGAGTCCACAGCGTGAAAGGAAATTCCTCATAGGGCAAGAGGAGGGGAATATTGCGAGTTGGATTTTGACCTTATGTCTAAAAGGTAAAAAGAGCAATATCTACGGTGAAAAAGAGTTGTTTAATCGCACTGTCAATACCATCACGCTAGGGGAACCGAGAACTCAGCTCTTTCATATATTAACTTGTAGGCGCGCTGTACTCCAATGTGTAGACCTTAATAGGAATGGTGAATGACTTGAGAAGGATTGTCAAAAACCACAAGGGAAACAACCCACGGACTCTGAGTGTTTGAAAAAAAAGGCCCTCTGTCAAGCCGGCTGGAGAGAAAAGCCCTCTGAGGGACGAGAGCGCCGCATAAACTTGTCAACGGGGGTAGTCTTATCATTCAAGGAGGTTGGGCAAGAGGAATCGAAGCTCCGTGGCCTAAGCAGTGGGACAGGACGACCGGAAGACGACCGTTGTGAAGGGAGAAGATTGCGTAGATTAGGTGCCAAAGAGGGATGGAGAGGAAGTATGCCAGCTCAGAAGAGTGCGTGGAATGGGATATTGAATCAGAAAGCACTACGATTTGGGGATCCACAGGAAGAGATGAAAAAGGACGTTCTGGGGAACTTCGTCCAAATAGCTGGCCCGTGGGGGTTCATCGAAAGCTGGGACACTTGCGCCTGGTGTCGTGAATTGACTTATCCTGCCAGGGGCGAGTCGGAATCGCCTTCACAGGGTCATTGAAGAGTAACGTGAGCCGTGATTGGGCGGTGGTGTGGAGTCACAGTCCCTTCAGAGGAAGCCAGAGCTCAAAGTGTCCGGCAAGCAGATGAAAAGGAAGCACATGGGAGAAGTCAAAACCGGGGGGGAAGGACGAGGATGACTGCATTGAAATCTTGCGGGACAACTGCCCCAACAGAGTAGGGTGAGGTAGGGGCCCTGCATCAACAAGAGGGAGTAAAGATCCATAACTAGGGGGCCGTTGGGTCACACATCGCCGGGGGGGAGGGGCGCGGAACTCTGAGAGAATGAAGTTTAAATCTGGGGGGAGGTACTGCACCAAAGACTGTTCTCCGATGGCCGAAAAACAGTGAAATACCACGTCGTCGATGTGCCTAGTGGGGACTTAGGAGTTACACGGAGGCAGTAACCTTGAGGTCATCCTAGCGGAAGTCAGGTGAGACGGATTCAAGTCCTGGGCGGACTTAAAGGAAACGGACGAGGGGGAAGTGAAGGTGTGGACGTCGGGTCAGGAAAGCTTTGCAAAGGAGAAGAGGGTGGGACAACTTTCGCGCGGGCATTTAGATGGAAATATGCAATGTGTCGCAATATGAGAAAAGGGGGTCGAGTATCGGTTTCGGGAGAAAAGGGACCAGAGGGGCGCTGAAACTATGGGCTTTGGGAAGGAGCGTCGGTGTGTCTGGACGCTTGGAAAATCTTCCCCACCGCGGGCGGGTGCACCATTCGGTTGGGGGGGTAGCGCGGCCGATGCGGGCGCGATCGTCGCGGCCGGATATACACCATTATAACTGGGATGATCGTATGATTGCTCGTATGTCCCTCTTGTTGATAACCTGGCAATCTGTCACTCGTATTAACGTATCTTCTACACTTCTACAAACTCCACAGCAATGGGGAAAGGATTGTCCGCCTGCCACTAATAGGATTAGTCCGGAGTCTGTCAACCTATGTGTGGGGGTTTCGGTAGGTGAAATTTAGGGAGTCTTGTGTTCCGTGCTTTCCATGGCTACCACGGGGCTGAGGAAGAGAGAATGCATGAGTGGCGGTCTGAAAGATTCTGCAAATCAAAGAGGTTCACAATAAAGGGTGTAGAAAGGCTTCTCTTGGGCGAACAGGCGGGCTAGTTAGGAGATGAGTTTAGTGTCTTACGATTTCATCGTTTTTTAAAGACTGCTACAGGCACGGTGGCAATGTCTGTGAGAGAGCAGAAGATATTAACCAGGGGTGAGGAAAAGAAAAGGAAATGTACCAGTGGAAGGTTTCTCCGAGGGATGCTGTCTCTATCACAAAGAGGGGCAGTCGTTTTCATGGGAAAAGGGACAAGGGGACTTGATGGATCAGAACGCAGGCAAGGGACCGGTCAATCATAAATGAGAGGGTAAGGGGGGAAATGCAAGGAGAGTTGGCTGAATGGATTAGTTCCATTTTTAAGATAAAAGGGGTACTAGTGAACCGAGGTCGCGAAGAGTAGAGTGCCCATTCAATATTGAATAGGAGTATCTAAAACAACAAAAAGAGGAAGGGAGGAAAGGGGGAAGGAAAAAATATCGATCAATGTGGAAAATGGCTCGACTGCGTCGCAAAGAGGGCGCATCGCTAATACGTCCCGGAAAGAAGACCTGGCACCATCTGGAGGACGAAATACCTTGCATCCCCCTGAATCAGAAAGGTCTGAAGCTGGGGAGGGCTGGCACCAAAGACACCGAGAGGAACGCGTTTTGATTCACAAGGGCGGTGAAACAGATTGGTCAGAGAAAAGAGACGCTGCGAAGTCAACGTAGGGAGCTCTGAGGACCGAACAGAAAACAGCGAAAAAAGGCAAAAGAAACATGTCATTGGATGCAGAACAAGGGGACCCGAAATGGAGCGAGAAGCCATCGGGGAAACGGAAGGTAGAACTTATGAACTATTACAAGGAGCAAATCAAAAGCTCCGCGCTCCAGGCACGCGGCCCTCTTTTGCGACCAATCGGGAGCAGGTGACAAGGTGGTGATGATGCCTGAAACCTGATTTTATGAAAAGAGATGTAAAAACGGACACGGTCTTTAGGGAGGCCTGAAGATCAAAGTTACCCAAAATGGGACCAATAAAATCATTTCCAAAAGGGAACTGAACGAAGACGTCACCGACGAAAAACCTGAAAATGTCGAATAACTCAGCACATCGGGGTCGGAGAGAGGATCGTCGGGCCCTGCTGTGGTTTCGATTTAGGCACGTTACGCAGATCGGGGGATCGGGGGAGGGGAAAGTAAAGAGTAGGAAGAATCGACAATAGAAAAGTCGGTTACGGAAAAAAGCGGGGGATGCGGTAAGGTTACCAGTGACGTCAGACACTCCGTATTTTAGTTGAATACTTGGCCACAAGTGAAACCTACAAGCTCCTGACAGGCAGTCATGGGGTCCAGCGGGCCAAGTCGCAAATGGAGCCAAGCAAAATCGGAGCTACCCGGTGGCGCAGATCTACCATCAAAGGGAATGGAGCGAGCAGGGGGACTAGGATTTGGAACGCCAGGCGATTCAGGGCCGACTGGGAAACAAGATTACGCAGATAGGGTCAGTAGGAATACAAAAGTCCTGCGACAATGAGCTACAAGAGACCTTCCGGGGCCAGCTGATTCTAAACACAAATGGTTTAAGAAGCTTGGGGGCCGCGGGAGGCTAAGGATACACGAGTTACAATCGCGTCAGAGAGTATGGTTTTCGGAGCATCTTAGTAGGAAATGTTTCAGTTCAAAAAAACCCCAAAGAAGCGAGATACCAGGAGTGGATACTCCAAACTAACTCTAGAAAGAGTACATTCGGAAGGTTTTGGTCAACTTTAGAGACATCTTTGAGGGATTTTAAAAAAAAAGGGATGGGTGTCACCTACACAACCTGGGCAGAGAGTTTGAGAAGGCGGACAGCAATGGTAAAGTGCAAAGAGCCCTAGCGGATATCCAGGATTTTTACTCAATTCCAGTAAGGGGAACGATAACTTAACAGTAGACGTCCTCGCCGTCGGCGAAGAAGAAGAAACATGAATGCAAGTCGACTGGAAAACTGACATTTGAGAATTGAAGCGATGAATTAAGAAGCCATCAAAACCCTGGGAAGGTGCGAGAGATTGACAGCACAAAAACGCAAGGTCGATTCGTGAAGAACAAAACACAGCAGTTAAGGGGACACATACTTGAATAAAAACTTTCATGTTCCATCGCGAACATGGTGGCAACCATGCGGGAAAACTGGAAGGAAAGATACGTCCGGGAAAGGGAGATTGACTAAGTCCGGCATCTCTCTGAGTGGCATCAAGGACGGAAGCTGACTGGTCAAGCGCTCTCTGGACCGAGTCGCTGGAAATCCAGGGCGAGAGGGCGGGAAGAGGGCTCTTCCTGAGGAGCGAGAGTGGGCACTCTTTAGGGGACGGACGACCACGTGGATGGAAATGTCTGAACAAATCCTGTCAGAAGAAGTACTTCATCCGAAACGACAAAGGCCTGGGTCGTAGAGGACTGAAAAGGAGGCCCGGTTCAATGAGGATTACTATTTACAATCCGGCTTTCAGAGGTCGTGACCAAGCGGATCCCGTCCGGGACGAAAATGGTAAGAGGAGATAATAAAACCAGAGAGGGGAATAGCCGCGATGCGTGGAGATTTGAAAGAAAAACGAGGATGAAAGGTGCGACATCGAAGCGGAACACGGTTGGCACGCGAGGTGAAGAGTTAACAAGGGGTTTACGCACTCCGACAAACGTCCAACTACGACACAATCGGTATCGCGCCTTCGGATCTGATCAGCATTAGGGTCAAGCAGGTGGAAATCACAAGCGGCACTAGGAAAAGTTCTGCTAGAGTGTCTATGTCGAGCTGAATGAAAACTCCCGAGGGTGGGGGGGGGTTCGGCAAACGGAGTTCATTGGAGTCTTAAATTAACGATATCGTGCGTGGGGATGCATTCAGGGGACAAGCCGAATTAGGAATTCGAAGAAGGGGGGCTCGCCTCATTTGCTATCGTCTAGGTCACAAAAAAAGGAGGTGGTAGGCGAAGAAGTATCCCCAGGTGCGAGACAGTTATACTGGGACTTCAGGTGGGCACCGAATTCTTCAGGATATCGGTGAAAGGAGAGGACGAACCAGATACCTGGCAGAACAAACGAGGGGGTAATTCCTTCAAGAATCGTACACTAACTCGGGGAATAAAATTGAGCCACTGCCGTGGGAAGAATCTCACAGATGGCCAATAAAGAAGAGATGAGGGCGTTGAAGAGGTTCTAGAATTATTCTGTATTCACAGGGATCGCGGTGGGCATCTGAGGTTAAAAAACTTTTTGGAATCGCAGGGTCGAAGAAGAACAGAAAAAAATACTCACTACATCCGCTTTCATATACGGGAAGGTGTACGCTATGTCAACTGATCAACGACGGAGAAGTGTGTTAACACCCGGGGGGGGCCGGGATTGTCCCAAGTCAGCTTATGTGGAAGTCCGCAACGACCTAGAGGTATTTCAAGCGCGGAAAAAAAGTCCGTAAAACAAGCGCTGGAACAATGGGAACAAGGTAGGAAAACGAAGGGAGTAGGCCTTACAACGAGGTGCAAAGTTCACAAAGAGGAGCGGAAATTCCTCCTGATGGGAGGAACAGCGAGACCTAGACAATCGAAATACATTGGGGGGAAAAGATCGGATGGATGCCCACTCAAAGCGAGGCGAGCTGGACAAAGAAGATTGCAGTACGTAAAATTGAACGTCAAAGGTTTCCCCATTGACACTACCACAGGTAAGATGGAAAAGTCCAACGGTCCTGCAAACGTAGGGAATTAGCTAAATAACTTTTTTGTGTGTCTCGAACATGGGGTACAAGAAAAAAACTTGCCTAGTGGGTTACTTGAACTGCACCGGACAGGGGCTTGAGAGGATGTCATAGAACGGACAACTAGAATTCATAGGACAGTGTCCGCAGGAAAAATTGTGATAGAAGGGGAAAAGACCAAGGAGGATGTGAAGTCAGGGTCGTCCAGCGAGGAAGGGGGAGGCATGTTCGAGTCAGACCGGTATATACTCTATTTGTCTCGAACCCGGGAGGACGCACGCCAGAGAGAGACGGTTATGTAGGGGGTGCACCTTTCATAATTTCATCAGCAAAAAGACTAGTGAAGCCCGTTGGGAGAACAAAATCTGACTTTTGGAAAGGAGTGAGGGATGCGATGTAATGAGAGGTGGTAGTCTGGAAAAAGCTAGCGCGAGAGTGTCGAAAACAATTGACGCATGCCGATAATGGAATCAGGGTCTAAAGTAGCGGTAACAGACAAGCTTCGTCCTGTGGGGGAAGGACTCGACGACGGGAAGGGAGCCTGATTCATTACAAGAATGGGGCTTCCCGGAATAGGGGAAGAGGGGTTGACGCGGCTGAAGCCGTGGGAAATTCGATACCCTTTTCTAGCGCATTTTTAAAACTTAGGCTCTCCCAAAGGGAGAGTAGGCGGGCAGTGGAGTGAAAGGTGCGATAGTTTCTAGGTCAAAAAGGGTACTTTCACGGGGCTCTGTTTGGGAGGAGCGGAACTTATGACACCAGAAAAGGCGAAATCTTCTTGATAACGAAGTACTCATGACCCGAAGACAACGATGGAGAACGTCACCTATGGGAGACAGGCTGGAATTGGAATGCCAGCCAGCGCGATACTCATAACGTTAGAGGCCAAACTTAATGAAAACTCCAAAAGCCGTGCGAAGCATGGGTCAAAGAACGGAGAGGCTGAGTCCGATCTGAAACAGAGTTTGTTGCAAAAACGGGTGCTGTGAAGCTTAGTCAAGAGATCAGTGGGGCCAATGCAGGCGTGCTCAGGGCTACCACTGGGAGGCAGCAGATGCGCAGGGCGGTAGATATCTGACAGAAAATCGGGTGCACGGCAAGATCAGGTATCAGTTCTGAAAGTGTGTCCAACAAAGGGCGAGGTCGAGGAGAGCGTGTGGATGAGGAAGAAAACGTAATAAGGTGTGCGGGGGAGTAAACGCGGGCCTGTCAGGTGCGTGAGCACCCTCCGATTAGGAACCTTGGGGCGGGGCCAGCACATGCACAGTGTTGCCTGTGTTTCGAAGTAGAGTACTGGCGGAAAGAGGAGCCTGATGGCAGGAGGTGGCTGAACCCGGCTGTCACCGGCCCTTGAGAAGCGCATCCAACTAAGGAAGACGCCGGAGAGCATAAAGGAGGCGATGTAGGAGACCGGGGATGATTTAGGGCGGACGATGAGTGGGAAATTTGCGGGGGGGAGAGACTATTAGCGATGCGAGAGCTCGCGCGTCAAGTTTCCAAAACTTG